>Ga0180014_1000037_pt1 | contig 33776 bp, 28 predicted proteins | sample KR13_S1_MetaG_FD_116507 | JGI IMG/M metagenome (GOLD analysis project Ga0180014, IMG submission 116507) | Groundwater microbial communities from the Olkiluoto Island deep subsurface site, Finland - KR13_S1_MetaG | ecosystem: Environmental > Aquatic > Deep subsurface > Groundwater | place... | reverse complement strand
TTAGGAGAATAGTGCTATGCTGGATGCTCGTGAACCTGTTGATTTGGACTTGAAACTGGGCGATCTGGATATTGAGGAACGGACTTCCAAGCTGAGTTCCCGAACCAGGAATTCCCGGAAAGAGGTTATGAATACGTCGCGACAAAAATCTCCGAAGGGGATGAAAATACCCACGCTCTTTACCCGCCCAGGCGTTCATCCTTTTGATGATATCGAGTGGGAGCGCCGGAAGGCCGTCATCAAAAACGACAAGGGCGAAACGGTGTTCGAGGATAACGATGTTGAAATGCCCAAGAGCTGGTCCATGCTGGCCACCAATGTTGTGGCCTCTAAATATTTTTACGGCACGCGGGGTACCGAGGTCCGTGAAAAATCCGTCCGCCAACTGGTTCACCGTGTTGCCCGCACCATCACGGATTGGGGGCAGAAGGACGGCTACTTCGAATCGGCGGAGGATGCCGAGGCGTTTTACCATGAGCTGTCGTATGTCTGCGTGAATCAGTACGGCGCGTTCAACAGTCCGGTATGGTTCAACGTCGGTTTGCACCAGGTGTATGGGCTGACCTCCAGCAACAAGGCGAGCTATTTCTGGAATCCCGAATCCGCGAAGGTCGAGCGCACGGAAGATTCCTATAAGTATCCCCAGTCATCCGCCTGCTTCATCCAGTCCGTGGCCGACACGATGGAGGACATCATGCGGTTGGCCAGTTCGGAGGCCATGCTGTTCAAGTACGGGTCGGGAACCGGCACGGACTTGAGCACCCTGCGGAGCAGTCGCGAAAAGCTTTCGGGTGGCGGGTCGCCTTCCGGTCCGCTGAGCTTCATGCGCGTTTTCGACCAGGTGGCTGCGGTGATCAAGTCCGGCGGCAAAACGCGGCGCGCCGCGAAAATGCAAAGCCTGCGGGTGGATCATCCGGACATCATGGAATTCATCACTTGCAAGGTCAACGAAGAGAAGAAAGCCCGCGCCCTGATCAAGGCCGGCTACGACGGCTCATTCAACGGCGAAGCCTATTCATCGGTCATGTTCCAGAATTCGAATCTGTCGATCCGGGTCGTGGATGAATTCATGAACGCCGTGCTGGCCGGGACCGTGTGGCATACCCGCGCCGTCACCACCGGCGAGATCGTTGAAGTGCTCGATGCGCGGAACGTCATGCAGGCCATCGGGAACGCTGCCCATTCCTGCGGCGATCCGGGCGTGCAATACGACACCACGATCAACCGTTGGCACACCTGCCCGGATAGCGGGCGGATCAATGCCAGCAATCCCTGTTCCGAATACATGTTCGTGGATAACAGCGCGTGTAATCTGGCCTCGATTAACCTGATGAAGTTTTCTGACGAGCAACATGCCTTCGACATTAAACGCTTCCAGCATGTCGTGCGCCTCCTGATCATTGCCCAGGATATTCTCGTGGACAACGGGAGCTATCCCACGGCCGAGATCGCCGATAATTCGCATCGCTTCCGTCCGCTGGGACTGGGCTACGCCAACTTGGGCGCCCTGATCATGAGTCTTGGCAAGCCGTACGACAGCGACGAAGGGCGTGCGTTCGCCGGCGCCGTGACCGCCCTATTGACCGGTTACGCGTACGCTGCCTCGGCTGAAATTGCCGCTATCAAGGAACCCTTTGATGAATATGCCCGGAACAGCGATCCCATGCTGGCCGTTATCCGCATGCATCGCGACTCCGTGGATAAGATTCAGGGCGACCCTAGCATTGCCGTCATGACCCGTGAGGGCCGGCAAGTCTGGGATCGTGTTCTCGATCTAGGTCGTCGCCATGGGTTCCGGAATGCCCAGGTTACCGTGCTGGCTCCGACCGGTACGATCGGGTTCATGATGGATTGTGACACCACGGGCGTGGAGCCGGACATCGCGCTGGTGAAATACAAACAGTTGGCCGACGGCGGCATGTTCAAGCTTGTAAACCGGACGCTGGACATGGCCCTGAAGCGGCTGGGCTACACGGCGGACCAGGTGAAAGCGATTATCCAGCATGTGAACGAAAAGGATACGATCGAGGAAGCGCCCGGCCTGAACTCGGAGCATCTTAAAATTTTCGACTGCGCGTTCAAGCCCCAGCAGGGAAGCCGGTTCATTGACTACCATGCGCACCTGAAAATGATGGCGGCGGTTCAGCCGTTCCTCTCGGGTGCCATCAGCAAGACAATCAATATGCCGTCAACCGCGACGGTCCAGGACATTAGCCAGGTGTTCTGCGATGGATGGAAACTGGGCTTAAAGGCTGTGGCGATTTATCGCGACGGTTCGAAGGGCATTCAGCCGGTGTCCACCAACAAGGATGCGCGGGGGGGAAAGACTGCCCCCGAGGCGGATGCCGTGGAGGCGCCTAAGCCGTTCCGTCGCCGCATGTCCGCAACGCGGCAGTCCATCACCCATAAGTTTGAGGTGGCCGGACACCAGGGGTATCTGACCGTTGGCCTGTATGAAGACGGCATGCCGGGGGAACTTTTTATCACGATGGCCAAGGAGGGAAGCACCGTCGGCGGCATCATGGATGCATTCGGCACGGCGATTTCCATGTGCCTTCAATACGGCGTGCCCTCAAGCACACTGATTGACAAATTTACCCACAGCCGGTTCGAGCCCAGCGGCTTTACCAAGAATCCGGAAATCCCGTATGCCAAGTCGCTGGTGGATTACATTTTCCGCTGGCTGGCGCTCACGTTCCCGGATGGTAAAAGCCAGTCCTGTATGCCTCTGCCGACGCCGGAACTCTCGCCGGTCAAAACGGAAGCGACAGCATCCACCGCGCCGGTTCTGGTCCAGCCGGTTTCACCGGCCGTCGATCGGATTGACAAACTGCACAAAGGTTTCCAGGAAGACGCCCCTGTTTGCGATCAATGCGGAGCCATTACCGTGCGCAACGGGTCCTGCTACCGGTGCTTTGTCTGCGGCAGTTCCATGGGATGTTCGTGAAAAGCAAGCCGATCATTCTGTTGGCGACCGGATTCGGTCTCGGGCTTTGTCCCGTGGCGTCCGGCACGGCGGGGACGCTTCCGGGAGTGTTGATCCTCTTGGCCTTGGGATCGCTCTGGCAGGGACCCGTTCTGTGGCAAGTCGTCGCGGCGGTTGGGTTAGGCCTGATCGCCATTCCTATCTGCGCTGTCGCGGAACGCCATTTCGGCGTGAAGGACGATCGCCGGATTGTGGCCGACGAATATCTGACTTTTCCAATTGGCATGATCGGCCTGCCGCTGGTTCCCTGGATGCTGGCCGTGGCCTTTCTTACTAACCGCGTGTTTGACGTGCTTAAGCCGCCCCCGGCCCGACAACTCCAGGCATTACACGGTGGAACGGGAATTGTCATCGACGACGTGATTTCCGCCTTATATAGCCTGGCGGTGAATCATGTTATTTTCCGCCTGGTGGGACAGTTGTTGTTATAGAAACCCATGACAACCGAGCCTCCACAACGTGAACCGGCATCCCTGGCGGCGCCGGATGCCCATCGGCATTGTGCGAAGCTTTCCATCGTCATCCCGATATTCAACGAGTGCCCGACGATCAAGCCGCTCGTGCAGGCCGTGGCGCAGGATCCGCTCGGTATCGAAAAGGAGCTGATTCTGGTGGACGACTGCTCCACGGACGGCACGCGGGAGGCGCTCGATGAGTTGCGCCGGGAACAATCCGGGTGGAAATTTGTGTTCCATGAGGCCAACTGCGGCAAAGGCGCGGCCCTGCGCAGCGGCTTTCGCGTTGCCACGGGGGACATCGTCCTGATCCAGGATGCCGATCTCGAATACGATCCGCGCGATTATCCGGCGCTCCTGGCGCCAATCCTTACTGGTCATGCCGACGTCGTGTACGGTTCACGGTTTCTCGGCGGCGGTCCGCACCGGGTGGTCTTTTTCTGGCATTCCGTTGGTAATCGGATTCTTACGACGCTGTCTAATATGATGACGGATCTGAACTTGACGGACATGGAGGTGGGTTACAAGGTGTTCCGTAAAGACGTGCTCGATTCGATTGTCCTGCGTGAGGACCGGTTCGGATTTGAACCGGAAGTGACTGCCAAGGTGTCCCGGAATAAGCGCTGGCGCATCTACGAAGTGCCGATTTCCTACTTCGGCCGCGATTACGCCGAGGGAAAAAAAATCACATGGAAGGACGGTTTCCGGGCCCTGTGGTGCATTCTGAAATACCGCTTTATGGGATAGCCTCCGGGCTCAATCCGCCGGCTCCCGTCGGCTGCCGTCGGCTGCCGTCATAACGCCGCGTTTCGTTGCCCTCTTTGCGGCGATTATTTCGCGATGCGGGGATCTGTCATTCTCCGTGTCTTCACTGTTTTCTTTACGAACCGGGATTCGCGACAGAACTTATCCAGCAGGGAATCGTATCGTTTCCGGTTGATCGGCAGCTTGATCCAGCGCCGTTCGTAGGCGGAGAGCGTGACGGCATTGGCCAGTTCGAGCGAAGCCAGGCCGCTCTCGCCAGAGGTCACCAGCGGCGCGCCGTCCAGCAGGTGCGCCACTATGTTCTCGCTGACGCTGAAGTGGCCGGTCTCCTGCCTGGGCACCTCGATTTTCTCCTCCACGATTTCCATTTCGCCGGCCGTGATGCTGACGTGGCCGGTGTTGGTCTCCGTTGTCTGGATCTGTTCCTCCCGGATGTCCATTTCACCCCACATGACCTTGGCCTTGTGCATGTGATCGCGGATGCCGGGCCAGTAATTGAAGATCGTCAGCCCGCTGTCTTTCAGTACCAGCTTGCCGAGATCACCGAAGACCTCGATCAGGTGGCCGTGGCAGGGTTCGCAGGTGGAGCAGTAAAGGTAGCCGCTGCCGCCGTCGGGGTATTTTAGCATGGCCTCGGCCAGGTCCTCCACCTCAATCTTGTGCATGCGGGTTTCGGTCCGGCCGAATACTTCGCAGGGCATGCCGCAGAGCTGGATGAACATGTCCATGGCGTGCGGCGCCTGGTTCAGCATCACGCCGCCGCCTTCCCCCTTCCAGGTTGCCCGCCAGGATCCAGCGTCGTAATAGGCCTGCGTCCGGTAATCCGGCGAGAGCATCATTGTCCGGTAGATTTTCCCGATTCGGCCGGATCGGACGAGCTCGATGGCTTTGGCGCTGATCGGATTGAAGCGGCTCTGGAAGACCACGGCAAACGCGACCCTGTTTTTTTTCGCCGTTTTTACCATCCGCTCGGCTTTGGAGATACATTCTGCCAGCGGCTTTTCGGAAATCACGTGCAGTCCCGCGTTCATACAATCGATGGCTATGGGGGTATGCAGGGGGTGGGGCGTCGCGATAATGACTACGTCGCAAAGACCGCTTCGGATGAGCAGGCGGTGATCGGTGAAAAACGCTATGTTGAAATCCCGGCCCACTTTCCCGGCCGAGTTCGGATCGGCGTCACAGATGGCCGTCAATTTCGCGCGGGCCACTTTTGCCAGGCCCTGGGCATGCGCGCGGCCCATGCCGCCGGCGCCGATGACTCCAAAACGAACCGGCCCATGATTCTTTGTTCTTTGCTGATGCGCATTCCGGGTGCCCATATCGTGTTCCTTTCTCCCACCGCCGATTGGTATTCGTATTCGTAAACCAACCCATAATAATTGCCCCTCCCGGTGTTGTCCATGAGAATTCTGTGGCCCGGGCACATCGGCGGATATTGACGCCCACCTGGCGATGTGGTAGTAAATACGGACATCAACGCAAAAAATATATTAGCCGTAGGCCGGGAAAAAAGGATATTCATGAAACTTAAAAATGGCGGCGCCCAGCTCTCCACCCTTCGGGATTTCCAGAAACCCCCCGCGGATATAGCGGCCACTTTGCGTCAAGTGCAGGCCATTGGTTACGAGACGGTTCAGATTTTCGACTATATCAAGGAGGCGTTATGTACCTGACCGGATTTGCGGACGAAGCCGCGACCGCCCTGGACGTCCAGATCCGGGTGACCCGCGAGCTGGGCTGGCGTGATATTGAAATGCGAAAGGTGGAAATCGAAGGCGCTCCCGCCGGCATGATTCATGACATTCCGGAGCCGGCGTTCCGTGCCGTGGCGGAGCAGCTGGATGCCGCCGGCGTCCGGGTCAATTGTTTCGGGTCGGCCATCGCCAACTGGGCGCATAAAATAGATGCCCCCTTCGACATCACGCTGGCGGAAGTCCGGCGGACAATCCCCCGCATGCAGCGGTTGAAAACCGAACTCATCCGCATCATGAGCTATGCCGTTCGCGATGCCGAAGACCAGATGGAAGCGGAGCGTTTCCGCCGGCTGCGGGAGATTCGTTGCATGTTTGCCGATGCCGGCCTCGTGGTTGTCCATGAAAATTGCATGAACTACGGGGGCATGGGTTGGCCCTTCACCTTGAAACTGCTTGAGAATGTGCCGGGACTGAAGCTTGTTTTCGATACCGGCAATCCTGTTTTCAGCGATGACCGCGGCAAGCCCAAACCGTGGCCCAAACAATCATCCTGGGAGTTTTACTCGCACGTCCGGGAGCATGTCGCTTATATACACATCAAGGACGGCCATTGGGATGCCCGGCAGCAAAAGTCGGTTTTCACCTATCCGGGAGAAGGGCAGGGGGACACGCGCCGCATCGTCAAGGATTTACTGGCCCGCGGGTATGACGGCGGCATTTCCATCGAACCGCACATGGGCGCGGTGTTTCATGATCCGGCGTCCCAGCGGAGCCTGGACGCCTGTGAGATTTACATGGAATATGGCCGGCGCATGATGGCCATGATTGATGAACTCCGCGCCGAGCTGAAGCCGCCGGCGCGCCAACCATAGCGCTTTTTTTATATACGCAAGGTCGGGACTTGTCCGCCGAAGCTACTTGCCGCAGGCGAAAGCAGAGGAGGAAGTCCGCCGGTGGCCCGAGATCGCCGACTTGTCCTGTCGTGGCGGGCATAGTCAGCGTTGGATTAAGTTAGGCAGCATCATGACGTATATCGGGCACATCGGAAAAACCACGCTGGCGCGCTGGCGTTCCAACGTCCGACTGTTTGCCGTGGTTTGGGCTGTGCTCCAGCTGGCCGCGCGTCCGCGTTACTGGCCGCGTACCGTCCGGGCGGTGTTTGCGCGCCAGATCCTGTTCACCGGCGTCGAAGCGTTGAAATTTGTGTCACTGGTGGCGCTTATCACGGGTGTTTCGGTGGTGGTCCAGGCCCAGCTTTGGCTGGGTAAAACCGGCCAGACGGCACTCTTGGGCCCCATCCTCGTCATGGTTATCATCCGGGAGGTGGCGCCCCTGCTGGTCAATTTCATTGTCATCGGCCGGAGCGGAACGGCAATGGCCACGGAACTGGCCAATATGAAAGTCACCGGCGAAATCCTCGTCCTGGAGGCACAGGGACTGGATCCGCTCGTCTATCTCGCCATGCCTCGCATGCTGGGCATGGCAATCTCGGTGTTCTGCCTGACGATCGCGTTTATCGTTGTCTCGTTCACCAGCGGCTATATCTGCGGTATTCTAATGGGCGTGGGGGTGAACGACCCGCTGCTATTCGTGGACAGTATCCTGAAAGACGTACATCTTCCCGATGTCTGTAGTCTGCTGGCGAAGACCCTGATTCCGGGCATGCTGACCAGCGTGATCTGCATCCTTGAGGGATTGAGCGTCCGGCGGGCCATTACCGAAGTGCCGCAAGCCGCCACGCGGGCGGTGGTGCGCTCAATTGCCATCCTGTTTATCGTGTCCGTAATAGTTTCCATCTTGAGTTACGTATGACTACCCCAACATTTTCCCTTGAATTCAAAGGCGTCACCCTGCATGCCGGCGCCTTCGGCCAAGCCGCAATGCGCAACGTCAGCTTCCAGTTGGGGCCCGGCGAGCTGATGCTGATTCAGGTCGAGCCGGGGAACGAGCAGCTGCCGCTGGCCGACGCCGCGGAGGGGCTGGCTGAGCCGAACGAAGGCGGCGTTGCCTTTCTGGGCGAACGCTGGTCCGCCGCGACCCCGGACCGGCAACTCGGCTTGCGGGCCCGGATCGGACGCGTTTTTGACGGACCCGGCTGGATCAGCAATCTGGATGTCCTTGAAAATCTAACGCTCTCCCAGCGGCATCACACGTCGCGGCCGGTTCCCGATATCATCGCGGAGGCGCAAAACCTGGCCCGATCATTCGGGCTGACGGAAGTTCCCGCCGGCCGGCCCGCTGTGGTCCTGCGTCGGGACCTGCGGCGGGCGGAATGGATCCGCGCGTTCCTGGGGCAACCGGCGCTGATCCTGCTGGAGCGGCCGACGTTCGGGGTGGCCGTGGAACATGTTCCGTTGCTGATCCGGGCGGTGGAAGAGGTGCAGACGCGCGGCGCCGCTGTGATCTTGACCCACGATGAAAGCGTGATTGCGCGGGAAGTGTCTACGCAAAACTGTTTGCGGTTCCGTATGCGGGGAGATACGATGATGGCCGATAAGGCGAGCTTAGCCGCCAATTAAATGCAAAGGAATTTCAGAAGGGTAGAAGGGCGAGGCGTCCCTGCCGAGCCGTCTGGGGAAGAGCGGCTCACCCGGCGGACGTGCACTTTTTTAGGTATTATAACGACAGACTGCCGGAGGGGATATATTAATGGATACGACCTTCAAATTTCGCTTTGTCAATGAAATCACCGGCGTGTTCGTTCTGCTGGCCGTAGCGCTCCTGGCGGTCGGCATTTTCATGGCCGGAAATGCCCAGGGATTGTTTGAAAAGAAATTCAAGCTCCACGTGGTCTTTACCTCCGCCGAGGGTTCCTTCGGTCTGAAAAAAGGATCGGAAATCAAAATCCTGGCCACCCCGGCCGGTGCCGTGGACCAGATTGAGCCGACGTCCGATGGCGCCATCAAGGCCATCTTTATGATCAAAGAGCGCTATCACGGTTTCGTCCGGACCAGTTCCCGGGCCGTTGTCAAGAAAACGCTTGTGATTACCGGTGATGCCTATGTGGAGATCAGCGTGGGCGATCGCAAGGATCTCCTGATTCCTGATGGCGGTTCGATTGACTGCGTCAAGGACACGGAAATTATCGAGCAGGCCTCGGCTATGCTGGAAGAAATCCGCGCCAAGGCGATTCCATCTTTGGAAAAACTCCAACTGGTTTTGAATGAATTGCCGGGTCTGACCACCCAGGCCAGGAAAACATTGCACCAGGGCGAGGTCCTGATGCGCGATGACTTGCCGGGACTGACCGCCCAGACACAGGATACCCTGAGGGAAGTGCAAATCCTGATCCGGGGCTTGGAGCGGCACTGGCTGTTGCGGAAGTACATCGAGCCGCTGGACAGCGGCCCAATGATCGATCCCTCTCAAACGGGACCGTTACGGGGGGAAATGCCATGAAACATCCTCGCTGGACAAAGCTATTGTTGCTGGCCGGGTGGATGCTGTTGACCGTCGGGTGTGGGACGCCGCCCAAGGTTGTCCGGCAGGATCCCGAAATTGAGCGCAATGTCGTGCTGGCCCGCAGTGCGTTTGCCGCGGGATCGGCCGAGAAGGCCGTCACCTATTATCAGAAAGCCCTGAATCGCGCGCGGCTGATGGACGACCCTGCGGCGATCGGGCGCAATGCCTATAACCTGGCCGCCTGTCTGGCCCTGCTCTGCCAGGATGATGAAGCCCGCGCGCTCCTGGACGAAGCCCATGCGGAATTCCAGCGCACTGGCATCACGGCCCGCGAAATCCCCCTGTTAAAAGCCCGCCTTGACTGCCGCGATGGGAACACCGCGGAGGCCCTGGCACTGGTCCAATCCCAACTGAAAGCGGCGACTCCCAAGGATAAGTTCTTTCTCCAGTACCAGATTCTGCTGGCCGATCTGCTATGCGCCAGGGGCGATGCCAAGGGCGCTGCGTTGGAGTTGAGCCGGGTGAACCTGAAAGCGTTGAACGCGGAAGAACCCGTGGTCCAGGCGGATGCTGCCCAGGTCCGCGCGCGCATCGCGCTCCTCGATCAAAAGTCCCGCGAGGCGGGGGAGTTCCTGGACGCGGCGGCGAAACATCTCCAGCAGGCGGGACAATATATTGAGATGGCCGTGGCGCTGGATGAAGCCGGGCGCGCCTACGAAACAGCCGGCGACCGCAACGCCGCCATGAACCGGTATTACCGGGCCGCCCGCAGTTTATTCCTTGCCGGACAAACCGCCCGGGCCGAACGGGTAATGATCCGCGCCGTTCTGCTGGCCGATCAGTCGGGTCAGGCGGAGATGCGGAAAAAAATACAACAGCTCCAGGCGGATATGAACGCCGCCCGCAAGTCCGTGGTCCAAGAGCAGTAGGCGCGGATGATGGAAGCGTTGGAAAAATCTGGTCTCACCCCTGAACTTGGAAAAGAAAGGAACAAAGAAATGATTTATGTTTCATTTGCATGTTTAGCCAATATTATGCATGCCTTCCTGCCGGATCGGCAGACTACTGTTGAAAAAGGATACATTCCCCTTTTTAATGTTCTTGATGAATACAAGGAAGTGAACTGCGAAATTTTCTTTTCCGGCGTTACGAGTGAGTGGCTGAATGAGCGCTACCCGGAATTTGTCAGCCGGATTCGGCGCGGGATAGAATCGGGTAAGTATCGTTTAGGAAGCTGTTCATACTCAATGCCCCGGATTACGTCCCTTAGTATGGAGAGCACAATCCAGCAGGTTCGCGAAGGGCATAATGCAGACGAGAGAATTTGGGGACAGCGATGCAAGGGCTTTTGGCCGCCGTTATACGTTGTGGATCCGGCGTTAATGAAGGTGCTTTCGGACGAAATGTTTCAATGGGTTTTTCTGTCGGTGGAGAATATCTCTAATGCCTGCAATCAGGCGCCATATTACCCATCTCCGCAAGAACTTGATATGTATTTGCCCTTCAAGGCCTCCGGCCTGGGAAATGGCAGTATCATTGGTGTGCCTTGCTGCAGTACAGGGAACTTTCTTCTGCTCAAGGATCGGAAAAACCTGGACAACACACTTGAAACAATACGAAGTCAAAAGCGTGAATATCCACCATTGCTGGTATTGGATATAGACGCGGAAGTGTGCTTGGCAAATGAATATTGCGGAGTGGCGAAGAATACCGCGGATTCTCTAAGAAAAACGATAGAATCGATTCTTAACATAACCGATATCAGGATAACGTCTATTGATTCATATTTAGATCTTTGCCCGGTGCGGCAGGAGCTTTTCATACCGCCGGAATCCAGTCATTTTCCGCCGACTGCGGAAAAACTATACAGGTTAAGCGATGAAGCAGAGCTGATTATCCGTGAGGCAGAACGGTTTGTAAATGCCCGGGGTAATTGTAGCTGTGAAATGAAGGGAAAATTAGCAAAAGCCTGGAAACTGCTCTTAGTGTCGCAGAACGCTGATGCCCGGTTATTGGATGGCGATGCCGGCATTCCGTGGAGAGCGAACCCGCCTCTTATCAAACAATGTATGGAAGCAGCCTTGGAGGCCAAAACAATAGGAGAGACACTATGGAAAAACAATAAGTAATAGTTATTTTTTATTTTTGGGGTTACTAATGGGAAAGAATTATGGAGCTATTGACTTGGGAGCTGGCCGGGATGGAGCAATTACTAATTTAACTTCTTCGCGTAATACAAAGATAGAGAAGGATGGCCCTGGTGCTGGACGAAACCGGGTGCGCCTACGAAACAGCCGGCGATCCTGACGCCGCCGCGGACCGGTATTACCGGGCCGCTCGCAATTTGTTCCTTGCCGGACAGACCGACCTGAACGCCGCCCGCGCCGCCTTCTGTGAACCATACGTTCGTGGCGCACCCAAGCCACAGGGGGGGGACAGACTGTGAAAGTTAATCAACTTCGTTGTGAGGATCTTAAAGATCCGCTGGGAATTGATATAAAGAAACCACGCCTCAGGTGGCTTCTGCAGTCCAATGAGCGCGGTCAAAAACAAACAGCTTACCAGGTGCTGGTGGCCAGCACACCAGAACTGTTGGCCACGAATAAAGGCGATCTGTGGGACAGCGGCAAGGTGAACTCCGAACAGTCCATCCAAGTGGAATATGCCGGCAAAACTCTGACATCACGCCTGAAGTGTTTCTGGAAAACGAGAGGGTGGGATCGTAAAGACGTTCAATCGGATTGGAGCGCAACTGCCCTGTGGTCAATGGGTTTATTAAATCCGGAAGACTGGACGGCAAAGTGGATTGGATTGAATCCGGCTGATGGGCGAGCGGAGTTCCCCTGTTTTAGAAAAAATATTATTTTGGATCAACTTCCTTCCGATGCCCGGATTTATATCAATTCATTGGGCTACCACGAATTCTATATCAACGGCGAAAAGGTGGGTAACGATGTTCTGTCACCCGCCGTCACCCAGTTTTCCCATCGTTCATTCTATCTCACTCACGACGTTACCGCACTCCTACGCGAGGGAACAAACTGCATTGCGTTATGGCTGGGACGTGGCTGGTACTTTTCCGGTCAACAGGGGTCTTCAGAAATCCAGCGCGCGGCCGGACCGGTTGTTCGGGCTCAACTTGAAATTTACGGCCGAGATGGAATCGGTTGTGGCGTCGGTACGGATGCGAACTGGAAAACGTGTTCCAGCCCGATAACAAGAACGGACGAGTCGGCCTGGTCCTTGTGTTATGATGCACGCTTGGAACAGCCGGGCTGGAACACGGTGGATTTTGACGATTCTCATTGGCGGCCGGCACAGGAGTACGCCATAGGCCATTGCAATGCTTGTGCGCAAATGGTTGAAACCAATCGGATAACGCGTTTCTTCACTCCGGTCGACCTTACTCCATGCGAAAAAGATTCCTGGCTGGTGGATATGGGCACCAATCTTACCGGCGGGCTGAAAGTCCGCTTCGACGGCATTCGGGAATCCGGGCGGAAAATTGCCTTCGATTATTACGATCATTTATTGGACGAAAACGGACAACCCATGCACAGTTCCGGACATGATGAATATATCATGTCCGGAAAAGATGGGGAAATGTTCCTCAGTCGATTCAATTACCAGGGATTTCGATATATCGAAATCTCAGGCTTGACTGTGGCACCAAAAAAAGAAGATGTGTCCGCGTTTCTTATCCGCACCGGCTTTGCAGCGGGTAGTTCATTTGCCTGTTCCAATGAACGGCTGACGGCGATTCATGACATGGTGGCTTACACGTTTCAATGCCTGACGCTTGGCGGATATATGGTCGATTGTCCGCATTTTGAACGCTTGGGATATGGCGGGGACGGCCAAGCCAGCCTGGAGAGCGCTCTCATGATGCACAGGCTGGGACCTATGTACCGTTCATGGCTGACTGCTTGGCGTGATTGTCAGGGGCCAGATGGTGACCTGCCGCATACGGCCCCTTCAATGTATGCCGGCGGCGGCCCCTATTGGTGCGGCTTTATCATTATGGCAGCGTGGTCCGTATACTGGCATTATCTGGACCGTATGATTCTCGAAGTCAACTACCCGGTCATGCAAAAATGGCTTGAATTTGTCGAAAGCCACTGCAAAAACGGCGACTTATTCGACATCTGGCCCAACACTTTGCGTCGCAACTGGTATCTTGGCGACTGGGCCACACCCAAAGGCATAGATCAGAAACATATCCCATCAGTTAAGCTCGTCAACAACTGCTTTCGCATCTATTGCTATGACGTCATGGCGCAAATTGCCGCAGTCCTGGACAAGCCGATTGACGCGGCACGTTACCAGCTGAAAGCTGATTCACTCCGTCCGGTGGTGCATAAGGCATTTTTTAATCCTGAGACAAGAACCTATGCCGATGGCGATCAGATCGACCTGGCTTTTCCTCTTTTGACCAACGTTGTCCCGGCAGACTGCCGCGAGGAAATCATCCGCCAACTGGAGCAGGACATTCTTCAAAAACGTGCCGGGCATCTGGCGGTCGGGTTGGTCGGAATTCCGGTTCTGGTCAAACTGCTGATGACACTGGACAGGAATGACCTCATCTTTACCTTTGCCAATCAGGATACTTATCCGGGCTGGGGGTATATGCTGAAAAACGGCGCAACTACCACTTGGGAGCATTGGGAAGGAAGCCGTTCACATATTCACAATTGCTATAACGGCATCGGCGTCTGGTTCTATCAGGGGCTGGCAGGAATCCAGCCCGATCAAATGGCTCCCGGTTTCAAGCATTTTATTGTGCGGCCCTCCATTGTGGGCAATCTGACTTGGGTCAAGGCCGCATACAATTCGATCCATGGAAAGATTGTCAGCGAATGGAGGTTCGGCGACAATCGGTTCGAAATGAAAATATATGTTCCGGTTGGAACCACGGCCACGGTTTATATTCCAATACCCCAAGATGGGAAGGTAACCGAATCCGGACTGCCGGTGGAAGAGACCTCGGAAATCAAGCACCTGCGCACGGAAAACAGGCATACCGTCTATCAGGTTGGATCGGGCGCCTACGTCTTTTCAATTGCGGCGATTGGGGGCATACCAGAAGAAAACATGTTGCTCAATAAAGAAAAATCAGCCTGTAGGGTCAAAAAATAATGACGGTGGGCACAGGACGGAATGAAAAAATACGGGCTAAGGGGATGGGCGGGTAGAGGGTGATGGATTGGCCGCTTTTTCAATTTGCGCCGGAGCCTTGATCCTATGACCGGCGGGGATCAGCACTTCCGAGGAAACCGTGCGCGGGACTGGCGAATGTTCTAGTTGAAGACTGATCCGCGCGGCCTGGGGAAGCCTGCCGGCCGTGGCATCCGTGCCCCAGGCATTGGTCCACTCGGTTCCGTCATAGACCAGGATTTGCATGCCGGCGACCGATCGCAAGAGCGTCTCTGCGGGGGGCGCAGTAAACGGTGCCCCTACAGAGGGCGCGGCCGGTAATCCGTCTGCAGCGGCGGAAATCCGGAATGGACGGCACTGGCGGATGAGCGCATATTGTCCGGTGGCACTCTCCACTCTCAGCGCATATTCCACCTCGCGGATGCCGTAGGCGCGCCAGTCATTCGATCCTTCGCCGGGCCAGGCCGTGAAAAAACACAGGGTGGAGTTTTTGGATTCGTCTTTGCTGGCGGGGGTGAGTACGAACGGCGGATTCGTTGTACCTCTCAGAGCCAGGGAGCACATGATATCGCGCTGAAGCGTATCCAGGGCATCTTCCGCCGGTTCCAGGCTTTCGCGCCAGGCCGTTTGCGCGCGAATCGTATTGAGCGCGTTTCCGTAAACCAGGTAAACAACGCCGACCAGCAGGACCGCGATGGCGATGGCTACGAGCAACTCGATGAGAGTCAATCCGTGCCGCGCGCCGTAAGGAAAATACCGTTTCATGCTGTCCAGGATATCGTGCTTGGGTCGCGGGATGCCGGTTCGCGCGCCCGGCGCAATGCCGTTATTGAAACATGGCGTACAGGAAAAAGGCAAGCCCGGTCAAAGCGAGGAGTCCGGTCACGATAAACGCTGCCAGCCAAAGGCCCCGGTTGTCCAGGTGCCGCGCGCCAAATGGTGAGACGCTGGAAAACGATTTTGGCGCGGCAATGGCCGGCGCGTCATCAATAACCACCTGCGTGTTTGACGCCAGAACCGATGAGGGAATTTCCGAGGAGGGGGCATCGAACATCAACTCGGTGGCGCCGACTTGGATGACCTGTTTGGGTTGAAGTTCGGCTTCCGTAACCCGCTGAAAATTCAACTGGGTGCCGTTGGTGGAATTGAGATCATGCAGGATATACCGGTTTCCCCGGCGGGCGACGTAGCAATGCTGGGAAGACGCGGCGCCGTCGTTCAGGATGATGTCGCAATTCGGATGACGGCCCAGCACGATGCGCTCTTTGCTGATTTCAAACTTCTGCCCCTTCAATTCCCCTGACATTGCGATCAAAAAAGCCACGATACCCCGCCTTCCCAGGAATTGTCATTTTTGTCCGGACATGCAATCCAGTTTGCTAAAAACATATTTAACATTAACCATTACATTTTTGATTCAATAAGTCAATACTGGGGATCAGGGAACCAGCACGCGGTGGATCCGTTTTCCGAGCACGGAGGTGATTTCATGAGGAATCGTGCCGAGCCGATGGGCCATGGATTCCACGGAATGGATATCCTTTCTGCGGTTGCTGATAATGCATGCCTGGCTGCCGATGTCCGCACCGCGGATGTCGGTTAAATCGATGATGGTCAGATCCATGCTGACCCGGCCGATCACCGGGGCCGGTTGTCCCTCGAAATCCACCCGGCCGATATTCGACCAGCGGCGGGAATAGCCGTCGGAATAGCCGATCGGCAGGAGACCAATGCGCGTCTTCCGCCGGGCGACAAACGTGGCTTCATACCCGCAGGACTGTCCCTTGCGGAGCCACTTGGTTATAATCACCGGCGCCTCGATCCGCAAGACGGGCTGCAGTCGGCTTGAGCCCCGGATAAACTTGCCGCCGTAGCCGTATAGCGCGATGCCCGGCCGGACCATGTCAAGGCGTGTCCCGGGCAGGTTGAAAATCGCGCCGCTGTTGGCCATGTGATAGATCGGCAATCGGACTCCTTGGCTGGCCAGGATGCGAATCAGGGATTGGAACGTGCCCCATTGCCGCCGGGCAAACTCCAAATCCTGGTTGTCCGCGCTCGCAAAATGACTGTACAGGCCTTCAACCTTCAAGCCGGGCGTCGTCCGCGCCTGCAGCACAAGTTCCACGGCTTCCTCTGCCGGACAGCCGTTGCGTCCCATGCCGGAATCCACTTTGATGTGCAGGCAGGCAGTTTTCCGCCGCCGGGCGGCGCCGGCCGCCAGAAGGTTCAAGCCTTCCCGGCTGACGACTGTCGCCCGGGCATCCAGTTCCACCATCAGGTCCACCTGATCCCGAAGGTTTTTTTCCGGCTCATATGCGTTCAAGGGACGAAAGATCAGCACCGGTTCCCGAACCCCTTGTTGCTTCAACTCGATCGCTTCCTGAAGCGTCGCCACGCCCCAGAATGCGATGCGCAGTCCTGCCAATGCCCGGACGACAATGGGCATGTCGTGCCCATAGGCGTTGGCCTTGACCACGGCGCACACGCGCGTTCCCCGGCTTTTCGCCATCATCAGCGTGATATTATGCCGGAGGGCGGTTCGGCTGATATGGGCTGTGACCAGGTCAGACATTCTGAATCCAGTAAGTAACCTTGTTATAGACCTGCAGCCAGATCATCTGCACCAACAGAACAAAATCAAAGCCGAAGGCCAATAATAACGCCGCGACGATTGCGCGCATGAAAACGGCATTGGATATGCAAAAAAGGTAATAAAACGGATAGAGCGGCACAACAATAGCCAGGAGACCGTCGAACATATTGTCCTTCAGGGCCAGGATAATAATGACCAGATAGGAAATTCCGATGGCAATCAATCCGTACTGCTTGATCGTGTCCAGGGGCACGAAGGGTAATCCATGACGGAAGCGGATAAACACCAGGGCCGCGGCCAGCACGATAAACATCAGCCAACTGAGCGATTGCAGAATCCGATTGAGCTTTACGCGGCGGATATCGCGCGCCAGCGATGCCGAGGGCTGTCGCATGGTCGCCGCGGGAATCCCGCTGCCGGTCCCGGTTGCCTGCCAGGTCGGGATCGGGGTGTCGGTGGACAGGTGCGCGTCCTTGCGCAATTTCAAACCGCCGCCGGATGACTTGATCCGTTCGGGGATGGGAAGTGATTTTCCGCAGTCATGACAGGCCACCGTGTTTTCTGCGGCATATTCGGAAATCGGGGTCTGCTTACCGCAATCAGGACAGGTTAACAGGATGTCGGCCATGATGATTCCTCAACTGTTTCCGTCAGACGCGCCGGAACCAGGAACTTACCGGGACGGGGCCGGCGTTTACGATTTGACGGCTGACCGGGAAGAAGAGCCGGTCGCGGACCTGGCGACCGGCTCTTTGCGATACGGAACCGCCAGATTTCCATTTGAAAATTCGATGACATGGCCCTTGTCGATCAGCCACCGAAGCGAATTGATAAATTCGGCGACCGGCGGCGAATCCGGCTGGACGCCGGGAAGCAAAGATCCGACCAGCTCCGTGCGCCCGGTTCCAGGATGTGCCACGAGATGTTCCAGAATGCGTCGAATAACCTCCAGTGTCTTGGAGGGATCAATGGGATGAGGATGAATCGCGGTAATGAAGGTGGTTTTATCCGGCGTCTTAAAAATAGTCAGTCCGTAACTCCGGAATGCCGGGTGCAAGGCGATGGCCATTTTCAGCGGAAAACGGTTTTCCCTGGTCCATGCACGCTGAATGCAGTGGATAACCGTCGGGTCTTCCATCTGACGGCTGGCGGTCCCGGGAACAATGAAACGATGCCCCTCCCGGATCAGGCCAGGGGCCGCCCGTTCCCGGAAGTGGGTTTCCGCCTCCGAGCGCCTTTTAAAGATATGCGGGGTGGTTTCCCGACGCGTTCGATAGGTGATCCGCCGGCACACTTCCTTTTTCCACTGCTCGATCGCCGACGGGTCGGTATCGTTCACGATCTTGTTCCGATATTCCTCGAGCGGTAGCGACGCGAAGCGGGTCCGGTGCAATTCCAGCAACCGGTCATTATACTCATGATAGTTGGGCGGTCCCAGCAGACAGCCGCTCAAACTACACCGGGCCACGCAGACAAAATTGCCTTTCGGCGGTTCCACCTGGGTCTCTTCCTGGTCATAGAACAGGCTGAAATGCTTGGCGAATCCATGAAGCGCCGCCTGTTCCCTGTCCAGGAAGACGGTCTGACATTCCCTGCATTGAAAGAGACTAAATGGCGCCGGTCTGTCGCCGTTCTTGGCGACTTCCAGCTTCACGGCATGAAATTCCGGCCGACTAAGGAACATAGAGGCCACTTCCATCAGCGAATACGCCCGGGCGGTTTTGGCGAACAGGTGGGCCAGGGGTTTGAGACCTCGCCGCTCGGGGATAAAAGCCACCTCCAGGAACGATTCCTGCTGTTGACTTTTGAAGTCCGGCCGATCATGGTCGGGTCTGCCGGCCGGCGCAAAGGTCCGGGGTGCGCGGTGCTCTCCCCCTCCGCCTATCCTATGCTGGCGCTGCCCCGGCGCGGCATCCCGGGTTCCCGGCCTGGAACGATTCCAGGAACGTCCCGGATGGGTGTCGCCATCCCGGCCCTGCCGGGATCGCGGTCGGCCCTCGAAACCGGCATAGGGATTTTGATCCGCCGGCAGGCGTGCCCACGCCGGGACAAAATTCAGGTCAAGAACGATGTCATCATTAGGGCTCATGAAACAATTAAACGGAATTTTCCTCTCTTCGCGAAAAAATGCGAGTCAGAAATACGCATTTTACCTGGGCTGAAAGAAATGTGGATCAACCCTGTTTGTCCTCCGTCGGCGCGTCAAGATGCGGGGAAGAGGCGGAGGGTGGCGAACTCGGCGGCGGCGGGGAGTCATTCAGAATATCGCGGGACAAATCATGGGCCGACCGGCGAAATTCTTCCAGCGCCCGTCCCAGGGAGCGTGCGATGGATGGGAGCCGTTGAGATCCAAATAGAAGCAGTACCACCCCGAGAATCAACAGGATTTCTCCCGCTCCGATCGAACTGCCGAACATGGATGCCTGCCTTCCGGCGCCCACCGGCAGATGCTCCGGTGAATTGCGCCCATCAAAAACTCTCTGCTTGAAAATGGATGCCTCGGAAGAATGACGTCGGCGCCGGCCTGACAAGTCAAAGGAGACTCATCGGCACACTCAAACAACCGACAACAGCTGCCCGGCATCATACCGGGCGGCGAAGAAAAGGGAGAGAGCCCGCGGATTATTATTGCTCAAAAAAAATGAAATCGTCACGGCGATTTTCACGCCAGGCGGCTTCGTCATGACCCGGATTAACGGGCTTTTCTTTCCCCAAGCTCCTGGTCTGCATTACGGAACCATCCACGCCCAGACCGATGAGGTAGGCGCGAGCCGCCAGTGCTCGCCGTTCGCCCAGCGCCATATTGTATTCCGCACTGCCGCGCTCGTCGCAATGACCCTCGATGATGACGCCGGCCCGGGTATTCGTATTTTTCAGGTAGTCCGCCACCGCATCGAGTTTGGCGCGTTCAGTTTCCTTGATTTGCGTGCTGTCATAGTCGAACAGCACCGTATCCATCTTGACATCGGTCAAAATCTTTAATTCGCCTGGACGAGGGGCAAACGCCGATTCTTCCATGCCCGGCTCACCCAGCATGCCGCCGGTCGTCTTGTCGCCCGCGACTCCCTTTTTCTTTCGGCAACCGGTTGTGAAACACATTGTGCAAGCCAACACTACCACGAGTACGCCAAACCAACGGTTCCTTGTCATTGTTCCCTCCCTTGTGTAGTGAAAAAATTACCTGGGTGACCAATTCACCGAAGACCAGTCTCCCGTCGCCGAATCTGGAAGCAAACTTATACAGGAACGACTGATCATGTCAACGATAATAATACGGGAATGGTAACGCTGAGTTCGGGCGCACGCCAGGTGCCGGCCGTCAGGGGCCCAGGAGGGGTCTTCATAGCTGGCGTCTTCCGGGGTGATCTGCTGGATTGCCAGTGTGGCGGGATTCAGCACGAACACCTGGAATAGGCTCCCGATCAGACTGCTGTAGGCGATAAATCCATTGGCGCCCCAGTCGGGATCGACGTTCTGCGACCCGGCGCTGGTGATGCGCTTCGGCTCGCCGCCGTCCCGGTCCATAATATACAACTGGGGAGACCCGGAGCGGTCGGATACAAAAACGATCTGCCGGCCATCCGGCGACCATGAAGGGCTGGCTTCACCCGCCCATTTTGTAGCCGTGAGCCGGGTCAGACGCCGGCTGGAGATTTTCATGATGAACAGGTCGGGATTGCCGTCCTTGGAGAGCGTCAGGGCCACCTCGCGGCCGTCCGGCGAGATCGCGGCGCAGGCGTTCAGGCCGGGAAAGTTGGCGATACATTTTCCCTTCCATGAATTGTTGCCCAGGGTGATCAGGTAAACATCCGGGAACTGGGAGCGGTAGGAGGTGTAAACCATCTGGCGGCCGTCAGGTCCCCATTTCGGGGCCAGGCTCAGCGTTTTATCAAAAGTCAATTGCCGCAGGTTCTGACCGTCGGCGTCGCAAAGATAAAGCTCCTTGTATCCCGTCCGGTTGCCGACCAGCGCCAGGCGGGAGGAGGCCATCCCGGGCCGGCCCGTCAGGGCCATGACAATTTCATCGGCCACCTGATGCGCCAGTTTGCGGGCTTCGTCTTCGGATGCCTTAAACGTCTTGCTCAGGTAGCGCTCCTTGGAAATCACGTTATACGCTTCACACCGGACGATGAGACTGGAACCCTCCAGGGTTGCATTGCCCAGGAGCGCATATTCGGCGCGAAGGCCATTGACGATTTTAAAATATTCAGACCGGGTAAGGTCCGTTTCCAGGATGCGGCGAAACAATGCCGGGGCGCCGTCAGACAGACTCTTGAACATTCCCATATCCAGCAGGGACACTTCGTTCATTGACTTGACCACCCGCACCTGTGAGGATCCGGCCAGCGGCGCTATAAGCGCCGCCAGGGCCAATACCCAGTAAAACCGTTTCATAATGATATCTCCTTAACTTGATCTGTTCATCTCATGCCGGCGAATAATCCGGGCTACGGGCTTGGGGTCATCTTTTTCATGTGCTTCCGGCGCTTGCGGTATTCCCGGGCGCCGTAATAGTGCCGGCTGGAAAAACGATGCGCCAGGCGGTACGTGAGAAAATAGGCCCAGGGATTGTGATGATTCACGAGGTGGTCCAGGACCAGATGGGTGGTGAAGCCGATGATCAGTCCCAGGGCCGCCGGTTTCCAGTCGATCAGCCATAGGATCACGAGGCCGACCAGAATCCATTCCCAGGCGTGGAGAAACACGAAGATATTATCGAACATCTCGGCTTCGAATGCGCGGAATAAATGGCGCGGACGAATCCGGAAGCCGTATTGCAGGCAGTAATCGATGATATGATCCAGGTCAACAAAGACGCCGGCGGCAAAACAGGCCAGGGCGGCGGTGGCCGAGCGGAGCCACAGCCAGACCAACGCGCTGACCGCCAGGGACACGACGGCATGATACGGTAATTTCATGGACTGACCGTGACTGTATCCGATTTCCTGCTTGGAAACAAGGGTAATGCCTAAGAACGTGTGAAAAATTTGGCCGGATACGACAAAGCGTGTCCTTCCACCACTGACATCATGCGCTTCTCCTCGAAAAGTGGAGGGTCGCGTTTCATCGCGACCGTCTTTGTGCCGAATGAAACAATATTTACACGCGTTTTCAGTCGATTGGGAGTGGCAACCGATCCTGTAGCGCGCCACGGCTTGCCTCGGCGGAGCCTCCGGCGAAGCCCGGGTGTGGCGTGAAATTCTACGGATTTCCAGGATCGCCGCACACTCCTTCGGCGTCGCTCAGGACAGGCGTGCGGCGCTACAATAAAAAAAATTCCTTCCATGACCGAGGCCTTACAAAATAAATGATAGACTATTGACCCGCATTATGAAATATGCCAGAATATAACAAAAAGGGGGAACGGGGTTTTATTCAAAAGGGCGAGGTAATCATGACGATTTCCGGCAGACTTCAATTCGCGGGACTGGCCTTTTTGGCGGGCCTAATGGTCTTGCCGGCCGGCGTGTCCGGCATTGAATCCGGCCAGTATCAATCGGACTCTGTTTCCACGAGCAGCGTTACCATCCCGTATTATTTCTATGCCGAGCCGCAGGATGCCACGATTGTCAGGTTGGCCAATGAAGACACGATGTATCAAAACGATATGCCGGACTGCCGGATCTATCATGTGATGACCATACCGGCCGAGTCTTCCAATACCTTGTTGGTTACCAGTATTGGCGGGCACCGTGCCATTGATATATCTTTACCCATTACGAATGCGGGCTGGCATCGCATCGATTGCTCCCTGCCGGCGAGTTTGAACTGGATATCCAATTCATTTGCTTTCAGCATGTCGTTTCTCCGGATACCCTACCTGGCGAGTTCGTATGCGCCGCTTTCCGTGGCCGATCCGGATGTCGGGCCCATGACCAGCGGGCAGAAAGTGGAAGGCACGATTGACGTCGGCGCCGATCTGGACGCGGCGATGTTCTCCGTGTCCAACGCCTGCCGGGTCGAATTCCGGATGGGCCAGATGTCGGCCGACCAGGTTCCCAATGTTCGCCTGTACAGTCCTTCGGGAGTGGCGCTGACCAACGACTATCCACCGGACTACCGGGCTGAAATCACCCGGTTCGTAACGAACAGCGGGATTTACACGATTGGATGCAACGACCAGTTAAACGCCCGCGGTTCCTATGCCGTTTCCATTGTGCTGATTCCCGGTCCGATCGACCTTTCGGTGGACCCGGATTTCGGTCCCATCCTCAACGGGGAAGTTCGGACCGGCACGATTAACCATCCCGGCGATCTGGATGTTGCCACGTTCGCCGCCATGCTGGGCGATACCAATCTCCTCACCATGACGAAAATCAGCGCCGATATGAATCCGCGGATGGAACTGTTCGATCCGACCGGGCAAACATTGCTGGCCGCGCCGGTGGATCTGTTTCAGACGACCGTGTCGGTGACGAATGTCTGTACCAACGCCGGCACTTTTTATGTGATCTGCAAGGACGCGGCAGACCGGTCCGCCAAAACATATACGCTGACCATGACGACGCTGGGCGGTCCCAGCACCACGTATATCCCGGACATCCCTTCCACGCTCTTGGCCAGCGACGGCGCCTACACGAACATGATCATGATCACCTGGGGTGCCGTGACCAACGCCACCGGGTACGACCTCTGGCGATCCGACGGAACCAACACGGCGATTTATTTATGGCTGGTGACTAACACCACCTATACCTATTTTCAGGATTCCAACGCCACTCCGAACATCACTTACTCCTATAAGGTCAAAGCCCGGAATTCCTACGGGGTGAGCGCGTTCAGCACCAATGACAGCGGCTATTGCGGCAGTGTGTCGGCTGTGCCCACGGGCCTGACTGCCAGTGACGGAACGTTCTCAAACTATATCCTCGTAAGCTGGCAGTGGGTCACGAATGCCGTGAGCTACGATCTCTGGCGCACGGCCAGCACCGACAGTACCGTTTATGTGGAGTTGATCACTAATTTCATCGGCACCTACTACCAGGATTCAAATGTCACCGTCAATCTCATCTACAATTACAAAGTCAAGAGCCGGAACATCGTTGGTGCCAGCGATTTCAGCTCCAGCGATTCCGGTTACTGCGGCATCTCGGGTGTGACCTCGAACCGGCGCGCGTTGCTGGTCGGCATTGATGCTTATGGTTACGGACCGCCCCCGCTGGACACCTGCACCAATGACGCCAACGGCATGCGGGACATCATATTCCTGGGTGATCCTTCCAACCGGTGGACTTCCACCAATATAACGACTCTGTTGGATGCCGCGGCGACCAAAACCGCCATTCGGGATCGTCTGCATTCCATGGCCGCCCAGAGCGGATCGGGCGATCTGGTGGTGTATGGTCATTCCAGCCACGGCGGTTATGCTGCCAGCCTGTCCAATACTTATATCTGCGCCTACGATGCCGATTACACGGATACGGAATTGGCAGCCGACCTGACGGTTTTCCGGCCGGATGCCCGGATCATTATCATCATTGACGCTTGTTATTCGGGCGGCATGTACCAGTTCGATCCCTCCGGCCCACCCCCGCCCTGGCCCTTCGCGGAACGGGTCATGGCGGAATACCAGCGGATTCAAGAGGCTCAATACCGGCAAATGGGACTGGCCGTTCCCAAGGGCTTGGGAACCAATATTGCTTTCATGACCGCCTGTGATTACGATGAGACCAGCCAGACTTACGGGTACTACAGCCTGTACTGGGGATTCCTGATCGGGGGATGCGCGAATTCCTTCGTGGATGACAACGGCGACGGTGAATACCAGTTTTCAGAACTCCATAATTATGCGTCAGTTCATGCCGTGGAGATCAATCCGAACCAGCATGCCCAGACCTACAATCCGACGCTTCTGCAAACCATTGCGGCCCGGGCGGTCGGCACCAATACCGGCGTGTCGTTTGATCTCCATAATGATTATGACGGCGACGGGGTATCCGATCTGGCCATCTATGCCGAGGCCGCGGGGATATGGTATATCGGTTCCGTGAAGCTCCAGGCCCTTATCGGAACCAATATCGCCCTGGGGGGGCCGGGTTATCATCCCATTACCGGCGACTACGACGGCGACGCCAAGGCCGATCTCACCGTGTATTCAGAATCCAGCGGCACGTGGCGCATCGGTTCGCTGGCGCGCTGGGTGATCATTGCCTGGGATGCCGTCTGGGGTGGGCCCGGTCAACAGCCGGTGGTCGGCGATTATAACGGTGACGGCATAGAAGACGGCGCCTTATATGAATCCGCTAACGGGTTCTGGTACGTGGTGACGTCGTTTGGACGCGTGCTGGTTTACGGGGATTCGTTCACCGGCTCCGGTTTTACCGCAGTGCCTGGCGATTACAACGGCGACGGCATCGCCGACTACGCTCTGTATCACAACGAGCAGGGCTACTGGTATATCCTCTCGTCGGCAGGAAGCAACATCACGTGGGGAACATCGTGGGGCGCGGCGGGCTATCTCCCGGTATCCGGCGATTATGACGGCGACGGCAAATCCGACTTGGCCGTTTATAATGAACCCTCGGGACTTTGGTATATCTGGTCCTTGGCCCGCAGCCGCGCGCTTGCCAGCGGCATTGCTTTTGGCGGATCCGGCTTCACTCCGGTGCCGGGCGATTACAATGGCGACCGGAAGGCCGAACTGGCCGTATATCAGCAAGCCACCGGCAATTGGCGTATCCGCACCGTGGACGGCACTCAAGAGGGGCTGTACAACTTCGGCGGCCCCGACTATATTCCCGCCAAGCCCACGTGGTGAGAATCCATTCGGTGGTTAAGCGATTTTGGGATTGAATGATTTGAAGAATCTGAGCGATTGAAGGATATTGTCAATTCGTGAGTAGTTGAATATAGCCGGGGAATTACAGGCTCGCACCAAAGCGCTGGCGGTTCGTATTATTCGTTTTTTCCAAGTCGTTGGCCACCGCCAAGAATTCGCCGTCTTCTAATCGATAACGTTTTCAGTCATTCAATCGTTCAATAACACAATCGCTCAATAGTATATGGATCCCGCCCTGACTTTGTTTCAGTCCATCGTGCTTGCCGTTATCCAGGGCATCACCGAATTTCTTCCCATCAGCAGTTCCGGGCACCTGGTTATCGCGCGTGAGCTGTTTCACTGGTCCGATGATGGCGGTCTGGTGTTCGACACGGTCCTGCATGGCGGCAGTCTGGCGGCGATCCTGATCTATTTCTGGCGGGATTGGCTGGCCGGTTGGACGGGATATAGGAATCCCCGTGACGCGAACTTTACCTGGTACCGGCGCCTGCCGTGGCTATTGGCGGTCGCCACCTTGCCGGTAGTCGTGGTCGGGCCGCTGCTCAAGCCCTATCTGGAGAGTGACGAAGCCCTTCGCAATTTGCTTGGCGTGGGACTGAGTATGCTGGCGACGGCTCTGTTCTTCTGGTTTTGCGAAAAGCGTTCGGCGCCCGGCAATCGACCGGTCGGTTTCCTCCACGCGCTGGCCATTGGCTGCCTGCAGGTCTTGACGCTCCTGCCCGGTGTTTCCCGGTCGGGCTGGACCACCGGCGGCGGCATGCTGTGCGGCCAGTCACGCGAGTCGGCTGTCCGCTTCGCGTTCTTCATGGCCATCCCCGCGATCGGCGGCGCCATCGTCTTTCAAATCAAAGATATTCTTGTCGAACCGGTCTTGAGTATGCCGCCGTTCCAGATCGCGCTGGGCTTTCTGGTCAGTTTTATCGCCAGCCTGGGCGCCATTCATTTCTGCCTTAAGTTTTTCCGCGCCCATTCCCTGCGAGGTTTTGCCCTCTACCTGGCCTTGGTAGGGTTGCTTATAATCCTGTGCCGGCACCTTGCATGATAAGCAATCTGGCAATAGGGCCGCCCCGTCGGCGGGTTAATTGCATTACTCCTGTCGGGAATTTCAGGTGAGCAGGTCGGATATGGCGAGTGAGCAATCACCCAGAACTCGATTGGCTTCCTCCAGTTTCTCGCGGCATGACACAACACAAAGCGCGGCTTTTAATTCGTTGGCCGCGAGTTGTTCGATCAGAACCCGTTTCACGTCCTGCGGGGTGGCACGGAGCGTGGCTTCGTAGCTCTTCTCGCGAAACTCATTGGTGCAGCCTCGGAGATGCCTGTTTAACGCCTGGCCCGTGGCCTCACCCGGACGTATCGGCCGTTCAACCTCTTTCATTGAGCCGATGATCGCCCGGTTTATATCGGTCTGGGTCCAATCCGCGGCGTTGACGAAATCGCGGAGGCGTTCAAGCACCCTGATGGTTTCAACCAGGCGGGGATCCTGTCCGGAATACAGGCGCAAAGTGCCCGTGGAATCATTGAACGATGCCCCGGCGTTGTAGGTGTTGCCTTTGAATCTTATTTCAGGCAGACAGTAGTCGAAAATCACCAGGAACACACCGAGCTTTAACAGCGGTGCGGATGGGTGGGACAAATACGGCGCGGGCATCACCCTGGCACAGTTGGCGACCTTTATCGGGCAGGCCAGTCCTTCGCGCGGAGGTCGGGCGAACGGCGCGAACGCGTACCGGATATTCTCAACCGGCGAGTCGCCCATCCTGCTTGCCCAGTCTTCGAGCGTCCGCGTGAGAGCCGCAAACGCCTGATCAGAGCCGGTAAAGCTTATCGTCCACCGCCGACGGTTCAGTAGAAAATCGCGGATCTGCTCGATGTTGTGGATGAGCTTTTCCGCGTGGGTGTCGAAGTTGAGCGCAAATTGATCCACGAACCGAAGTGTTTTCGGACTCATGAACAGATGATCAAGGGCAGCCTCGGGCGTGAATCCCCGCGCCGCCTGGCGCAATGCGGTTTGGGTGGCGCCGTTTACCAGGGCCGTTTGATAATAGGCGCGGCTTTGATTCTGCAGGTCGTGCAAACGCTCGCGATCCCGGGGATCAACGCCGAATACGAGATCGCTGAGGAGCCGGCACGCGTTCTCCGTCTGGGCGTCCAGGGTTTTTAATCCCAGCTTGATTGACTGAAGTGAGCGCGATGTGTCTGAGACATGGCGCTTTACCAGCAAAGAACACCACAGCCCGTCAGTGCATGCGGCGCGGCGCTCAGCGATCCGGACGTAATTCTGTCCGGCGGCTCCGATCTTGTCTATCGCGTCGCTGTAGCGCGGCAGGTATTCATACAAGTCTAAGGGCAGGCCGGAAAGATCGGCTGAAAGCTCAAGATAGTTGATGCCGTTGGAAAACACGTTGTTGCGGAGGACATTGAATCCGGCGATTTGCGATAATTCCGTCGGTATATGCCGTGGTTTTTCCGGCAGGTCGCTCACCTTCAGTTGAGGTAGTTTTGCCAACGCTTCGGGTGGGTTCGGAATGCCCTGGGCGGCTTCGAGTTCGGCGGCATCCCGGGCAATTGCGGCGATCTTTTCGGCGCTCAGTCCGGCCCGCTGTTTGCTCATTTTTTCCGCGAACGCTGCATCGGCCCGGGACTGTTCATTCTTATCCGGAGGCAACGTAATCAGCAAACGGTGCGGGTTATCAAGCAGTCCGCCGCGAATCAAACGGTTGAACATCTGCGGGTCGGCGGCATAGCGTTTCTGCAATTTGTCGAGATGCTCATCCATGCGCAGGAAATCCAGCGGGTCGCCGCCATAAGGCCATGTTCGGTTGGATCGGGACATGAGATGGAGCGGGAAGAGAGTTGCCACCTCCAGTTGGGCGTAGGTCAACTGCTGGAATGCGGCATCCACGCGGGCTGATGGTATTGTTTCCGACGCGATTCTTTGCAGCGTTTCAAGGACGAGTGTCTCGAATGCGTTGGCGCGGTCAGGCTCACTACCCTTCAGTCCGACACTAAAAAGTTCTTCGTAGCCAACGCCCCATGCCCCGGCCAGCGTAAGATCGGCTCCAAGCTTCGCGTCAATTATCGCCTTCTTGAGCGGCGCGGCTTCGTCGCCAAGCAGAATACTGGCGAGAGCCTGCCATTCGAGAAATGCGGCCGGATCCATGGCATTGCCGACCAGCCAGCTCAACGACAGAAAAGTGCGGGCGCCTGAGTTTTCCGTGCGGCCGATCGGATAAGCTTTGACAATTCGGTGCGGGTTTGACCATTTAGGCTGCCGCGGCGTCGGGATCGGGACTTCCTTGCGGTCATAGGCTGCAAGGGTTGGCGCAAGGAAGCGGAGATGTTCGCGCGTGGGAATGTCACCATAGATGAAGATGAGGGCATTGCCGGGATGGTAGTAGGTTTCGTGGAATTGCTGAAATTGTTCGTAATTCAGCTCCGGGATGTGGCCGGGGTCGCCGCCAGAGTCGCGGCCCATCGGGGTGCCGGCCAGAGCCTCATTGCAGATGTGCCTGTAAATCAGGGATTCAGGGGCTGAGTATGCTCCTTTCATCTCGCTGTAAACAATGCCTTGGATACTGAGCGGCGAGTCGAGATTTTTGTTGTCGGTAAGGGTGAAGTGGTGCGCTTCACGGCGAAATGTCTCTCTGGCAAGTTGCGGGTGAAACACGGCGTCAACATATACCTCCGCGAGGTTGAAGAAATCCTTTTTCACGTTGGACGAAACCGGATAAACCGTAAATGCCGGGGCGGTCATGGCGTTAATGAAAGTGGCCAGGCTCATCTTAATCATCTCGAAGAAAGGTTCCCGCACCGGAAACTTCCGCGAGCCGCCCAGAACGGAATGTTCAAGAATATGCGGCAGACCGGTGTCATCCGGCGGCGGAGTGGGGAAGGTGATGGCAAAGCAGTTTTCCGTATCGTTCGTGTGCAGGTGCAGCAGTCGCGCGCCGGATTTAACATGCTCGAACCGCAAGGCGACCGCCCGCAGGTTCGGCAGTTGCACAATCTGGTTGAATCGAAACCCCTCGTAGATGCTTCCGGTAGAAAGATCGCATTGCGGATCCAATTCCGTGTTCATGAGAACGATCTCCTTGCTCAATATATTTGCGTGGCCCGGCCCATGATTGACCGCTTGTTCTTTCAAGGCGATAATGATGGGCCAGGAGGCCCGGAGGGTCAATCTGAATTACGCCAACGCGGGCTTGTGCCCGCAATCCGTCAGCTGCCGGACGTTCCGCCCAAGGTAGCGCAGGGTTTATCCCTGCGATCTTCGGAGGCCACGCTAAAAACGCGTGGCAAGCGTAAAGTTTACCCCGCTCCCAGCGGGGCCTCCGCTACCCAGAAAGATACATGCAAAAACGTGTATCTTTACGGGAAAGCGTCTAATGAAAGAAAACTCCATTCCCCGTAATTTCATTGTGCCGCTGCGGGGGAGTACGATACAAAGGACGGCATGGCTTGACCGGAGATTACGGATGTTAACCTGTCCCCCGATCATAAAAATTCTATTGATATGTCTGGGCATGCTGGCGCTGACCAGACTGCGTGTGCGACTTGGCTTGGCGATCATCCTGGGTGGAGTCGGGTTGAATGCCTTGGCCGGACATACGCCGATTGAGGTCCTAGTCGGCTTGGGAGCGGCCCTGAAGCAGAGTTGCCTCTGAAGTTGTGGGAGCGCCAACCGCAATAAAAAAATATGTTGACTTTAACATAATCCATGTTATAAATAACATTCAAATGAAAAGAAAGAACCTTTCTCAGTTATCAGCGCGGGTTACGGTGGCCCGGGTGGCAGCTGAATGCGGGGTCAGCATCATGACGGTGAGCCGCGCGTTGCATAATGCACCCCGCGTGGCGGAAGGCACGCGCATTAGCATATTACGCGCCGCGGATGCCTTGGGGTATCGCCTGCAACCCGGGTGCGGCCGCCCGCGCCTTATTACTAAAAAGGCCCGGTCGGTGGTGGACGTCATCCTGGGGACAGCGTTGACTTCGGAAAGTCTGTTTTATACGCGCCTTCTTTTCGCCATCGAGCGGGCATTGAGCCGTTACGGGCACGATTGTCTTATCCGCACGTGTAACGGCCGTTTCGAGGATTTTCTTTCGCTCTACGAGACGCTGCGGGAGTCCGGCGCAACGGGCCGTCTCTTCGTGGGGTATTTACCCGTGAAGCAGATCCAGATGCTGCTCGATCTGGATCCGCATATGATCCTAGTGGATTATACTGGCGATCCGTGTTTGCACGGTCCGTATGAATATGTGGGTTTTGATACCCCTGCGGCGGTCCGGCTGGCTGTCCGACACTTATGGGAGCGGGGTCGCCGGCGAATTGCGCTGGTTCGGGGTCCGTTGGCGCACCACTTTGCTCGCGAGACCGAGAAAGGATATGTCGAAACCTTGACAGAGTATGGACAAACGGTGGCCCGACGCCTGATTCTGGAGGCGGATTTCACCGCTGAAAATGCGCGCCAAGTAATGTCGGCGGCCATAGCCGACGATGTTGTTTGTGACGCAGTTTTTACGAATGACGAGATGGCTACGGGCGTGCTTCGAGCCCTGTACGAGCGGGGGCGGCGCGTACCGGCCGACGTCGCCGTCGTGGGCTGCGACGGGCTTTCCCTCGGCCGGCAGACGATTCCTCAGCTTACCACGGTGAGGCTGGATTACGAGCAGATGGGGCAGGTGGCGGTGGAACGTTTATTTTCCGGCCGGGAGAAAAATGCACCCGTGTTTCGAGTCCGGTTTGTGCCGGAGCTTGTAGTCAGAGAAAGCTCGTGAGGGAAGATAGGACCTGTTAACCAATACAAGAGGGGGAACGCGATGGGATACTTGCCAAAAGAAGAATCGATGCGGCGTATTGCCAAGGTTCGGAGTCTGCTGGAGAAAAGCAACTTGGATGTGGTCTTTGTTTACTACGATGAAATCAATATCGGGAACGGCTGGTACCTGACCGGCTGGTGTCCGCAGTTCGAGAGCGGCATGGTGGTGGTGCCGCGCCAGGGAAACTGCCTACTCCTGGGTGGGCCGGAGTCTGAGCCGTTTGCCCGGCTCGATAGCGCGATCACGGAGACCCGGAATTTTCCAGTTTTCATGGTCCCGGACGAGGAATATCCGAACGCAATAATCATTGATTTCCCCGCGCTATTCGCCGAGCTTAACCGCATGCTGGGCAAAGTTAAGGGTGTGGGGCTGGTGGGTGGAGGGCGGATGCCGGCCGACTGCCACCGGCAAATCGCAAAAGGCTTCGCGGGCACCAAGCTCGTTGATCTCACGGATGAATATGTCCGTCTGCGTTATGACAAGTCCCCCTGGGAGATTGAGCAAATCCGATCCGCCTTTGCCATCGCCGATAAATGCTACCAAGCCATGAAAACATCCGTCCGGCCCGGCATCTCGGAGATCAAAGTGGCCGCCGAAGGGGAATACGCGGCGCGCCGCCGCGGCGCCAGCGGATTTGGGTTCAGCGCAATTGTCGGCAGCGGCCGGCGCTCCAATGCCGTTGTGCCCACGGCCGGCAGCAAGACGCTGGTCGCGGGCGAGACTGTGATGATCGGTTTGGCGCCCAAAGTGCAGGGCTATGCCGGCGTGATCGGCGACACCTTGCCCGTGAGCGGCGCCTACACGCCGCGACAAAAACATTTTATTAAAATTCTAGCCGAAGCGTTTAAGCTTACCCGGGCGCAACTCAAACCCGGCCGGATCGGAAAGGACATTGATGCCCCGGCGCGGGCGTTCTTCAAGCAGCAAAACCTGTCTGCCTATCTGGTCTGTCCCTTCGTTCACACGATCGGCCTGCACGAAGCGGAGGCGCCTTTCTTCGGTCCGCATAGCCGGGATGTATTGAAACCGGGTATGACCGTGTGCGTCGACGTCAGCTTGTTCGGTCATCCGGAAATCAACGGCGCGCGGATTGAAACCGGCTATGAGATCACGGCTAAAGGTCCCGTGCCGCTCAGTCCGGCCATGGACCGCCATTTCATGAAGGACCTGGGATAGTATGCATGCCAATGAATTTCTGCGGTTGTTTTCGCAGGGCTCGCGGCGGTATCATCTGGTCGGCAATGAGCAGTGCGGTCTTGTTGCCGGGTTGGACCTGGAAGGCCGGTTGTATGCTCTATGGCAAGGCAACGTCCTCCATCGTGTCAATCCGGCGGCCGTGCTGGGGCAGAGCACGCGCGAGTGTTATTTGAACCCGGGCGGCGATGGCTTGTGGCCGGCGCCGGAAGGCAGCTGCCTGGGGTACCATTATGCCACCGGCAGATGGTGCGTACCGCCGGGGCTAAGCGGGGCCCGTTACACTCTGGTGTCGTTCGCCGGTGGCCAGGCGGTCATTCGCGCGGAAATTGATCTGATCAATGCCCGCGGGATCGGTGTGCCCGTTGTGTTTGAGCGCCGCATTAAGCTTTGTCCCGCGGACGATGGCCTGGAAATGCAGGTTACCGAAGCTCTGACATATCTTGGGCCACAGCCATTGCACGCCGCCCAAGGCCTGCTGGTTCCCTGGACGCTGGCGCAGTTCGATTGCGGGCCGGGATGCGAAGTTGTCTTTCCGGCCTGTCCGACCGGAGAGATCGTAGACTTATATGACCCGAGCGAGGACCAGCGTTGGTCGGACGCAACGCTGGTGCATACCCGCACGGAAGGTAACCGGCGCTACCAAATTGGATTGGGTAAAAAGACACCATGGATTGAGTTCCGGGATCCGCGCCAGGGGCTGTGTGTCCGGCGAACCGCCGAACCCCTGGCGAAGGCCTGGCGGTATATTGACATCGGCGACCGGCCGGTTGACCGGAAGCCGATGAAAGCCGGCGCCCGTTTCAGTGTTTACAACGCTACGAACGGCTTCATGGAGATTGAAGCGGCGGGCGGCTGTCCACGCCGGCTGGAACCGGGCGTCACCCTGACACTGACTGTCCATACCCGCTTTTCCAAAACGGGTGCA
>Ga0180014_1000035_pt1 | contig 34667 bp, 25 predicted proteins | sample KR13_S1_MetaG_FD_116507 | JGI IMG/M metagenome (GOLD analysis project Ga0180014, IMG submission 116507) | Groundwater microbial communities from the Olkiluoto Island deep subsurface site, Finland - KR13_S1_MetaG | ecosystem: Environmental > Aquatic > Deep subsurface > Groundwater | place... | reverse complement strand
TCCCATGCGAACCTCCTTTTCTAGTTTATAAACTAGATTTATTATCGCATAGAAATCTTATTGAAATCAATAGCCCATCTAATCTTTTTTTATTTTTTACTTAGAAAAAGGCCAAACTCGAGCGGGAGGGTTTAAAACCCTCCCCTACGAAAAAACAATAGGCAGATTCCCCGTGGTTTTGACATTTTATTTATATGCAATTACAATACAGATTGGAGATGCAGATGAGGACAACGCTTAATATTTCCGAAGACATGCTGGGGGAGATATCCAGACTCTCGGGAGTGAAGTGCAAGACAGAGATCATCGACAAGGCCCTGCGCGAGATGCTGGACCGGCTACGGCGGCAGAAGCTGAAAGGGGCATGGGGGAAGATCGCCATCGATATGAATGTAAGGGACCTCAGGCGGAAAGAACTGGATGAGTAACTACCTGGTGGACACCTCGGTATGGGTCGAGTTCCTGCGCGGGGAGAAAACCGCAATCAAAAAACGGCTGGAAAAACTTCTGGACGAAAACCGGGCCGACGTGTCGGGAATCATATTGGCCGAATTGCTGACCGGAATAGGCACTGAAAAGGAGCAGCGATTTTTGGAAGATTGCTTTCTCGGACTGCCCTTTCTGGAAGCGACCCGCGAAATATTCGCCGCAGCCGGGAAAATGGGGGCTGCCTTGCGCAAGAAAGGGATCACCATGCCCCTCTCCGACCTGCTGATCGCCTCTCTGGCCAAGACCCATGCCCTGACGGTGCTCACCCTGGACAATCATTTCCAGACCCTGGCCCGGCCTTTAAACGTCCAAATAGAGCTGCTGAAAGGTTTTTAGCATCCTGCTAAAAGTAGGGACGGGTTTAAAACCCGCCCGTTTCTCCATATTCTATCCTCGCGGGAGGGTTTGACCCCCTGAAGGGGGCGCGAACCCTCCCCTACGTAAAAATAAATCTACAAAGAATTCTCGACTGCTTTAACTTTCTTGCAAATTGGAAATGTCATTTCCAATTTACATGAAATTAATTTGACTTGCATATATGCTTTACGCTAAAATATGGACATGAAATATATCAAGAGAGATTTGGAATCGACCATCATCAGAAAACTGAAGACCGTACCGGTTATAGCTGTCATTGGTCCGCGGCAAAGCGGCAAATCGACACTCATCAAGAACATCCTGAAAAAAAGAGATAATTCCTTGTATTTGGATCTTGAAAGACCATCGGATTTGAATAAATTAAGAGATGCCGAGTCATATTTCACCCTGAATAAAGACATGCTCATTTGTCTGGATGAAATCCAGAGGATGCCTGAAATATTTCCACTGATAAGAAGTCTGGTGGATGCCAATGGCAAAAAAGGTCAATTCATTATTCTAGGATCGGCGTCAGCAAAATTGTTGAAACAAAGTTCGGAATCTTTGGCTGGCAGAATAACTTATCTTGAATTGACCCCGTTCCTGATTCCTGAAATCGCCGCTAAAAAGAATATGACAAAAATCAGGTCCTTATGGTTGCGGGGAGGTTTTCCGAGAAGCTATTTGGCAGAAAATGATTTGGAGAGCTTGGAGTGGAGAAATGATTTCATCAAGACATTTACTGAAAGAGACATTCCTCTTTTTGGTTTCAATATTCCCAATAAGGGGATTGAAAGAATATTCAGCATGTGCGCCCATATGCATGGTCAAATCCTTAATCGATCAAAGCTAGGCGAGGCGCTGGGAGTATCCCATCATACTGTTCAGCATTATTTGGAAATCCTGTCCGAAACCTTTTTGTTAAGGATAATAAAACCTTATGAAAAAAATACAAAAAAAAGAATAATCAAATCTCCCAAAATATATATTCGCGATTCCGGTTTGCTGCACGCCTTGTTGCATATAAAAAATTACGATGACCTGTTCGGACATCCTGCTTTTGGAGCATCATGGGAGGGATTTGCCTTGGAAAATATTGTTTCTGAACTGCCAGGATGGGAGACTTATTTTTACCGGTCATCGTCCGGGGATGAAATCGATCTGGTCATTGAAAATGGAAAAAATCGCTATGCCTTGGAGTTCAAGGCATCGGTAGCGCCGACAGTAAGCAAAGGATTTTATAACGCAATTGAAACTCTTGCAATCGATGCGGCCTGGATTATTTGTCCCATAGAAGGCCAATATCCAATTGGCAAGAATGTGACAGTTTCTTCCCCTCGCGCATTCCTTGAGCAACTGAAATCATAACGGCCCAGGCACAAAGGCCGTGGGTTTCCCCCGCCGTTGGTAGGGGTGCAATTAATCTCGAAGGAATTCGTATTGAACCCCTGCATCTTGTTCCCTGGATATTTTGCAATATCGCGAATTCTCACCCACGCGTGCCTTCAGGCACGACAGGTATTCGCTGATTTTGATCTTCTTTGGGCAGGCCTTCACGCAGTTGCTGTTACTATTCCTTTCCGGATGCAATTTTTGTCAAGAAGTCTGCCGGGGAGAGAATGGGGATGCCGCGGTATTCGCTGATAGCCTGCAAGGCCTTGTCACCGCTGACGATCAGGTCGGCCTTCAAGGCGACGGCGCATTCTATGAACTTGTCGTCGTCGGGGTCTTTTTTGACAACCTTCAAGCGCGGTGTTTTGCGGGTGAATTCAATGTTCTGGCTCGAAGCCAAAAGCTTGAGCAATTCTTCCAGCTCCGTACCGGACTCCAAACCCAAATGCTGCAGCACCCGGACATACTCATCGAGGATGTCGGCTGAAAGGCACAGGCTGCTCCGGCCCTTTTTCCACAAATCGATGATCTGCTTCGGTTTGCCGCCGAAAAACGAAGAAACAAAAACATTGGTGTCAATGACGGCTTTCATGCTCTTGCCGGCGCACCGCCCGAACGGCCGCGGCCACATCGGTTGCTTTGACTTTTTTTGCTTTCAGTCTAAGTCCGATACGCTGCCAAAGGTCGTCGACGTAGCCTTCGATATCCCTTTCCCGGACATAATCGCCCAGAATTTCCCTGACCATCTGGCTGTAGCTTTTTCCCTGCCTGCGGGCCAGCCGGCCGAGCTTTTCCTTGGTTTCGCCGTCGATCCTGATCAACATTTGCGTATTCATATTCGCCTCATGTTATATCATATATATCAATTATATCAAATTGTCAACATTTATATCAATGGCCGGCAATATGTTCAAAACTCATACCCCTTCGGGACAGACAGTACCGATCATCCGCCAAAGTCGGCGGATAGTTTGTGCTGCTAACCACCCCTACGAAAAATCAATTAAACACCTTTTCCAGAGCCTGGTAGGCGCTGTGTACTTTCTCCACCAATTGAGGGATATCCTTTTCGAGGCCCGCTTTTCCGGCCGCTTCCAGAGCCTTGGTCTCGGCGAGCAATTTGGCGGCTGCGGCCTGGAAAGCCTCGATCTTGGCGGCCAGGCGCTTGGAGAGCGTGGCCTTGGTGACGGCTTCGGCCTTGGCCACCATGTCGGCGGCCACATTGCCTATTTCGGCATATTTCTTTTCGGGCAGGTACTTATGGTAGACGACATAGAGGACCTTGTGGTAGGCGTCGACTTCCCTGGCCACCGGGCGGATAGCGCGCACCTGCATCTCGAAGCGCATGTGCAGCAGTTCTGCGGCATCGAGGAGCGCCTGGTCGTCGCTGCCGGCGGCGGCTTTCTTGTAGGCGTCCACGGCCCAGTTGAACTCGGCCAGGCCGCTTTCCCAGGCCTGTTTCTTTTCGCGCAAAATGCCAGGCAGGGCGGCGGCGTTGATCCTGGCCATCCCGGCCTCGATCTCGGGCAGAAAACCGCGCAGGGCATTATAATCCTTGGCCGGGAAGGCGGTGTGCCAGATGGGATAAATAATGTCATGGAAATCGATCAGCTCCGGAACCGTGCTATCGGTTTCGGGATCGGGTATCTGATCGCCGATCAGAACAAAACCCATGCTGAAAATGAAAATGAGCAAGGCAAAACGAATGGTCTTAATCATATATTCCTCCATAAAATATTTGGCTTTTTTATCATGTAGGGGAGGGTTTCAAGCCCTCCCTTACCTGAACTGCCAATCTGAAAAGGGCGGGTTTCAAAACCCGCCCCTACATGAAAACAGGTTTACAACGAGTTCTCGACCACCTTGACCTTCAGGCGCGACAGGTATTCGGTGATCTTTATCTTCTTGGGGCAGGCCTCCATACAGTTGAAGATGGTGTGGCAGCGCCAGACGCCGTTTTTATCGTTGACGATCTCAATACGCTGGTCGGCGCCATCGTCGCGGCTGTCGAAAATGAAGCGGTAGGCCTTGAGCAGGGCGGCCGGGCCCAGATACTCGCTGTTGGGCCATGAACTGGGGCAGGCAGCGCTGCAGGCGGCGCAAAGGATGCACAGGGTCGATTCGCCGATCGCTTCCAGTTGGGCGGGCGACTGGACGAATTCCTTGTCGGGCAGCGGTTTGTCCAGGAGCAGGTAAGGCTTGATGCGCTTCAGTTTGGCGAAGAAAGGATCCAGGTCGACCGCCAAATCCTTGATGATGTCGAACCCGGACAAGGGCTCGATCTTCAGTTTGCGGCCGAAGCGGTGGATGGGCGTTTCGCAGGCCAGCACGTTGCGGCCGTTGACCTTCATAGCGCAGGATCCGCAGATGGAACTGCGGCAGGAGCGGCGGTAGGCCAGGGTGCCGTCATGCTGCCAGTGAATCTCGTTGAGCACGTCGAGAATGGTGGATTCATCTTCGACCGCGATGTCGAACACCTGCCAGTGCGGCTTCTCGTCTTTTCCCGGCTGGTATCTCAATATTTTAGCGCTGATATCAATCATGGCCATTTCTGCATCCTCCTTAGTATTTCCTTTCCTGGGGCTGGTACTGCGGGTAAATGACCACCCCCTTGCTGAAATCCAGAACGATCTTGCCGTCGCGGCGCCAGGCCAGCGTGTGCTTCAGCCACTCGCCGTCGTTGCGCTTGGGGAAATCGCTGCGGAAATGGGCGCCGCGCGATTCCTGGCGCGCCAGGGCCCCCTCGACGATCACTTCCGAAAAACTGAGCAGGTTCTCCAGTTCCAGGGCCTCGATCAGGTCAAGGTTGAAGGCGTCACCATGGTCGTCCACGGTCACCTGCCGGTAGCGTTCCTGCAGCTCCTTGATCATGACCAGCATTTTCAGCATGTCATCCTGGTTGCGGAAAACGCCGAGATACTTGGTCATGTTCTCCTGCAGCTTCTCGCGGATCGGGGCGTGCCTTTCCTTGCCCTGCCCGTTCCACAGCCGGTCAATCTTGCCCTGGGCAACCTCCAGCGGCTTGGCCGGAAGCCCGGCGAAACTGTTTCCCCGGCAGAACTCGGTCATGTGGATGCCGGCGATGCGGCCGAAGGTGGCCGCGTCCTGCAGGGAATTGGTGCCCAAACGGTTGGCGCCGTGCAATGACAGGCAGGAGGTCTCGCCGGCCGTGTACAGGCCCTTGACAACCGTGCCCGCGGCATCCTTGATCACTTCGGTACGCACATTGGCCGGGATGCCGCCCATGGAATAATGGGCCGTGGGCTGAATGGGCACGGCTTCCTTTATGCCGTCGACCTTCAGGTAATTCAAGGCCAAGTCATAGATCTGAGGCAAGCGCTCCAGGATCTTCTCCCTGCCCAGGTGGCGCAGGTCAAGGTAGACATAATCCTTGCCGCCAATGCCGCGGCCCTCATTGATCTCGGTCTGTTCGGCCCGCGAGACCACGTCGCGCGGCGCCAGCTCCATTTTGGCCGCCGCATAAGTTTTCATGAAGCGTTCGCCCTTGTCATTGAGGATGTAAGCGCCCTCGCCGCGGGCGGCTTCGGAGAGCAGAATGCCGTGCTTGTAGAGTCCGGTCGGGTGGAACTGGACGAATTCCATGTCTTCCAGCGGCAGACCCGCTTCGAGCACCAGGGCCACGCCGTCACCGGTGTTGGCATGGGCGTTGGAAGTGACCTTCCAGGCCCGGCCGTAGCCGCCGGTGGCCAGCAAAACAGCGCGGGCCTGAAAAATATGCAAGCCGCCGCTACGGATATCCCAGGCCACCAGCCCCCTGGACACGTCCTCGCTGACCAGCAGCGACAACACCTGAAATTCGTTGAAAAAGAGGACGTTGTGCTGCAGGCACTGCTCGTAGAGAGTGTGCAGCAGCACGTGGCCGGTGACATCCTGGGCGAAACAGGCGCGCGGCGAGGAATGGCCGCCGAAGGGGCGCTGGTTGATGCGGCCGTCTTCGGTGCGTGAGAAGGGGACGCCCATATGTTCGAACTCGTACACGGTTTTGAGCGCCTCGTTGACGAAGCGCTCGATAATATCCTGGTCGGCCAGGTAGTCGCTGCCCTTGATGGTGTCGAACATGTGCGATTCCAGCGAATCTTCACTCACGTTGGCCAGGGCGGCGGCAATGCCCCCCTGGGCGCCGCCCGAATGGGAGCGGGTCGGATATACCTTGCTGATCACTGCCGCCGCCAAGCCGCTCTTGGCGACTTCCAGGGCGGCGCGCAGACCGGCCAGGCCGGCCCCGACGATCACGGTGTCAATTTTATGGTAATTCCTTGCTTCATCGATTTTCATGGTGTCACTCCTTTACGCGACCGGCAGGGTGTAGAGCTTGATGATGGTCAGGGTGCCGACGAACAAAAGCACCGCTCCGACCGTAAGCAAAAGTCCGTACCAGACCAGGCGCCAGAATTTGTTGGCCGTGTAGTCTTCCAAAACCGACCAGACCCCGTTAAGGCCATGATACAACGCCGTGAGCAGGAAGGCGAACTGCAGCAGCGGGAACCACCAGCTGCCGGCCTTGGCCACGATCTCCTGATAGTTCACGGCCCGGCCCTTGGACAGGAAATGATAGGTGATGAAATGCAGCAGCAGCAGGACAAAAAGAATGACCGCGGAAATGCGCTGTAACAGCCAGGGAAGCGAACCCGACCGGGAAGTTTGCTTGAAATCCTTGTTCATCCTGCCCTCCACTGCACATGTTGCAGAATCAAGTACGAACCCAGCGCCCACAGGATAAAAGCCACGGCGATCAGCACGATGAACAACTTTTTATGCACCAGGGAGCCCTTGAAAAAATCGATGATCACGATGCGCACGCCGTTGAAGGCATGAAACAGGATGACTCCCCACAATCCGGTTTCCAGAAGCTTGAAGGGAACCCCGTTCAGGAAGGCCATCACATTGTTGAAGGCGGCCTCACCATGGGTCAGGCTGTTGATGACCCAGATATGCAGGCACAGGTAAAAAATAAGCGCCAGGCCGGCGAGCCGATGGAGAATCCAAGCCCAGGAGCCGATAAAATTGTAATAGGTAAAATCATAGAAGCGCGTTCTTTTATACAAGCTTCTCCTCCTTAAATAAATATCAAAGAAAAAACATTTTAATATTTTAATGCGACAACTGCAACTGAAAATTTGACTTTTATAGCAAAAAAAAATATTTTATAGGCATGGAAAATCAGGAAACCCCTCAGCCCGAGCTTCTACACCCCGATATCCTGGCTCTGAAACACATGTTCGGGAAAAACCACTGGCTGGTCCGCATCCGCTGGATTTACCCCATTTTCATCGTTACCTTTTTCCTGGCCTACCGGTTTCTGGCCCAGCGCTCGCTGATCAGTTCCCGTGACGCGCTGCTGGTTTTCCTGCTGCCGGTCATGGTGAATTTTCTTTTCATGCTGGATATCCGTAAAAAAGAAAAATTGGCCGACCGCCTGCCTGATTACAATAAGCTGCTGCACCTGGTTTCACTGCAGCTCGATTTTGACCTGGTGGCCCTGGCCTTGACCGTGTTTTTTTCCGGCGCCCTCAACAGCCCGATCATCGCCATGTTCATTGTCTACATCATGATCTCCACTTTCCTGATCGATTACCACAAGGCTTTCCGCAACACCCTGAAGGCCATATTCCTGCTCCTGGCCATCGGCTTGCTGCAGAATAGCGAAGGTTTTTTTTCCAGCCAGCAGCTCATGAGCATGCTGGCTTTCGACTTCATGTTCATCTTCGCCTTTTTCGTCTCCGGCTACCTTTCCAAAAACCTGCGCAACAACGAAGAACTGCTCAAGAATCTGCTGCAGCAGACCAGGGAGCTTTCCATAAGCGACGGACTGACAGGCCTGTACAACCAGATGCATTTCTTTGAGCTCATGGACCTGGAGAACAAAAAATCACAGCGCTACAACCTGAGTTATTCATTGATCATTTTCGATGTTGACCATTTCAAGAATTTCAATGACAGCAACGGCCACCTGCGCGGTTCCGAGACCTTGAGAGCCATAGGCGCCATAATGAAAAAAAAATTTCGCTCCACCGACCTGCTGGCCAAGTACGGCGGCGATGAATTCGTCATCATCCTGCCCCAGACCGACAAGGTCGGGGCCTACCTGGCCGCGGAAAGGCTGCGCGAAAGTGTTGAAAAACAGCCGTTCCCCGGCGCCGAGACCCAGCCGCATAATAAGATCACAATTTCCATCGGCCTGGCCACCTACCCCGAACACGGACTGACCGCTGAAGAGATTTTGAACCATGCCGATAAATCATTATATTTTGCCAAGGAGTCGGGGCGCAATCGCACCATCATATACAATGATAATATTGAAAAAGAACTTGAAGAATTCAGTTGAGCACCGGCAATTGAATCTGTCCCTGAAAATGAAAGGAGGCACCCATGGCCATTAAGCGCACCAGCGGCCTGCTGCTCCATGTCACTTCCCTGCCCGGCCCCTACGGTTGCGGTACCATGGGAGAAGAGGCAGCCGATTTTGTCAATTTCCTGAGCGCCAGCGGCCAGTCCTACTGGCAGGTCCTGCCTTTGGGACCGGTATGTTCCCATTGGCATTTTTCCCCCTATTCTTCGCCATCGGCATTCGCCGGCAACGAAATGTTGATCAGCCCCAAGACACTTCACTCCCAGGGTTGGATCTCGGCAGCGGAACTGCGGGAATGCCAAGATGATCCTGGAACGGATTTTTGCGACCTGCAAAACACCGCCGCCAGAAAAACGGAATTGCTGGCCAAGGCGGCCCGACATTTTTTTAAAAAAGACAGCCAGGCTGCCGCCGGCGCTTTTACACGTTTTCGTAGCGAGCAAAAGCACTGGCTCGAGGACTACTCCCTGTTCCGGGCTCTGGCCGACCACTTCCAGACATTTCAGTGGATCTCCTGGCCCACCGCTATCGCCCGCCGGCAGGCAGCCGCCGTTGCTCACTGGCAAAATAAAATGCAGGATGCGGTCTTGCTACGGCAGTTCGAACAGTTTGTTTTTTTTGAGCAGTGGCGGGCGCTTAAAAAATACGCCAACAGCCGCGGCATCAAGATCATCGGCGATATTCCTTTCTACGTCAATTTTGAAAGCGCCGATGCCTGGTCCCACCCCGAAATATTCCAGTTGGACCGCGCCAGCGGTTTGCCGGCCGTAGTGGCCGGCGTGCCGCCCGACTATTTCAGTTCCAGCGGCCAGCGCTGGGGAAACCCGCTTTTCCGCTGGCGGCAGGGTGGAGAACTGCATCCCGGCACCATGGCCTGGTGGACGGCCCGCATCCACCACTTGCTGCAGCTGGTCGACGTCTTGCGCATAGACCATTTCCGCGGCTTTGATACCTACTGGGCCATCCCGGCCTCCGCCCAGACCGCGGTCGACGGCCAATGGCAGCCGGGTCCGGGAGCGGCTTTCTTTGCTGCCGTGAAAAACGAACTGGGAGATCTGCCCCTGATCGCCGAAGACCTGGGCGAACTCACACCCGAGGTGGAGGCCCTGCGCGACCGCCTGGGCTTCCCGGGCATGAAGATCCTGCAGTTCGCCTTTGACGGCCAGCGCGGCAATCCTTACCTGCCCCACAATTTCAGCCACGCCAACTGTCTGGTTTATACCGGCACCCACGACAACAACACCAGCAACGGCTGGTTTTACGGCCGTGAAACCAGCGAAGAAACGAAACTAGCCATCCTGGACTATATGAACCTCGGCCACCGTGACGAATTTCACTGGCACTTCATCCGCCTGGCCATGCAATCGATCGCCGGCCTGGCCATGTTCCCGGTTCAGGATATTTTGGGATACGACGAACACTTGCGCATGAATACCCCGGGCCGGGGGGAGGGCAATTGGCGCTGGCGCTTGACTCCCGGAGCCCTTACCCCGGAGATCGGCCGTCGCTTGCTCCATTTAACTACTCTCTTCAACCGCCAATCGCAGACCTAAATTGCTGTCCCGAATTCCGCTTTTTTGGCGCCACATGTCACAAAAACAGGACAGATCGGTATCTCTAGAGTTGGCAAATAAAATGCTTTCTTAAAATTGAGGAGGTCAACATGAAAAAGACACTAATTACCCTTGTGAGCATGTTGCTGCTGTCAGGCGCCTGCTGGTCCGACGACACGGCCAATGAAGTCAAATATTATGACAACGCCAAGGTCATCCGCATCAAGAACGTGGATGGCGAAGGTTTTGTCCAGCGTTCCTATGAAGAAGGCAACGAAGAAGCCACCGCCAACCTGCCCCTGTTTGAAAAAGATACGGTGGGCACAACGGCAGGCCGGCTGGGAATTTACCTGGGCCGGTTGAACTACCTGCGCCTGGACGCAGACAGCATCATCGTGCTGGAAAAGATTCCCCAACTGCGCAAAACCGACCTGAACGTGCGTGTGGAACGGGGTAGCATCTATCTGGACATTGAAAACCTGGACAACGAAAAAGACATTGAAATTCAAACGCCGGACTGCGGCATCTTTATTCTGGACAAAGGGGTTTACCGCGTCAACGTCAGCGAGAACGCCCAGACCGAAGTGCTTGTCATGGAGGGCATCGCCGAAGTGGCCGGCCAGGAAAGCAGCCGCAACGTCAGGGAAAACCAGAAGATCGTCATGTCCGGCGGCGATATCGAGGAGAGGCCCTATTATTTCTACGCTTCGGAAAAAGACGATTTTGACCTCTGGAATGAAGCCCAGAACAGCAAGCTGAGCTATGCCCGCTACGGCACCTCCAGATATCTGCAGAACGGCTACGAAGATACCGAATACGAAATGTCCCGTTCCGGACGCTGGTCCTACATGTCCGAGTTCAACTCCTATGCCTGGATACCTTACAATACCCATGCCAACTGGATGCCTTACGCCAACGGACGCTGGGTGTGGAATCCTTATTACGGTTACACCTGGATATCCTACGACACCTGCGGCTGGTTCACCCACCACTATGGCCGCTGGCATTGGAGTTATTCTTTCGGCTGGCACTGGCTCCCCGGCTACCATTGGTCGCCGGCCTGGGTCTCCTGGTTCGGCAACGACCATTATTACGGCTGGTCCCCTCTCAGCTGGTGGAACCGGCCGGTCGTCATCATCAACAACCGTTGGGACCGCAATTACGATTACCGCCGCGGCATCCCGCACCATTCGCGTTCCACCATCATCATCCGCAAAAACGAACTCTCGGCCGCCAACGCGCAGCGCGTGGCCCTGAAAAAAGGCTCGCTGGGACAGAACGCCGGCCAGACCATCGCCTACCGGGGCACAGCGCCCAGCGACCGGCCGGCCCTGAATAAGGTCACGGTGATCAACGCCAATGGCAAAGCCGTGACCTATAAGCAGAACGGCATTGTTTCCGGAGAAAAGTACCGGGTCACCAGCCCTGCTTCCGCAAACGGCAAGGCCGCTGTCTACAAATACAACCCTGCCGCCGACGGCAACAAAACTGGCAGCGCCTACAGGAAAAAGAGCACTGAAGGTTCCAGCCCATCGGCAAGCGGCACCTATTTCAGGTCCAAGAGCAGCAATGCCTCCCGCAGCGGTACCAGCACCCGTGTTTCTTCCTCCGGCTCCAGCGCCGAAAAATCTTCCGGGAAAACCAGTTACCGCAGCAAATCCGGAAGCTCGAGCAAAGCCAAAGCCTCATCTTCTTCCTCATCCAGCAGTTCGAGCGGAACGAAAAAAAAGAAAAAGGGTGAGCCCGGATATTTGTCTGACAACAGTTACAAAAATTCGACAGGTGAGACGGCTGCCGCCGCACCGTATGCCCGCACCCAGAGCAAATATTCTGCAAGCACCAGCACTGCCTACCGCTATTCCAGCCGGGTTTATGAATCAAAACTCAAAAGCGCGACCACTTCATCAACTTATACGACCTTCAGGGCCCCAACCCAGTCAAGGCCCGGTCTAGCTGCAAATGCGACCAGTCCATTTTCCAGCCGCAAAACCAGCGGCGGCAGTGCTGACTATTCTGCGCGCGGTACCAACACCCGTTACCGGGCGCCGGCCTCAACCGCAAGCCTTGGCTACAAAAGCAGCTCTGCCGCGAGATCTTATTCCCCAACCAGCAGCGGCCAATCATCCAGATCCAGCAGCGCCTACCGCTCCGGCTCCTCTGCTTCGACTGCTTCCCGCAGCACGGCATCATCTTCTTCGCAAAGTTCAAGCGGAACGGCGGTAAAGAAAAAATAATTCACTAAGATTACCTGTAGGGACAGGTTTTAAACCTGTCCCTACTTTTTTTAATTCAATTTTTTTCAGGATTGTAAAGCCGGGATCAGATGTTTCCCTTCCAGGCAGCCAGCGCTTTTTCAGCTATCTTTATTTGTTCGGAGCTGAGTTCAGCGGCATGGCGGTTGACCGCAGTTTCCATGTTGGCCAATGCCTGCTCGATCTTGCCGTTCTTGGCCAGGACCAGGGCGTAATTGAAGAAGAACTTCCCCTCCGGCTTGATGGCCGCGGCCCGGGCCAGCATCTGCTCGGCATCGGCCATGCTCCCGTAACGCGTGTTCAGCAGCGCCACCTTCATAAGCAGTTCGGGCTGGCCGGCGGCCTCTTCGTTTTCCAATAACTGGTTGTAAGCAGCCACGGCCTGCGCGTACTTTTGGATGGTGATCAGCAATTCAGCGTACTTGATGCGCAGGGACACGTTCTGCGGTTCGATGTCCAGCGCCTGGGCGAAATATTCGACCGCCTCAGCAGTGCGGTTCTGCTTCTCCCTGATCTCTCCCAGCAGGATCGTGACCCGGGTATTGCGCGGATTTTTGTCCAGGATCTCGCGGCAGCGGCTTTCGGCCCGGTCGTACTTTTTCATGTCGAACAAGGCCAGGGCCAGGATCTGTTTGAAGTTTTCGACATCCGGGAAATCGTCGATCGCCTGTCGCAGGCAATTCAAGGCCGCGTTGTAGTTGCGCTTGGACATGTATATCTTGTATTTCAGGTTGTATACGTGCGGCATCTTCAGCCCGGGGTTTTCGGCCAGCAATCGCTGCAAGTCGCTTTCAGCTGCCGCTATCTTTTTCTGGCCGATCAACTGGCTGATCTCCCTCAGGCGCGCGTCGATCAGCACCCCTTGCTTGGGATCGAGCGCCGTGGCTGCCTGGCTGGAAAAGGCCGAAATGTAACCCAGCGCCTGCAGCTGCTCCTTGTCGCCGGCGCTCAGTTCGCGGCGCGTCTCGCCACTGCTCTGGGAATGGTCGGCAATGAACTTGGCCAGGCGCTTGTCCAAGTTGCGGGCAAGCAAGTTTTTTCTCAAAAACAAATTCAGTTTTTCAGCGGGGTCGACGCCCAGATCGTACAACTCGGGATCGGGCAGCGACACGTACTTGTAATCCTGGTGCAAGAGCCCGGTCAGCGGCGCCCAATTCATCTCCTCACGGCCGTACAGGCTTTCGAAGTAAATTATCCGCTCCTCTTTCTCGGAGCCACCTTTGAGCAGGGAGCGGAAGCTGCGTCCCTGTACCGCCCGCGGAATCTCGAAACCCAGCAGGTCCAGCACCGTGGGCATGACATCGACCAGTCCCACCCTGGCAGCCACCGTCCTGGCCTTGCCAAAAAGTTTGGGAGCGTAAAAGATCAGCGGCACCTTCAGGGCCTCCTCGTAGCAAAAGATGCCGTGGCCCTGTTCCACATGTTCGCCGAAGGCTTCGCCGTGGTCACCGGCGATGACCACCAGGGTGCGCTCCAGCAGTCCGCGTTCGCGCAAGGACTGGATGACACGGCCGACCCAGACGTCGGTATAGGCGATCTCACCGTCGTACAATCCTTTCGGGTTTGCAGGATAACGTTTGGCGAATTCCAGCGGCGGCCGGTAAGGGGTGTGGGGATCGTAAAAATGGAGCCAGTAAAAAAATCTCCGCCCATCGTTCTGGCCCAGCCAGGCGCTGAATTTTTCAAAGACCTGCTCGGCCGGGATCTCAGACTTGTAGTGACGGATCATTTCGTGGGTGTCCAGGCTGTCGTCGTAGAGTGAAAAGCCCTGGTTGACCCCGAATTTGGATAACAGGACAAATGAGGCGACCACCGCCCGCGTGTCGTAGCCCCGGTCTTGCAGAACTTCGGCCAGGGTGATTTCGTTTTCCGGCAGAAAATAACTGCCGTTGTTGCGCACATTGTTGGCGATTGGGTAGCGGCCGGTGAAAAGGGCGGCGTGCGAGGGCAGGGTCAAAGGCACGGGGGCGTAGCCATTCTCAAAGCGGATCCCCTGCCTGGCCAGGAGATCGATGTTTGGCGTTTGCGCCGTTTTGTAGCCATAGGCCCCGATATGGTCGGCCCGGGTCGTGTCCAGGGTGATGATGAGAACATTCCATGCCGTCCGGGTTCCGCCGCGGCGCTGCAGGAAAAAAAGACCGCTGGCGGCCAGCAGCAACAGCAGGATGACCAATAATTTTCTTTTGCTCATGCTTGATTCAACTCCGTTTTCCCTGCCAAGGGCTCAAAGGCGGCCCCGGTCATTGCCCGGCCGCTGCGGCAAGCAGGCGCCGCAACACGGCGCGGTCTGAAACAGAAAGCAACTGAAGGAATTGCGTCTGCAGCCGCTGCAGGTAATCGTTGGCCTCGGCTTTTCGTCCCGCGGCAATCAATGTGACCGCGATATTGAAATAGGCATCTATAAAATCGGGTTGTAACTCTAAAACTTTCTGCCAATCCGCGAGCGCCGCTTCAACCTGCCCGGTAAATTTGCGGGCGGCGCCCCTGCCGTTGTAGGCCGCGACCGATTTTGCATCCAACTCAATGGCCTTGTTGAAAGCGCCGACAGCCTTTTCACGCAGGGTCTCGTCTTTGGCCGCCACATAGCGGGCCAGGAACAAGGCGCCCAGGTTGGCGTAAACCATGGCATTTTGCGGATCCAGGGCCAGGGCTTTTTCGTAAGCCTCATAAGCCTTGCCGAAATTTTTCATGCGGAAAAAAGCGACCCCCAGGTAATTCCAATTGGCCGAATCGGCCGCATCAGCGGCCAGAACCTCTTTGAGTAAAACCACGGCTTCAGCACTGCGGTTTATTTCGGTTAAAAAAACGCCCAATTTCGACTTCAATTCCATACTGTCCGGCTTCCTTTGCAGCCCCTGGCGCAGGATATCCACCGCAACCTGCGGCTGGCGCAGATAATGCAGGGTATCGGCCAAATGCGCATAGGAACCTATGTCGTCCGGTCTGCTGGCGAGCACCTGCTCGTACAATTCCCGGGCTTCACGGTATTTTTTCTGGTTGAACAATTGGTTGGCGCTGCGCAGTTTGTTCTGGATGGGCAGCAGAGTTTTCAAATCATCGTCACGGGTGAAAACCGCTTTGGCCTCAACCTTGATCCCGGCCAAATACCCGAATGAGCGCAGCCGCCGTAATGTTTCCGCCGGCAAGGTCAGGCGCGCCGCGGCCGTTTCCGTTCCCGACATCTTGTTTTTCAATTCCGATAATTGCCGGTTCAGATCGGAAAGCTTGCGCGAGGAAATGATGTTCTTGCTTTCGGCAAAGTCCCGTTCGATATCGTAAAGTTCCTTGATGGGCTGGTCGATATATTTCAATTTGCCGTTAATGAACCCCTCCAGGGGCGCCCAGCCTTTGCTTAAAAAGGGACCTTTGGATTCAATATAGACCGGTCTTTCCGCTTCTGTCCCGCCGTTGAGCAGGGGCAGCAGTGACCGGCCCGCGAGCCCGGGCGGAGGAGCGCTGCCTAAAATATTGCAAACAGTGGGGAAAATATCAACATGGGACACAAGGGTCTTTATGGTCCTGGGCTGTGCCCCTGGCCGGCAAATGATCAGGGGGATATGGATCGTGGAATTGTAGGCGAAAAAGCCGTGCTCGAATTCACCATGTTCGCCAAGGGCTTCACCGTGATCAGCGGTTATGATGATCAGAGTGGAAGCCAGGCGGCCCGATTTTTCCAGAAATGAAAACAATTTGCCAAGTTCGGCGTCCACATAGGCGATCTCACCGGCGTAGGGATCGGCGCTGTAGAGCTTGTCGAAGGGCGCCGGCGGAGCATAGGGAAAATGGGGGTCCCACAAATGCAGCCAGCAAAACCATTCGCCTTTCCGGCCCGCGATCCAATCCTGCGCCAGGGGGACGATTTCCGCGGCCAGGAAAGTGTCCTGGCTCAGGGGTTCACGATAAAGATCGAATCCCTGATCCAATCCGAATGTCTGGTCCAGCACAAAAGAACTTACAAAAGCGGCCGTGGCGTAGCCCTGGCCCCGCAACTGCTCGGCCAGGGTGAAAAAGCGTTTGTCGAGACAGTATCCGTTATTATCGGCAACGCCGTGATACAAAGGCGTGTGGCCGGTAAAGATATTGGCATGAGCGGGCAGGGTCATGGGCGTATGCGAGAAAGCACGGGTAAAAACCGAGCCGCGGCCGGCCAGGCGGTCGATATTGGGAGTCAACTGCCTCACCCCATAAACGCCGATGTGGTCGGCCCGGGTGGTGTCAAGGGTGATCAGCAGGACATTGCTAGCCTTCTCGCTTGCTTTGCCGCTTGCCGCGACAAGGGGCAGGAGCAAAAATCCCCATGCTGCCAATAAAAGAAAAAGCGGTTTTCTCTTCATGCTGCTTATTATAGCACAGCCAAAACAGTATAAAAAAAAACCCCCTCCCCGAGTTCGGGGAGGGGGTCTCTTTTATCGGGTTTGATCGCTCAAACCCCAGTTTGGAGTTGCAGGTTTAGAAGTTGACGCGGATGCCGAACTGGAAGCAGCCCGGGTTGGTGACCACCTGGACCTCGTCCTTGTACGCGCCGATCAGGTTTTCCAGTTTCAGGGTGGCCTGCGCGTTGGTCACGTTGTACCAGTCGACGAACAGGGTGGCGCTGGTGGTGTCGGAAATTTTGAACACCTTTTCCAGGCCGAGGTTGAGGTAAGTGAAGTTCGGCAGCCGGTCATCGCCGAACTTCTTGCCGCCTTCATAGAAAAAGTTATAGCCCAGGCCGCCGGGGAGATAGACCCGGACCCTGTAGGGGATGACGTAACCTTCGCGGGATTGCAGGACCGCCGACAGGTTCAGCCCCCAGGGCAGCTGGTAGAGGCCGGAGAGCTTGAACATCCAGCGCGAGTTCACGTAGATGCCGGTATAGCCGGAACCGCCCGATTGTGGAGCGACCACGGCCTCGTTGTAGAAGTCGAAATTGTTCTGGTTGAAGTGTTCGCTCTTGTCCATGTGGCTTGTCCAATCCTGGTAGGTGAAGGAGGCGTCGGCCATCCACTTGCTGGACAGCTTCTTGGTCAAGACCAGTTCCACGGCCATGTACTTTTCGTAGTCATTTTCGTAGTTGGTGAAATAGGTACCGACCGGTACTACCTTGCGCAGCCACCTGGGCACCTTGGTGTCGCCAACCGTGACGGTGCCGCTCTCGTACCAGTTGGCCGCGGTTTCGATCGAGTCGTTGGGCATGACGCCGATTTCCCGGCCCAGATTGTGGCGCTTCTTGTAGAAACCGGTGACGCCGATGGCGAGGTCTTCGCCCAGGGCCTTTTGAAAGGAGAGGGTCAGCTCGTCGAGCAGCGGTGTGTTGTAATTGTTGTCATATTGATTTTTCCTGATGCCCTTGCTGTAATCGATCCGTTGGGTATTGGTCCAGGATTGATAGCTGCCGGAGTAGCCGGGACCATAATAATAGTAGGCCCAGTTGAAGACCTCGTTGTACTGGGGAATGTCGTCGAGGTTGGCGTCCCACCAGTAGAAGTCGGTCTCGCGGTAGGGGAAGAGGGCGGAAGCCAGGCTGTTGCCGCTCTGCGAACCGTAGCGGGCCAGGGACAGCTTCAAGACATTTTTACCGTCGCCGCTGATGTCATAGGTCAGCGAAAATCTGGGAGAGATCGTCGACCAGGCCACCGGCGCGTCCATGGCCGGAACCATCATATCGCCCATGATATCGGTCACGATTTTTTCATTGTGATGGGGTGAACCCGGCTCATACCAGGTAAGCGCTTTCTGCAGGCCGCCGTTCAGGGCGCCGCTTTCCTTGTCGTAGCGCAGGCCGAGGTTGACATTCAGTTTGCCGAAGCTGGCGGTATCAGACAAAAAGAACGACATTCTGTTGAAGTTGACGTCGTAATTGGCGTTGGGAACGAACCAGACTTCGCCCATATTGAGGGGCATACCGTAGGCATCCAAATACCCTTGCCCATACTTGACGGCGATCCTCTTGTTGGGATAGAGGGTCTGGGTGGTGGTGTCGGCGTTGACATAATCCACGCCGAAGCGGATCTCGTGGTCTCCGCCGAGGATGTTCTCGGCGAAGTAGTTGCCGTTCAATGACAGGTTCAGCTGGTTGCGGTTGGTGATGTAATGGTAGCAGTTGTTCAGCCATTGATTAGGCGAGAAAATATAGAGCCATTCGGCGCCCACGTGGTCGCCGTCAGCATTGATCGTGCCGCCGCGGGGGTCGAGGACGAAGCCGCCGTCGGTGTAGGCCACCTTGGCGTCGAGCATCAGGTTGCCCATGATCTGCTGGATGGCGCCGTAATAGACCCAGCCCGGGCCGTCCTGGTCGAACAGCGAGCCGTTGTTCTGCTGGGCCGAGGAGAGGACCGTGCGGCCCCACTTCTTTTTGGCATCGTGGGAGAGGTTCAGGTCGCCGCTGGTGTTGCCGAACTGGAAGTTCAGCTTGGCGTAGCCGGAGAGCAGCCAGGTGGCATCTTCGTCATTGGTGATTTTCCGGGCGTGGATGTCCTGAATAGCGTAGGAACCCATGAAGAAGATATGATCCTTGAGGACCGGGCCGCCGAAGTTCACGCCGTACTGGAAAAGGCGGTTGATGCCCGGGATGACGAAGTTCTTGCGGGTCTGGTAGGGTGTCAGGTCCTGCTTCATTTCCCAGGCCTTGTCCTGCACGTACAGGTGGAAGTCACCGGCAAAGCGGTTGCCGGCGCGCTTGGAAACGAAGTTCAACTGCACGCCGCCGGTCTGGGCCGTGATGTCGTTGGCGCCCACGGTGATCTGCATCTCTTCGTAAGCGTTCATGTTCAGGTAGGCGGGGGCCGCGCCGATGGCGGAGTTGTCGGTGATGTTGGCGCCGTCCACGTTCCAGGTGGTGTCGTCGCCGTCAGCGCCGCCGGATGTGAAGCTGGACTGCTGGCCGGACTCGGCACCGCCGATGTCGACGCGATCCATCATCATACCCGGAGCCAGCGCCATGACAGTGAAGGGGTTGCGGGCGGTAGGCAGCGATTGGATCATTTCCTTGGAAACGTTCATGCCCACGGTGGTCTTGCGGGTATCGACCACGCCGGCCTTGGCGGTAACGATCACCTCTTCCTGGATGGTGGTCGTTTCCATGGGCACGGTCAGGGTGACGTTCTTGCCGAGGGACAGGCGGATGCCCTTGCGGATAACGGTCTTGAAACCTTCGAGCTCGAACTTCAGCTCGTAGTTGCCGGGAGACAATTTCAGGAACCTGAAGTTGCCTACCTCGGAAGTGACCGCCGTAATCTTGCCGCCGACGTCACTGGTGAGGGTGATCGTCACGCCGGGAATGGAGGAACCGTCAGGAAGCACAACCGTACCGTAAATGTCGGCCAGTTGCACTTGGGCCACGGCGACTGAACTGATCAGTGCCAGGGCTGCAAAAAGTAGCACGAGTTTTTTCATTCGTACCTCCTAAAATTTTAGAGACACTTTATCTAAGCAATAACCATGCCATTTGCAGCATGCCCTTAATACAGGCATTGACAAGCGGAAGCCGGGGCCGAAATTCAAATATTTGGATTTAGCGAGTGAGCGAATTCAATTATTTGAATAGCCTCCCGCCTGGCCGCGCCATATTCTTGACTTCACAGCCGCCAAAAACTATAATGATTTTCAAGGGTGAAATACAATGGCCAAAACTCAAAATAAAATCATTCCCCGCCAGCCACTTACCCGGAAAATGTTTTTTCTGCTGCTCGTGATCGTTCTAATCATTGCTTTTTTTATATTCTACCGCCGCCCCCAGGAAGTAAAGAGGGATCCCCAGAGCAATGTCCTGCTCATTACCCTGGACACGACCCGCGCCGACCGCCTGGGCTGCTCCGGCTACACCCCCGCCCAAACACCGAACCTGGACCGCCTGGCCGCGGCAGGGGTCAGCTGCGAAGCCGCTTACAGCCCGGTGCCCCTGACCCTGCCGGCCCACTGCACCATGCTCAGCGGCTTGTATCCCCCGGCCCACAAGGTGCGCAACAACGGCAGCTATTTCCTCCCCGAACCCGTGCTTACCCTGGCCGAGATGCTGGGCCAAAACGGCTACCAGACTTCCGCCTTTGTCTCTTCCTTTGTCCTGGATTCCCGTTTCGGTCTCGGCCAGGGTTTCACTGTTTTTAATGATGAGTTTGCCGGCGGCGGGGTCAAGACCTACAAATCGGAAAGAGATGCTGCCGCCGTCTTCGCCGCTTTTTCCCGCTGGTTCACCGGGCGCGGCGCCGGAAAATTTTTTTCCTGGGTCCATTTTTTTGACCCGCATGCCCCCTACGCTCCCCCCGAACCATTCCGCAGCGCTTTCAGCGACAATCCCTATGACGGTGAGATCGCATATATGGATCATTATATTGGCGCCATCCTCGACCTGCTCAAAGAAAAACACTTAATGGAAGACACCCTGGTCGTCATCGCCGGCGACCACGGCGAAGCGTTCGGAGAGCACGGCGAAACCGGACACCAGGTTTTCTGCTACGAAGAGAACCTGCGCGTGCCGCTGATCTTCCACGCTCTAAAACGCCTGCCGAAAAACATGCGCCTGAAGCGGAAAGTCGGTTTGACCGATGTTATGCCCACCATTCTTGATTTTTTGCAAATCCCCGTCCCTGCCGCGCTCCAGGGCCGGTCGCTGCTGCCGGCCATGCAAAAAATGGACACGGCCGAACCGGACCTGTACCTGGAAAGTTTTTTTGCCCACGAAGCCTTCAATTGCGCCCCGATCCAGGGCATCATCCAGAAAAACTACAAATATCTCGATCTGCCCAAGCCCGAATTGTACGATCTGCTGCAAGATCCGGGAGAAAGAAAAAACCTTGTCTCCGGCTCAGCTGTTCTGGGTCAAAAAATGAAAACTAGCCTGAACGAACTTACCCGCCGCCTGGGCGGCAGTAACATGCAGGGCCAACGCCGCATGACCGACGCGGAAAAAAATACCCTGGCCTCACTTGGCTATATCACTTCGGCCCCGGCCGCACAAAGCGCCGGTCCGCTGCCCGATCCCAAGGACAAGATCGCCGGCTGGCAGGTATTCAACCGCGGCGCCGAGCAGGCGGCCAACGGTCAAACCGGCGCAGCCGCAGCCAGCCTGCTCCAGGCCATCGAACTCATTCCCGATTACGCCGGATCTTACACCATATTGGCCAATGTCTATTTTAAAAACGGCCAGGGTGACAAGGCCCTGGCCCTGTTCCGCGACGCCTTGATCCGCATCCCGACCGATGCCACCCTGAAAACCGAGTACGCGGGCCTACTGATAAAAATGAACCGCCTTGACCAAGGCATGACCCAATTGCAGGAATTGACAAAAACGGATTTGGTCGACAAAAAAGCCTTCGTCTATTCCCAGATGGGAAGCATTGCGGAAACACAGGGCAAGTCGCCCCAGGCCATAACTTATTACCGCCAGGCTCATGAAAACGAACCCGACAACGATGGCTACGCCCGCAAGCTGGCTTACCTCCTGCACCGGACCAACCGCTTTGCCGAGGCCTTGGCAATATACCGCAGCCTGGAACAAAAACAGCCGGATGACATCCAGTTGATCCGCGACATGGCTATCGCCTACGCCCAGCTGAACGATCTCGAACAAGCCCGCAGCTATTTCACCAAGGCGCTGCAGCGTTCGCCCGACGCAAACCTGCATTACAATTTCGCGTTGCTGCTGGCCCGCCAGGGCCAATACGCCGAAGCCGCGGCCATGATGGAAAAATTCCTGATCGCAGTTCCGGCCGCAGCGGCCCAAGCCCAGGCGGCCCGCCGCTACCTTGCCGACTGGCGCAGCCGCTGACGGCTTGACGGTGAAAAGCGTTGATTGTCTTTGTTAAATTCCGAGCTTCTGCTATAATGATTATTGTGCTTGTCATGGAGAAAAGGCATGAAAATATTTCTGGACACGGCCAACATAACTGAGATCAAAAAAGGTCTGGCCTTCGGCGTCATTGATGGCGTCACCACCAATCCCAGCCTGGTCGCCAAGGAACAGCGGGAATTCATCCCCCTAATCAAAGAGATCACCGCCGTCATCCCCGGACCGGTTTCGGTCGAAGTCACGGCCTGCAAACCCGAAGAAATGATCGCCCAGGCTGAAAAATACGCGGCCATCGCCGCTAACGTGGTCATCAAGGTGCCCATCAACCTGGAAGGTCTGCAGGTGGTCAAGGCCCTGGCTGGCCGCGGCATCAAGACCAATGTCACCCTGATCTTCTCCCCCTCCCAGGCCCTGCTGGCCGCCAAGGCGGGAGCGACCTATGTGTCGCCCTTCGTCGGCCGCATCGACGACATTTCCGGCGACGGCATGGCACTGGTCGAGGACATCGCCCTTATCTACGACAACTACGACATTGCCACCGAGATCATCGTTGCCTCGGTGCGCCACCCGCTGCATTTCGTGCAGGCGGCCAAGATCGGGGCCGACGTGGCCACCATCCCCTTTGCCACCCTGGCCCAGCTGCTCAACCACCCCTTGACCGCCAGCGGCATGGAACGCTTTTTAAAGGATTGGCAAAAGGTCAAGCCCTGACGGATGAAGAAAAAAATAAAAATCCTAATCAGTTTTTTTTTATACTTTTCTTTTTGGGAGGCGCCTATTACGCCGTCAAATACTACATATACCATTTGATCGTTTCCGGCAGCCGCGTCGACATCCGCTTCAGTGATCTGCGCCTCTCCCTTTTCCCCCTGGGGCTTGAGATCCGCGATATCAAAAATTTCCCGATCAAAAACGAAAACCTGGTCTCGTTCTCCGCGGTCAATGTTTACCTGCCGCCAACCTCGCTGTTCATGAAAAAAAAGGCGATCAGCATTGAGATCGAAAAACCGTTTTTCGTTCTCAACGACGAATTGCTGAAAAGCAAGACCGACGACAAAGCGCTCGGTTCAGCCTTTACCATCAACCGCGTCAGCATCCGCCACGGCGAACTCGTCTACAAGGGCAAGGACGTGCAGGTGCAAATGCTCGATTTCAACTTGCAGTCAAGGATCATGACCGCCGGACTGTCCATGCGCTTGGATTCACCGCATTTGAAAGTCACCATTCCCGTCAGCGGTGAAGCGGTCACGCTGGAAGGCAACCTGACCGGCGATGTCCGCCGGCAGGGGACTTCCTGGCGGATCAACCAGTTCGTCTGGCAGACCCGGGAGGTTCTCTTCAACCTTAACGGCCGCATCCTGAAAGACGGTTCCTACTATTTCAATTCGTTCGCCCAGGGCAATCCCGAAAATATCCTGCGCCCGCTGTTGGGAGAATTGACCATCAAGGGCCTGGCCTATGTAAACGCCAAGATCGCCAGGAATGTGAAAAACAAGGTGCAGATCAAGACCGATTTCACATCGCCTTCCTTCCTGATCATGGAAAATTCCGGCAGCAACCTCTCCGGACATTTGAACTGGAACAGCCAGAGCCGCAGCCTGGACCTGGAAGCCGCGTTCGACACACCACTGGCAAGGTCCTCGCTACGTATCGGCAGCAAAAGCGGGGAAACCAATATCGCGGTCAGGGACATTCCGGCCGCGTACATATCCCGCCTATTGGAAATTGAAGGCGACGCTCCCTTGGCCGGGATCATCACCAACGGCGCCTTGCAGATAAACAGTGAATTCCTCCGCGGCCGGGCCGAACTGGATGCTGGCCCTTCCCATTCTTTCAGCCAGCCCTTCGTGGCCAGAGGCACCATTGATTTCCTGCGTGAAAAGAAAATAAAACAGACCACGTTTTCCGGACAGCGGCTGCAGTTCAACGGCGGGCAGGTCAGCATCAGCGGCAAGACCAATTCGCTGGCCAGGACAACGAACATTAAAATTAGCGCCGAATTGGCGAACCTGGAAAACATGACGGCCTACTCAGCCTACTACCTGGACATCGATCTGCTGCCGTGGAAGCTGAGCCGGGGGAGCGGGTCGTTTCATCTAGATCTGGACAAAGGGCCGGGCCACAAGCAGATCGACAGCCGCTTTACACTTGCCAACTTCCTAGCCAACCAGCAGGGGATCTCATCGCTGCAGGGCGAAGTCCGCAGCACGCCGCTGCTAAGCCGGGGAGAATTCCTTATCAGCGCACCCGACCTGAGCTGCCGGGCCGAACTGAACATCGCCGCGCAAAAGACCAGCATCCGCTTCCGGGACGTGGCAGGCGAAGCGCAAAAGATCATGAAGATCCTGGGCATGGATCTAAACTTGCGGGGCAGGATCAGCGGTGATTTCACCTACAGCTCGGGCCGGGCCTTGCCACGACCGGAACTGTTCGGTTCCCTAACGGCACCGCGGCTGAATTTTATGGGATACGCACTCACACAGATGAAGAGCATCCTGCGCTCCAATCTGCAAAATATAACCTTGAGCGGTTTGGAATTTCAATACAAGGGCGGCCGGGCCCATGCCGAGGTCAGCATCGATTACGGGCAGAAAAAGTTCGACCTGCAGGGCCGCATCGACGGCATGGACGTCGCCCGATTGCACGGAGAATTCAGCGGCCGGGCCGACCTGGAGATCGACGGCCGCGGGGAATTCCTTAAAGATCCGCTGGCGTTATCCTACCGATTCAGCAAAATTCATTTTTACCGCGACCGCGAATTCAGCGTCAAAGGCAGCGCCAAAATATTAACCGATTTTTCCGATTTCACCCTGAACACCAGTGGTGAAGTGCTCAACCAGGACGGCGTTTCCCCGTTTTCGATCGATATCAGCCGCAAAGCTTCGCGCTATTCCGGGTCATTCAATTTGAACCTGATGGATCTGAACCTGCTGATTCCCTGGAAAAACAATGCCGGCAGCATGCGTTTATTGGGACAAATTTATTCGGACAGCAGCGGCATCATCAACAGCCGGGGAGTGGCCATTTTTTCCGGCCAGACCCTCTCCTTGCCGAACTTCTCCCATTCACTGGACAATTTTCAGGGAACAATCACTTTTGTCAATAAGAATTTTATCCTGCAGTCGCTGCGCGGTGAAATGGGCGGCGGCACGGTGGAAGGCAATGGACGCCTGGTCATCGGCCCCAGCAGTTTGCAAAGCATGACCTTCAACCTCCAGGGAAAAGACCTGCGCCTTTATCCCATGGACCGTGTCTCCTGCCTAGTCGATCCCGACCTGACCCTGAAATACCGACAGAAAAAATTGCTGCTGTCCGGAACCCTGGTCTTCCAGTCGGTCGATTGGCAAAGAGAGATCGATGAACGCCTCATCTTTAACACCCGCTCGGAACTGTCAACCGCCGAATCAAAGATCCAGGAAATGCTGCAGCTGGATATTGAGATGAACAGCGAAAATATCCTGATGAGCAATTCCTTGGGCCGCGTCAAAGGCAAATTCAAGTTGCGGCTGACCGGCAATGCCAATTTCCCCATTTTAAGCGGGACCTGCGAAGGCAGCCAGGGAGAGATCTATTTTTCCGACCGTTCCTTCAACCTGCTTAAAGCCAAACTGGTTTTCAAAAACAATTTTTTCATCGATCCGCTGATCCAGGTCGAATCGGAAGCGTTCATCCAGAATTACCGCATCCGCTTCGACATCCGCGGCAGCGTCTCACGCGCCAAACCCGAACTGGTTTCCTCGCCGCCGTTGCCGCCCCAGGATATCCTGGCCCTGGTCTCTTTGGGCGAGGGGTTTAAAAGAACGGGTTCGGCGGAACTCAGCTCGCAACTGGGCAGTACGGCCATGGTCACCACCAAGCTGACCGAAGAGATCAAGAAACGGGCCGACAAGCTGTTGGGCATCAACCTGCTGCGCATCGATCCCATCCTCTCCGGTCAATCGGAACTGGACACTTCGCGGCTGACCATCGGCAAAACCATCTCCAAGGATCTGATCGTCGTCTACTCCACCAACCTGTCCACGTCGCGCCAGGAAATCCTCTACATGCAATACCAACTGTCCCCGGCCATCTCCCTGATCGCCATGAGAAATGAAGAAGGGCGCTACAGTCTCGACCTGCGCCTGCGCACCCGGCGCTGAAATGGCCGTGAACTATCGCAAGATCTTCCGTCGGCAATTGCTCCCGGCCGTATTTTGCCTGCTTTTGCTGCAACCAGGGCGGCTGGCCGCCGCTCCGATCTGGGAAAATATAAAGGTCGGACAGATCCTGATGCTGAACGTAGACCAAAAGAGCGATCCCCGTCTGCTCCCTTATCGCGCCCTGATCAGCATACACAGCGGCGACTCCTACCATTACCGGAATGTCAGGAAAAGCATCGAGAACTTATTCAAAACCGGGGTGTTTGCCGGCATTGAAGTCAAGGTCCAAATCCGGGATGCCGACCTGCTGGACGTCTTTTTCATCCTGCAGAACAAACCGATCATCCGCGCCTTGCGATTCAGTGAAAGCAACTTCATCGGCAAACGGGAATTGCGCGCCGCCATTTATTCCCTGCGCACGAACGATCTGTTCGAAGCGAGCAAATTGGCCAAGGCCGTGGACGAACTGCAAGCCCTGCTCAAAGCCAAGGGCTATTTCAACGCCCGGATATCACCGCGGATCCTTATGGACAAAAAACGTTCCGACTGCACCATCCAATTCGCCATCGTTTGGGGCAAGATCGCCCGCATCAGACAATTGCTGGTCCAGGTCAACGACGATGAACTAGGGCGGATCATTCCGGGTTACTTTAAAAACTCCGGCTTCTATATCCAAAGCGAATTCGCCAGAAAAATCGAAAAAACCAGGAAACTTCTGAAAAAAAATCTCTATTATTTTCCGGAAATAAAAGTTCAGGAAGATTTCCTCGATCGCGAACGCTCGCTTCTGGATATCACCATCGACATCGCTTGCGGCTACAAGTACAATTTCGTTTTTCAGGGCATGGCCGCCAGGATGTCCCTGATCTCCGAGATCTGGGAACGTCAGGTCTTTGAAAAATGGGCCGAAGAGGAAAGCCGGGCCCGGCTGTTGAACTATCTGAAAAATGAGGGTCACTTCGACGCCCGCATCACTTCCGCCATCAGCACGGACGGGGTGAACAAAACAATCGTCTTCACGGTCCAAAAAAACCGCCGTTACCGGCTGGGGACAATCACCGTGCACGGCAACCAGTCGGTAAGCGACGAAAAAATCAGGGAGATCATCAAGACCGATGACCTGATCTTCCATAAACTATTCTGGCTGCGGCTCAATTCTCTTATAGCCGATATGGAAGTTCTCAAGCTTTTTTATTACTACCAGGGGATATCACCTGTCGAGATCCAACTGGAACCGAGTTTCCGGGGCAAATACGCCGATATCGATTTTGTCATCAACGAAGGCCGGAAATTCCTTGTCGATAACGTCGAATTCAGCGGCAACCGGACCTTTCCCAGCCAGGAACTTTACCGGCTGATGCGCAGCAAGTCCGGCAGCCCCTATGTCCCCCGGCAGTTCAGCGAAGACATCGACCGGCTGCAGAATTTTTACTGGAATCGCGGTTATGATGAAGCGACCGTCAGTTACGAACTGTCGCCGGGACAACAAAAATCGCTCCTGATTAAGATTGACGAAAAGCAATTGAAAAAAATGGGCGAGCTGATCATCATCGGTGCTTCCAATCCCCAGAAAAACCTGATCAAAAAACGATTCCCCCTGCGCCAAGGCCAGCCATTCAGCCGCAATCAGATCGACGCCTTCCGCTCTGAAATTGAAAACAGCGCCATTTTTTCCGAGATCAGGCTGGACAAGATCGAAAATGACCAGGGCACCATCGACATACTGGCCAAAGTCACTCCCGACCGCAGCCGTTTCTATGGTTTCGGCTTCGGCTGGGAAGAAAGACGGGGTCCGCGCGGCACTCTGGAGTACCAGGAAAAAAATCTGTTCAACTCCATCTCCTCGGTAGCCGTCATCCTGCAACTGGGCTTGAACGAGCGCCGCGGCATCCTGTCCCTTGACACCCCCTATTTTTTCAAAAACTTGATCACTACTTCGTTCAAGATCTGGGAAGAAGACGAAACCTATCCCAGCTACCGCTTCAACCGCTGGGGACTGGGCGCCACCTTGGTAAAGAAATTCTCGGACAAGCTGTATTTCCTGGGCTCAGCAAAGTGGTACCGCACCACCCTGACCGAATTGGCCATCCCGGTGGTGTTCAACGTCGACCAGTTGAACAAACCTTTCGACACAACCGCCCTCTCACTTTCTTTCGTTAATGAGAACCGCGATAACCCGTTCAATCCCCGCAACGGCGATTTTCTCAACGCCGAAATGAAATTGGGCTTGCCGGTTTTCGAAAAGGATTACACGTTTATAAAACTCTTTTGGAATTACCAAAAGCACTATCCCATCCTGCGCGAAGGCACATTTTCCTTTTCCGTCAAGAACGGATTCGGTTTCGGCGACATGTCGATCAGCGAACGTTTTTTCGCCGGCGGTTCCCATTCCTTCCGCGGCACGCGCAATGACCGCCTGGGCCCGATCAACCTGGACACTATCGAGCCCGAGGGCCGGCCCGAGGGCGGCAATATCCTGCTGCTGTTCAACCTGGAAGTCACCGTGCCCAGCCTGCTCATCCCCATGGAAAACCTGTATTACACTTTTTTCGCCGACGTGGGCAACGTTTTCAGCAAGTCCAGCGACTTCAACCTGAACAAGATGGAGCGGGCCCTGGGCTTCGGCCTGAAATACCGCACCCCGCTCGGCCCCATCCGCCTCGATTTCGCCTTCAACCTGCGCAAAGCCGCCGAGCAGAATTTCTTCATTCACATCGGCATCGGCAACGTGTATTAAAAATAAATCAATCGTTTTTTTAATACAATCAAAAAAAATTTTATCTCTTTTTTGGCTTCGGATTGATTGCATTGGCCTTATCCAGCAAATCGACTGGATTGGCAAAAGAAGGCATGGCAAAGGAAAAAATGGTATGACCTTTGCCATTGGCGATAGCCAAATCGCCGAGCTGGATGATGCTCATCCCGATCAAGATATCGATCCCCGGACTGTTCAATTCGCACTCGGTTACTTTCACATTCTCGATCATGACTCGGTTCGGCAAACCTATATTTACAAAATAAGTAAAGACTTCCATTTCACTGTTCACGCCGCGGACGATGGTCCTCCCGGTGGGAACCAAAGCAAGCTGCTTGACGATCGACCTGGTGATCACCGAATCGGTCGCTCCAGTGTCCCAAATGGCGTTAACCTTTATTTGTTTTGCAGTGCCAGAGCATGGGCGATGGCGCTGGGAGTTTCCACGTAAGCGGGGGTGACGATCTCACTCACAATTCTACCGCGGAATTCGGTCCGGAAAGCATGATGGATCGTCTTGTTCTTCATCACTCAGCGGAGACAGACCCGTGAGTGAAAGCGCTGGATATAATCTTTTTCCTTGGCGGTGATCTTCTGGATAAGGAAAGTTCCCAAAGCGAATTTTTTTGAAGCTACCTGCAAGGCCTCGGCTTCCGAGGGATACACCCCGACCACTTCTTCATTTTTAATGACAATGGTCTTGCCCAGGTATTTTTTTTGCAATTCATTCTTGTGTTCTTTAAAAAAATTGAACTCTTTTTCGAGCATTGATCCCTCTGCTAAAATAATATGGCAATTCCCCGATTTTGTCAATTAAAAAAGCATTTGCTTTCACTTATTTGAGGTAGTGTCAAGATTTTTTCCCTGTAAAGAATACCCAAGATCAGTTTGCGATCTTTTTAAGTTTAGATAAGCCTATAAAATATCTGATGCTTCTTTAATCTCTTTCTCTCTTTCTTTTTGAACTTGTTTCCCATCTCCAACAGAAGTAAATGAAACTATCCCCTCATCAATTGAACTTGTGTGTCGTGATATTTCTATTTTTCTGTTTCCATTTTTCCAAAATACTTCTTTCTGAATAAATTTTGCACCCATTCTATTCTGAATTTCATATTCCTTAATCTTTAGTGGCTTACCAAATTAAAATAAATTTCAATCACTGGGGTAATTCGTCTCGATAAAATTCTAGTAAAAAGATTTGTGGATGAAAAGAGAAATTGAAAATTAAAATTCATTAAACCGGAAATCGTTTATCTACCCGTGTTTCGATGGTTTTTTCTATCGGCATCGGCAACGTCTACTGAGCGATCCGGCGATCCCGGTCACAGAAAACAAATTCAAAGATATTTTAATTAGGGCTTGACAACCTTATATTAAGGTTATAAAATCCTAATTGATGATTGAAAATAAGAACATAGAAATGATCTTTTCTGCCCTGGACAAGCAACTCGCGGTCAGTGGGGACAGAGGGATATCCCTGGTCGTTTGCGGCGGCACGGCATTGGCCGCCCTGGGCCTGGTGACCAGAACGACGAAGGATGTTGATGTGCTGGGCTCACTGAAAGGAGGAAGAATACATCAGATCGGCAAGTTCCCCTCCTGGCTCAGCGAAGCGGCCAAAAAAGTTGCCCGGGATTTCAACCTGCCGGAAGGCTGGCTGAACCTCGGGCCAGAATCGCAGTTGGACACGGGGCTCCCGGAAGGGCTGTCGAAAAGGCTGCAGAAAATAATCTATGGAGAGCGGTTGATAATTCATTTCATTAGCCGCGTCGACCAGATCCACTTCAAGCTTTACGCTTCCCTGGACCGCGGTGGCTATCATGTGGAAGATCTGTTCAAGCTGAACCCTTCAGAAGCCGAACTTTTCACAGCCTGCCGCTGGGTGCTCACCCAGGACGTGTCGATCGAATTCAAGCAGATTCTTATTTCATTCTTAAAGAAGCAAGGCCATGAAAAACTCGCCGGCAAAATTTAAGGAATCCCTGCAAGAGGGTTTTCTGGTGCTCTTGTGGCGCCAGTGGCGAACGCTGGGGATCGCGGCCTACAGTCCAGAAACGAAACAATTGATTGACTTGGAAGCACTTATCTTGGCCACCGCGATCGCGGCCGAGCAAGATCAACGGTTGTGGACCGCAGTCATTCGCTGGCTTGCCTGTTTCCAGAATTGGGTGAACCAAGCCAGGCTCAAGCGCATGTCCGCTGCATTCATCAAGCCGGACGAATACCTAAAGAAACCACTGATCAAGAAAGAAATTTGGCAGGAAGTCGAATTGCTGCTTTCGACGACGCTTTCCTCAAAAAAAACAACAACAAATACTTCCAGAGCCAAGCGCACGCTCACGCCGCCGCTTCTGAAGAAGCCCCCCCTGCTGCAACTGTATCTGCGAGGCATCTTCGGTGTCAACGCTAGGGCTGAATTGATCCTTTTTTTCCTGGTAAACGGCGAAGGCAATTCCAACCAGATCGCCCGGGAAACCTTTTACGACCAAAAGAACATCTACGTCATCCTGGAGCGCTGGGCGGAATCCGGTTTTGTCAGCAAAGAAAGCAGGGGCAAACAGAATCAATATTCCCTGGACAGCGGAGATGTGTTTCTGCAAAGCAATATATCATCCTCATCATTTTGGAGCTGGCCTCCATTTTTTCAGCTCTACTCGCGCCTTCTGATTGCTGCATCTTCGCCCCCTTGGTCAAACGATCCCTACCTTCTCTCCTCGCTTTTCCGGGATGTCTATCCCCAGACAGCCCGAATCGCCAAAGCGACCGGAATAGCTCTGCCCGACCCGGACCTCTTCCCCGGGGAAGAATTTTTCAACCCTATGGCGCGGGCATTATTGGATCTTTCAGATCGCTTTCAATAAGATCCGGATAGTTTTAAACAGCCATGCTCTAACTGAGCGAAAAAACAACAAAGTAAGTTTACGGTCGATTTCAAGCCAACGAACGAAGTATTTCCGGAGCTGCCTGTCTAAAGGTTGAAGCGGTAAGTGGCCTTGAGCATGAAGATGTTGTCGCCCTGGGCCGAGATAAGGTCGCCCAGGTCGCGGCCGAAATCGAGGTCGCCGGGGTTGGTGAAATCCTGGCGGTTCTGCGTCCACACAAAATAGAAGGTCGAGCCGGGACGGTATTCCCAGCGGAAGACCACCGTGCCGCGCAGTGACTTGAAGTTGAAATCGGGGTTGCTGAAAGTGAATTCAGTGGCCGGTCCGGCACCGTCGGGATCAACCGTATAACCCTCATTGTCCTGGAAGATCGTCGAACCGTTGCGGCCGTAATAGTTGAACGAATAGGTCGCCGGCAGCGCCAGCTCTTTGAACTCGGCGTACTTGCCCACGGCGATCAGCGGCTGCAGGAAGGCCTGCAAACTGATCTTCGGAGAAAATATCCAATTCAAACGGATCTCGGCCGAGAGCACTTTTTCGTTCAGGTAGGCGAAAACATAACGCCGGCCATAAGTGGCGGTATGGAAAGGATCGTCCACGTTGGCCACCCACTGGCGATAGGTGCGGATAAACTCCACTTCTGGATGAACCGACAACGAGACGTTGCTGCGCGGTTTCCAGCGCAATCGCGGGCCGATGGCGAATTCGCGGCTGCCGTCCCGGCGCCGCGACGCTTCCCCTCGCAAAGAGAGCACCAGCGGTTTGCGGCTGTCACTGTAGGCATCGAATTCCATCCAGTAAGCGGCAGGCAACCGCAGCAGCGGTCCGCCGCGGCTCAATTCCTTGTCGTAAGCCGCGTCTATGAAGCCAAATTCGAGGCCGCCCCCCCAATAGTTCAAAAAATTGCCGTTCAAAAAGAGAAAATAATTTTTCATGATGGCGTTACCGCCGAAATCCCAGCCCCGGGCCATGGCTCCCAGCAGCGTAGCGCTGCGGAAGACCTTGCCGGGATGGAGCCAACTGTAACCAATAGCCAGGTGGGAGTTGATATAATCACCGCGCCATTGGAAGCCAAGGTCATTGGCTTCGAAACCCGGCGAGATGGCGCCCAGGGCGGCGTTGAAGATCCAGTTCCCCTTCTGGCGGTTCAGGGCCAGGCGCCCGGCCCAGCCGTTCAAAGAAGTGGCCTCGGGATCGAGCGCCAGGTGATCGGCGTCGGGACGCTGGAAATAATGCAAAGGCGCTTGCTGCAGGTCGAGAATGTAGTCGTGACTGCCGGCTACGCGGGTCGCACCCAACCAGCCGGTCAAGGCCCACTCCTGAGTTTTTCCAAGCTGCAGCCAACCGTCGGCCCCCAGGGTCAGAGCTTGACTGCCCAGAATATCCTGCAACCCCGGATCATCCAGGTCGCGAAAAACCCCGGTGCCCATGAATCCCAGTCCCTGCCGCCCCTGGTTGAACTCCTTCTGGACGCGCAGGACGCTGTAGTCGCTGAACGGCTCCACCTCCTGGCTTGAACGGCGGCCCCTGCTGTCCACGTCGGCGTAGGCGCGCGCGGTCAAGGCGTTCAGAAAGCCGATGTTCCAGTTGCCGGCCACCTTGCCGCTCAGCTTGGCCGCACCCAGGATCGTGGTCATTTCCGGATAGCGGACATAGTTGTCGCCGTCGACCCAGCCCTGCGGCGGCCGGCCGACGCGGCGGCTGTAGAAGAATTCGGGATTGCCCCAGTTGAATCCGAAATTGCTGTTGGCGCCGCCGTAGCCGAAAGCGAAAATATTCGAACCTTCGATGAAAAACGGCCTTTTTTCAGAATAGTATGTTTCAAACACCGAGAGGTTGACCTCGGCCGGATCGACCTCGACCTGGCCAAAATCGGGATTCAGGGAAAGGTCAAGGGTCAAATTGCTTTTTAAGCCGTATTTCAAATCGAGTCCGATACTGGCAAACAGGTCGCTGCCTGTACGGAAAGGATTCCCCGCTTCCTCCGGGCTGAAGGTCAGCCGCGCAACCGTGTAGGGCATGGCTTCAAAATGGCGGCCGGGACGGATATCGCGAATACCGGTCAAGCGGGCGAAGCGCGAAACGAAGCCGTTCTCTTCCTTGGGCACCCAGGCGAAATAATCCTGCTCATTTTTACGCTGGATAATGCGCTTGAAATTGACCCCCCAGACATATTCGTCGCGGACGGGAAAACGCAATTGGTCGTAAGGGATGCGCATCTCCACGGTCCAGCCCTGTTCGTCGATCCGGGCCGCGCTTTCCCAGACCCCGTCCCAGGTGTCATCGGTCCATTCATCATTGTACAGGGTCTTGTCGATGATCGAGCCGGCGGGATTGACACTGAACTGGAAGCCGCTGCGCCGGTCAAAATAAGGGTCGACCGCGAAACTGAACCAGTCGGATTCGAGTTCGTCATCGCGGCGCCCGAGCAGACTGACGATTTTAGCCGGTTCGGTGTCGTACAGCCGGGCGGCCACGTACAGGGCTTTCTCGTCAAAAGCTACCCAGACCTCGGTGCGCTCGCTGGCCGGTTTGCCGTCCAAAGGATTGCGCTGGGTGAAATCGCCCACCCCGGCCCCCTGCCAAACCGCTGTCAGTCCAAAGTAGTAATGTCCTATTCCTGCAAAGTAGAAATGTCCTATCGGGTAAGATATATGGATGATAAGACAAGCAGGAAAGGAGGAAATACTCCAGATGAGCAGGCGCGAGTTG
>Ga0180014_1000034_pt1 | contig 34743 bp, 42 predicted proteins | sample KR13_S1_MetaG_FD_116507 | JGI IMG/M metagenome (GOLD analysis project Ga0180014, IMG submission 116507) | Groundwater microbial communities from the Olkiluoto Island deep subsurface site, Finland - KR13_S1_MetaG | ecosystem: Environmental > Aquatic > Deep subsurface > Groundwater | place... | reverse complement strand
TCATTTTTTACAAAACCACTGGCATGCAATACCAGCCCTCCTCTTTTTTCAACTCTTTTTTTAATCAGTTTGGCCAAATAAAACACAAAAAGACTCGAATTCAAAAAATGATTAAAAATCATAGTTTTACCGTTTATAACCGGCAAAACTACCTTGTCTTTCATTGAACTTTTAATTGTCCTTAATCCCTTTGTCTTATAACCATCCAAAACCACTTTTATATCAACTTTCTGCTTTTTAGCCAAAAAAGGCTTTCCCCACTCTTGTTCAAAAAATCTTTTCCAATCATCAAACAGATACAAATTATCGGGACAATCTACCTTTATCACCACTTTGGCAATTTTCAAAAAATAAACCATATTGGTATTCTACCAATGATAAAATCCATAAATGATTATTGACAATAAAACCAAAATAAAACTAATCCAAAAAACTTTAAAACAAAACAAATCCGTCAATATCAAAGCTATCGGAAACAGTATGTTTCCACTTATCAAAAACAACCAAAAAATCCAAATAATTCCAAAGAAATTCCCTGATATAAAAACATACGACATTGTTGTTATAAAACACGGCAATACTATAATCATTCACCAATGTCTTTTTAAATCTCAAAAACACTTAGTCACTTTTGGTATCAACAACAAATTCATTGACCCACCCGCTCTACCCAAACAAATTCTAGGCATAATTAAAACCAGCAACTACTGGCAGATTATTAATATACTTTACGCAACTGAACTCAAAAAACTTTCTCTCCTCACATCTGACAAAATCCCATTTCTAATTCTCAAAGGCGCTCCTTGGCAAAAACACATTTTTGGACACTTTTTAAACAAACCCACCTGTGATATTGACATCCTTATCAAAAGAAAAAATTATATCACCATCAAAAACAAACTAATCAAACTGGGCTACAAACAACATCAATCCCCTTGTATCAATCCCAAACATTACTCCAAACAAATACCAAGTATTAGCGAAATCTCTTTTAGCAAAACCAAAAACAACATTACTTTTACCATCGACCTTCATTTACTCGCCATCAGAAACGCTCTTAATCCTTATTTTCAAAAACCCATTACCCTCAAAAAAATGCAAAAACTTACTAACAAATTCTGGAAATCTACCAAAAAACAAAAAGATAATATCCTATATCTTCAAAACGAATACTTGCTTTTTTACCTCTGTCTTAATTTCATCTTTCACCACGCCACCAGAGATATAAATATCCTTTCCTACATCGCCGTTGTCATAGATAAGCAAAAAATAGACTGGAAAAACTTCTGGAAATTAGCAAAAAAATATAAAGTAAGCAATTTTGTTTACTATCCACTTGGTTGGACATCACGACTCTTTAAAATCCCTATTCCAAGCCTAAAAAAACATCAACCAACTATACCTCGTCGCCTTTTTGCTAAACTTTTTATTAATCACTACACTATTTTCCGCCCCTTCCGTCAACTTGGTAGCAAAATAGTCCCCGGTAAGCTCAATGTACTTATTATTAGCATCCTCAGACTCATTTTAAATGAATAAAATAAAAATCGGATTGATCTCCTCCCCTGGCGGTCACTTTTTTCAACTCCATCAACTCCAAAATTGGTGGTCAAAATACCCTCATTTTTGGGTTACAGCCAACAGTCTTGACACCAAAGACCACTTAAAAAAAGAAAAGGTTTATTATGCTTTTTTTCCGGAACACAGAAACATAAAAAATGCTATTAAAAATCTTTTTTTAGCCATAAAAATTCTTCTAAAAGAAAAACCAAACCTGCTTATAAGTTGTGGCGCCGGCATTGCTCCCCCATTTTTCCTGGTCGGCAAAATTCTAGGCTGTAAACTAATTTACATCGAACCAATTGATTTTATTAAATTCCCCACCCTAACCGGCAAACTGCTTTATCCACTTAGCAATCTCTTTCTTATTCAAAATCCAATCCAAAAAAAACATTTTAAAAAAGCCAAATTCTGGGGAACAACACTATGATCTTTGTAACTCTGGGAACTACAAATTTTGCTTTTACAAGACTTTTGACAGCTATTGATCAAAATATGTTAAAACAAAAAAATACTGAACCATTAATAATACAAACCAAAACACCACTCAAAAAACATAACTATCCGCACACCACTATTTATAAACAACTTACCTACAAACAAATGATTAAATATTATTCATCTGCTCGCATTGTCATCACCCATGGTGGCGCCAGCAGTATTTTTGAAGCGCTTCAATATTCAAAAAATATTCCACTAATCATCCCTCGTTACAAAAAATATTCCGAACACATCAACAACCACCAAGTCCACTTTGCCAAATTTTTACTACAACAAAAATACCAACTCGAAATAATCTTTGACAATTCAAAAGCACAAAGCCAAATCAGCAAATACCTCAAAAATCCACAAGAAAATAAAAAAATGAAAGGACGTTTAAATTCAAAGAATTTATTACGTTCCAAAAAACTCAAATGTTCACAGAAATTAATCCAAGGCTTGATTCAATACTGCAACTCACTAAAATGACCAAAAAACAAACACTCCTTATTATCTATAACAACATGAATCTTGGAGGTATTCAAATAAAAATTATCGACATTATCAACCAAATTCATAAAAATCATAAAAACACAAATCTTATCCTCTGTCTTAGAAAAAAAGAAGGAATTTTTCTTAAAAAAATTTCATTAAAAACCAAAATTATTAGCCCAAATATAAATAGATCATCCTGGCAACTCATTCTCTTTCCATTCTGGATCACATATCAAATCATTAAATACAAGCCAAGAATAATCCTTACTTTCATGGATTATGCCGCTATCTCCACCTTAATAGCCAAAAAAATCTGTTTTTGGACAAAAACCAAAATCATCATCAATGAAGAAATAACCACATCAATCCACACCAAAACTCAAAAATTCCCATTTCTGCGTTTCTTCCTGATTAGACTCCTTTATCCCGCTACACACCGAATTCTTGTTCCCACTATCACCCAAAAAAAAGACTTAATCAAACTAACTAATATAAAACCATCAAAAATTATAATTACTCCCAATTGGCTTCCTCAAATAGTTTTACAAAAAAAAACAAAAAAAAGAACAAAAACAACAGACATTCTTTTTATGGGTCGATTGGAATATCAAAAAAATCCGACAAGACTAATTAAAATAATCAAATTAGTAAAAAAAGAAAAACCTGATATCAAAACAAAAATAGTTGGTAGCGGATCCTTGCGCAAAAAAATAAAAAAACTCATTTCAAAAAATAATTTACAAAAAAACATTAAACTTTATTCAAGTACTAAAATTCCAGAAATTTTTTATAACCAATCTAAAATTCTTCTTCTTCCATCACGTTACGAGGGCTTCCCTTTTTCTCTTTTGGAAGCCCTCTTTGCCAACTGCTTACCAATTGTCAGCAACATCCAAGAATTCAAATCTTTTTTTACTAAATATAAAAAAAATCTTATTTTCAAAACAAACAAACAAGCCGGCAAACAAATAATTCATCTGCTTAAACACAAAAAAACAAGAAAACAAATCACCAAATATTACCATAACAAAGTTAAAAAAGAACAAAAACCCAACATCAAAAAAACCATCAAATTAATAGTTAATTGACTGGCCTTTTTCAATTAAAGATTTAATCCTCTTTTCAAAACCAAATCTCAAAAAATACTCGGCCCTCTTCACACACTCTCGTCTTTTTATTGTTATCCTCTCAAATCTTCTTATTGCCCGATTCAAACCAATAATCGAGTAATCATCAAACAAAACACCGGTTTTACCGTCTTTCACAATCTCACCAGGTCCTCCCCTGTCAAAAGCTATTATCGGCACTCCTAGAGACATTACCTCAGGCAACACCATCCCAAAATCCTCAGACATAGAAACAAAAACCAAAGCCTTGGCATTACTTAACACATTTCCCAAATCTTTATCTTCAACAAACCCCTTAAACTCGATATTCTTACCACCAACCCTCTTTTTGAAAAAAAGTCTATCCCTACCACCTCCAACTATTACCAGTTTTTTGCCATTTAGATTAAAGGTATCGATAATCAAATCCAATCCTTTTCTTTTAACCAAACGTCCAAAATATAAATAATATTCCTCGTTATTTTTTTTCTTTATCGTTTTAATACATTTAATAGGTGGATAAATTAACTCAGAATTCCTCCTAAAAAATTTCTTCACTCTCCTTTGCGTATATAAAGAATTAGCAACCAAGACGTCAGGTCTTTGCGCCGCCACAAAATCCCACATTCTTCTCCCTTTCAAAAAATAATTTAAAAACAAAGATTTCTTATTACTAAAAATATCTTTTGCAAAAATTTTATCAACATATAAACGATCAGAAGGAGTATGTATATAACATAAATGAAAAGTATCAAAACCGGTCAATATTCCATAAGCGCCAAATCCAAAAGTCGAAGAAATAACCACGTCATAATCAGACAAATTCAAACTTTCCCAAAAAAAAGGAGAATAAAACAAAACCAAAGAAAAATTAAAAGGTATCTTTCTAATACTGGGCAAATAATTCAACCACGAACAAATTACTTTATTGGTTTCTTTATACAAAAACAAATTCTTCTTTTCTTTTTTGTTTACATATAAAGTGTACAAATCTGAATTAGGAAAAACTTTCACTAACTCACGCACCACCTTAGTTGCGCCATTGTAATCATCAAAATAATCGTGAACAATTGCTACTTTCATATTTCTTTATAATAGGAACCCAATATCCCTCTAAAAATACAAAAATTATAAAACAAAAAAGGCGGCCAAGCATCTAAAAAACTGCCCAAAACATAAATCCAACTAGATGCAATCAAAATATAAATAAAATTAAATTTTTCACCTTTATACAAACCTCCAGAAACCACAAATAAGTCTTTTTTAAAAAACAAATATAAAAACAACAAATAACACGAAATACCAAACAACCCTGTTTCTGCCAACCAAGAAAACAAACTGCTATGGGGATCTCCTAATAAATAATATTCAGAAAGATGCTTATTATTCTCTTTTTGCCTAATAGCCAGCAAATCTGTCGCAAATCCAAAATTACCTAAACCGACCCCCAAAAAAGGTCTTGTTTTAAAAACATCTACAGCCTCTACTAAATAATAAATCCTCGAACTCAAGGAATCCGTATCCAAATCATTTTTAACCAAAAATCTGTCAAACACAGAAAAACCCAACACCTTGCTAGAAACAACAATCGAACAAATTATAATTAAAAAAGTAAACAAAACCAACCTTTTTTTAACTCTCTTCACTAGCATCAAAATCCCAAAAATCACCAAAATAAAACTAGCTCTATAATTAGAAATAATTACAGAAAAAACTGATAAACAAAAAATAAGCAAACTCGCCAACCCAAAAAAGCCTTTTTTCCTCATCATCAAATAACACACCGGCATCAAAAAACTCAAATAAATAGCCCCCACCGGAATGATTCTTCCTCGTAAAAAATCATAACTAAAAACAGCCAAATATCCATTATCAAAAAAATATCCCAACCAACTTAAAACTATTTCAGGCCACAATAAAGACAGCAATGACACAATTCCCACAAATAAATTCAATCCCATCCACAAAAACAAAAAATAATCAATCTTTTCATTGTTTTTTACAACAAAAAACAAATACAACAAAAATCCGGTAATCAAAAATCTAACTTCCAATAAGCTATTTCCGGGATTCAAACCAAAAACCGAAACAACAACGGAAATCAAAATCAACAACAAAAAAACGGTAACTTCTTTTCCAAACAATATATTTTTCTTTTTTCGCCAAAATTCCAAACCCAAACCAAATACTGATAAAACAAAAATCCATTTATCAGAATAATTCAAAATAGGCAGAGACAACCTAAAATTTCTAAAATAAACCAAAACAATTAACACTAACGCCACCACGCTACTTATCATTAAATTAATCCTTTTCACCTGAAAAACAAATTTGTAAATTAGCAAAATCATTATGTTGATAACAAAAATAACCATCAAGCCTCATTTCTTCAACAAACAAAGCTTCATCATCCTCAACAGGAAATCTAACAAAAAATGGATACTTATCAACCTTTTTTGCTCTTTCAACCAAATCTTCATTATCCAAAACAAATTCAATCCCAATATCTACACACCGTCCCACATCCTCATATATATTAGAAACCCCACATACATCATACAAAAAAGAATAATCTCCTTCAAAAACAAAAAGTGGGTTTTCTAATGCCAACTCACTTATTTTTTTACAATCCTCACAAATTTCTTCATACACGGTGTTTCCAAATAAATACCCTTGTCCTAACTGATTATATAATCTGCAAGACAGCAAAATACAAATTAAAATTACCAAAACCCAATTTTTCTTAAAAAGCATGTTCAGCCAAGCAAAAACCATAAACATTAACAATATGGCTATTGGAAAAAATTGCCTCATTTGAAAATAATGCAAATCAAAAAAATGACAACAAAACCACAAACAACACAACATTAAAACAGCAACATATCCGGACAACAATACAAAATCAGGCAAAAGATTAAAATAATATAATTTTTTTTTCTTTCTAAAAAATGAATAAAGCTTAGCAAAAGCAAAAAATATGACCAAAAACCCAACCTCAAAATAATAATTTTTTTCATAATAATTTACCAATCCCAAAAACACACTAACGAAAGAACCCAAATCCAAAAAACTGGGAATCTCGACCCACGAAACATATTCTTCAATACTTTTACCAAAAACCAACAAGCTCAACAAACCCAGAAAAGAAAAAAAAGAAAAACATAAAAAAAGGAAAAATGGTATTTTTGCTTTTTTAATACCCAAAAACACCCAAAAAATAAACAAACTAACCATTTCTATCCAAATAAAAAAAACAAAACCAAATACCATTCCAAAACCCAAAACATTAAACAATAAAACTCCCGGCAAAAATAACTCTCTATTTGTCTCTAAATATTTTAACAACAAATATAAAGACAAAAGACAAAACAATATTCCTAAACCATACATCCTTAATTGATAAGTAAATCTTAAAACATAAGGAGATAGTGACCAAAAATTTAAAAAAAATAATTTTAAAAAAGAATTAAATTTTAACAACCCAACAATCTTGTAAACGATTAACAAACTAAACAAAAAAACAAAAAATTGAAATAGTCTTAAAAATATTGTCGAGGATGAAAAACTAGATAAAAAATTAATAAGCAAATAATAAAAAGGAGGATGTATAGGTTCAAAATATCCATCAAACAATTCACTTACCTTTAATGAACGAGAAAAAAATACTGTATAAAACTCATCTACCCAAATTTTCTGATTAATAGCTACCCACAAGTGAATCCCTATACCAACAATAATCCCTAAAAACAAAAAATATTTAACAAAATTTAATACACCCGTTTTACTAATGTTTTTCAATTTACATCACCTCTCTTTTATATACATCATAATATTAAATTTCTTCATTACCAAAACAACAATAAAACAAATCTGAAGTTGCATATTTTTCATGCCTGCGACACCAATAACCATTGGATTTGGCATCTTTTAACAAATTTTCATGCCAATATGAAACAAGTCTAACCGTAAAACAATCACCACCAATACTCATTTTGTCAACAATGTCATCATATTTATCTACTATCAAAACCCCCAAAGAAGAGCATTTTTCAATAGCGTCACTATAACTGACAGCTCCGCAATAATTAAACAAAAATATAAAATCACCGGACAAAACATGCAAAGGAAGTAGTCCCACATCCTGATATCTTATTTTCTTACAATCCGTACATATTGCGCCAAATCTCTCACTCGTTAATAAATAGCCTCTTACTGTACCAAAAATATTAACTGATAAAAAGGAAATCAACAGTATCAAACCAAAAAAAAATTTTCTTCTTAATATACGATCAACAAAAAACCAAAATACGAACATAAAACAAGTCAATACAGGAAACAATTGTCTGATATGAAAAAAATGCTTAGAAAATGCAAAAGAATAAAACCACAAAATCATAACAACAAACATGGACGACAAAAACATCGTTAAGAAAAAAAATAAAGAAAAATTCTTTTTTAATAACATTTTTCTTTTAAAAACATCATCAAAACACAATAAAAATATAACTATCGCCACCAACACAAACATAAACAAACCAATTAAATTGCCAAACAAATAGTCTATATTAATAATTTCTGTCATTTTTTGAAAAAAAGAAATATATTGATCAAAACCAAAAAACGCGCCAAAAGATAAACCAAATAAAGAAAAAGAAGGAACCTCCACCCAAGCAATATAATTGTCATTTATCTCAACAAAATAAGTATTGTATATAAATGTCAAATAAAACAGGAACCCAAGACTTTGAAAAACAAAAAAAATAATACCTGATCTAAAATTTCTTGGTTTAATCAGTAAACAATATACCAACAAAATAATAGTCTCAACAAAAACCATATATATAAATCCATAAGCCACAAAAAATCCAAAAAAATTAATTACAAAAACAATTAATAGAAAAAATAAATGTTTGTTTACTAAATATTTATAAAAATAATTAATTGACAACAAGCATAACAAAATTCCCAAACCATACATCCTTAATTGAAAAGTAAATTCCAACACATACAAAGACAATGACCAAAGACACAATAGTAAAATTCTCGATAATCTACTCAAGCTCAAATTTAAGCCTATTCTGTACACAACATACAATATTGCCAAAAAAAATACAAAATGAATTATTCTCAAAAAAATAACTGATGGAAAAAAGAAAAACAACACTTTAATCAACCAATAGTACAAAAACGGATGTATAGGCTCTGGTTTTCCCAACAACAATTCTTTAAACAAATACGACCGCGAGAAAAATAAACTACACAACTCATCCCCCCAAAAATTCTGATTAATAGCAACCCACAAATGCACTCCAATACCAACAAAAATCCCAATCAACAAAAGAATCTCAACATATTTTAAAAACTTCTTTTTTACTGATCTATTCACTATCATCTCCACTGCCAATTAAAACCATATTCTTTATTCTCCACAATTTTTTTATAAAGAACATCTGCATATATTTGATGAGTCAACTCAGAGGGATGACCATCTTTCTCACTTACTGTAAAATAATTTTTTCCATCATTTTTGTTACTGTATTTTTCATACTTCTCTGAAATCTCATATTCAACAATATGCTTATCATAATATTTCAAAAAACCTCTGTATGTATCAAAAGGTTCCCTTCTGTCAATCGGCATATTCCGATAATAACCATCGGTCATAAGATATATTGCATTATCCAAAGGCAATTGCCTTATACTTTCATTCATGACACACAAATTAACCGGATTTCGCCAAGCCATTTCTGACTGCACCCAATATATTTTATCCAACATAGGAAATTCATCAAGCTTCTTTGACAGGCTAGACCGATCTATATCATACACGGCATTTCTGTCTAAATTACCTTCAAAACAATTTTCCACAATAAAACCATAATCATTCCCATTCAATCTACCATCTTCATTAAGAAGAACATCATTATTTACTAATACAAAAACATACAAATCAACATCATAAACCCGCTTAATTCGATCATACATAAATAAGTAATCCAAAATTGAATTACCACTTCTGGCAAAAGACGATACCTCAACAAGTTTAACTTTGTTTAATTTCCTTTCTAAAACTTGTGTCACTGTATCTTCAAATCTAACTCCCTGTCCCCAAACATAAGAATCACCGATAACAGCAATGGTAAAAACATCATCACTCTCGCTGGTATCACCCAAAACTTGTCCTTCTTCTGATAACTTAAATCTCTCATCAAGCGCTATTAAGTCTTCACTACGCTTTCCAAAATCTCTCTCATTAAGGGATTTTCCTTGTATCCAATACCCATGCTCTACACTTTTCTGATAAAAAAATTTATCAAAAAAAAATTCCTCAGCTATCCAATACATTAAACCAATCGACAAAACCAAGGATACAACACAACCAAAAAAAACAACAAATATTTTTTTCACTCTTCTCATCAGTAACACTAAAACAACATATAAACAAAAGCTGATATTGGTGAAGTTTCTACAAAAACAAGCAAAAACCCGAAAATAATAAAAATAATCACAGGTGGAATTAACCACCATTTGCCATTTTCTTTTATAAATTTAAAAACTTCTTTAAACATTTTTTCTTTTTTTAACCAAATAATTACCAATCACCAAATAATCTATACCTGTACCCAAAAAACACTTTACCGCATCCTTTGGCGTACACACGATTGGTTCTCCTCTTATATTAAACGAAGTGTTAAGCAAAACAGGAATTCCTGTTTTTTTATAATAACTCTTAACTAAATTATAATACAAAAAATTGCTTTCTTCTCTTATTGTCTGCAATCTGCCGGTCCCATCCACGTGTACAATAGCCGGAATCTTTTTCTTTACCTCCTCTTTAACGGGATAAACCATCAACATATAATCAGTTGATTTAGACAATTCTCCATTTATCTCAAAATAATCCTTCACATATTCTTCAAGGATCACCGGAGCAAAGGGTCTAAAACTCTCTCTTTTTTTCACTTTCAAATTAACGATATCTTTCATTTTTAAAGAAGTCGCTTGCGCCAAAATACTCCGATTTCCCAAAGCTCTTGGTCCCCACTCCATTCTCCCTTGAAACCATCCAATAACCTTATTTTTCAAAATCAAATTAACTGTTTTCTCAATCAGCTCTCTCTCACTAGAAAAACATTCATAATCAATATCCAAAGAATATCTCTCCAAAATTCCCTCAATATCAAATTTTGAAAAATCAGGCCCCAAATAAACCAAATTCTTAATCACCGGTCTTTTTTTTTCCAAATGCGCATATGTATACAAAGCCGACCCCAAAGATCCTCCGCCATCCCCCGGATCCGGCGTAATAAACAGCTTTTTATAAGGAGTATTATTTATTATTTTTCCATTTACAACCGAATTAAGCGCCACTCCGCCGGACAAAACCAAATTGGGACAAGATCTTTCCTTATGCATTTTAACTAACATTCCAAAAATCACTTTTTCCAATAATTCCTGAACAGACGCAGCTATATTTTTATGTCTCTCTAAAACCTTGCTATCCGCCTTCCTCACCTCTCCGCCCAACAAATCACACAATTTCTTCGAAACCATTTTATCCTTATATTCATAAGAAAAATATTTCATATCAAGTGAATAACCACCATCGCTTTCTAAATTAATTAATTTAGAAATTTTTTCTCTATAAACATTAGCTTCGCCATAAGCCGCCAAACCCATCACTTTATACTCGCCATTATTAACCCTAAATCCCAAATAAGCCGTCATTGTACTATAAAACAAACCCAATGAATGAGGAAAATTAATCTGATCTGTTAAATTTATTTTCAATCCATCGCCAAAACCCTTTGTTGTCGTCGCCCATTCCCCTACCCCATCAATAGTCAAAATATCTGCTTTTTTAAAAGAAGAAGCATAAAAACTGGCAGCCGCATGAGACAAATGATGTTCAACAAAAAATACTTTACCCTTATAACCCATTTTTTTTAATTTTTTTCTAATTCCCAACCTGTCCTTTAGCCATTCTGGAATAGTCCTTGCAAACATTTTAAAACTTCGAGGAAAACACCTAATATGCTGATCCAAAACTCTATCAAACTTCAAAATCGGTTTTTCATAAAAACTAACCACATCCACTTCGTTGATATTTACACCCAAAGAATCAAGACAAAACCCCAAAGCATTACTTGGAAAACCATTATCATGCTTCTTTCGTGTAAATCTTTCCTCTGCTGTTACCGCTATAATTCTCCCGTCCTTAACTATACAAACGGAAGAATCGTGATAATAACAAGAAATTCCCAAAATAATCATCAAAACATCTCCTCTAACAATCCTTTTTTCATATTTTTCCTGCTAATCCACCCTTTTCTTATGTCTCTTTTAACTCCAAATAATTTAGAAAAAATCACCGCCATCCCTATTCCCAAGAAGTAAATAACAATCAAAATACATAAACTTATTAACTTCTGTGTATTTTTATTAAACCAAAACCAAGCCCTTTTTAGTTGCATCTAATCCGTTTCATTATAATCCATAATACTCATCACTTCAGCCTCATATAAATTATAATTCTTCATAGGAATATAAAGCCAGTTTGCAATCTTAACAGGCTGATAATTAGCAAAATAAATCACTCCACCCCTTTCTTCTACCAACAATCTTAATTCTAATTCTATATCCCTCAAAATAGGATTTCTTGTCAACTTAAGACCACTCAAGGTTGATATTGACACTTCATTTAGCTCAACTTTTTTAAACAATAGCTCACTCTGAATTTCATTGCTCACATCATCTTCGACCCTATCCCCCACCTTCATGCTCTCCGCCAACCATGGCCTTTTCCCATAAAGCTTTACCCTTACCTTTTTATAAATTTCTTTTGTTTCGTCTTTTTCACCTCTAATTCGTATTACACTCCCATAAACCCTGGAATTATCCAAAAGCATTTCTACAGTAGAACCAACTTCTAAAGGTTTCTGTTTGTAACGGTATGTACCTCTTTTTTCATCACTGGTCACAACCAATCTGACTGTCAAAATTACAACCTTATCAGCTCCCTCCTCGTAACTCTTCACTGCCAACACTTCAGCTATCTTTTTTCCTGAAAAAGAAAGTTCCATACTGCCTTTCTTAATTGAATCAACCAACCATGACGGCGGTCGTGGTGATTGAACCCACCAACCATTTTTTCCCGATCCCAAAACATCCACCACCACAAACTCGTCTTCCTGTTTTACTGCTTTAAAAAACAAACTTATCATTCCCACCCCAATCAAAGCTATCAATATCAAATTTAGCTTCTTAAATTTCATATCCAATTATACCCCACCCACCCATCCCGTCATCACGAGGAACGAAGTAACGTGGTGATCCCGTCGGAACCCACCAGCCAACATTTTTTTACATTTCCTACGGGATTGCCACGTCCTCCGATTAATCGGAGTCCTCGCAATGACAACTCTATCTAATTATCCAGTTATCCAGTTGTCCAGTAATCCATTTTTTTACTTTATACTTAATTTTATGAAACAAAATCAACCTCTAAAAAAAACCATTCTTCTTCTCTTATTCCTACCTATTGTCGTTCTGGCCGTCAAAACAGTAGTCGATCTTCGCAAGGGTGCCGCCGGCATACCGGCCAACATCATAGTTAATACAAAAAGCACCCAAGGGCCCGTTCCTTCAAACCTATGGCAAAATCTAGCTCAAGGAGGAGAAGAAGCCAAGGACATGATCCAGCCCGTTATTTCTCAAGTCAAAGCCTTACAACCCAAACTAATCCGAGTAGATCATCTTTATGACTATTACAATGTTTACATCGGACCCGGAAATTACGACTTCTCCCGTCTCGATCAGGTAGTAAATAGCATTCTGGCTACCGGAGCCAAGCCAATGCTCTCCATCTCCTATACTCCTGCCAACATGGCCCAAGATAACAAAGTTGCCAACCAACCCACAGACTGGAACGAATGGAGTAACTTAGTATTTAGTACTGCCAAAAGATATTCGGTAGACAAAAAAATTTCAGGTATTTATTATGAAGTTTGGAACGAACCCGACCTCTTTGGTGGATGGCACTACGGCCGTAACCCTTCTTACTCCACCCTCTATTCATACACTGCCACCGCCATCCAAAAAGGCGCCTCCCCAATCCCTCATAAAATTGGAGGCCCCGCCATCACCGCCTACTACTCAAACTGGATAAAATCTTTGTTCAAATTATGCTCAAAAAACCATATCCCACTCGACTTTATATCATGGCATAAATACTCAAAAAACACCCAAGACTATCTAAACGATTTCGAAAACCTTAACAAAATCCTCTCCGACTACCCCCAATACTTTAATATAGAAAGACTCATTACAGAAGTCGGTCCCAACTCCGAACCGGACATTTGGTACGACAACAAAATGTCTGGCATCCACCTCATCTCGCTCGCCACTCAGCTGTCAGGAAAAATTCACAAAATTTTTCCATTTGAAATTATCGACGGCCCTACCAAACGCCACGACCATAGTCTTGGTTGGGGTATGATTTCTCACTCAACCAATGGCGCCAAAGAAAAACCCCGCTATTACGCCATTCAATTTTTAAACAAACTACAAGGTCAACGTCTAGCATCAACCGGTGATGGTTCCTGGGTCACCTCTCTCTCTACTAAAAATAGCCAAACAAGCCAAGTCCTCTTGGTCAACTACGATTCCCGCAACCAACACCTCGAATCAGTCCCCGTAACTTTTCAAAACCTAATTCCGACTAAATATCAGCTCAAAAAAACCCCATATCTAGGATCTTACACCACCAAAATCATAAATGTTACTCAATCCGTCCACACCGAAAATATCTATATGGAACCCAACACCGCCATCCTACTCGAACTAACCCCCTTGTCATTCTGAGCGAAGTCGAAGAATCTAGCAAAGCGTGTATTTATTTTTGTCATTCTGAGCGAAGTCGAAGAATCTAGCAAAGCGTGTATTTATTTTTGTCATTCTGAGCGAAGTCGAAGAATCTAGCAAAGCGTGTATAAATCAACAAATTTTGCATTCTTAGTCCGTATTAAACAAATTTTCTTTTCTCTTTTCCAACCTTTTATTTTTTTCTCAACTCTTATCGCATCCTCAGGATTACCAAACTCTTCATACCAAACTAATTTATATAACCGATATTTTGTTGTGAACGAATTTATATTCAGTTTATTTTTATGCTCCCAAATCCTCCTTTTTAAATCATTGGTTATCCCAATGTAAAAAACCGAACTTTTATAATTAGTCAAAATATAAACATAATAACTTTTCATAAAATAATTTTAAATACAACGTTCACTTCGTTCACTAGATCCTTCACTACGTTCAGGATGACCCCTATCTCACAATCCTTACAATGTCTCCTACTGTCACTAGCAACAACAATCCCAGCAAAATCACCATTCCCACATTATTCACCACAACCTCAAACTTCTCATTCACTCTTTTTTTGGTAATCATTTCATAAGCTACAAAAATCATTCTCCCGCCATCTAAAGCCGGAAATGGCAGTAAATTAACTATTGCCAAATTAACCGATACTACTCCAAAAAAATGAATCAAGGCCAAAAATCCTTGTTCTTTTTTGATAGCACTAGTCGCTTGATACATACCAACCGGCCCACTTACATCTTTTGGAATTTGTCCCATAAATAACCCAGAAATCATCTTGTAAACCCCCCCAACTATTATCTCTCCCCAAAAATAAGCCTCCTTAAATCCAACTCCAATCCCCTTATAAAATTGCCACCAAGGAAACTTTTTCATCTCGGTATTAGAAATCGCTACCCCCATACTTCCCTCTCCCTCTGGCGGATCCTTCCTCACTTCAACATTATAAAGCCTCTCCTTCCCCTCATCCATTATTATCAAAATCACACTCCCACCCTTATACTTCTCCACTTCTTCGATAAGCTCCGCCGGCTTACTTATAGCTTTCCCGGCCACCTTATATATCCAAAAATCCTCTTTTAAATTAGCCTTATCGGCCGGAGAACCGCTAACAACATCAATTATTTTTACTTTTTCAGTTTCCTCAGGCAAACCCAAAACCGTATATACTCCGGCAAAAACCACCACCGCAAACACCAAATTCATCAATACTCCACCAACCACCACCAGCATTTTTTGCCATGGTTTTTTATCACAAAAAGCCCTGTCCTGAGCCTGTCGAAGGATTCTTTTCTTGTCACCCTCAGCAAAACTAGCTTCCTCCCCATACATTCTGCAAAAACCACCAATTGGCAATAAATTCAAACTAAAAACCGTCTCGCCTATTTTTTTAGAAAATATTTTAGGGGGTAAACCCAAACCAAATTCCTCCACCTTAATTCCATTCTTAATAGCCATCACAAAATGTCCAATCTCATGCACCAGCACCAAAATCGACAAAGCAACCAAAAATATTATCAAATCCATAGTCACCAATTTACCCTAAATTCCTAAAAATCACAACCCCCAAATCACAAATCACAAACAACGACCACTGTCATTGCGAGTCCCGATTAGCGGGACGTGGCAATCCCGTAGGAAATGTAAAAAACATAATTAACAATCCAACGGGATTGCCTAGCTTGCCTGCCGGTAGGTAGGTCGTAGGACTCCTCGCAATGACAATGCCTAGTTGTCCAGTTATCTAGTAATCCAGTAGTCTAATTTTTAAATTTAATTTCTAATTTCTTTTTCTTTCTTTCCAGCTATCTCTTCAAGCCTATTCATATATTCATCGGTAAGTTTCTGTAATTCTTCCTCCATTCTCTTAAACTCATCCTCAGAAATTTCTTTTTTCTGCTTAGCATCCATCAATTTCTTCCTATTATCCCCTCTACACCCCCTCACCATTCCTCTGGCTCCTTCCAATTTTCTGCCAAGAAGTTTCACATAATCTTCTCTTTGTTCAGTAGTCAACATCGGTAGACTCATCCGAATAATATCTCCATCCACCACCGGATTCATTCCAATATTAGCCCCAGCAATTCCATTTTTTATCTCTTTAAGTAAACCTGCATCCCATGGCTTAAAAGTCAAAGTTCTTACATCTGCCACCCCGATTGAACCCAGTTCAATCAATCGCATTTTCTGGCCTTCGTATACCGTCACTATCACATTCTCTATCAAAGCCGGAATTGCCCTGCCCGTTCGTATTGTTCCAATATCATCAGAAAAAAGCCCTACAATTCGGTCTAGTCTAATCTTTATCTCACCAATATCCAACATCTAACTACCAGTATAACACTATAAAATGTTCTTGCCTCGACAAAACTGAATAAAATACCCAGGTCGAACAATCAAAACACCATACTTATCCTTAATCTTGTCAATAAAAAAATCTTTAATATTATAACTCAGCAAAAAAGAAACCTTGCCTAACACTGCCAAAGCCAAAATATGAGCATCATTCTCATCTAACACAAAACCACCACATTCGTTCAAATCCAAAATCTTGATTTTTTTTGTTTTTTTCTTAAAACTATCCCACAAACTTTTCTGCTCTTCCCATCTAAACCTACCTCTTTTTAATACATTTTCTATTTCAATAGTCTGTTCCTTACTGCTCAAAACTTGTAATTTATCATCCAAAAACATTCTTAACAAAAAATTACCCGCACCTGTTTTAGAAATTAAACCAGCAATAATTACATCTGAATCTAAAACAATTTTCATTCCATTCTAACTTGTTTCAATACCCTGTTAATCTTATCTAAACTTTTTTCATCTTCTTTTTCCATTTTTAAAATGTCAAAATCTAAACCATTCATCAACCAGGATAACCATACGGGAGAAATACGATAAAGTCTTTTACCAATTTTTTTTGCTAAAATCTCTCCTTTGTCGATCATTCGATAAACTGTCGCCAAATTCACTTGTAAATTATCGGCTACTTGTTCTGGTGTTAATGCTTGACTTAAATTCATTCTAACATATTTTAGGCTAATTCACCCTACTTTGTCAATACTCTATTCTATCTCAAATCTTTCAATTCTGCCCACCTTTACATTCTCCCCACTCTTGACAATAAATTCACTTATCAAAGTCCCTATCTTTCTCGATCCATCTTTAACATAATCCTGTTTCAACAATGCCTTATTGTCTTTTGGATCCATTGCCGCCACCTGTAAACAAAGCTCCTTGCCCAATACCAAAAAATCACTGTTCTTAGCCACAAAATCAGTTTCACACAAAAGCTCTACCATCACTGCCAACTTTCCGGTTATATGCTCATAAGTAAAAACTTTCCCCTGATTAGTCTCCCTTCCCTCTCTTTTCTTGGCCTTTTTAAAACCCTTTTTCTTCAAAATCTCTTTAGTCAATTTTTCATCTCCATTTGCCTCTTCCAAAGCCGCCTTAATCTCCATCATTCCCAATCCCAACTCCTCTCTTAATTTCTTAACTTTTTTTATTAACTCTTTTGTATCCATTTTCTCTTTTTCTTAATTCTTAATTTTAGTTTTGGTATTTATTTTATTTGGAAATTTAAATTTTAAATTTGTGATTTTAAAGCAATTAAAAAATAATTATTTTTTAATTGCTTTACCTATCTCTTCAACTATAATCGAAATGCTTTTAACATTATCATCATTGGCAGGAATAGCCATATCTGCCTCATCGGGATTAACATTTGAATCACAAATTCCAATTACCTTAATCCCTTTTATCTTAGCTTCCTTAACCGCAGTTTTCTCAGCTCCCACATCAACCACAAAAATCGCTTTTGGCAAATCATTCAAACCAATCAAGCCTCCTACAATCCTTTCCAATCTGGCAACTTCTTTACGAATTACAGATCTTTCTTTCTTTGTTTTGTCAGAAAACTTTTCAGTGTCAGCACTTTCTTTCAAAAACCCGAGTTTCTCAATATTCTTTTTAATCTGATCCCAATTGGTAATAGTCCCACCCAACCATCTGTCAGTTACATAAGGCACCGAAACCTCCATTGCCACTCTTCTTACCACTTCTCTTGCTTGCCTTTTTGTCCCCACCATTATCAACTTGTCACCCCTTTGAATCAAATTGTGGATATAGGTACAAGCAATTTCCAAAGATTTAACGGTTTTGGCCAAATCAAACACTTCCACATTATTTCTAACCCCATAAATATTTTCTCTAGCCTTTGGATGTGTCTTAGATTTTCCATGTCCCAAATGACACCCGGCCTTAAAAAGATCCTCCATCCCCACACTCAACTCATATTTTTCCTCTTTTGTCTTTTTCTTATCTTGCTTTTTACTACTTAAATCATCATCATTTTTTTTCTTTCCACTTTTCACTACGTCATCCTGAGCCCGTCGAAGGATCTCCTCGTTCCTCTTTTTTATCTCTTCCCTTTTTTCCTTCTCTTTAGTCTTTTTATCCTTCATCACCAACTTATCTTCAGAAATCTTTTTACCAGTTCTATTTACCGTCTTTTCAACTACCTTCCTATCTTGCTTTTTACTCTCAACACCGTCATTCTGATCACCCGCAGGGTGAGAAGAATCTAGCGAAGCGTTCTTTTTTACTTTTTTCTTTTTCATTTTTTTCCTTATTACTCCACCGCTTATAAATTTTAAAAAACAAAAGCGGTTTTAATTAGGGTCTTTTTAACCCAGGATTTTCTAGTATACCACACTATCCCAACTTTCTCTTCAAAAACTGTCTTGCTCCTTCCCCGAAATACTCCTTTATCTCATCAATAAGCTCACTTTTATTTTTATTTAATATCAAGTGAGCCATTTTATCTAATAAAGGCGCTTTTCTATACGACTCACTCCAAAAAAGTCCCTCCTCAAATTCACACCCAAACTTTCTCTCAACCAAATCCAATAACTTTTTAGGGGTAAACTTTGTCTTCTTTATTAAAAAATAAATGTCAAACAAATCTTTAGGCTCATTTCGATCAATAAAAGCCAAAGTTTTATTGGCAGCGATATCATCCAAAGAATCGACCATCACTCCCTTATATTTCACCCTCTTAACCAAAGTCTTTCGGTCATGATTATAATAAACAAACTCAACTCTCAATCCTTCTCCGCCTTCAAATCCAAACTCCCACCTGTCATAAATCTTTTCTTCTTTAAATTTCTTTAATCCTGATCTTTTCATAAAATCATTTAACCAATCTTCTAATTCTTCGCGTCCAAACCTCTCATTGCTAAAAAAATCAACATCTTCAGATTTTCTATGGTTCAAATATTTAACCGCCAACAAAGTTCCTCCTGACCAATAAAATTTATTTGACAAATCAGAATTAGCCAATACTTCAATCGCTAACTTTTGGTTTTTAGTCAACTCATTCATAACTTACCCCCAAATAATCAGATAACATTGCTCTTTTATAAGGATCCAGATACTTTCGAATCTTAAAAAAATACTTCTTTACATCGTCCTTTTTAAACCCATCATAATCACTATAATTAATCTTTCTCACCAAATACCACTCCCACTCCTCATCAGTCTTAGGCTTCCAGTTTTTAGGTAAATTATAATCCCACACCCACATACCAAATTCTACCACAAATCACATCACAAAATCTAAAAAATTTTCTCTATTTACCAAACTCAGACTACTGCTTTTATACTTTTCCAAAAAAAGCTTCGGTTTCTTAAAACTTCGGCTATTCCACTTAAACTCAAAACCGTTCAATTTGCCTCCTCTTTCTTCAATTAAATCAATCTCTTTTTTATCATAAGTTCTCCAAAAATAATAATTCTTTCTCTCTTTTTTAACAGCATCCCTTTTCATTCTTTCCACGATCAAAAAATTCTCCCATACATTACCCTTATCATTTCTTAACTCAAAATTATTAAAATTCTTAATCAAAGCATTTCGAATACCTAAATCATAAAAATATATTTTTCTTGTTTTATTCAATTCATTCCTTAAATTACGGCTAAAAGCAGACAAACGAAAAATCACAAAACTTTTCTCCAGCAAATCTATAAACCTAACCACAGTCTTTTGATCTACTCCAACAGTATTAGCCAGCTCTGTATAAGACACTTCCTGCCCAATTTGCAAAGCCAAAGCCACTAATAATTTACGAATTTGCTCGGTATTTTTTACTTGCTGATATTCCAAAGCATCTTTATATAAATAATCTCTGGCCAGCTCCAACAAATAATCTTCTACTTCCATTTCATCAGATAAAGAAAAAGCAACAGGATATGTGCCAAAACGCATAATTCTATCCACCCCGGTTTTAATATCCATTTCATCTTTCTTTAAATACACCTCCCCCAAGCTCAAAGGATACATAAAAAAAGTCTTTTTTCTTCCAGTCAAAGCTTCGCTAATTTTATTAGCCAAATCCAAACTGGAAGAACCACTTACCAACACTTTCTTTTTAGGCAAATAATCAATTAATAGTTTAAGCATTGTCCCGATCTCTCTTATCCTTTGCGCTTCATCAAATACCACCAAATCATAACCGGCAACCAAAGTCTTTAATTTACTCAATCCAATCCCGCTTAAAAGACTTTTTATATCGGGGTCATCACAAGCAAAAAACTTTGTTTTCAAACCACAACCCTTTATTAATTCTTTAATCAAAGTAGTTTTTCCTACCTGCCTAGGCCCATATAACACAATTACTCTGTTTTTCTTCTGTTTTTTTTTCAACAATTCCAAAATCGGTTCATGTAAATACCTTTTTATATACATACTCCTATTCTATCCAACTCCCGTAATTCTGTCAAATTACAAGACTCCACTCCCGCAATTTAGCTAAATCACAAGACTCCAAAGCTATTTCTTTTCTAAATGCTTTCCAATCGATCCAACAAACAACTCCTCATCTAATTTTCTATATTGATACACCAAAATATTTATCAAATCCAGCTTATTTCTCACTAATTGCTTTTTTACAGTCATTTAATCCTCCAAATTTTTTAATCAGGAAACCTATCCTCCCGCCTTAGAACCAAACTTTACCGCCAAAATTATCCCTAAATCCGCATTATTCATAACAAAATTCTACCACAAATTACAAGACTTCACTCCCGCAATACTGTCTACTACCACTTGACAAATACTCCCCCATTTTTGCAAAACACCAACAGACACCTTATCCCAAAAACTTCTTTTTCAAAAACCTGCCAAACTCATTCATCTCTTTCTGATATTCTTTTACTTTTATCCTTTTACCTATACCCAATCCTCCCGATTGCTCAAAAGCAGGGACACCAAAACTCTCAATTCTATCAGAACCCAAAGCATCTCTTCTAACTACTAAACGCGTATCGTCAGGAACATTTCTTGTCTCATTATACTCTCTTACCAAAGGTTCAATTTTCAATCTCTCTCGTTTTCTTTCTTCTTCCATTTCCCTAGCAATCTCAACTCCCAACAATCCCTTATCCAATTGCTCCCAATGCCTAGTAGCCAAAACACGAAGATTTGGCCCCCCAACACTAACTCGTGGCGCCACTCCACCTCTGTTCAAATGACCTCCACAAGAATCATGAGTATTAATACCCCGTGCTCTCAAACCCACTACCACAGGTTTTATTTTTCTTTCTACTGGCTTACCTACAACATCTTTCATTTCACCTACTTCTCTTTCGGTGTCAATCCAATTTAATCTCTTTCTTTTCACCTCACCTCCCTTCTTCCACTTCCATCAAGCATTTCACGCTCTTTCAATCTGTCCCTAATTTTCTCAATCTCAGTCATCATCCTCGCACCAGCTCTCAAAACTGTCGATCTTTTCATTCCTGCAACCATTTCCATATCGGCACCTTCTGCCAAAATCACTACTGGCTCATTCTTCGCTCTATCAACAACCCTATTCAAAACTCGCACAACACCCTTATCTTCCTCACTAAGTCCACCATTTCCAAATTTATTCTCCAATCTTCCACAAAGACTATCCCAAAATCTTTCCGGCGGTTTCCATCCAGGCCCAACCGCCCAAAATCCACTCTCCCATCCTCCACTTTTATCGGTAAAAACACCAGAACATACTCCATTTTCATCATCCTTCGCTACTCGAACCCCCACAGGTCTCAACACACTACCCCTCCTTACCATCGTTACTCCAATTCTCAAACCAGTCTCTTTATCAACATCACCAACCCTTGCCTGTTTCACACAACCAAACACTCTTTCTGCATCTTTCTTGAGCAACATTTTTCCATCCATTACTCCAAACTCCTCCAAACTAAACCTTCCTTCTCCTCCACTAGTTAATCTTTTTATTCCTGTCATATATTTTTAACCTCTTACTAATTACTACAAATTTTTTAAACAAAATTTACAATAATTAACACAAGAGAGCGACAACATTTTTTTCTAAAACCCTTTGGGGAGCTGGCACATCGCCAGCTCCCCACCTACTCGTTTGGCGTCACCGTCCCAAGGCTTCGCGTACCGCTTGGGTACAACGCCAAACGTAATCAGCTTGCGGTACGTGCTGATTCCAGCACAGGCTACCATCGGAACCAGTAAAGTTTCCTCTGTGACCCAACATGGTTGTCTCCTTGTCAAGTCCTAGCTTGGCAACCATGTTAGATGCTCCGTTTGGAGCATCGGGCCACGCCGTTCTATCCGCACCAGGCCAAGGCGAATAGCTCGGCCAAGTCCCCGGCATAAATTGATAAGGCCCACAGGCCCCAGCCAAAGAACAGTGCATCCCCGTATTCTCCCAAAAGTTGGGAGATTCCGAGGACCCGAGGCAGGCCACATAGGCCGGCTCTACTCCGAACCGGAGTCCAGCATCCCAAACGTCCTGCCACTTGTCTTGTGGCAAGTCAAAATGGTAAAGGTTCCCGTTCCAGTACGTTAACGAGACCCTTTTCCACTGGGGCGCGTCGCCTTCCTGGCTCGGAACGGGAGGATACGTCCTCTCCCACTCCTGTGCCCGAGGCGCTTCGGGTGTAAACCAAATTCCACCGACTAAAACTATCACAAGAATCACCAAGTACAAATACGTCAACTTGGTAATCCAAGAGTAGAAAAAGTCGGTCACCTTCCTGCACCACATCCACAGTGTTTTTGAAAAACCTTGCACCAGAGTTAAGCAAGCATACTCCAGTACAATGGTCAACCAGATACCATTCGTCAACCATACAGAATTCTTCAAAATCTCTCGTCGGCTCGGCCAAGCTACCCATGTTACTAGGCAGACAAGACCCAGAATCAAGAATCTCCCAAATCGACGCTTCACCGGTCGCCACTCTTGTTGCTCCTCCAACTCTTTGACCTTTTTCTTCATCCTCTGGTATTTCCAGAAGAAAAAGAGGATGATTCCAAAGACCAACAGTGTTGGTGCTATCCGTCCCCAATCTACCGGAACTTCAACATTCCGTGGACCAGGATTCCCTGGGCTTACTTCGGGACTTTCGCCGATATAATCATCGGGATTGTCCCAATCCGAAAACTGCCATCCACTTTCACTGGGATTCTTTCGCCCCACAGCAAAATGAAGATGGGGACCGGTTCCGGCTCCAGTCTGACCAGTCAAGGCAATTATTTCACCTCGATCGACTCGATCACCCACCGCCACACGGTACTGTGACAAATGAGCGTAGGCCGAATATACTGGTCGACCGTCAGATTCACCGTGATAAAGCCAAAGCGTTTCGCCATGACCGTTAGGAGCCGTTCCCACTGGCCACCATCCAATCAAGACGACTTCTCCATCCGCCACTGCCAGTACTTCCGTACCTAGCGGAGAGAGAAAATCAATTCCAGTGTGGCGATTTTGGTAGTCGGTTGGAACACCAAAACTCCAAACTCCCCTTGCTGAACCTACAGGAGCAATCCAGGGCTGCTCCTCCTGGCCTTCTACAGGCCGAACCCAGTTCAGCCCCACCAATAAAACGATCACCAAGGAGGTGACCGATCGAACCGCGAATTTTTTCGCATTCATTTTGCCACCTCCATGGCTTATTTCCTAGATCTTATTTTTTATCTGAATGACTCATAAGAAAAAACTAGACAATATCTAATTCCCTCTAAAGAGCCATTCAAATAATTTAGTTATCACTCTCTTGTTAAAGTGCTTATACCGTAAAACGGCATAATTTTGTACCTTAAACTCCAACGCAAAAGTTAGATATAAAATACACACTGATTATACCACATTCAAACCTATATTAAAATACTCTAAACTTTCTTTATATCCAACTCAATCACTTCATATCTACAAAAAGTTGCAAAATCTCTCCACCCTTTGGATCCCTAACAATCTGTCTCACTGCAAGACCTTGTGCTTTTTTTATTACCTCATCATCATCAGATAGACCACGTTGCCGTAAAAAATTTCTCTGACCAATTCTATCCATTTGTAAAAAATGAATAGCTGACTGAAATCCAGAAGAAAAAGGAGCTACTTCAGACACCTTGGTTTGATCTTTAGATTGTAATCCAAGCAGATTACGAACCACTCCTACTCGTGGAAAGTCTACTTGCTCTCTAATAAATTGAGCCAACCCCATACGAAACTCTCCTTCCGATTTCTCAGGGTCAGTAATCGGATTATCATATCTATCTCTTTTCTCAAAAACCCCTTTAATTTCACGAAGTTCATCTACCAGTATTCTCTCCAACGCCGGTGCATCCGGTACTGGAATCCTTACTGGACCTTGCAACATATGTGGAGTCATTTCTATTGAACCAACCCTCAACAAATGTTTTTTCCACTTATCCTTTTTATCCAAAGGAGCCAATTCCACAGAACCTCTTGGATTAACAAGATCTCTCTTACCATTACGACGAAAGGCCAAAACACGCTTTGCCAATCCCCGTGCAGGCCGAACATACCACTTCCACTTATTATCATCAAGGCATAAATATTCAGCCCCATCATCAACCTGAGATCCGGTAAAAAATTCATTCATATCAACCCCTTTAAGATGACCAACAGTATCACCGGGTTCCTGGCCACGATAACAACGTATATTCCCAAAAGGATCAACATAAACTCCTACACCTCCAAACTTATCCGCCGGTAAATAACCAGTATCCCTATTATCCGCAGTTTTAGATATTCCAGTTAGAACTTCAGGCTCAATATGAATAACAGGAACACCATTTCTTCCTGTTTTAGGCATACCTGAATCTTCCATCGGATGTACTCGTCGCGGCGCTTCTCTAACATGGAGACCGGCAGTCACATTATGTAAAGACTCGCGTGTTCTGCGCTCTTCAATCACAGGTCCCACAAACGATACTAATTGCCCTGCAATATCTTCTTCAGCTTCTCTCAAAAATCTTTCTGCCGCACCATCTCCTTCTCTCCTTTTAACAACCACACACTGATGCGCTAACTCCATCTCATTATCTCTAACTACAGATACATCTCCTAAACGAACACTTGTTATTTCATTTAAAACATCAGGTCGGCGAAGCATTATTTCCGCCTCTCTAGCACTAAAAGAATCCCGCTTACGTGTCTCCAAGGCTTTTTGCTCCATTTCTGCCCTAGATTTCCACCTAAGATATGGACGAATTGCTCTATCAACTGCCTCAGGAAACGTATCAGGCAACTCCCCGGTTGACTGATAAAACCGTGTTTTACATGCTGTACCAAGAGACTGACCTGCTCCTGTAATATATTCACCAACCGTACGCATCGGACCATCACTCAACGTCATACTTCCGGCAGGTCTTAACATTATGGCTCTTGATTCTGACATTGTATTTTCTTATAAATCAATTTTTAATAAACTAAAATTATTTTTATCTTCCAAAAGGGACAACGGCAGTTGTCTTCGCGTCCGGCTCTGACGCATTTCTCTTTTGTTTTCTCTCTGTGTTGTAAGACTCAACCCCCCTAACTACTAAACCAGCTACTAAATTAACTCCTGCTACTGCTATCCGGTCTCCCAAACCCTGCCCTACTTTCTGCATTACTTTTCCCACTTGAGCTCTAGCTCCAGCAAAAAGACTATCAGTCACATCTGCAGGCACTTGTTTCAAATGCGCCCCAGCAATCTGTCTAACAGTAGCAGCTTTGGGCTGTTGCTCTACCGGATAAAAATCCGGTTTCATTGGTTTTGTAAGTTTGTCATAAACACCAGTCATATTTTTATTTTATTTTTATAAATCTTTAACTTAATTAATTTTTATTATAACCAATCTGTCATTACAAATAATGACAAAACCATTTTTTTATTTTATATTTATCTTGAATTTTACTTGTCCTCGATAGCTTTAGCGAAGGAGGAAATTTCGATATTTGAATTTATCTAGTATTTCGAATTCTCTAGTCCGCCTTTGGCGGATAGAATTTCGGATTTGTTTTAATTTTGGAAATTTGAATTTGTAATTTTAAATTTAAATGTTACCGCCCGAAGTTTTCTTTATACGAAGTGTTGGCGTGGGCTCTCCCTTTCGGGAGAACCCACCACCTCTACTTCGCCTTTCTTCGGGCGGGTTAAGAGAGTGACGTCGTCACTGAGCAAAAGGAAGGCACGTATCCGCTCCCTGGACGATGATTGCCTCGGGGACCGGGCCAGACCATGTGATGTTTTCGGCACACCAACTACTGACCAAGCCCTGTCCGGAAGCTCTATACGAGCCCTTTTGCGCGACCGTCCACGTATACGGCTTTCCCTGCCACGTACCGGAAACCGTTTGCCCAGGCAAAACGCCCTGCGCGCTACCGTCCGGTCCATCATTGCCGTTCCCACCACCGCCGTTCTCCTCGGGCCAGTAGGCCTGGATCTGCATCCCCACCCACTCAAAGGGGGCTCTCAAATCAACCCCTATCTCGGCCTCAATCTGATCTAGCACAGCATCAGAAAGATCAACACAGACCGAAAAGAGCGGAACAGTCATGAACAAGAAAATCAGGACGATGGGAACCACTCCCACCTTACCGAACAGCCGCAGTGGCAGTAAGATCAAGGCACTGATCTCCTGCCATCCGGTCACAAAAAACGCTGTGACCGGATTCATGCCTTGCTGCAACCTGGTTTCCTCTCGAATCTCCAGGTCTTTCTTGTTCCTACTTGCCCACCAAACGATGAAAATCAGAAAACCGACCGGCACTAAACCCAATAGGCAATTCGCAAATTGCAACATCTTTCTCACCTCCTCCCTTTTAGGGATCCTACATATTGTTTCTTTTTTCCAATACAAACGTACAATACTACAGAAAAAATTGACCCAACCCTCAACCCTTTCTGTAGCACTGTACGCTACGTCACTCTCAAATTTAATGTGCTTTTTGAGCCAAATTATCTTAAGCTTTTTAAGATTTTTGAGCTCAAAAATCAAAAAAACCCAGATCAGCTCCCGAGGGAGTTAAATCAAGGCTTTCATATATTGCCCTACAAGACTGTTTGTCTTTTTTTGCAACATGGCCGATTATACACACCCATTCCACACCTGTCAACACATAATTATAAATATAGGAAACCTATTCCAATCTCAATCTCAAATTAAACAAGGTTTCTTTTTTCAAATTTCTCTTTGCCCATTCCTTCTGTTTGTTATCCAACAAATCACCCAAACCAAACAAAATCTCATTATCCTTTATTTTCTCCACCCTTTCCATCGCTTTCTTCAAAACCTCTTCTTTACTCAAACCACTTTTATCCAACAAAACACCCTCATCAACACTCCAGTCATTCTTCAAAAAAAACCAAGTATCAAAAACATCTCTATTGGCAAACTTTTTTCTATCAACTAAAGCCAACAATTTTCCAGCCACCATTCCATCTCTATTCATCACCAATATAGCTATTCCAAGATAATCCATCACTACAAATTTTGTATTCGTTTTTTTTCTAGAAACCTCAATCTTTAATTTTCTTTCTCCAAAACCATAGTCCAATACAAGCAATAAGGTATGTTTTTTTATAATCTTTTCAGTAACTTTTCCAAATTTAAGCAAAATTTTTTCCAATCTTTCCAAAACAAAATTTTCATCTGTCTTTTTAAGCAAATCAAAATCTAAGTCTACTGACATTCTGGGCAAATCGTAAAACAAAAAAGCCATAGTTCCACCCTTAAAACCCAACAACTTCCCCAAATCCATATCAGCATAAATCTCTTTTAAAATCTTAATCATTATTATTTTATGTCTATTTTTATCAAACATTTTCCTGCTTATAAATCTTATAATAACTATTCACCCTCTTTACAAAAGATTTATTTTTATAAATAGGCGCAATATCAAAAACTTTCTTCCAATCCAAAACACTCAAATTATCAAAACAATAATTCCTATACAAATACACCGCATCTAAAAAAGCCCTTTCTTTTGTCGCTATCACACAATTCTCCTTTCTTATAACACCCAAACTATTCAACAATACTTCATCTTTTAAACGCCTGTAAACAATTTTTGTGCCATCAACCTCTATTTCTCTATTTAAATAAGAAACTGCAAAAATTGATTTATAACTCTGAAAATTTATCCCCTCATCAAGCAAAACCGTCTCCAAACTGATATAGGCCGGTTTATAAATCTTATTAACTAATTCTCTGATACTGTAACTTTCCTTAACCAAAATCCCCCTCCTCACACTTCTCAATTTACCCTGTTTAACCAAATAATTCAATCTTCTCTTTAAATTTTTATAACTAATTTCACTAAACATCAATGTCAATTCCTTCACACTAAACACAGTCTGCAAATTTTTATATAAAGCTAAAGCCAAATCTTTCTTTTTCATAATGTGAACTACAAGTAACAATTAATGTTACCTCCAGTTCAATTCTTTGTCAAATCTCACTTTCCCAACCTATACTCTTTTACTTTTTCCTCAATCTCTTTCTTCACATTTTCCCAACTCAAACTCTTATCAAAAACTACAAACCTTGATGATTCCGGCTCTGCTTGCGCATCATCAAAATAAAGTAAAGCAGTCAAAACATTATAAATATCATACTCAAAATACTTCTTTTTTATTAATCCAAACAACTTTTCCAAAGACATCTTTTTTAATAAATAATAAACATCATAAAAATCTCTCTTTGTTCCCCTTTGAATTACTGCTATACATTTCATAGCTCCAATATCTTCAACAGAAGCCAATTTTACAAAATTCAAATCAATTAAATCCTTCAATAAATCATATTCATAAATAAAAAAAGACAACTCAATACCATCAATTTCACAAAACAAATTATTTTCATCTGGGATATTTACCTTAACCTTTGGAAAACTTTTTTTAATCTCACTTACCAATTTATTCACATCAAAGTCCTTCCTGCTATAAAAATCAAAGTCCTCCGAAGTCCGATGGCCTAATTGCAAAGCCAAAGCAGTCCCACCGGCTAAATAAAATCCAAATTTATCCAAAAATTCCAACCCCTTCAACAATTCTTTCCTCTTATCATCAATAGTATTCCAAAAAATCTGCCTCATTAAATCACTGGATTAACATTTAAAACAGCTTTTTCAAAGTCATTCTTTTTAACTTTCACATCCAATATCTTTACCCAAAAATTTAACACTCTCCTCCACCACATGCCTCTTCTGGGTTTTCCAACAACTTGTCTTATTTCATTAACCGAATAATTCTTCAACACCCACTGGACTAAATCCTCATTCCCCCAATTAAAAACCTGGGTAATAATCAAATTCTTATCTCTCTTTTTATCAATATCCTTCAAATTCCAACTCCACAAAACCTTCTGCAAATTCCTTGGCAATCTGGTCATTTCTCTCTTGCCTCCATCGCCTCAGCCGATTTCACTACAAGCCAATTACTTCCGTCATATCTTCTTGTTGGCATCAACCTATTTCGCTCGGACGTTCTGTACCCCAAACCTGTCATCCTCCGAGCTTCCCCTTCTGTCAACCACCTTGTCAAAACACCACCACTACCATCTTGTCTCTCTATTCTATACAGTCTCTTTGCCACAACTCTATTTTATCAAATTTTTAATTTCTAGGTCTTCTTCCTCTGCTCACCCCACCCTTTCCCAAATGCCTTTCAGCTCTCGTCAGTCTTCCAGATCTTGGTCGACCTCTTTCGCCTAACCTCACTCCTCGCGCCACCCCAGGTCTTTTTGAAATTTGTTCTACAGTTATTCTTGTCATAATGCTTTATTTTAAATTTTATAAATCTTATTTTTAACTAACAAACACAAACAATCCAAGAACTCACAAAAAACAAAAAGGGGCGTGGGCTCTCCGCCCACTGGACTTCGCCTTTGTAGGGGCGACCCTTGCGGTCGCCCGCAAAAAACGAATTTTGGAATTTTATTTTTTTTGGTTTTTTTTCTTTTCTTTTTCTTCTCTTCTTTTTTTCCCTTCGTCATCCTGAGCCTGTCGAAGGATCTCTTTTCTTTTCTTGTTCTTTCTTGTTCTTTCTTTTTTTTCTTTTTCCTTTCTTTTTTTTAATTTTCAGAAGGGGGCGATCTTTCTGCCCCCTCTGCCCTCTCACTACTTTTCGTTCGCCTTCTGCGCACGTCGTTTCGTACGGCGTGCCCTGCGCTTTCCAGATGGCTTCCGACGTTTCGCTCTGTTCTTCTGATGCGCCATTTTCGTCCTCACCTCCCTTCATTATTTTTTTGCCCACATGTTAGCGGACATTAGAAAAAATGCAAAATCTTTGCACCCTTTCTACTGTCCGCTTCAGAAGCATCATCCTAATTTATTTCAAAACTCCAATTTCATCGGAGACCTCGCATTCGCGAGAGATCCCTCCACTTCGGTCGGGATGACATTTTTTGAAAATTCTTTAGTCCGCCTTTGGAGGAGAGATTTGTAATTTGTGATTTCCGTTGCCCTCAGGCAACGGTCTTGGATTGTTTGTTAAAGAACTTGTCCTTTTCTCCGCTTTTAAACTAGCCTTTAGCTTAAAGCAAATCAAAAGATTTTCCCCATAATATCAAACACACATCCATTACGCAATACAAAAAACCTCAAATCTTCTTCAAATCCACCAACTTCAATCCTTTTACTTTTTTAAAATGCTTCGAGTTTAAAGTTGCCAATACCATCTTCTCCTTTTTCGCAACTGACGCAATTACAGAATCAACCAAATCTAAACCATGCTCTGCTCTAATCCTCCCAGCTTCAATAGCAATACTTATATTATCAAAAAACAAAATCGTCATACCAGACAAAATTTTTTCCAATTCATTCCTGGCCTCTTTTTTCTTCCACACACTCTTTCCCGCAAACAATTCTGCGTATATCAAAAAAGACACGTACATCTTATACTTCCTAGTCAATCGATAAAATACAGTTTTTTTAGTACAACCCTTTCGCAAATAATCTATGACAATTGAACTATCAACTAATAATTTTTTATCAGCCATATAGTCGTCTTTCTCTTTTTTTTAAATCTTCTCTAATATTTTTATAATCGACATAATCACTATCAGTAAACCATTTGCCTTTTACGCCTTCTAATTTTTTTAGATAGTCTTCTCTACCACTCCCCGACTTCTTCACAATTCTAGCCTTTTCTATTTCTTCCACAACAATATCAGAAAAACTTATACCTACATCCACAGCCTGCAATTTAAGTCTCTTGTGCAACCAATAAGGTAAACTCACCGTTGTTCTTACCATTTTATTATCATTTCTTTTTTGTTTTTGCATAAACTCATCATATCATCAACGCATCAACATTTCAATACTTCAACATTTTTTCAATATATCCCACCTCTATATCCGGCACTCAACACCCAAATCTTTTTATTTCTTTCGTCAACTTCAAAAATAACCCTCAACTTCCCAACTCTCAAACGATAAACATCGCCAATTGTACTTCTCATCTTCTTAATATTTCCAACTTTCATAGAAAAATCCTCCAAAACATTCAATTTCAACAAAACTCTCTCAGTATCCGATCTACTTAATTTCTTTAATTTTTTACAACCCTCATCAGAAAACTTTACTTCATATTTCATGCTTTTATTCCATACTCTTCCATCACCGCTTTCAAACTAACCCCATTACCCTTATCTTCCTTTTCTAATTTTCTTGCCAAAAATTCGTCTTCCCAATCTTCCAACATTTCCAATAATTTTTTATACCTATCCATACTCAACAATACCGCCTTTGGAACTGATCTTTGAAACACATATTTCATTCCTTTTTTCTCAACCTCATCCAATAACGCAATAGTATTAACCCTCAAATCCGTTACCGTGCTTATGTTTTGTTTTGTAGGTACTAACATAACATTAACATTACACTAATATAACAAAAGGTCAATATGTTAAAATTAGCAATGTCACCTCCTGCCACAGACAGCAAACTTTCTATTCTGGAAATCCTTATTCCCAAAAACAACGAATTCACTCCGGAATCAATGTCTTCTCTTCTGGCCAATTTTACCCATCAATCCAAACAGTCTTTATTTCAAACTATTTTTAACAAAAAACCCACTATCGCTTCACTAGAAATAGCCCTTATTAACCAGCAAATCCGATTTTTCATTACTTCTCCAACCTCAAATTTGGAATTCCTTCAATCTCAAATCATAGCCCAATTCCCATCAGCCATTATAAAAGAAACAGAAACAGACTACCTCTCCTCGACAAAACTTTTAAACCAAAGTCAGCTTACTCAACTCACTCTATCAAAATCTCATTTTTACACTCTAAAAACTAATCGTGACTTCCATGATACCGATCCCCTAAATTCTGTCTTAGCTCCCCTTTCCCGCTCCAATGATCCTGATTTTTTCTTTTTGTACCAAATAATTTTGTCCCCCGCCCCCAAAAACTGGCAAAACTCCATCACCTCTACTATTCAAAACGGCATTCTTGTTGACAAAGAAAAAAATTTCCGACAAACTCACCCCGACAAACGAATTTTTGAAGAAAAAATCCAATACCCCGGCATTTTAACTCAAATAAATCTCCTTTCTAACAATCCAGGTCTTTTGGCCTCAATTTCATCATCATTTGGTATTTTTACCAATCCACAAGGCAATTTTATCACCAGTAAAAATCCAGGCTTTCTTAACAAAAACAAACTAAAACCATCAATTATCAATCGCCAAATTCTCCGTGGCCTGCAAAACCAAATTCTAAACACAGAAGAACTTTCCGCCATCTGGCATTTTCCCAACAAACTAACCAAACTGCCAAACATCGCTTGGGGCAAAAAATTATACGCTGATCCACCCGACAATCTACCAGTCGCCACCCAACTTAACGAAGAACAAAAATCTCAGGTCATCTTTTTTGCCAAAACCGAGTTCAGAAACCAAGAAACTATTTTTGGCATCAAACAAGGCGAAGACCGCCGTCGTCATACTTATATTATCGGTAAATCAGGCACTGGAAAAACCACTCTCATTGCCAACATGGCCATAGACGATATCAGAAAAGGCCGTGGTGTAGCCATCATTGATCCTCATGGCGACCTTTGTGAAAACATCTTAAACTACATCCCATCTCACCGAATCAACGACTGTTGTTACTTCAACCCAGCCGACCCGGACTATGTCTATCCCCTAAACATTCTGGAAGCCCAAAACGATTCACAGCGCGAACTGGTTGCCTCCAGTGTTATTTCCATTTTCAAAAAACTTTACAGCCATTCGTGGGGCCCCAGGTTGGAACATATCCTAAGAAACACACTTTTAACTCTGGTCAACACTCCCAACAGCGACCTGACTCACGTTATTGAAATTCTTACTAATTCTAAATTCCGCCACCAAGTTGTCGAAAAACTCACCAATCAAACTCTCAAAAACTTTTGGATAAACGAATACGATCGCATGGAACAAAGATTCCAAAACGAAGCCATATCCCCAATTCTAAACAAAGTCGGCCAGTTTATTTCTTCAACTAATATCAGAAACACCATTGCCCACAGTCAATCAAAAGTAAATATCCAGCAAATCATGGATGAAAAAAAAATTCTTATTGCCGACCTTTCCACCGGCAAACTGGGAGAAGACAACTCGGCTTTACTGGGCGCCATGCTTATAACCCAAATCCAGCTTTCGGCTATGAATAGAATATTTCAGAAAAAAGAAGAGCGTGAAGATTTTTATCTCTATGTTGACGAATTCCAAAATTTCGCCACCGAAGCTTTTATAAAAATACTCTCAGAAGCCAGAAAATTCCATCTTAATTTAATAGTTGCCAATCAATACATGGCCCAGCTTGATCGGGAAATCCAAGATGCTATCCTTGGTAATGTTGGCTCTATTATGTCTTTTATTGTTGGATCCCAAGACGCCTTTGTACTTCAAAAAGAATTCG
>Ga0180014_1000033_pt1 | contig 35034 bp, 23 predicted proteins | sample KR13_S1_MetaG_FD_116507 | JGI IMG/M metagenome (GOLD analysis project Ga0180014, IMG submission 116507) | Groundwater microbial communities from the Olkiluoto Island deep subsurface site, Finland - KR13_S1_MetaG | ecosystem: Environmental > Aquatic > Deep subsurface > Groundwater | place... | reverse complement strand
GTAACCCTATTACGGAAGTTGTTTTCAACATGAAATACAAACCCAACTGGCCTGAAACCAAAGAACGTCTGACAGCCTTGTGGCATCACAAACCCATGGACCGCCCCTGTATTGCCGTCATGGCGCCCAACGGCAAGCAGTGGCCCGGTCCCATCCTCCGCAAGGTCGAAGATAAATGGTTGGATCCTGACTTCATTGTTCGGCGAGCCATCGCCACCTTCGAAACCACCTATTACGGCGGCGAGGCATTTCCTTCTACATTGATCATGGCGGGATGGGTGGTCAATACGTACGGCGCCACTCCCCATTTTCCGATGGATACCATCTGGTTTGAGCCGCTGAACGTGGATTGGGACAATCCTCCGAGCCTGGATCTTGACTGGGAGAGTCCGTGGTTCCGGAAGGTGCTGGCGCTTCATCAGGCGGTGCTGGCGGAAGCCGGAAAGGATCGTTTCCTGGTCGGGCAGGGTTGTTTTATGGCGGCTTCCGACATGCTGGCGTTTGTGCTTGGGACGGAAAATGTCCTGGTCGCCATGGCCGAACGTCCGGAATGGACGCGCAACGCCATCCTGAAACTGACGCAGAACTGGATTGCCTTGCACCGGTATTTTTTCCGGTTAGCCGCGGCTACTCATGAGTTCTGGTACGGTAATCCAGGCTGGATGCCTTTCTGGGCGCCGGAGCTGTATGTCTCAACTCAATCGGATATTTCCTGCATGCTGTCGCCCGCCATGTATGACGAATTTATCGTTCCGGAACTGAACCTGATCGGACAGGAGTTTAAGCATGTCTGGTATCATCTGGATGGCCAGTCCGCCTGGCAGCATGTGGACCGCCTGTTATCGCTTCCCTATGTCAAGGTCGTCCAGTTTACCCCCATGAGCGGGTCGGAGCCCAATGGTCCCGCTTATCTGTCCTTATACAAACGAATCCAGGCGGCCGGTAAGATCGTGCATATCCAGCTTCCCGCCGAAAATGTCGAGCCGCTGGTCATGGCGCTGGATCCGGCGTTGTTGTGTCTCGATACCCATTGCGCGAATGTCCGGGAAGCAGATAATCTGCTGGCGGCGGTCTGCCGCCGGACGAAATAAACAAGGGAGGCTAAATGAAACTGGCGATGATGTCGTATACGATGTCCCGGGACGTGAAGGCGTCTGAATTTGATCTGGCCGGCATGTGCAAGCTGGCGCGGGAATTGGATTTGGAAGGCGTTGATATGGTCTCAACCTATGGACGCGACTCCCGCGAAATCCGGCGTCTGCTGGACGATCACGGACTGAAAACGGTGTGTCATACCTTTGGTGCGGATCTGAATCAGGCGAATACCGCGGGCCGGTGCGCCGGCTTGGATGCGGTAAAAACCGGATTAGATGCCGCCCTGGTTCTAGGCACGGATAAGATCATGATCGTCACGCCCGGCAAGGGCGGGGTGTCGCGCGAGGTCAGCCGGCGCCAGTTCATTGCCGGACTCCAGGAGGCCATGCCTTTGGCCCGGAAAGCCGGGATCACGATCACGATTGAAAACTTTCCCGGAGCGGCAAGTCCGTTCGTCGTTTCCAGCGAAGTCTTGGAAGCCATCCGGGAAGTGCCCGGTCTCAAACTCACGTTCGATAACGGCAACGTGCTGACCGGCGGCGAGGACCCCGCCGAGTCTTTCAGGAAGTGCACGGCGCATGTCGTCCACGCCCATTTCAAAGATTGGGATGTTGTGGCCGCACCGGAAGGTATGCCGGGCGTGGATGGCCGCCGTTATCGCGGCGCCCTGATTGGCGAGGGGATCGTGGATCAGCGCAGTTGCCTTGCTGCTATGAAACGAGCGGGATATACTGGCTATATCAATATTGAATACGAAGGCAACCAATATCCTCCGGATGAAGCTACGCGTCGTGCGGCGGCTTACCTGCACCAGTTGATGGATGAAATCGAGGCATAGCAGATTTCAGACGCGACCGCCTGTCTGCAGCGCTCTTAAGGAGGGCCGGAATCGGGATATGGAAAGCGGGAGCCAAGCTCCCGCTTTGTCTTCCGCGACGCATGGCTTCGCGATCTCAAAATGGAGGTAAAAGAAACCAAATGACCACCCATGATAACGGCAATGTTCAAATCGGCTGGGCAAGCAAAGATGTAACCCCTGACCGGCCGGTGAATCTGCAAGGGCAATTCCATATGCGGATATCAAAAGGCGTGAAGGATCCTCTCACGGTAAGCGCGCTGGTTTTGTCCGCTGGAAATGATTCAGTTATTTTCGTCTCATGTGACGCGCCTTATGTGCCTTCCGCGATTTACGACCGCTGCCGCGCCGCAGTACGGGCCGAAGTTCCTGAAATTGATTTAAAAATAATCATCATGAACGGCACCCATACGCACACCGCTCCCCAAATTATCAACAATATATTTTATCCGCCGGTGCCGGCCGGGGTTATGACGCCGGAGGAATATGCGGAACTGTTCGTGGGCCGGGTGGCGGAAGCAGTGGCGGAAGCATGGAACGGACGCAAGCCGGGAGGAATAAGCTGGGGATTGGGAACGGCGGTCGTAGGCCATAACCGGCGCGCAACCTATTTTGACGACATTGGCGCCAGAACGAATGCGCAGACAACGGGCAAATTCACTGATGGTTTCACAAAAATGTACGGCAACACTAATGACCCGAAGTTCAGTCATATCGAGGGTTATGAGGATCATTATGTTGATCTAATGTTCACTTGGAATCAAAGCCGGCAACTGACCGGTATAATCATCAATCTGGCCTGTCCCTCGCAGGAAACGGAAGGCGATGTTTATGTGTCCGCTGATTTCTGGCACGAGATAAGAAGTGAAATTCGGAAACGGCACGGCAAAAACATCTTCATTCTGCCCCAATGTTCGACGGCGGGCGATCAGTCGCCGCATTTGCTTTGGAATAAATCCGCCGAACAGCGGATGCTGGATTTACGGGGACTTGATATGCGGCAGGAAATCGGCCGGCGGGTGGCGAACGCCGTGGACGACGTCCTGCCTCTGGTCGGCAAAGACATCCAGTCCGTGCTTTCATTAACTCATATTGTGAAAGATATTGACCTGCCGAAGCGGCTTATTACCGATGCCGAGGCAGCCGCCGTCAGGGAAGATTTGGCAAAACTTGAGGCCGAAGAATCCGCCAATCAGACCAAAAATATAATGTATAGCAGCATCGGGCGGTGTAAAGACACTCTGGCGCGCTATGAACTTCAAAAAACATATCCGAAAGACAGGATGGAATTGCATGTTTTGCGGCTGGGTGAGGCGGCATTCGCGACCAACCGGTTTGAGCTGTTTTTGGATTATGGAATACGTATTAAGGCGCGCAGTCCCGCAGCACAGACTTTCTTAGTCCAGCTTGCCGGCGGAGGCACATACCTGCCGACCGAGCGCGCGGTAGCCGGCAAAGGTTATGGCGGCAGCGTGTATGACAATATAGTCGGTCCGGACGGCGGACAGGCGCTGGTGGAGGAAACCCTCAGAGTGCTGAACGAACTTTGGGTATAAATTAGACCCGTCGCGTTTCTTGACCGAGGTGATTTTGCCGTTCTATCGAACGGCATCTACACCGATTCGACCCGCCATCAAAGCTGGTAGCACTGGGGGCAGGTGGAGCGGCGATTCGATCCCGACTCTCCGAGAGGTCGGGAGAGAACTGCAAGGGTTTCTATGGCTAGGTAAAATTTCCGTGAGTGTTTTCAGCCTGATTCCGACGGCAGCATCTGGACGGTGATCAGGCGCGCCGGTTCGCGGCGCAATGCCCGGCCGCGCACCTTGGTACGGGCCGGCGCGTAAAAGGCGTCGCCCGATCGAAGGTTGACCGGTTTGCGGCCTTTAATCTCCAGCAGGATTTCACCCTGAACCACATAGCCGGCAAAGTCGCCGGGCATGGTCTCATACTGGGGATGTTCCCCGGGTTTGCATTCCTCGTCCAGCATCAATAAGCGGATGTCGGGCCGCGAGGGGAGAATCATTGTGTAGAAACGTTTGCGGTCGCTGATGGTGCGCATGGTTTCACGGCGAAACACATGTCCCGTTGTCGTTGCCTTTTGCTTTGAAAAAAAATCCCCGATATCGGCGCCCAGGGCGTTCAACATCTTGCGCAGGGTGGCGATCGTGGGTGAGATCCGGCCGGCTTCCACGCCCGAGATGTAGCTGGCGGCAACGTCCGCTTTGGCCGCCAACTGGCGCATGGACAGGTGACAGCGCTGGCGCAGGTGATGAAGCCGCTGGGCTATGTCGAGCTGATCTGTGTTGGGTGAAGCTCGGATCATGCTATATTCCTTTAATGTTGGCTGAAAGAATCAAACAAGGATGGGCAGCCGCCCGCCCGGGTAATCCATCGAACAATATGAAAATATCCATTGATGGCTTGGGAGTCAACGATCAAAAATAAATAACATATATTACTTGATAAAGAACAACCGTACAGTATATAGTACTGGTGTAAATTACAAGTAAAACTATATTTACGAACGGCTGCTGAGGTTGACCGGGTATTTCTCGGATTCAGCATCCCGCAATAAAGGATGTGTTATGACATCACGTGAACGACTGTTGGCGACCATCCGCCGTGAAACGCCGGATCATACGCCGCTGTATTCCTGGGTGTTCGGCTTTGAGCCGGCTCCCTGCTGGCAGTGGCAGGAATCCGGAAAGCCGGTTGCCCACTGGTATTCGGGCCGACTGGAACACCTCCACGCCCTGCCGCAGGCGTGGGATGTTGCGCAGGACTTCAAACGGGTGGATGCCTGGCTCGCGCTGGGCGTGGACGATGTGCTCGATGTCAGCATCCCCTGGAGCCAGGCACCGGAGGTGACTTGGAAGGACTCGGAGAGTCCCGTTGGAAAGGAGGATCCGCAGTATCCCGTCATGACGCGGGAATATCAGACGCCCGCGGGTGCGCTTCGTCACTCCGTGCGGCGTACGGGTGAGGATCCCGGTGCGGGGTGGGTGGATCAGCCCCGGCATGTGCCCCTTATAGAGGATTTCAATATTCCCCGCGCGGTTCATCACCTGGTCGCCGCGCCGGAAGACGTTGAGAAAATCCAATGGGTTTACCGGCCCCCGAACGCCGAACAATGCGTTCGAGTTCAACAGCGCATTGCCGAAGTGAAGGCGTTTGCGGATAAGCGGGGGGTGATGGTGCAGGCGTGGGGCGCGTTCGGCATGGACGCCGCCGTATGGTTTGCCGGCGCCGAGGGGGCCGTGATGCTTTGCATGGATCACCCCGGGGCTTTTCATGCCCTGCTGCGGACGATTCACGAAACTGACAAGGCCCGGACGGCCCTGGCCCTGGATGCCGGCGTTGACATGGTTTGTCAGCGGGGCTGGTATAGTTCGACCGATTTCTGGTCACCCGCCATTTTCAGGCAATATCTCAAGCCGCACATCGCCGAACTGGCGGCCATGGCGCATGCGCGGGGCAAGTTGTTCGCTTATGTCATGACCACCGGCGTCATGACGCTGGGAAAAGATCTGATGGAAGCCGGTGTAGATCTGCTGTATTATGCGGACCCGATTCAAGATCACGTGAATCTGGTCGAAGCCAACTGTCAATTTGGAGGCCGCATGGCGGTCGCGGGAGGTATTAACAGCAGTATCACCTTGAGCAAGGGCTCGCCGCAGGAAATTAGCGCGGCAGTACGCGCGGCGTTGTCTGTTTATGGGCGCGCCGGCGGGTTTATCCTGTCGCCGGTGGATGCGCTGTTCCTGGATACGCCTTGGCAGAACGTGCAAACCATGATTGAGGCATGGAAACAGGCATCGGCAGGAATATGAAAAATATGTGGTATGGAGCGATATATTATCCGGAGCATTGGCCGGAGGAGCGCTGGGCGACGGATGCGCGCCTGATGCGCGAAGCGGGCTTCAACGTGGTACGCCTGGGCGAATTTGCCTGGGCCAAAATGGAGCCGGAAGAGGATCGGTTCGATTTTGACTGGCTCGATCGGGCCATCGGAATTCTGCAACAGGAAGGGATATCCGTATTGCTTGGCACCTCGACCGCCGGTCCGCCGGCCTGGCTGGTGAATGCCGACGACCCGGCGCGGGATTGCCGGCAGGTCTATGAGAGCGGGCTTCGTTGGCAGTTTGGCGGCCGGAGCATGTGCTGTGTCAATCATCCCCGGTTTATCGAGCGCTCCGGCCGCATCGCCGGCGCTCTGGGCGGGCATTTTGCCGGACATCCGGCGGTGATTGGATTCCAGATAGACAATGAAGTCGGCATGTATGGGACCCGATGCTATTGCGATATCTGCCATCAGAAGTTCCGCGACTGGATGCGTGGAAAATACGGCTCGATCAATGCCGTGAATGAACGCCTGGGGACGATATTCGGCGGGGGTCTTTTCCGCGATTATCAGGATATCCCCATTCCGCGCATCGGGCAGGACCTGCATAGCCCCGGCCTGATCCTCGATTCCCAGCGGTTTTTTTCCGCAAGCAACGCAGCTTATCTGCGTCTGCAGGCCGAAACCCTGCGCGCCACGGGTGTGCGCACTCCGATCACCACCAATGTTTGTCATATGGCCTCGGGCTGGTCCGGGCTCGATGAACAAGCGCTCTTCCAGCCGATGGACGTGGCCGGCTGGGACTGCTATCCGCAACAGTTTGCCGTAAACCCCGAACCCGCAACCATGGGATTCCTGCACACTATGGCGCGTGCCTACAAGCAAAAACCGTATTGGATGCTCGAACAGCAGAGCGGCGGGCCATTCGGGATGGCGGCCGACGATCCGCGCCGCATCCGGCTCTGGACCTGGCAATCCATTGCCCACGGCGCCGAGATGATCCTGTATTTTCGCTGGCGCACGTGCCGGTTTGGCGGCGAGCAGTACTGGCGCGGGATTCTCGATCACGATGGCCGGCTCAATGCGCGCTACGAAATCATTGCCCGCACCGGAGCCGAAATCCGGCGGTTGGGGGAGAACCTGACCGGTATCACCCGCCGGCGCGATGCGGCGATTCTCGTGGATTATGATACCTGCCAATCGTTCCATCTCAACCATTCTAATTCGCGGATCAACTATCGCAATCAGGCCGAAGCATGTTTTACGGCGCTTCAGCGCCTGGGTGTCGGCGCCGACGTTGTCTTCGAGCCGCCGGACCCGGGCCGTTACCGTTTACTGGTGGCGCCCGCCTTGCGGCTCATGGATCCGGCCTGGGCAGAGCGCCTGCGCCGGTTTGTCGAGCAAGGGGGTATCCTGGTGGTCACGATCTGCACCGCAAGTCTTAACCGGGACCATGTGGCCCCTGCTGAACCGGTGCCGTGGCAACTGACCGAGGTCTTCGGTGTGCGCCGCGTGGAATGGAGCAACTTGAGCGGCGTGGCCGCGCCGCCCAAGGAGCGTTTGGGTGAAGACGCCTCGGCGTGGAATCACCTCCAATGCGCGGGGACGGTCCCGGTCGTGGCGGCGGAGGGTCCCCTGGCCGGCCGCTATGCGGCCGATACCTGGTGCGATCATTTGGAAGTCGAAGGCGTGGAGGTGGAGGTGCTGGCCCGGTTTGCCGAGGGATCGCCGGCGGGCGGGGCGCCCGCCGTGACGTGCCGGCGCTTCGGGTCCGGTCGGGCGGTTTATGTGGCCGCGTCCATGGAAGCGAAGTTGAACGAACGGCTGATGGAATGGCTGCTGGGACGGCCGGCGGCGGTCCCCCGCGCGGAAAGCGATCGCGTCGAAATCGTTCCGGCCGAACAAAACTTGCGGCGGCTCTATTTCATTCTGAATCACGGGGCCACGGCGGCCCGGGTCGCACTGCCGCCGGGTGCCCGCGATCTATTGAACGGAACGCCCTTGACCGGTGAAATGAACCTGGGGGCTTATGATGTCGGGATTATTGTGTGCGACTGATGATTGATCCGCAACAGGCAAGCGGATCTGCCGGGGTGGAACCCATCCCAGACAGGGAACGGAAATTCATGCCATAGCAGATCCGCCTTTGGCAGAAATGGATTGAAAATAAGCCCATAGCCCGGAATTAAGCCGGGCTCTACCCACATACTGATGAAGGTAGACTAGGCTTTTCCGCCAGCGACGGACCAGCCTCTGGCTGGACGCCTGCTGTTTTCAAGGGGAGTCGGCCGATGAACATCGAGATTGGCGCCAGTACACTTGTATCCATGGCACCTCCGTGTGAAACACGGTGGGGCTTTTGGAATTTTCCCTACCTGTTCCGGATGCCGGATGGAGCCCTGGCCCTTACGCACCATGTTGACCACGACACCGAGGAGACCTATGGCAAGACGGCGCCGTTGTTCGTGTCCCGCGACGAGGGCCGTTCATGGCACTCCCTTCAGCCGCCTTGCCCAGAACTGGGGCTTCATCCGACGTTCATGATGCACCTTAATGATGGCGAGTGTTTCACGAGTGTCGGCAGGGGAGTGATCCCGTTGAATCGCCTCCGTTCGACCCAGCCGATCGGTTCGTTGTGGTGTTACTGCGACAGCAATCTGTATGACCTGGCATCGCTGGAAGAAGAGGATCGTTATATCCCACTAGTCAGATGGTTGCCGAAACGCCGAAAGTGGATAAGCGAGAAGGGCATCCTGGACGTTCCGCAAGCGCTGGTGTGGGAACGCGGTGGAAATGTGTCTACGTTCTTTCTGGAATCCAAGCCCATCCTGGCACGCGACGGAGCGATCATCGTGGCCGATTTTCGTACCCCGGTCCGCATGCCGGATGGCTCAACCCCGACGCGCCGCGGGACGATGATTCTTCAAAGCACCGACCGCGGACATTCCTGGCAGCTCCGGAGCATCGTCGCGTATGACCGGCAGATCACGTATGCCGAGCCGTTTCTGGCCTATGCGCCCAACGGCGAACTGCTGTGCACATTGCGAACCACGTGCAGGGAGGAGAAGGATGAACCGCTCCACCTGGCCCGCAGTGGCGATGACGGGCGCACCTGGTCCGCTCCGGAGCAGATCGCCGAGGTTGGCGTATTCCCGAATATTTTAACCCTGGGCTGTGGCGTGTCGGTGATCTCATTCGGCCGACCCGGGATGTGGCTGATGTTTTCTGACGACGGAGCCGGCCGACGATGGGGCAACCGTCGAACCCTTGTGGAACCAGACCCAAAAAACAACTGCGCGGCAACTTGCGGCTATTCATCCATGGAAGCGCTGGACGCAAGGCGCTTCCTCGTGGCGCATACCATCTTTCGCCATATCGATGTAGCGGGATGTCCACGCAAGGCCATCGTCGTCCGGGAAGTCCGCGTGGACCCGTGAAAACAACATTGGAATGGGAGATGAAGAATGGGTTGACCAGGACCTCCTGGACCGGTTGGTCGCCGGGCTGGCCGGAGCGCCGCCACTCCCGGTCACCGCCGCCGCGGTACGCGCGCGGGGAGTTGACGATCAACGGCTACCGAACCACTGAAACGCAAAGAAGGACGCCGCCTTAAGAGAATAACCCATGATGAAAAAAACAGACAACGCGTTGCGCCGTAAAGGCGACTGTTGGAACGAATCTTTCGTCGCCTCCGACCCGGTCACCGAACGGAAGGTGCGGCGGCTGACCGCCGCCGGCTTCAACGAAAAGCCGACCTACCACACCAACACGGCCTTTACGGCCGATGGCGAGTTCATGGTGTTCGTTTCCGGACGCGTGGGGCAGACCGCGCTCATGAAGGCGCACTTGGCGAGCGGGGAACTCACCCAGCTCACCGAGCCGGTGCAGGGGCTCGTTTCGCGGACCGATTTCCACAAGCTCAGCGCCCCGCACCGCTGCCCCGGCGACGGGATCGACGGCACCCGCGTCTGCCTCGCCCCGCGGACACATTGGACGGTATTCATCCAGGGCCGGTCTCTGCGGTCGGTGCAGCTAGACTCCCTCGATGAGCGCACGCTGATCGAAGACATGGGCGAGGACTGGCTCGAAGGCGCGATCAGCATCGATCCGGCCGAAACCGAAGCCATCGTGCCGCTGATCCCCGCCCACCCAGAACTTCGAAAGGGACTTCCGAGGACGCGCGACTACATCGCCCACTTCGCGGCCTCGGGCGGCATGCGGACACGGTACATGAGGGTCCCGTTGACGGGTGGCCCTGCGGAAGACGTGTTTATCGACGAGGGCCGTGGCAACGCCCACTGCCCGCATTGTTCCGCGGACGGCAAGCTGCTTCTCATCGATCGCGACCTGCCGCCAAAGTTCTGGTGCGGCGGCGACGACGGAAAAACCAATCGCTGCTGGATCCTGAACTTGGAAACGAAGGCGCTGACCCCCATCGTCCCGCGCAATCGCCAGCGCTTCCAGGTCCACGCCTGCTGGACCTTCGACGGCCGGTACGTCTTTTACCACGGCTGGCGCGCCGAAGGGGGTTGGTACGTTGGCGTGGCGGATCGCAACGGACGGATTGTCCGCGAGCACGACTTTCCCGATGCTATCGGCTACGGACACGTCTCGGCGGATCCGAAACGCCAGGCGATCATTCTCGATGGCAACGTCACCAAGGACATGCTGATGTGGCTGTTTTGGGACGCGGACACCCCGCGCCTGGAGCCCATCTGTCGGCACACGACGGAGTGGGACAGCCTCTGGGGCCAGCTTCACGACCCCCATCCCGCCGCCGATCCCACCGGCCGCTGGATCGGGTTCAACGCCGCGCATGGCGGGCGGTCGGATGTCTTTGTGGTAGACGTGGAAAAGGAGGCCTGCGCATGACTACTCGATTCAGCAGGAGCAAGCGTGAGCGAGTTGAAGCCACGCTGAACCACCAGCCCGTGGATCGCTGCGCCATCCTGGAACAGCTCAGCTACAATCCGCGGGTGATCGCCGACTGGACCGGCAAGCCCATAGACGGCTTCGACTACACCGTGGACGATATCTGCGCCGTCATCCGTCAGACCTGCGACCTGGTCATGCCGCCGGTGGCGCCGCGCGGGACCACACGCGTGACTTCGCCCGACGGATTCGTCACCCAGCATGACAACTGGACGAGCTGGCGCGTCAGCCGGCCGTTCTCCGATGAGCACGGTGCCGCGGCTTGGTTGCGGCGCCGTGCTGCGGACATGCAGGCTGCCCATTTTGACCGCGAAACGGCCCGGGCCGACTACCGGCGGGACATAACGGAGTTGCAGGTGAAGATCGGCGATACCGTGATTCTCAATTACTCCGGGACCGGCTTCTGCGGCGCATTCGACAGCATGGGGCTGGAGATCTTCACCTTCTTCCAAGTCGAGTATCCCGACGTGCTCAAGGCGTATCTAGAGGCCTCGGTCGCGTGCGAACTGCGTAGGATCCATGCCGTAGCTGATCCGGCCCTCTCACCGGTCATCCTCATCCCAGAAGATTTCGCCACCAAGCAAGGTCCGATTTTTCCGCCGGCGTTCCTGCACAAGTTTCACTTTCCGTATGTGAAGAAGCTGGCGGATGCTTGGCACGAACACGGTGTCAAGGCGCTCTATCACAGCGACGGCAACTGGAAAAAGGTCATTCCCAACCTTAAAGCCTGCGGCGTGGACGGGTTCTACTGCCTCGAACCGAACTGCGGCATGGACATCGTGGAACTGAAGAACGCCTGGCCGGAGATGGTCTGGGCGGGCGGCGTGGATGGCGTGGATTTGCTGGAGCGCGGGACGCCGGCGCAGGTCAGGGTCGAAGTGCATCGTCACATTCGTGAGACAAATGCCCTGGAGACTGGCGGCATGTTTGTGGCTTCATCCAGCGAAATCAATCCGCCGGTCAAGCCGGAAAATTTCAAGGCTATGGTGGATGCGGTCGGCGAATTGAGGAATCCTGGCTTCTGACAACTTGACTCCCTGCATTCGTCTCGTAACCAGGCAGGGACATCGGACGTGACGAACAAAGCGAGTCCAGTCACAGATTGCGAAGGAGAAATGTCCGTGAATCGAAAACAGCTCCAAGCCGAGGCCGAGCAGGTGCGGCGCCGCACGGTTGAGTTGGGCGAAGCCGGCGAGGTCGGCGCGATTCCAGAACTGCTACGGTTCTGCCGGCACGCGCAGCCGGCGGTTCGTCGTGCCGCCGCCTCGGCCTTGGGCAAGCTGTCCACGAGCGAAGGTATCCGTGCGGCGGTGCCCAGCCTGTGCGAACTCGCCCGCGATACACACCCGCAGGTGCGGCAATACGCCCTATTGGCGCTTGGCAAGATCGGCGAAGAATCGGCGCTGCCTGTCCTCCGCGATGCGGCTAACGATCCTGCCGTGCCTGACTACATACTGGGCGCGGCACTGCGCGCCATCGAGCAGATCGAAGCGGCCGTGAAATCCCGCCAGAAGTGCGGACCGGTCGCTTGTTCACGCTGCGGGCGCGACACCACGGCGGAGCAACGCCAATTGTCCGAAAGGCAGTTTCAGCGTGCATACTGCGGAGAATGCTTCGATGCGGTCTTCATTGAACGGCGCAACTTCGACATGAAGGTCCAGAATCAGAAGACTATTCTCGCCGCTGACCGCACCGTGGTACAATCAAAAGGCGAGCGGCTGATCGCTGATTGGCTCAGCGCCCATGGCATTGAGTATCGCTACGACGATAAATTTCAGATTATCCAGGGATTTGCGGTGCGGCCGGATTTCTACTTGCCACGCTACGACCTTTACATTGAGTATTGGGGCTTGGACACGACCGACTACAAGATCGGTATGTTGCTGAAGCAGAAGCTTTATCAGCAAGAGGGGAAGAAGCTTGTTTCGTTGTACCCGGATGATCTGACCGGCCTGGATACGAAACTAACAAAGAAATTGCGACCGTGATGTTGTCCGAAAAAGCCTTTCAATGACTTTAAAAGATCGTCATCGTGAATGTTCGAAATAATACCAAGGAATCCCACATATGCCATCCGCGACTAAACCATCCCTGCCCAAGCCACTGCCGCTGCGCGGCCTGATGCTCGATGCGGCCCGGCTGGTCGAGTCGTCGGACTACTACCGGCGGTTCATTGACTTTTGCGCGGCATGGCAGGTCAACGTCGTCATTTTTCGGCTCACCGACGACCAGGGAAGCGCCTTGCGCTTTCGTCGCCATCCTGAACTGCTGACGCATCCAAACGCGCTGACGCCGGAGGCGGTTCGTGATCTGGCGGAATACGCCCAGGCCGCCGGTGTGGACCTGATCCCGGAAATCGAGTCGCTGGGTCACTCGCAGTATATCACGCGGACCCTCGCGCATGCCGACCTGAACGACAAGGGCGCCGACGGCCCGGACTGGGCGAATGCGCTGGTCCCACTGCACCCAAAAACCATGCAACTGCTGGGCGATCTGTATGCCGAGGCGGCTGAACTGTTCCCGTCGCGCTATTTGCATGTCGGTTGCGACGAGACGAACTGGGGCGGATCGGAATTTTCCCGCACGCTGCTCGCCACGCGATCCAGAGCGCAGATCTGGGGTGTGTATCTGAACGCGTTGCACGCGAAGGTGCAGTCATTGGGCCGGGAGATGATCGTTTGGGATGACATGGTGCTCCAGCACGACCCGGCCATCCTCGATCACCTTGATCGCCGCATCATTCTGCACGACTGGCAGTATGGCGACGACACTGCGGCGCCCGTGACGGCCAGGCTTACCTTGGGGCTGAACAAGGGTTTCCGTATGATTGGCGGGCCAGCCCTGTGCTGGTGCAAGTGGGGGCCGCGCCCGGGCCGCGCGCAGTTGCGCAATATCGAGGCCTACGCCGATGCGTATGGCGCGGCCAACAATGCGCGGGTCCTGGGTGTGATCGTTACCAACTGGGTGCCGTCGAGGTACGTGCAGCGTTCGCAGTGGGATGGCCTGGCTTACGCCGCCGTGGCGCTGGCCGAGGGCAGCGCCCGCGCCCGGGAAACCGCGCTGCCGCGCTTTGTCGAGCGCCATTACGGTGTCGCGTGGGACCAGGCCTGGGCGGACGTGTTCGACACCCTGTACGACTTTGCGCCGACGCGCCAAGGCGCCACGCCATTCCCGCTCGTCGTGCCATGGACCAACGATGATGAACTCAGCCAAGCCATCAAGGCCGACCGCGTGTTCGCGCCGCCATTCGAGTTCATTCTTTCGCAGCTCGATCAGCTTCAAAGCCGCGTTCGCCGGAACTATGCCGATTTCGCGGCCTTCTGCCTGAGCGTCGCTTACCTGGCCCACCTTTACTGGCGGCAGGATGAAGAGGTATTGGCGGCACGTGAGGGGCGCGATCCGAGTACGGTTTTGAAGGAAATCGCCCTTCGGGACGCGACGCTGGCCGCCGAACTCGCCGCTGACTGGAGCGACGGACGTGCCGGCGATCCTGCCGTTGAATTTGATACAGCCGCCACCGTGGGATTCAACCCCGAGGACTGGCTGCATGGGTACTTCCAGCAGGCTGCCCGCGGTTCCGCTGCGCTGGTGGCTGTAAAATACCGACATAATCAGGAATACAAACATGATCTCGCGTGAGGCACAGGAATTCCGTTCTAATATATTGGCTTTCTTTGAATCCTTGCGCCTGCCGGATGGCGGATATGGCCGCTATCGCTACGCGGCCTGTCAGACTCAGCCGGTTTTGTACGCCTCGCTTTATGCCGCCATGGCGCGGCATTTGTTGTGCGATTTGGATCGGCAATCGCCGGCGCAAAAGGCGGAATGGATTGCGTATATCCAATCTTTTCAGGATGACGACGGATTTTTCAAGGATCCGCCGATCGCGCATCCGGGGTCCTGGTATGTGCCGCCGCACATGGAATGGTGCGGCTGGTGGCATTTGAGCTGTCATGCCATTATCGGACTGACGGCCCTGGATGCCGTGGCCGCGCGCGAGTTTGCCGTGCTGAAGCCGTATTATGATGAAAAATTTCTGCGGCAATGGTTGGCGGCGCGCGATATGAATAAGATCGATTTTGTCGGGAATGAAGTCTTGAACCTGGGACAACTGCTCCAATATGCACGGGATTTTCAGCATGTCCGTCCCGCCGGCCGTGCCATGGAAATAGTTCTCGACTGGCTGGATGCGGCCCAGGATGCGGCTACCGGCCTGTGGGGTAGGGCATTTGTCACGCCGGAGGATCGCAACAAGGCCTATCAGGGTGCTTATCATTTTTTCCTTTTATATGACTATGATTGCCGTCCGATCCGCTACCCGGAAAGGATTATTGATTTCATGCTGACGATGCAGACGCCGCAAGGTGGATTCGGTATTCATGCCAACACCAGCGGCTGTGAGGACATTGACGCCATCGATCCTATGACACGATTGTATTTCAAGACGTTGTATCGTCAGGCGGATATCGAAGCATCCTTGCGCCGCGCGTTTGACTGGGTCCTGCAAAATCAAACGCCGGATGGGGCCTTTGCGTTCATTTGCAATCAGGATATGTTCTATGGGAGCCGGCTGATGTATTCAGGCAAAAATGAAGGCAGTGCCTTTGCCGCGTGGTGGCGGATGCTATCTCTGGCGATCATGTCACAGGTGATGACTGACCATCCCTTGTCGCAGATTCCCTGGCAGTTTGTGCGTTGCCCGGGATATCAGCTTGCACCGGGAGCTGTTCAATGACAAGCAATGAACGAGTCCGAAGAGTCCTTACGTTTGAAGAGGTGGACCGGATCCCTATCGAAAACGGATTCGAGGGGGAACTGCAAAGGAAATACCCCAGCGATGTGGCGGTGCCGCCCTATCGCTATCCGGCAGGAAAAAGCTGGGGAGAGGAGAACAAGAAAGGCTCTCGTATGGACATATGGGGATGCCTCTGGGAGGCAGGCGAAGACGGCGTCTGCGGCGAGGTCAAGGATGCTCCGTTGCGGGCGGGTTGGGAAGGGCTGAAAAACTTCAGGCCACCTTGGGGCGTTCTTGAAGGAGCAGACCTCTCGCCGGTGAATCCGGCCTGCGCGGAATCGGAGCAGTTCATGATCTCCATGTGGGACAGCATGCCCAACCCTTTCGAGCGGATGCAGCACCTGCGTGGTTCCGAGCAGCTTTTTCTGGATTTGGCGTATCTGGAGCCTGAGATCTATCAGCTTCGCGACATGCTGCACGAATACTTCCTGAAACAGATGGCGATGTGGGCTGAAACTGACATAGACGCCGTCCACATCTCGGATGACTGGGGCGCGCAGCAATCGCTCCTGATTTCTCCTGACCTGTGGCGGACATTCTTCAAGCCGCTTTACAGAGACTACTGTGATGCGGCCCACGCACATGGCAAGTATGTGCTCATGCACTCCGATGGATACATTAGGGATATTATTCCGGACCTGATCGAGATCGGCGTCAACGCAATCAATGCGCAGCTCTTCTGCATGCCGATTGAAGCTCTGGCCGAGGAGTTTGCCGGGCGGATCTGCTTCTGGGGTGAGATCGATCGGCAGCGGCTGCTCACCTCCGCCACGCCCCAGGAAGTAAGAGAAGCGGTGCGTCGCGTTGCCGGGGCGTTTTTGAAGAGAAAACGAACGGGAATCGTGGGTCAGTGCTTTTGGGGAAAAGATCACCGCATTGAGAATTGTGAAGCCGTCTATGATGAATGGAGCAAAGTGTGAATCGCATGAAAATAATTACAATCGCCAACCGCCAGCGGAAGAGAAACTGATGACCTCAGGCACCACGCGTCCGCGCATAGGAGAAAAGCGATATGAGTGGTAAGCGCAGGATAATCTACAACAATGACGGGACATTCATTTTCGCCAACGGGGCTCATGGGAAGCGTCCCATCACCCGCGATGATGTACGCGATTATGTCGATCTGGTCGCGGGAACTCCGGTCACGACATTCTTCATATGCACCAATTCCTCCATGCCGTACTATCATAGCCGCCATGAGCGCTTTCTCGGCAGCATGGAAGGATGCAAACATTTGGCGGGGGGCGACTCGCCTCATCCCGGCGATGATTCCGAAAAATACGGCCAAGCGGTGACAGACCTGGCCGCCCAAGGATTAGATATAGTATCTCTCGTTATGGAGCGTTGCCGCGAAGTGGGTCTTGAAGCCATGACCAGTATGCGGGTCAATGACCTGCATTTCAATGAACGCGACAAGATATATCCCCACGCGCAGGGCGAGTTCTGGCTCGATCACCCTGAATATGAATTGGGGGATGCCGCGATCGAGGATTGGCACAGCAAAGGCGCCTTCAATTTTGAGCACGCGGCGGTCCGCGAATACAAGCTGAACCTCCTTCGGGAGAGCATCGAACGTTTCGCCCCGGACGGGCATGAGATGGATTTTATGCGCTTCCCTGTATATTTCCCGGCAAACAAAGCCAGGGCTTGCTGTCCGATCATGACGGATTTCATCAGGCAGAGCCGCGCCATCGTCAAGGACACTGCCAGGAAATCCGGACAGGAGCGCTTCTTCGGCGTGCGCTTGCCCGCATCGGTCGAAATCTGCAACACCATTGGTCTCGATCCGAAAGCCTGGTGCGAGGAAGGGCTGGTTGATTTTATCACCGTCAGCGCCTTTTTCTATGATGTGCCGCATCTGCCGTTGGCACGATTCCGCAATGATCTCGGCTCACCCGAACTGCCCATCTACGCCGGACTCGACCACGGCGTGGCTGAACCGCGCGGCGGCTGGGGGCATTTCCGCGCCTCCGCCGCCAACCGCTGGCGGGAAAATCCGGATGGCCTTTATTTCTTCAATTTCTTTTATCATACAATTGATGGCGTAAATTTATTCTACGAAACAACGGATCATCAACCTGCGGCGATTGGCGCAACCCGGTATGGTCCGTCGCGGGCACTCCTGTGTGAATTGTCCGATGCCGCGCGCCTGCGCGGTCGCAATAAGATATACAATGCCGGCTCCAAGAAGAATTGCTACGGCTCAGATATTACCTTCGACCTTCCAGCCGAAGCAAATGGATGTGTGGTTGAATTCCGCCTGCCAATGGCAGAAGGGAATGTGAGCCCCGAAGAAGCGATTCTCTTCCTGCGGATCGCGGGCGCAGGGCAGAATTGTGACGTGACATTCAACGGCGTCAGTTGCCGGAAGTGCGACAGCGATGCGGGCTATTATCGCTTGAATGAAAAGCTTGCCGATGGCCGGCGCCTCATCGCCTTCGCAGTGAATCCGGCCCAGATCAAAGACGGTGATAATCTTGTCCGCGTTGAATGCCCTGGCGCCGGAAGCTTTTCAGTGGAACGCGCTGATTGCGTCGTCATTCACGGACCCGTGGAAACCCATGGATATTTTTAAACATATCAAGCTCGGCCGGTCGTCAGTGGTGGTCGTAAGCCCGCCTTCGGAAACGCGGCGGGGCAAACTTGCAAAGCCATCAAGGTGCAGGAGGTAACCGTTACGCCCGCCAGGGAGGAAAAAGTCAGGGAGGCAAGACATGTTAGAAAAAATGATCTATGGTGTTGAGTTCTTCCGCCATCCAGGGCCAAGCTTGGATGAACTAAAAAAGGATATGGGCCTGTTCAAGGAGAAGGGGTTTAATACTATTCGCGTTCAGGAGACGTGGAGTTATGAAGAGCCGGAAAAGGGTGTCTATGATTTCGACAAAATCAGAAGGATTGTTGACTATGCCGAACAGATCGGAATGGATGTTGTCATTACCTTTACGCTGGACTGCGTCCCGGCATGGCTTTGCCAGGATCACGACATCTTTCTTGTGAATGGCCGAGGTGAGAAATGCATCACGATCGGGAATCCGTATACGGTGGTAGCTGACGGAAAGCCCGGTCCCTGTTGGGACAATCCGATTACACGCCGAGCCGCAGAGAAGTTCGTTTCCGCTTTCCTGGCCGAATTCGGCAGCAGCCCGGCGATCAAGGGATGGTCGGTCTGGCAGGAGGCCGGTCTCTGGGCCGTCTTCTCCCCATCTGGCGGCTATCATGGGGCTATGTACTGCTTTTGCAAGCATTCCCTGCGTGAATTCAGAGACTGGCTAAAAAAGAAATACATAACAATCGATGCATGTAATGAAGCATGCATGGTCAATTATCGTTCATGGGACCGTATTGAGCCGCCGCGCAATCGCGGAACAACTCCACTTGGCGCAGAACACGCGCGATGGCTCCTTGAACGCTCAGGCAGGATCGCTGCCTGGAAGCGGGAACTTGTGCGCAAGTACGACCCCAAGAAACGCCCGGTCATGTGTCATACCTCGGGCTCGATTCCTGCATATACAGTGGGCAACTTCTGGGCCGATGACTACCTGATGGCGAAGGATATGGACGGCTTCGGCAAGTCGATCTATCCCGGCTGGCACGCCACTTCCAATGACCACCCCAATGAGCACCTGCACTTCGCAGGCTTCATGCTTGAGGCTGCCCGCGGAGCTGCTGACGGAAAGACTATCTGGGCTGCGGAACTGCAAGCCGGTCGTCCCTTTGACTGCGATGGTCTGTTTCGCTGCACACCCCCGCGCGTCCAAGACTTGGAGAACTGGAACCTGATGGCCCTTGCCTGCGGAGTCAAAGGATTCATTCACTGGGCCTACCGCGAAGAAATCCTTCTCCAGGAATCATACGGGTTTGGCATGCTTAGCCGACGCGGGGAGCCGTTCCCTTGGTTTGAGGGCTTAGTGGCGTTGACGCGGTTCCTGCGTCAGCATGAGGAGTACATCAAGCCGGGACAGCCTCCGCGCGCAGAGGTGGTTATGGCTATCAATCGCGATGGATACATCCTGGGGCACCAGTCCCGGATCGATGACCTCGTTATTAACTTGACCAAGCGGATGTACGAGTGCCTTCTCGACGGGAATGTCTTCGTTGACTTCATCTGGAACGAGCAGGTGGAAAATGGCAACCTGCGCGGCCGGAAAATTGTTTTTCTACCATTCCCGCTTATGATGTCGGAGACGTATGCAAAGACACTGGCCGATTATGTCCATCATGGCGGGGTATTGATCAGCGCCGCCTGTCCGGCCATTTACAATGAACTCTCAAACGCAACGATGGCAAGTCCCGCGTATGAACTGGATGCAGTCTTTGGCTGCAAGGAGGATAATGTTTACTCCGTCAGCGACGAGATGCTGGAAGGAGACAACGGATTACATGTCAAGACAACCCACTCGGTTCAAACCTACCGAGACGTTCAGGGAGAGGTCATCTTGAGATGGAACGGTCTGCCGGCCGGCGTTGTCAACCATTTCGGAAAGGGCAAGGCATACATCATCGGCACGTTCTTTTCCCCAAAAGTGCACAATCGCGAACTGATCCAATACCTGCTGCACAGGGAAGGAATTGTGCTTGCTCCTGCCGATTCGGTTATGGTGCGACGGCTGGAGTCAGAGCATGGGCAGGTGGTTATCCTCTACAACCGGGGCAACCAGACGGTGCGGGAAGATCTAGGTCTCTCTGAGTATTCGCTGATAGATAGCTATGGTGGTAGAGTTACTATTAGAGAGGATTGTCTAAGGGTGGAATTAGAGCCGCAAAGGGTAGCCTGTCTTATTTTGGGACGGCCATTCAAGACCTGAGCTCGTGAGGGATGGTTGAAGATGATATGGTGCAGGAGGTAACCGTTACGCCCGCCGGGGAGGGGAAAAGTCGAGACAGCTATTCCTGAAATGTTGAGTCATTCAGAGTCAATTGTCATTGTTCGAAAACAAAGCGGAAGGAATTGCATCATGAATGATTTTGCGCATGCTTCGCATGACCTTGTTGCCGGATACGGCGAGAGCGTTATTACTCCTCCCATGGGAGTGGAATTATGCGGCTATGGATTTTACCTCCAACGCCGGGCGGAAACGGTATTGGACGATTTAAAAGCCAGGGCTGTATGCGTTTCCGGCGGCGGAACAACGCTTTTTCTGATTGCCTGCGATCTGATCGGATTTGACGTGGCAACGTCGGATGCAATCCGCAAGGCGATTGCCGATGAGCATCATGTTCCGATCGCCAATGTTCTCCTGGCCTGCACGCATACGCATTCTGGTCCCGCTTCTGAATTCCTGCGCGGTTTTGGGGAAATTGCGCCCGAATACGTTCGGCGCCTTCCGGAATTAACCGTGGCGGCGGCGCGCCACGCGGCGCTTGATCGCGGTCCATGCATAATGAGAATGGGGTCGGAAGAGGCGGCCCCCATCGGGTATAATCGCCGTTTTAAATCATTTCATCCTATCAATCCGAATATTGCCGCCGTGATATTTGAGCGGAAGCATTTTCCGATTAGTCTGTGCGCGTATGCCTGCCATGCGGTAACACTGGGCTTGAGCACGGCCGTCTCGGCCGACTGGCCGGGGGCTGTTGTCAAAGCCATGGAGATGGATGGATATCGCTGTGTCTGTTTCCAGGGCTTTTGCGGCGACATTGATCCCGTCTGTAACAAGACCAAGTGGGGATCGGGCACATCGGCAGAGTTGGATTTATACGGCATGATTTTAAAACATCATTTGTTGAATATTGCGCGCAACGGTCAGCCGATAAAATCGGCCGCCCTGACGGCAGTTGAAACAAGAATCTCCCTTCCGTTGGAAGTTCCGCCGGATAAGACAGCGATAGATAGTGAATACAGGGCAATGCTTTCCCAGGAAAGCAAAGAAGCTTTTAAGAAATTTGCGGATGAATGGCGTAAAGCCGCGCATGAGGAATTTGACGGTTTGCACCAGCATCCATATCGGGATAATATTCCGATCCAGGTCATGCGGCTGAACGGAATGAATCTGATCGCGCTGCCGGCCGAGGTGTTTTGCGAATACGGACTTAAACTGCGCCCGCAATTTTCACCCCTGCTGACTATCGGCTATGCCAACGGCAACACCGGTTATTGGCCCGCGAAAACTGCCTATGATAATCAGGCTGATTATGCCGCTTATGAGGCGCCGAAAATATACGATGTTTTCCCGTTCGCCTCATCATTGGAAGACACAATACTGAATGTTTGCAGAAAAATTATAAAGTAACTGGAGTCATAATTGTTAATTGTTGTATCAAGGAGGAGTACGCTCTGTCATGTCCGCAAAGGAAGTTTGTTGGTTGTCTCTGTTGAAGATAAATGATCAAAGCCAGTCGAACAGGAGAAGTCTATGAATGCATGTCAATTTAAGCAATTATTTCCATTGGGATCCCATTTGTGCCGCGAGCCGATGCCGCCCATGTTGGAACTCAAGAAGGATATGGAAAATCTGAAGCGCCATGGCTTCAATCTGATCAAACTCCAGGAACACTGGATGATTGACGAGCCGTTGGAGGGTCAATACGATTTCTCCCGTTATGAAGCTTTGATTGAACATGCGGCCCGGCTGGATTTAGGCGTGTATCTGGGCCTTACCTGTGAACAGGCGCCGGCCTGGTTGTGGCAAAAACACCAGGATTGCCGCATGGTCGGCCAGAATGGTCTGCCCATGGCCTACGAAGCGCAGACCACCATGCCGGCCGACGGTAAACCTGGTCCGTGTTATGATCATCCCGGCGCCATGGCCGATCAGCTCCGGTTCATCCGGCAACTGGTGCAAACGCTGGGGCGTTATGAAAACGTCGTGATCTGGAACACATGGCAGGAAATCGGGTACTGGTCGGTCGCTTTTGCCGGGCAGGCGGTATGTTATTGTCCGCATACCCTGAAGGCGTTTCGCGACTGGCTTAAGGAAATGCACGCCAATGATCTTGACGCGCTCAACCGGGCCTGGAACACACGTTATGCCGATTGGTCGGTCATTGCCCCGGATCGCTGTGTTATGAAGCAGTCCGTGGCCGTGAACGTGGCTTGGCAGTATTTCCTCGACAACGAACGCCTGGCCCGCATTTTACGCTCCCGGGCGGCGGCCATTTACGAGACCGACCCACTGAAGCGCCCGGTCTTTGCCCACAAGGGCGGACCAATCATCGGCGCCGGGCAGGACTGGACTTATGCCCGCTGTCAGGATTTCTTGGGTTCCTCCTGCTATCCGGCCTGGGGTTCCGCGCTCTATCATGGGGTGAAACCCGATGAGCCGCACGAGGCGCTGTTGGGCGAACTCTACAAGGTGGCGCAGAACTTCGATTACATTCGCTCCTGCAATCGGCGTGGCGCGCCGGTCTGGGCCGCCGAGTTCCAGGGCGGACCGGTCAGTACTGGGTTCCATAAGGGCCGTGTGCCGTTTCCGGAAGACATCCGGCGCTGGATGCTGACGGCAGTCGGATCGGGGGTGTCTGCCATTTCGTTTTGGGTAACGCGAGCCGAGATCATGGCTCATGAGTTAAACGGCTTCAGCCTGCTTGACAGCGAGGGCGATACAACCCCGCGCTTCGAAGAAGCGGGGCGGATCGGCCAGGCGCTCAATCACCACGCCGATTTGTTTGGCAAGCCTTCATGGCCCGGTGCGGAGGTCGGTATTCTGATTAACGAATGGAATTATCAGTTCTGCGCCACGATGAACCAGGGCGGGGGAAACCTGCGCATGAGCGTCCAAGGCTGGCATCGCATCCTGTGGGAGGCGGGGATTCCCATGGATTTTGTCGAAGTCTCGGAACTGGATGAGTCTTGCATCTCAAAATACAAGACATTGATTTTTCCGTTTCCTCTGTCGCTCTCCGAGAGCTTGGCGCGCAAACTGGTTCATTATGTTGAGCAGGGCGGCATCCTGATCAGCGAGGCCGCGCCGGGGCGCATCGACGAATACGCTTTTTGTAACCGGGGGGAACTTTCGCCGGTCATGCGCGAACTCTTTGGCGTGCGCCAGCAAAGCTTTACCATGGTGCGTGAGCCGGATGGCGGGACCTGCTGGTCGCCCACACCGCGGACCTGGGGCGAGTATCTGGATGCCGCCATGCTGGAGGGTACAGGACTTCTGGCCGGCCATCGGTTGCGGGCCAACGTCTATATCGAAACCTTTGCCGTTCAGCAGGGGGAGCCCTGCCTGTTATATGGGCGCAACGCAGTCGGTGTGTGGCGCAAGGCGGGGCAGGGGGTAGCCATTCTCCTGGGCACCTATGTGGGCCATAACGGCGTGGCCTACCGTGACGACGAAACGCGCGCCTGCATTACGGCGCTCCTGCAAAAATGCGGCGTGACCAGCGCGCACCAGGGGAAGTTGATCCTGCGCAAGCGGGCGATTCCCGGCAAGGAAGCGTGGCTGTTGACCAACCTAGGCGAGTTGCCCGTGCAAGAATCGATTTCGGTGGCCGGCTGGCGGACTGTGGAGGATCTGCTGGGCGAGCCGTTGTCCCGCAAGGGAGACGATATTACATTGACCGTTAACAGTTTGGATGTCCGCGCGTTGATAGTTTCGCAATGATACAGATAATCACAACAACAAATAGGAGGAAACAGAACATGGCAGGAAAATTCAAATTCTCATTCGGTCCGTGGAACATTCATGAGGGCGCCGATCCGTTCGGGCCGACCGTGCGCAAGAGCATTGTCTTTAACCGAAAATTAGCGTTCTACAAGAAACTGGGATTCGACGGCGTTCAATTCCATGATGACGATGCGGTGCCGGACATGAACCGGCTCACTCCGGAACAAATCGTCAAGAAGGCCGGCGCCGTGAAACGCGCGCTGGACGTGCAGGGCCTCACAGCGGAATTCGTGGCGCCGCGCCTTTGGGAGGATCCGCGCACTGTGGATGGCGGCTATACGTCCAACGATCCCAAATGTCGCGCCTATGCCTTGGAACGCAGTAAGCGCTGTGTGGACATTGCCAATGCGCTGGGTACGAACCTGATTGTGCTGTGGCTGGCCCGCGAGGGAACCTATATCCGCGAGGCGAAAGACAGCGCCTGGGCGACCGACCGCATTCTCGATGCTCTGAATGTCATGCTGGCCTATGACCGGAACATCCGCATTGCAATCGAACCGAAACCCAACGAGCCCATGGATCATACCTATATTCCAACGACCGGGCATGCCATTGCCCTTGGATTCCGCAGTATTGATCCAGTGCGCGTGGGAGTGAATATCGAGAGCGCCCACGCCATCCTGGCTGGCCTGGATCCCTCGGACGAAATGGGCTTTGCCCTGTCTTTCGACAAGCTGTGGACCGTGCATCTGAACGACCAGAACGGCTTAAAATTCGATCAGGATAAAACCTTTGGGGCCGTGGACCTGCGCCGGGCGTTCAACCAGGTGCGCATCCTGGACCGGCACAACTATGGAGCGAATGGGGAATTTGTCGGCCTGGATGTCAAGGCCATGCGCACACAGAAAGATGATGTCGCGACAAAACATTTACAAAACAGCCGTGCGATCTTCCTGCGTCTTCTTGAGATTTCACGAAGTCTGAAAGAAGACAAGTTGCAGGTAATGATCAAAGCGCGGGACTACGAGGAACTGGAAATATACATTGTCAATCGGCTGTTAGGGAAACGATAACAAGTGGTCACGGTAATGCCTCAGTCACGAGGGGGGACGCTCGTAGCGGCGCCGCTTCCGGCGCCGTCGGAACGCGAAGGCGTTCCGCTACGTCCCCCCGTAACTGCCCCATTACTGGTCACGAGAAAATGCGACGATGGCCGCCGTAGAACCTGCCTGTGCGAATGCACAGATAGGCAAGTGCCGGATAGGAACAGAAAGGGCGCATAAGGTATGAGCGGACGAAACAACTCATGCGGACAGTCGGGTTGTTGCGCCGGCGGGAAGATCTTGACCGCTCCTGCTTACACTTCGGCAAATCCGTCCGGCACGGTCCCGTGCGGACGGCTTCGAGAGGTATTGGAAGTGGTGGAACAGGGGTGGACGCGCCGGATGATTCACGCTGATCACCCGGTCTACAGTGCCCGCATCGAATGGGAACGCAACTGGGAGGCCCCGGGGGTGGCGTATGATGGAAACCACTTGGGGATGTACATCTTGCGTGGGCTCGGCAAGCTGGCCTGGCTGTTGCCGGACTCGGAAACGGCACGGTACTTTCGTGGCACGGTGTTGCCGCGCCTGCTCGCCTCCCAGGATCCGGACGGATACATGGGAGCCCGCGATGCGGGGGACCATCACGGCCCGTGCTGGGAACTGATCGCCGAATCCGACATGCTGGAGACGTTGCTGTTCGAGTACCGTGTGACGGGGGATGCAGCCATCAGAGAGGCGGCCCGGCGGTTGAGCGAGTTTCTGGTAACCGATGCCGCCTACATGGGCGGCATCGGTTACCCGAGCATGCCGTCCACGGTTCCGGGCACGCGTTGGGACCATCCGAAAGCGCTGTTTCGTGGAATGCTGATGGCGGCGCATGCGTTGACTGGCGACGCGCGCATTCCGACACGATTGCGCATCTGCTACGGACACATACGGGAGGCAATCCGGACGCAACTGGAGACATCGGGGACCGAGGAGCACTGGTCGAGCGGACATATGAACGATATCTCGCATGCCATCCAAGCGCCTGCCGTCATGTTGCTGTTGACTGCCGACCCGGACGACTTGGCGATGGCGATTCGCGGCGCCGAACGAGTTATGGAGATTGCCGGACAAGTCTCCGGCTATCCGGTGGGATGGGAGGCATACGAAGCGAAAGATCCGCGCAAGACGACCGAACACTGCAACTTCATCGAGTGGCCGACGGCCTGCCGGACGCTGTTCAACGTAACCGGCCAGGTGCGGTTTGCGGACTGGGCCGAGCGCGCCCTCTACAACGGATATTGGGGCAGCAAGACTAAAGACGGCGTGGCACTTCAATATCAATCGGCGCCGAATCAGCTTGTCCTCGCCCCATGGATGCGCACGACGCGTGATGGGGACAAGTATGGTGTCAATCACGGATGGTTCGACATGCAGCACGGTCCGGGTTGCTGCAATGTTTTTTCGGCTGAGGCGTTCCCTCGGCATGTCGAACACGCGGTGGCGCGAGGACAGTCGGGCGGGGTAGCCGTAGTGTACTACATGCCTTGCCAGTTCATGGCGCCGATGGAAGACAGCAACCGCCTGGAACTGATTATGGATACCGACTATCCTTTCGATGATCGTGTGCGCTTGGAGCTGCGGCTCGCGCAAGCGGCGCGGTTCCCGTTGGAGTTGCGGATTCCGACTTGGGCGCGGGGCGCGGTCGTGACGGTTAATGGATCTGCATTGGATGTCGTCGTGCAGACCGGGAGTATGCTGAAGGTCGATCGCGAGTGGAAATCCGGCGACCTCGTGGAGATTGCGTTTGATTTCCCGCTGCAACTTGTCTGGCACCATGAAGAAGGTTGCGTGCCCGGCGCGGCCATTCAGCGTGGTCCTCTCGTGTTTGCGTTGCCGGTCTCGGCACGGTGGGAGTTCGCGGGCGAAGGGCAGATCGGACCGGACAACATCCGGGAGCGTTGGCATCTCTTTCCGGCGGCGGGTTCCTTATGGAATGCGGCGTTGGACGTCGATCCAAGGAATCCGGAGCATTCCTGCCGTCTGGTCCGCATGGCGAACCCAGGCTTGAAAAAGGCATGGCAGTATGCCCCGGTCGGGTTGCAGGTGCGCGGCCGCCGTGTGACCAACTGGGGGCTTGCGGGTACTCCGGAAAGGCCGGAAACACCGCCGATGCCCGCTGCGGGCATGCTTGAGATCGACGATACTCCTGTGGACCTAACCCTGTTGCCGATGGGTTGCACGGAGTTGCGTATGACGTGCCTGCCGTTTGTGGAAAGGTGAGTAGAGAGAAAGGAAGATACCTATGAAGAAACGTGATGATAATTGTCTACTGCGTAAGAAACCCTTGCCCTTTGAGTTCCCTGGCGCCAACTGGTTCGACCGTCAGGAAGAACGGGCCGCGTTGCGCGTTATCAGGGCCAAGAGCCCCTTCCGGTATTATGGGCCAAAATGCGGGTTCGAGGTGGATCGCTTGGAAGATGAGTTTGCCAGGGTCAACGGTGTGAAACACGCCTTGGCTGTCAGCAGCGGCACCCAGGCCCTGGCCACGGCCATGGCGGCTCTGGGCATTGGGCCGGGCGCCGAGGTTATCGTGCCGGCCTACATGTGGATCGCCATCGTTGCCAGTATCGTGCGGCTGGGCGCTATCCCGGTTTTGGCGGACATTGACGATTCGTTCACCCTCGACCCGCGACGGCTGGAGCAGCGCATTACCCGGCGCACGCGCTTGATCGTGGGGGTCCACATGAGCGGCGCGCCGGCCGATATGGCGGCCATCCTGAAGGTGGCCCGCAGACACAAGATTCCCGTCCTCGAAGATTGCGCCCAGTGCAACGGCGGCTCATTCCGGGGCCGACAAGTCGGATCCATGGGCACGCTGGGCATCTTCAGCTTTCAACTCAACAAGAACATGACCACCGGCGAAGGAGGGATGCTGGTTACAAATTCGACGCATCTGTTCCGCCGCGCCTCGGCGATTCATGATCTCGGCTATCCGCGGATCGGCGGACGTCTGGTCATGGAAAACGGACCCTATGCCCTGTGGGGATTCGGAGGCCGGCTCAACGAAATTGCCGGCGCCATCGGCCGCGTTCAGTTGAAAAAACTGCCGCTTGTTGTCGCGGCGATGCGCAAGGCCAAGGCTCAAATCAAGAAAGGCGTTGCCGATATCCAGGGATTGACCTTCCGGCGTTTGAACGATACGCGGGGCGACACTGCCGCCTTCCTGATCATGATGCTTCCGGACGCGGGCCGGGCCGGGAAGTTTGCCAAGGCTCTCAATGCTGACAATATTTTTGCCGGCATGTCGCCAACCCTGCGCGTCGCCGATTTTGGGATGCACGTCTATTTCAACATCCACTCACTCGTGGAGAAGCACAGCAACAGTCCGGACGGTTTCCCATGGACTCTGCCGGCCAACAAACATAGCGTATATAGCTATACCAAGGGAGCGCTGCCGGTTTCGGACGCCCTGATGGAGCGCAGTGTGATCATGCCGATCCCTTCGGTCATGACCGGGCAGGATATTCAAGATACCATCAGTGCAATTCGCAAGGCTGCCGCACAACTGCTGTAATGTGTTTGAACAAGCGGGGTGATAACAACTTTGGGTCCGGAACATCTGCCACGGATTTGATCATTATGAGCGCAATGATATGTTTCAAAGATATCAGTCCGACCGTCTTCCTGCGCCGGCGGGGGACTCGGCTGGAACAGCTGGCGCAGGTGACGCTCGTCAATGTCGGGCCGGCATGCCGGGGCACGCTGTCGGTCGAAGGGCCCGGCGGCAAAATCATTGCCACGGCTTCGGTTAGCCTGACCGCGGGCGAAACCACCGTGGATGTGTTCGTGCCGGAACTCAAGGCGCCGGCGCAATTGGTTTTTTCCGTCAAGACAAATGAAGGTGAACCGGTTTGCCGGGAGTTGACCTGGTTGCCGCCGCGGCGCTGGGTGGTGCACGTGGTCCATCTTTCGCATCATGATGTTGGCTACACCGATCTTGCCTCCCGTGTCATCGCCGAACACGATGTCTGGCTGGATCAGGCGCTGGAGATGGCAGAGGCCACCCGCAGGTATCCGGACGAAGCCCGATTCCGGATTGTAGTGGAGCAGGCCTGGTCCATTGACCATTATCTCCGTCATGCCTCTGCGGCGCGGCGCGCGCGCATGCTGAAGCTTATTCGTGCCGGGCAGGTGGAGGTGACCGCCTTATTCGGCAACATGATCACCGAGTTATGCGGCAGCGAAACCCTGGCGCGTTGTGTCTATCCGGCGTTTCGATTACAGCGCGATTTCGGCATTCCGATCATCTCGGCGGAACATAACGACATTCCCGGTTTTTCATGGGGCCTTAGTCAAGTCCTGACCGAAGCCGGTGTTCGGATTTTCTGTCCCGGTCTGCCGCTCTATTATTCCTGGGGAGGCGGGAACCGGCCCTCATTCTGGGATGAGGAACGCATTTTTGGCTATCGAGGCATGCCGGGGTTATTCTGGTGGGAGGCCCCAAGCGGCAAGCGAGTTCTCTTCTGGAGCAATAACCAGGGATGCGGCGGAGACTGTCACGGTTCGCTCCCGGGTTTGCCCGGACGTTTGCGTGAGTTGGCGGAAAACGGCTATCCCTACGCTATCCTCCGTTGGCCGGTCAGCGGCGGAGCCCGGGATAATTCCCCGTATATCGGCGATTATGCCGATACGATCCGCGACTGGAACCGCCGCTGGGCCTATCCGCATCTCGTGAGCAGTACCAATGCCCGTTTTTTCACCGATCTCAGCCGCCGGATTGATTTCAACACGCTGCGGGTGTGGCGCGGCGATGTTCCCGGACAGGATTACCCGGTCGGCGCTATTTCCACGGCGGGGCCAACGGCCGTTAATCGTCATAACCATTCCGGAATGGTTGCGGCCGAAACGCTGGCGATTCTGGCGACCATTCATGCCGGTCATGCCTATCCGCAAGCCCCACTGCGTGACGCGGTGGAGGAAATTCTCTGGCACGATGAGCACACATGGGGCTACCATTTTCCCTGCGGACCTGCGGCGTGCGCTTCAGAACTGGAGAAGGCGGTCCATGCGCACCGTGCCGCGGCGTTGATCCATGAAGTCTCCACCAAGGCGATGGCTCGGATTGCCGATGCTATGCGCCTGACTACCGACGGCATTCACCTGGTGGTTTTCAATCCTCTGGCCCAGGAGCGGACAGGTTTTGCCGCAACGCCGTTGCGTCAGATTGACAACTGCGGCAGTGAAATGATTCCAGTGTCGGCGGAGAAGTATCCGCAGAAAGGCGGCTACCTGCGCGGCGTGATCCTGAATACCCGTTGGCCGGTCCATCCGCCGCCGGAACTATTGGATGGGAAATTCGACCTGGTGGATGTGACCACGGGTGAACCGGTGCCGTACCAAATCGTGGAAACAGACTCCATCCTCGGACCCGAGGTGCACGCGGCTCAGCGGCTCGGTCTGGCCGCCGGCGGAAAACGCTATGGATTCTTTGAAAACCCACTCGGTTTGAAGAAAACCCTTGTTTTTCGCGCTAATGCTGTGCCTGCCCTGGGCTACCGCACGTATCGGCTCGTGCCGCGAGCGGATCATCCTTCATTCCCTTCTGCGGTTTCAATTACCAACGAATGGATCGAGAATCGGTATTACCGTATCGAGATGGATACCAAAACAGGCGCGGTCTGCAGTCTGAAAGACAAGCAGAGCGGTCGCGAGTGGATTGACCGCGATACACCGCACGCGCTCGGTCCTTTGATCGTGCGCGATCAGACCGGCCACGAGACTATCGCCTGCTGTGAGGGGGTGCGCGTTGTCCTCGCCGGTCCACTGTGCGCCGCAATGCGCGCCGTGTACGCGGCGCCGGGGCATCCACGCCTGGAATTGACTGTGATGCTTCGCGCCGAGGAGCGCCAGATCGCGGTTTCTCTTGGCATGCTCAAGGATCCGACGCCTCTGCTGGAAACGTTCATGGCCTTTCCGTTCCGGTTGCCCGCGGGCAGGTTTCTCCATGACGGACCGTTGTGTGTAATTGATCCGGCAACCGATCGTTTGCCGGGCGCCTTTGCCAACCGCCTGTCGGTCCAAAATTGGGTGCGGGTCTCGGATGGAGAGGCCTCGGCGCTCTGGAGCAGTTTGGATGCGCCGGTTGTGAGTCTCGCGCGCCTGTGGCCTTCGCGAGTATCACCGGCCCATTCGTCTGTCATTCCTCCGGACCTGGATCTTCCACCACAGCAAGAGAATGAATTGCGCGGCGGCTCGATCTACTCGTGCCTGACATCCAATAACTTCGGCACGAATTTTTCCGTGTCCCAAAGCGGCCACCTGTTATTTCGTTATGTCCTGGGTCTGCGCGAAGACGAGGCCAACGCCACCGAATCCGCCGCGTTCGGCTCTGCGGCGGCCATGCCGTTGCAAACGATCTTTACCGAAAGACGAGGCAATGTTGCCGGCGCGCTCCCCAGCGCGAAAGGATTTTTGGAAATTGACCATCCTGCGGCGCAATTGCTGGTATTCAAGCGGGCTGAAGATGGGGGTGGTGTCATTATCCGGCTGTGGAACGTTTCAGCGCAGGCGGTCAGTGCGCGCCTGCGTCTTCCAGGCCGACCGCTTTTCAGCGTCTCTATCTGCACGCTGGCCGAAAAAAACATCGGCCCGCGCCTGGCGCATGGCTATAACAGCATCCAAGTGAAGCTGGCGCCGCAACAGGTTCTGACCCTGCGATTAATAATCCATAAATGGAGGAGGAGCTGGCAAACCACTATACATAATAGGAGTAAAAGTTATGATTAAACTACCGGAAAAAGGGGTCTGTGCGCATCGCGGTGAGATTGCTACCTGCCCGGAAAGTACAATAGCGGCATTAAAAAAAGCGGTTTCTATCGGCGCCCAAATGATTGAATTCGATGTTCGTAAATCAATAGATGGTCATTTCTTTATTTCTCACGAATTCACCTTAGAACGTATTGATGGAAGAAATATATCCCCTACAGAATTAACTTGGACTGAATTACAGAAACTAGATGTAGGCAGTCATAAAGGAGATCAGTTTAAGAATGAAAGAATCCCTACATTGGAAGAAACATTAAAAATTATGCCGGTAAATGTCTGGCTCCTTGTACACTTATGGTCCGGAGATTTGAAAATGGCGCAGGAAGTAAGCCGGATAATTTCCTGCAACCGTCAACATCAGGTTATTCTCGGAACAACTCCTGATCGAATCAAAGTGGCGCGCGAGGTCTGCCCTGAAATAAAGACTATGCATTGGAGTAATAACTGTCCAAATTCGTTTGACTATGTTAACGAATCCATTGAATTGAAAGTTGATTTTCTGCGGTTCTGGAGTATGCAGTGGGCAAAGAAACCGATGACACAAGAGCTTGTTAACAAAGCAAAAGAAGCGGGGATAAAAGTTCTTTATTGTGAAGCATTAAATTATGATGAAATAGTGCGACTGCTTGAAATGGGAATAGATTTTCCAATAGTGGATTGTGCTCTGAGTGAAGCCATGAATGCCTGTAAAAAATTAAATTATTTCCCGGTAAAACCAAACTTTCCGGAAGATATTAAAAGATAAAAAGCTATGATATATCTGATATTATCAATTTTATTTCTTTCCTTGTTGCCAGTGACAATGCGTATCGGTTTGGAATAAGGAGGAAAACCGGAGGGGATGAATGTGTTTTATCGTATCATTCCCGGGATCATAGCCCTGACGATGATATTTTCCCGGGATCATCCGATAGAGTTTGTCTGCCTTGCCGTAAAAAGTTTGGCGTTCTTTTATGGCCTGGTCGGAACTGTTTTCTTTTGGCTTGGTGGATACGCCAGCATCAAAACAGTTTCTTATGGCCCCCTTGGCAGAGACCAAGAATTATCAGTCTGTTTATTACTATGCCGAAACTAACGTTGGGACACTACTGTTTTATGATTAACAAATTATCACCTTATGTCGGAATAGCCGCATTGGCCAGTCCGATGGAAGTCGGCGCCGGACGGGCTGAACAGGCCGCGGCTGATCTTGGCCGTGTGCTGGAATCTGCCGGATGCAAGGTTGTTAATGGCGGAGCAATCAAGAACGCTGACCAGGCGCGAACTGCTGGCCTGAATTTTGCCGAAAAACACGTTTCCTGTATTGCCTTAGCGGCGGCAAGCTGGTTTGAAGATTATCTTGTCCTGGATTTGCTGGAAGAATGCGATGTCCCCGTAATTTTCTGGGCATTGCCCGGGATGGAAACCGGGGCGTTGTGCGGCACTCAGCAGGCAACCTGTTATCTGAATCAATTGGAGAAACCATGTCGGACGGTCTTTGGCGAGATTGGGGTAGGGGAGTCGTTTGCCCGGTGCATGAGTTTTGTGCGCGCAGCCGCGCTATATAAGTGTATCTGCCGCGCGAGGATTGGATTGGCCGGTCAGCATGTCCGCGGTATGTCAGAAGTTGCCGTCAATGAATTTGCCTTGAAAAAAACGATTGGCTCAAGGGTTGTGCCGGTGGATATGGTCGGTTTGCTGAATAAGGCGCGTACGGCAAGCCAGGCTGAAAAGCAAAAATTATGGAATCAGGTCAAGTCGTCGGTCGGGGTTGTCCAAGTTGCCGATGAGGCCGGACAGCTTGCGGCCGGCATGACTTTGGCTGTCCGGGAGGTTGTCCAACGGGAAGGCCTGTCCGGTCTGGCCTTCGGATGTTATCCGGATTTCATGGGATATGCCTGTCTGGCTGCGTCTCTGCTGGCGGATGATGGCGTTCCAATAGGCTGTGAGGGAGATGTCAACGGCGTGGTGGGCATGCTGATATTGACCCTGCTCACCGGTCAACCGACGCATAACACCGACTGGCTCGATCCCTTGCCGGATGGAAGTGTCGTGTTCACCCATTGCGGCTCTGGATCCTATGCGCTTGCCGAGCGGCGGAAGGATATCTCCTTGGCGCCGGTTCGTCTGGTGAATCAGGGTGTCTGTTCGCTTTTCCCGGCCAAACCGGGACCAGTGACGCTTGTCAATCTGGTTCCCGTGGGCGAAGGGTATCAACTGGCTGTGATGGAAGGCGAGGCGTTGCCGGCGGATATGGTTTTCCCGGGCAATCCGCTGTGCGTCAAATTCCAGCCGCCGGTTCATGAGATCATCGAGTGGATTCATGACGAAGGCATCGGGCACCACTGGATGGCCGGCTATGGCCACGTGGCGGCTGAACTACGCGCTTGGGCGGCCATTGCGGGTTCCGGCCTGCGCCTGATTCGAAAATAAGCTTGATGCGCTGAGGAAGCCGCGCCCGGCGCGGGTTCCGAAGTCGCATCCGAGGCTTGATGTGCTTTACTTCTGAAACATTTCGGTCAGGATGTCGAGGATTCGGTCTCCGGATGTTTGCGAGAGCTGTCCGAGTTTCTTGACGAGCCGGACCTTGTCCACGGTTCTGATCTGATCGAGCACGATTTGTCCCTCGATACCTTGAAAGGTACAATTCATGCGTGTCGGATAGTGCCGCCCCTTGATCTCATGCCCGACCGTTGGGTCGAGAATGACGAGAAAAACGTCGAATCGGTTTACTTCCATTGCCAGTCCTCGGCATCCCAACGTGTTGAAATGGGTTGCGGATCCAATAGCTTGTCGTCACCAAGCCGGGCCCATCTTTTGGAAGGCTTTCCCCCATCCAGATCGGGTGCGGCGGGGAGAATAAATGAGGATCATTCGATCCCGTATATCCATCTCGATCTTCCCTGTCAGTCCGCATTGCTCTATGAGGGGCTTCGGTATGCGAACTCCTCGTGAATTACCTATAGGAACGAGTGTTGTTTTCATATTGTTGCCGTAAGCACATTGTTGTTACTTATCAAGCTGTGATTTTCTAGTCCCAACATCAGAGGTTACCGTTTCCGAAACCGCTGCGGGTAAGGCATACGGTATCGGGGAGAGGAAGGCTGGGGAAAACCGGCGGGTTGATGAAT
>Ga0180014_1000032_pt1 | contig 36272 bp, 33 predicted proteins | sample KR13_S1_MetaG_FD_116507 | JGI IMG/M metagenome (GOLD analysis project Ga0180014, IMG submission 116507) | Groundwater microbial communities from the Olkiluoto Island deep subsurface site, Finland - KR13_S1_MetaG | ecosystem: Environmental > Aquatic > Deep subsurface > Groundwater | place... | reverse complement strand
TTGGGTCAGCCTCGACCCGGTCAAAAAAATGCTGCAGGGACGGGAGACCATCAGCTGGACCAACACCAGTCGGGACGTTATCCCGGATTTCTGGTTCCACCTCTATTGGAACGCCTTTAAAAACGAAAAAAGCGCCCTGATGGAGGAGGCCCGCCACGATGAGCCGTCAGGTACGTTTCACGGCGACACCAATGTCAAGGACGGCGACTGGGGTTGGATCGACGTGGAAAAGATCCGCCTCACTGACGGGACCGACCTGTCAGCCACCATGCGGTTCATGACGCCCGACGAACCGCGCAATCGCGACGACCAGACTGTCATGCGCGTCACGCTGCCCAAGCCGTTGGGACCGGGGGAAACGCTTAAGCTTGAATTGACTTTTAAGGCTAAAATCCCCAAAACGATCCGCCGCTCCGGCTATTACCACAACGGCTACTTCATCGGCCAGTGGTTCCCCAAGCCCGGCGTCTACCAGCAGGGCAAAGGCTGGAACTGCCACCAGTACCACCTGAACAGCGAATTTTTCGCCGACTTCGCCCGTTTCCGGGTGCACATTACCGTGCCCAATAAATACGTGGTGGGCGCGGCCGGGAAAGAGACGGCCCGCAAGAACGATTCGGGACGCAAAACATCGACCTATACCTTCGAACAGGACCGTATCCACGATTTCGCCTGGACCGCCGACCCCGATTATATCAGGATCGAACGCAACTTCATCGCCGCCAATGAAGTCAGCCAGGCCGAATACCGGGAAATAGCCGGCATCTTGCGCCTGCCCCTGGAGAAAGTCAAGCTCCCGGATGTGAAGATGATCCTGTTGATCAACCCCGAGCACCGCAGCCAGGTCGAGCGCCATTTCAAGGCCCTGCGCATGGCCCTGAAATATTACGGCCTGTGGTACGGTCCATATCCGTATGAGACGGTCACCATGGTCGATCCCCCATTCCGCAGCGGCAGCGGCGGCATGGAATACCAGACCATTTTCACCGCCGGCACCCAGGTCCTGCCCAGTCCGCAGGCCAACCATCCCGAGACGGTGATCATCCACGAATTCGGCCACGGCTACTGGTACGGAATGTCGGCCAATAATGAATTCGAAGAGGCCTGGCTGGATGAGGGGCTCAACACCTACTCCACCGCCAAGGTGCTGGCCAAGGCCTATGGACCCGGCGCCTTTCCCCTGACCCTGGCCGGCATTCCCCTGACCCGCTACAGCGGTTCCTTCAAATATTCCGACCTGGAAATCGACCGGGCCGCGGCCATCCAGATCGTCAAGTACGATCCTGTGATGACCCCATCCTGGAAATTCTACAATTCCATGAGCTACGGCCTGAATGTCTATATGCGGGCTTCGACCTGCCTGAACACCCTGGAAAACCTCATCAGCAAGGAGGCCATGCTGCGGGTCATGCGCGCTTTCTATAGCCGCTTCCGTTTCCGCCACCCGACCACCAAAGATTTCATTGCCACGGTCAACGAGGTCAGCGGCCGCGACCTGAACTGGTTCTTCGACGAGCTGTTCTTCGGCACCAATGAGTGGGATTACGCGGTCGACCAGGTGTTCTCGCGCGAGATCACCGCCAGCCGTGGCGTATTCGACCACCAGGGGGGGAAAAGCGAGATCACCGCCAAAGCAGCCCGCGCCATGGACAAGAAAATCAAGCAACCCCGCTACCAGTCCTTGGTCCGGGTCAGGCGCCTCGGTGAAGCACGGCCCGGCCCAGGCGTCATGCTCAAGATCAAGACCGTGTTCGAAGACGGCTCCCAAAAAATCAATTATTGGGACGGCCAAGGCCGCTGGACTGAGTTCAGTTTTACGGGCCACAGCAAGGTCAAGTACGCCCAGATCGATCCCGACAACGTGTTTCTCATTGATTGCGACCTGAGCAACAACAGTTACATAGTCAAGGCTAATATGGCCGGAACCCTGCGCTGGACCGGGAAATTGCTGTTCTGGCTGCAGAACCTGCTGCAATTTATCAGCGCTTTGAGCTGAGGAGGAAACCATGGGAAATTTCAGAATTTTGCTCAAAGGCATGATCCTCAGTTGGCAAAAGCGCCGCCTGGCCTTCAGGCTGTGGGCCATCAATTTCATTTTTTCATTTTTTGCCGTCGGACCGCTCTTTTTTCTGATGATGAAGCACATGTCCCATTCTTTTTCAGGAGAGCGCGCCCTGCAGAAGCTTGACCTCTTTTGGCTGGCCGATTTTGTCCACCGTTTCACGAACATCACGCCGGCTCTTTTGGGTTCGGCGCTTCTGGCCGCGGGCTTGTACCTTATCCTCTCCGTCTTTCTCAACGGCGGCATCATCGGCTGCCTGAACCGCCCCGAAGCCAAAACGACCCTGGCCGATTTTTTTCACGATTGCGGCCTTTATTTCTGGCGCTTCTTCCGGCTGTTCATCCTCTCCATCCCGGTCTATCTCGCGGTCCTGGGAATTTTTTATAAACTGATCAAAGCTTTCCTGGAGATCTTCAACCGCCGGGCGCCGAGCGAATGGCCGGCGCTGATTGTCAGCAACCTGCGCCTCCTCACTCTGGTCCTGCTGCTGAGCATGGTGGCCATGTTCTTCGACTACGTCAAGATCGGCCTGGTGACCGGCGGCCGTAAACAAGTGTTGAAGGAGACCTGGCTGACGCTGAAATTCTTCGGGCGGCGATTTTTCAAGGCCTGGGGACTTTATCTGCTGGCCGGGCTGGTTTTTGTGGCGCTGACACTGTTTTACCTGGAGATCGCCCGCCTCATTCCCAAGAACCGCCCGCTGCTTGTCCTGCTGGTATTCCTCTGGCAGCAGATCTACATCATTGGTCGCCAATGGAGTAAAGTGCTGTTCTTCGCTTCCGAGCTCGAGTTCACCAGAGAGAACATGGGAAAAACTGGGTAGACGGCCGACGGTTCACGGTGTACGGTCAGGAAAGAAAAAGAGAATAATGAAATGGAGAAAGGATTTCTCAGAAAGACTGCAACGATTTCATATTGCCCTTCTTTCTTCACCGTCAACCGTATACCGTGCGCCTTACGCCTAGCTCTTTCCCTTTCTGCCTTGATTTTCGGAGCCCCTCGTGCTACATTTGAGGCCTTGGAGGACCAGTTGAAAAAAAGCAGGATGTTCTTGAAAATAGCATTGGCGCTGATTTTTATGGCGCGTTTGGGAGGCGAGACCATGTTCATCGACAGAGATACCCAGGACGAGGTCCGCGAGTACTTATTGGGGAAATACGGTGAAGAGCAAAAATTCCGCATCAACCGCGGCGTGCAGCAAACCGCCGCCTTCTGGCGTGCCGCTGACGGCAGCGCCGAAGAATTCTCGAAATTCTGCAAGACGAACTTCATCGCCGACCCGGAGCGGCTGCAAACACATTTCAAGCGCATCGAAACCAACTTCGAATCACTTTACGGCCACCTGAACAAGATCAGCCTGGACCTGAAAAGACCGCTGCAACTGGATTGGGGAAAGATACTGCCTATCGATCAGCGCTTCGGCCGCCTCGACCCCACCGCCCACATCAGCGACGACCTGTTCGAAACCCAAATCGCTTTCGACATCCTGCTGAACTTCCCTGCTTACTCTCTGGCCGAAAAGACCGAGCTGGGGCCGGCATGGAACCGGTGCGACTGGGCTTATGTCCGCTGCGGCGACCTGTTCCTCTCGCGCCTGCCGGCCCGGGTCAGCCAGAACGCGACCGCAGCCTTGAACGAAGCCGAGACCTACATTTCCGAATACAACATCCACATGGGGCGCCTGCTCGACAACCAGGGCAAAACGCTGTTCCCGGAAAACCTGAAGCTGATCAGCCACTGGGGCCTGCGCGACCACCTCAAGGGCCTCTACGCCGAAAAGCACGGCTTGGCCGGCCAAGAGATGATTTACGAAGTGCTCAAACGCATCATCCAGCAGGATATTCCCAAAACCATGGTCAACCGCCGGGATTTTTTCTGGAATCCATTCAAGAACAAAGTCTATAAAGACAGCAAGGAGATCGGCTGGACGCCGGAGCCCAACACCCGCTACCTGCAGCTGCTCAACATCTTTAAGGCCATGAAAGAAATGGATGAACATTTCCCTTCCCTGCCCAGCCATGCGCAGCGCAAGTTCGAACTGGAACGCGAGTTGGAAGAGGCCGCGATGGAAAAACTTTTCGAGGAAGTGCTCACTTCGGCGCAGGTGAAGGACACAGCCGCCCTGGTGGAAAAGCGCCTGGGACGCAAGCTGAAGCCCTTTGACATCTGGTACAACGGCTTTAAACCCAGGGCGAAAATTTCGCAGGCGGAACTGAACCGCCGTGTGGGCCAGAAATACGCCGACCTGAAGGCATTTGAAAAGGACATGCGCGCCATTCTCCAGGAACTGGGCTTCCCGGCCAAAAGCGCCGACTTCATCGCCGCCCGTATCGCCGTCGACCCGGCCCGCGGCGCCGGCCACGCCTGGGGCGCCATGATGCGCTCGGAAAGGTCCAGGTTGCGCACCCGCCCCGACCACGGCGGCATGAGCTACCAGAGCTTCAACATTGCCATGCACGAACTCGGCCACTGCGTGGAGCAGACGCTTGCGCTGCACAAGGTCGACTCCTACATGCTGGCCGGCGTGCCCAACACCGCCATCAGTGAAGCCTTTGCTTTCATCTTCCAGAGCCGCGACCTGGAGATCCTCGGGCTGAAGAACGAAACACACAACGCAAGGCAGTTGAAAACCCTGGACACGCTTTGGATGACCTGCGAAATAGCGGCAGTGGCCCTGGTGGACATGCAGGTCTGGAACTGGCTTTATAAAAACCCGGGGGCCAATCCGGAAGCATTACGCAAGGCGGTCATGCACTGCGCCCGCCAGGTATGGAACAAGTATTACGCCCCGATCTTCGGTGTCCGCGACCAGATCATCCTGGCCGCCTATTCGCACCTGATCGACGCCGCGCTCTATCTCCCCGACTATCCCCTGGGCCACTTGATCTCATTCCAGCTTGAAAGCCATCTGGCCGGCAAGAACCTGGGTACGGAAATGGAACGCATGTGCCAGGCCGGGCGCATCATTCCGCAGTTGTGGATGAAGAATGCGGTGGGCGAGGAAATATCGGCCGCGCCGCTGCTGGAAGCGGCTGCGGAAGCATTAAAGGTTGTCAAGAAATAGTCGGCGCACGGCATACGGTTGACGGTTGACGGCAAGAAAAAGAAAAGGCAAAAGCGAAGGCGTAGGGGCGGCCCCCTGTGGCCGTCCTTTTTAAAATTCTCAATCACAAACAAGCACCAATGACCAAATGACCCAAACTAAAGTTCTGCCTCGGATAGGGAACGCAGATCTGCGTTCCCTACGGAAGAATATCCATGTCGCCTTTTTTAGTCCATTGGAATTTGGAATTGAAGATGGGCGGCCACAGGGGGCCGCCCCTACTGTCTTTTTCCTTGGTCTTTCTCTTGCCGTACACCTTCGACCGTACACCGTAAACCGATTGCTATTTCATCATATTCAGGAAATTGACCAGCAGCCTGATCCCGAATTGCCCCGACTTTTCCGGATGGAATTGCACTCCGTACAGCGGATACTCGCGGTGGACGATGGCTTCGACCCTGCCGGCCGCGTTTTCTGCCAGAACCCGGAAATGTAAACCAAAAGCTCCGTCGCGCTCCACGATCTCTTCATGGCTTTGGCGCATTTTAAAAACCGGGGGGAAAGCAGAGAAGATGCCCTGAGCTTTTTTTATAAAAATTTCTTCTTCGCCCAGGTGCTTGCGCCCGTCTTTTTTCACCAGGCAGCCGAAAGCTCGGGCCAATACCTGGTGTCCGTAGCAAATGCCCAACAGCGGCCGGCGGTTCTTGTTAAGGAATTCGAGCAGCCCTGCCTCAGCCTCATCGGCGCCGACCATTTTCTGCGATCCGGAAACGATCACCCCGGAAAGCAGCTTACTTTCTGTCAAGGTGTCCCGGTCGGCAATGGTCAGGATATCCAAATCGTACCCTGCCGCGGCCGCCCCGGCTTTCAGCCACTCATGGTAGCCGGCGATTTTTATTTCCGCTTCTTCCCGGTAACAGTTGATCAGCAAAATGTTTTTTTTCATGCATTCACTCGAATCGGCATCCATTATACATGAAAACAGACAGGGATTGATCCATGTGTCTGCTTGACGCTGGTCAAATATTTTTTTTTAGGTAAAATACCATCTATGAACGATCGCAGAAAAATCATCCCCTTGTTTGCCATACTACTCCTGCTGATCGCCATTGACATCCTGGGTTATATGATCATCGAGAGGGCGCACTTCCTGGAAGCATTTTATATGACGGCGATCAGCATCACCACCGTGGGCTACCGGGAAGCTTTCGAATTGAGCCCCGCCGGGAAGCTTTTCACCATATGGGTCATATTCAGCGGCCTGGGGACTTTTTTCTATATCGCGGGCAGGATCGCCGAAAGCGCCCTGGAAGGCAACATTCGGCGCATCCTGGGGAGACGCAAAATGAAATCCATGTCTCGACTCAAGGACCACCTGGTCATCGCCGGCTTCGGCATCATGGGCGAACAGGTTTGCCGGGAACTGCAGAAACTGAAGGTCAAGTTCATCGTCATCGACAACCGCGGCGATCGCTTCGCCCATGCCGAGGAACGGGGATACAACGTGCTTCTCGGCGATGCCACCGACGAGGAAATCCTGAGGATGGCGGGAGTGGACAAGGCCAAGACCTTCGTTTCATTGCTTTCATCGGACGCCGACAATATTTTCACTGTCCTGTCGGCGCGCGAAACCAACCCTTCCATCTTCATCATCGCCCGCGCCCTGGACACGGCCAACAAGAACAAATTGTTCAAGATCGGCGCCAACCGCGTGATCACGCCCTACGAACTGAGTTCCCGCCGCATCATCAACACCGTGCTGCGGCCCAACGTGGTGGAGTTCATCGACCTGATGACCTTCGCGCCCCAGATGTCCCTTTCCATCGAGGAATTTACCATCCAGTCGGGATCACCGTTCGTCGGCAAACAGATCAAGGATTCCGGGCTGCGCCAGGAATACAACACCATCGTGATCGCCATCAAGCGCCAGGAGGAGATGTTCTTCAACCCTTCGCCCGAATTCGAGATCCGCGCCAATGATATCCTGATCCTGGTGGGAGAAAAGGAAAAATTGCTGAAACTCGGTTAAGGAGTGCTGCCCATGAGAATGATCATGCTGACGGTTTTGGGCGCATTGCTGCTCGGTCCGCTGAGCGCCGCTGAAAAAGTCACTTGCCGGATCGAAACCGCGGCCGGGGACATCCGCATCGAAGTGAACCTGGAAAAAGCCCCGCTTTCGGCCGCCAATTTCCTGCGCTACGTCGACGCAGGATTGTATGACGGCAGCACTTTTTTCCGGGTGCTGACGCCGAACAACCAGCCCGACAACGAATTCAAGATCGAAGCCATCCAGGGCGGTGACGTGGCGGAAGAGAAATGTTTTCCGCCCATCGCCCACGAAACCACGAAAATAACCGGCCTCCTGCACCTGGATGGCGCGGTCTCCATGGCCCGGGCCGAACCGGGCACGGCCAGCTGCAATTTTTTTATCTGCATCGGCGATCAGCCCGAGCTCGACTGCGGCGGCCGCCGCAACCCCGACGGCCAGGGCTTCGCCGTCTTCGGCCGGGTTGTGGCCGGCATGGACGTGGTCAAAAAGATCCAAGCCTTGGAACAGGAGAAGCAGTACCTGAAAAAGCCGTCGACCATCCTCTCCATCCGCCGTTTGGTTTCGCAAAAGTGACCCGGGGAACTACGCCGACAGTTGGGATTCGTTTTTCGAGAAAAACAATAAAAAGAAATTTTCTTTTTTTTAACGTCGAACATCGAACTCCCCCTGTGTCCCAAAATGGGACAATATGCCAAAGGTAGCAAGGATCAGTTAATCAGAATTTCCTGAGTTTAGACGATCCGGTTGTCCCAGAATAGGACGGTCGTGACATCCGAAGAAACCCTCGATCAAGGTGCTCCCAAATGGCTTTCCCGACTGTGGTGTCCCAAAATGGGACAATAAGGTCCTGGCCGCGCAGATTAATTTTTTGACGTTTTCGCAACAATCCTTTGCTATCGGCAGTTTCCGTTTATTCATTCCCCTTGGCATCGTTCATGCTTCTGATTTGCCAAGAATAGCTAAGGGGGACCGCAAATGAGAAACAAGAACATCGCCGATGACGTGTTCCGCTACGTAGTCAGGCTGCCCGAAGAAGAGTTAGCCGGACTGAACATCAAGATGCTCGCCGAGCATTTCGACGTCAGCCGCTGCCACATTTCGCGCCGCTTTCATGATGAGCGCGGCATGACCCTAGCCACCTTCATCAAGCGCCGGAAACTGCTGCGCGCCGAACGCCTGCTGGCCGCCGACAGCGACGTGACCGTCAAACAGCTGGCCTCGCGTCTGGGCTACGCCGACTATCAGTATTTCATCGCCCGCTTCAAGGAGCAGTGGGGCGAGTCGCCCGGCCGCTACCGCAAACTGGTGGTGTGAAAAAACCGATAAAGCTAATAAGTCATAAGGGGGAGAAAATGGAAAAAAAAATCGTTGGCAACGACTTATTAAAGGTTTATGAAAAAACGGGGGCAAAGAAGAAGATCATCACAATCCTGGCCTGGGGCGATCCCATCGATGTCGGTGCCGGTAATGAGGAAGAAATCGCGGTCCAGGTCAGTGCCCGTATTAAAAACAACGGCGAATTTGTCAATACAATGGTAGACGGATTCATCAATGCCAAGGCTAAATTGCTGAACCCGAATGCAAATGACGTGGTCAAGTACTCGATCTGCGATGTGCAGCAGGGCGACGCCTCGGTCCTGGAAACTCCCAAGGGAAAGCGCATTTTTTTCGACGGCGGCAAAAACCAGATGTTCGCCCGTTACCTGGCTGTCCGCTACAGCAAACAAAACTCCGCAAGCAGCCGCTTGGCGGTGGACGCCATCGTCGTTACCCACGGCGATAATGATCATTTAGGCGGACTGATTGAAATTGCCAAGTCGGAAAAAAATACCTCATCAACAAAAAGGATATTCATCCAACCCAAGGCGGTATTGCACAACGGACTAATAAAGGGAACCTCTAATAAACCCTTGCTGGCTTTCGGAACCACAACCGTAAATGCCGCTGACGGCGAAAGCTACGTAACGGATCTGGGCGATGATATCACCCAGGTTCCGGCCGCTCAAATGAATACGAACTTTAGCAAATGGCAGGAAGTATTATCTGAATGGAAAAAAAACGGCCCGGTCAAGATTCAGAGGCTATCCGACAAGATCCACGCCAACGCCTTTGACTTTTTGCAAAATGAAGGCATCTGGATCAAAATATTGGGTCCGATCGAGGACACGGTCAACGCCCAGCCGGCGCTGCGGCTTTTTAAAAATCCGTTAAAAGAACTACCGGAAGCGCAGGGAGAGGCCATCGGCACCAACCTGAAATTAGCCAATTCCTATTCGGTGTCGCACACCATCAACGGCCATTCCCTGGTGCTGTTGATCGAATACGGCAATGTGCGCCTGCTGCTGACCGGAGACATCAACAAGCAGGCGCAGGTACGCATGCTGGCCCAGGCCGCAACGGACAATTTCCCGACACGGGTGGACATTCTCAAAGTTCCCCACCACGGCTCGGCCGATTTCTCGACCGCCTTTTTAAATCAGGCGCAGCCGGTCATTTCCGTGGTCTCTTCGGGAGATGAAAACGAAATGACCGAGTATATCCATCCCCGCGCCACCCTGGTCGGAGCCCTGGGCAAGTACAGCCGCATCCCCCAGCCCATCGTGTTTTGCACGGAGTTGTCGGCTTTTTACAAGTACATGGGCAATGCCCGCCAGGTCAAGGCCGACGGCACGGCCAAGGGCGGTAAATTCTACGCCCATCAGCGCACCGCCTACGGCATCATCCATTTTTGCTTCAACAGGGAAAGGATCGTGGTTTTCACCCATTCGGGCAAGCGGGACCTGAAAGAAGCCTACGCCGTCAAGATTATGGCCGACGGCAGGGCCGTGCCAGACAATATTTCCATCATTTAAATAGAGGCTAAAAGTAATAATAAAATGCTGAAATAAACTCTATTTCATCGCCAGGTCAAAAAAGCGCCGGGGGAATGGTTGATGTAATTGAAAGAATTGGGCAAACAGAAATATACACAAATCGCGGAGTAAAAAAAATTCCTTTTCTTCCCAGGACAAATTCAAGGATGCGGCTCTTGCCCACCGGGATCCCCGGGTAACATTATCAGCCTTCAGTCAATGATCAGCCCCCCGAGAACCTTTGATGCGATCTCTCGGCCGTGATCGATGCCCTTCTGGATATTTTCAGTGTTGAAGTCGATGGTGTCGCAGATAAGGAACCTGGGGAAGTACTCGTAGAGTTTGATCTCCCGTTTGCCGGCCATGGTCTCGACGGGGCATTTGCGCAGCAGGTCGTTGTACATTTTGGCGATCTTCAGGTCGTTGAGCAGGACCTCGTTGGACATCAGGTCGAGGGAGCGGATGGCAACCGGCAGCACCTTGCTATCGATCTCTTTTCTTTCAGCCTGGATCGGGCTCAGGCCGATGACGTGGATCTCGTCGACCGGCAGCGAGTCGTCGATGATCTGCTTGAGCGGCAGGATGTCGCGTACGCCGCCGTCGACCCTCACTTCCTTTTCGCTGCGCTGCGTCTGCATGGCGAAGGGGATGGAGCAGCTCGCCTGCACGGCGTCCAGGAATTCCTCTCGCGACACCTGGTCGCTAGAGACATAGACCGGTTCACCCGAGACCAGGTCCACGTAGCCCACCACCCCTTTCAGGGCCGGCTGCAAATTAGGCAGTTCATCCAGTTTTTCCCTCATCTTCTTCATGGCGAACAGGCCGTCGGCCGAACCGATTCCCAGAACCTGCGCTAGGAAAGCACGGAAGCCCTGGGCGCTGAGAACATCGCTACGCTTGCTGATGGCCAACAGCTGCGCCTTCATGAACGGCAGGTTGCCGTAGCAGAGCCCGGCTGTGCACAGGCTGCCGCTGGAAATACCGTAAACAAGCTGGGGCCGGATGCCCTTTTCGAACATGACCTCCAACACGCCCACGGCAAAGCCGATCTTGGCCCCGCCGCCGGAAATGCAAACACCGATGCTCTTCATGTTTTTCCTCCCCTATGCAATTCTTTCCATTATCTTATTCGCCTTATTTTCAAAAAAATCAATAAAAAAATCAAAATATCACAAAATTCCCTATAGCTGAAAATTTATTGAGCAGACCTCGCTGTGCGCAATTTGTTTTAGATAAAATTCACCCTGTTTTTTTCGTATTTTAATAGTTACTATTTTTTTGAGAGAAAAATGCGGAAAAGAGAGAGAATCTATGGAAATTAGAAAAAATATTCTGCCCGCCAGTACATCCATGGTGAGGAAGCAAAAGATGAGTGATTTAAACTTCAAGGTAAAAGTGTCGGGCGATCTGTGTCATCGCAGCGGCTACGTGCAAAACGCTGCCGTGAAAAATCTGGTTTTTGCCGGCTCGACTTCCCGGGCGGTCCCGCTCACCCCCGGGGCCTATTCGCTGACCGTTTTTGTCGGAGCCAGTTTCGGCAAGACCAACGTCGATTATGCGGTGGAGCTGCTTCCCGGACCCGCCGTCCAGCTTCACGTGCCCGCGAACAATCCCATCCGCGCCCAAATCGTCGGCATCACCGGCTTTTTGGTCATTGATTTCACCCTTTCCTGAATAAGGAAAATCTGCAAAAAAACCTGAATTGCTCTAAAATTACCAATGTTAAATGAGACGGCATCTCTATTTCCAGACAGCGTTGAAGAACGCTGCCAATTTGCGCGGATCAAGATGGCCATTGGTGCGCACGCCGCTGCAGACGTCGACGGCGAAGGGTTGGACCTGATCGATGGCGGCGCGGACATTTTCGGCGTTAAGACCACCAGCAAGAAAAACCGGAACAGGAGACTGATCGACGATCATGCGGCTCAGGCGCCAGTCGTGGACGCGGTCGGTGCCGCCCAGTTCTTTGACCGCCAGGGCGGGATTGCCGCTGTCCAGCAGCAGGGCGTCGGCCTCGCCGGCGGCGCTGAGCGCCTCGTCGATCGATCCCTCGGAGCGGACGTGGATGACCTGGACGATCTTGATGACGGGCAGGACGAGGCGGATGGCAGCGATCGCTCCCGCCTCGGGCGCGTCGACCAGCTGCAGCGTGCCGGTCTGGGTGCGTAGGTGGTGGGCGACAATGGCGCCGGCCTGGGTTTTGCAGGTCAGCAGGAAGGTGGCCACCGGCGGCGGCACGGAGCGGGCGATGCGGCGGATGAGGTCGTCGGGGATCGGGCCCGGGCCGCTGGGCATGGCGGCCACCAGCCCCAGGGCCGAGGCCCCGAAGGAAATGGCCATCTTGGCCTCTTCCTCAGAAGCAATGCAGCAGATCTTCACCCTGGTTTTCATGGGAGTTCCAAATAAAATATAGCACACCTTATCGGAACAAGCGATATCCAACCGGAACCCCCAATCCACTTTTTTTATAAAGAATAAAGGGTACGGGAAAAGCGAACGGAAACGGAGGGCCAGGGAACCGACAAAGCGAGGTGGGACGTGCCTTCAGGTAAAATGGCCACTGTTTGAGGCCGTAGGCCGAGTCGGCCATTTTAGTCCAACCGAGCTTCGGTTGGTCTGGCCCGGAGTGGTGAGCGTTTCCGCACCCTTTATTCCATTTGAAAATGCTTCACTGAACTTGCCCCCCCTCTCTTTTGGAAAGTCGGGGGTGAGTTTTCCGGTAGAAATCAGGGGCGGACGTCCGCCCCTGAAAAGAAGCGGTTTATTCGATCTTGAAGTCGGCCTCGCTGACGGCAACGTTCAATTTTACTTCTTCTAAGTTCATTTCCGAGGCAGGCTTCCCGTCGGCCTTGCCCATGGTCTTGAATGAAAAGAGGATGCCGTCCACCATGCGAAAATCGGCATAGGTGTCTTCCATGGCGGCCGGGCCGCTCTGCGTCACTCCCTGGTACTGGCAGCCGACAACCTGGAACGACTTTTTGTCAACAAAATAGTGGCAGGTGATGGGACCACTGATGAGCAGGTCGGCGGTGTCGAGATCGGCGAATTTTTTTTCACCCACGTACTGCACCTGGTATTTGTCAAGGTTTTGACAAACATAGATCGGGTCCCGTAAAATGTTTTCCAGCATTGGTTTCACCTGGGTCTCGGGCAGGGGGAAACTGCCCTGCGGGGCCTGGGCAATCCCTTTACCGCCGCTGATTTTCATGACCACCTGGCCGCCGGGAGTATTGATGGTAAATTTGATGCGGTCCGGATAAACGATGATCCCTTCCGCGGCCATGGTCATTCCCTGCGTGACCATATCACCCTTGAAGGCATAGGACTTGACAGCCTTGATTTTATCGCTGCCGCCCATGGCCTGGATCGCTTTTTCCAGGATCGCTTTCCCCTGGGCTATGGTTTCAGCTGTAGCCGCCGGACCCTGGTCGGTTTTGGGCACGGGAATAGAGATATCGATGGTCTTTACGTCACCGAAGGTTGAGAGAGGATTGTCAAAATCCTCCTGTTTTCCGACTACCAGGATCTGCAGCTGATCTGGTTTCAGGTATTGCTGCGCTGCTTTCAGAATATCGTCTTTGCTGACGGTCTCAATTTTTTTGAAAATCTGCTGGGCGAAATCCAGAGGATAGCCGTAGTAGGCGTAGGTCAGCATGCGCTTGATCACTTGGGCTTTGCTTTGGAACAAAAAGACGTAGGAATTGAAGAATTGGTCCTTGGCCCGGTTCAGCTCTTCATCGCTGACTTCCTGCTCGCTGATGCGCTTGATCTCTTTCAACATCAGGGTGATGGCTTTGACCGTGGATGCGGATTTGGTTTGGGCGCCGGCGGAAAAGACGCCAGGAGTGCGGAAGCCGGCCCCGTAATCTCCCCAGACAGAATAGGCCAGCCCTTCGTCCGTACGCACGATTTTAAACATGCGGTCAAAGGAAAGGATGCGGTTCATGATGGTCAAAGCCGGAAAATCTGGATTATCCATCAAACCGCCGATATGGCCCAACATGATATTGGATTGGTTGACATCGGTTTTCTGTATCAAACTGACTGTCTTGGCGAACTGGTAGTCCACAGACGGCAGTTCCGGCTTTGGGGCGTTGCCGGCCGGCCAGTCGCCGAGGAGAGCTTCGATCTTTTTAACCATCTGCCTGGCGTCGAAATCACCCCAGACGGCCAGCAGCATGCGGTTGGGATGGAAATAGGTTTTGTAAAATCGGACAATGTCTTCACGGTTAATGGCATCGATGGTGGCGTACTCGCTCTGGCTGGCAAAAGGACTCTGGCTGCCATAGATCAGCTTGTTGAATTCGCGGTTGGTAATGGTCCTAATATTGTCATTGCGCCGGGAAATAACCGTCCGCTGCGTGATTTTCGCTAGGTCGATCTTTTCCTGGGCGAAGACGGGACGGCGCAGGATATCGGCCGTTAGCGACAATACCCTGTCCAGGTTTTCCTTGAGCAGTGAAATCTGGATGTATCCTGATTCGTCGTCGATGCCGGTTTCAATTTGCGCGGCCATGGTTTCCAATTCGCGGTCGATCTGGTCGCCATTCAGCTTCTGGGTGCCGCCGCTGCGCAGCACCTCGCCGGTGATAGCTGCCAGGCCGGCTTTATCCGCCGGTTCATAGACCGAGCCGGAATAGATCATGCCGCGCATGTCGATGGTGGGCAGGCTTTTGTCTTCGACCAGAAACAGTTTCAAGCCATTTTTCAGGGTTACCTGTTTGACTTCCGGCATCTTGATCTGGTTCAATTTAGCGAATTGGAATGGGTCCTTGGGCCCTTTTTGCGCCCAGAGGCAGGCGGACATGGTCAGTACCAGAATAAATATAAATAGACGATTTTTCTTCATGTTGATTTCCCCCTATTTACTTTCCGGGATAAGTTCGCCGACGGTGCGGTTATTTTTTCCCAGGTAGGTATTGGCTGCGCGCTTGACATCATCCATAGTCAGTCCATCGACCCGCTTGATCTCAGCAAAAAGGAGCCGCCAGTCTCCCTGGACCACGTCATAGTAAGTGAGCAGAGAGGCGAGAGAGGCATTGGATTTCAATTGATCGAGGGTGCTCTTTTTCTTGGTCTGTTTGAATTTGGTCAATTCCTGGGCCGTGACCGCTTCGCTTTTCAGGCGCTCAATCTCTTTTTCCATTAACTGCAGACACTCTGCGGCAGTTCGGTCTTTATTGGGGACAGCGAAAAAAGCGATCAGATTTGGATACTTGTTGCCGGGAAAACCGTTGAAGGCGCCTACAGCAGCAGCCACTTTCTCTTTTTTTACCAGCGTTTCCCACAGACGTGAGGAGCGGCCTTGACCGATTATATCGGACAAAGCTTCCAGGGCCAGATCATCATCGTGATTTACCGCGGGGCGGTGATATCCGAAAAGCAGAATGGGCTGAGACTGGGCGACGACCGATACCTGCCGTTCTCCCCATTGTTCAGGCTCAACGGTGCGCAGCGGTTCGGGTTTTGGTTCGCTGGAGATTCTGCCGAAATAAAGCTCGGCCAGACGGAAAACCTCTTGCGCATTGACATCTCCAACAATGGCCGCGGTCAAGTTACTGGGCGAATAGTATTTTTTAAAATAGTCTTTGACATCCAAACGGGTGATGTGTTTCAAATCGGACATATGCCCCACCACCATGTGGTGATAAGGATGCGCCTTGAAGGCTGTGGCCAGAAAATCCTCGAACAATTTGCTGTTGGGCTGGGTCTCCACCCGCAGGCGCCGTTCTTCCATGACCACATCGCGCTCCTTGTAGAATTCACGAAAGACCGGATTCAGAAAACGGTCGGAAGTAACAGCCATCCAGAACTCCAGCCGGTTGGCCGGCAGATAGTTGATATACTGGGTGGCGTCGTTGCTGGTATAGGCATTGACGCCATTGTCCCCGTTTTGCATCATGATATCGAAGTATTCATTATTGACGACGAATTCCTTGGCTTTTTTCTGCAGCTCCGCAAACTTTTTTTTCAAGTCGGTAACCAGGGCGGCATCAGGTTTCAGCTTCTGCTCCTCCTGGGACAACTGTCCATATGCCTGGTCCAGCTCGGCCAGGACCTTGGCTTCGGCAATATAATCGTTGGTTCCCAGGGTTGTGCTGCCCTTGAAGGCCATGTGTTCCAGCAAGTGGGAAATGCCGGTGATGCCCTGGACCTCCTGGGCGCTGCCCACATCGGCATAGACATGGAACGAAACCACAGGAACCTGGTGCTGCTCCATGACGATGAATTTCATGCCGTTTTTCAGGGTTTTTTCCGTGACTTGCCCCTTCAGCTGCTCCAGCGATTGGGCCTGAATCTGGCCCAGCAGGAGCAGCGAACCGATGGCGCAGGTAAAGATGTTCTGCATTTGGTTTTTTTTCATGCTTTTTCTCCTAATCCACTAATAGGAAACTAAATTTTGTTTAAGTTGTATTGTAATGGATATGTTCTGAAAATGCAATAAATGGACATGATGGAATGTATATGCCGGCTGCTATTGTAGCGAACGCTGGACTTTCTCGCTGCTTTTGGCTACCATGCGCAAAGAGGAGAAGGAGGCCAAACGAAATGAAGCGATCGATTGCGGTTGTTTTGGCGATCCTGTTCACAGCCGCCGGCGGGAGGAGCATTGAAAAAGTTTCCCCGGAATAAATCCAGACCCGACCAGGCCGGCTTTTTTCGCCGTTTCTTCGCCTTTGCTTTTGATTTTGTTTTGATCCTAGTCCTATCGATTTTTATCATCATTGTATATTTCGAGATCAAGGCGTCCCAATCCGGGGCAGCCGGCCCCATCTCCCATTTAAAACAAAATTGGGGCAAGAAAGGGTCGCAGGTGATCATCTTTGCCTCTCATGAAGCCAGGGAAAGAGGGCTCAAGCGATTATACCTGGAGGATCTCCAAGGGAAATTGTCGAAGCGCGAACAACAGCATGCCGCATCGCTGCCGGCGGAGGAGATCCGCCGCGAATACGGCCGCCTGTTGAGCCGGGAAGCACAGAGGGCTCTCATGATCAATGCCGGAAAGAAATTACATCTTCTCCAGGAAATCATCTTGGGATATCTCTACTTCATTTTCTCATTCCGCTGCGGCGGACGCACGTTGGGCAAGAGGCTCTTCCGTTTGCAAGTCGTCGACTTGGATGGGAAGGAACGGCTGTCCTGGTACCAGTCGTTCGAGCGGGCCCACGGTTATGCCGCATCGTCGCTGTCTGTCATGCTGGGATTTCTCCAGGTCCTATGGGATCACACCGGACTGACCATGCACGACAAGATCGCCCACACCACGGTCATCCGCCTGCCTAAAAAAGAAAAAAAATCTATAAAAAAACCAAAAAATCGACCTGCGGATAAAGAGAATTCGGAATAACAACGGGCGAGGAAGCAGATGCCAGACACGGTCGGACGGAAGCCGGAAAACGAAAAAGCAAGGCCAGGATTGATTGTAGCGGCGGTGGGGCTTTTCCTGCTCGTGTTCCGGAAAAAGCCCCTACTGATTGATCCGCATTCATGAGTACAACAAGCAAGCGCCTTTGGGCCGGGAATGCGGCAGTGCTCTTCTTTCTGACCCACGCCGCGACATGGCTGCTGCGCGGCGCTCCAGCCAATCTGCTGTGGGCATGTCACCTGGGCTGCCTGCTGATCGGCATTGCCGTTCTGTCCAACTGCCCCGTCCTGAACGCGATCGGCGTGCACTGGCTGGCCCTGGGCAACATCTTGTGGTGCATCAACCTGGCCGGCGGCGGCGAATTTATCTTCACTTCGCAGCTCACCCACCTGGGGGGAATGCTGATCGGGTTGTGGTACGCACGCCAGGCGGGATTTGCCCGCGGCTCCTGGCTGGCAGCGCTCGCCGCTATCGCGGCATTGCACGTGCTGTCGGGATTCGTTACGCCGGCCCGGGAAAATATCAACCTCGCCTTCCGGGTGCACGAGGGCTGGGAAAAAATCTTCCCTGACTTCCAGCTCTACCGCCTCTTTCTGCTCGCTGCGGCAGCGGCCCTGTTTTACGCGCTGGAACGTGCCCTAAAGCATTTTTTTCCACCCGGCGCCCAAATGCCGTCCAGGTCAGATCCCAGGAAAAGTTAAAGAAAATCTGCCGACTGAAACCGGAAAACCCCCATGGCCGGAAACCCGCGGCCGCAAAGGGCCAACCTATAGTTTTTTCAGTTTCCTGTCGATCTTCTTCTTGATCTTTTCGTATTTGGGCGGCGGGCCGCTGCGCACCGCCTTGCCGTCGATGAACAAGGCGTCGGTCATCCCCCACTCCAGGAAAACGTCGCGATCGGCGGTGCTGACCTCACGGAACTCCACGCGCGGGTCGAGTTCGGCGGCGGCGCGCCGGGCCCGCTCGTGCACCATGCTCATGGCCGGACACCAGCCGTTCAGCAACCCGGTCACCACCACTTTATCCGCTTCAGGCTGCGGCTTTTTTTTGGGCTTGATCCAAGCCGGGGCTTGGACATCGGCTTCGAACGGCTTCCACACCAGGGCCATCATGCCCAACTTGTCGGCTTTTTTATAGCCGTGCTTCCTGAACCAGGAGGCACGCATCCAAAACGGCAGGGCCACGCCCCAGGCGGCCATGCCCTTGGCGCCCAATTCTTTGGCGTCGGCTTCGGCCGCTGCCAGCAATGCCGCGCCCATGCCCTTTTTCTGAAAATTGCCACGGCCCTGCTTGTGGCCATGCACCCAGATGCAAAGGATAAAGTAAAGTCCCGCGCCTTCAGCAGGTGAGTGTTCGACCGGGAGGTATTGGATCATGCCCCCGACCGTGCCCTTGTCGTCCAGGGCCAGCTTGACGCGCAGCCCATCATTCTTGGCCCGTTCGTACCACTGGCGCTTGTGGTTGCCGGCCTCCTTTATTTCATCCGACCACTCCTCCAAACACTGGCAGTATATCTCTTCGTGTTCCGGGGCCAGGTCAATGATCTTCATCTTCGCTGGTAACGGATGGCCACGGCCACGATGCCGCGATCGTGGACCCCGTCGCGGCGGACGCGGCGGACACGATTGGGACGGTACACCCCATCGCGATAGACGGAATCCGTTTCGATGATCAGGGCGTCAGCGCCGATGGCCGCACCCTTCCGGCGCAGCTTCCACTCCACTTCCCGGCGGCCCAGGCGCTGCGGCGGATCGTAAAGGATCTCGGCGAACGCATCGTGCGGCCGCCGCGGTTCGAAGCGCAACAGGTCGACCGACCCCGGTGCCGTGGGCGGGTAGCCCGGGGCGCCACCGAAATAGTGCACGCGCAGCGCCGGAGCGCAGGCGACGGCGACCAGCACCAGGACGAACAATGCGCCATATCTTTTCAGCATCTTTCCTCCTGGCTCCCATCATACTCCTTGACAATAAAAAATGAAAGCAGCGATGGAATTTGCTATAATCTTTCCATGGAAAACGAACTGGCCTTCACCGTCCGGGATTACTGGGCCGCGGATTATCCGCATGTGGCCGATATCTGGGAGCGCACCGGCATGAGCACCCCGGGGCGGGGCGACTCGGCCGAGGTGGTCGAAAACACGCTGCGCCACAACGGGCGCCTGCTGGTACTGGTCGACAAGGCCAGCGACACCGTGGTCGGCACTTCATGGCTGACCAACGACGGCCGGCGCCTATATCTGCACCACTTCGCCATAGACCCGAAATTCCAGGGCGGGGGCTTGTCCAAGCCTCTGCTGCGCGAATCGCTGCAGATCGCCAAAGAGATCGGCCTGCAGGTCAAGCTCGAGGTGCACCACGACAACGAACGGGCCATCCACTTCTATGAAAAAGCCGGCTTCAAGCGCCTGGGCGACTACGACGTCTACATCATCCGCGACCTTTCTGATATCAAAGAATAGAATTGGCGTACGGTTTACGGCGGACGGTGGACGGCAAGCACCAAAGAATAAAACCAAATCATGAATCCAAACCACTCAGATCACAGGTGTCCCAAATTGGGACGGTCCAAAAGTATTAAAAGCAAGAGTGTATAAGGGTATTAATTAAAATCCCAAACTGTCCCAAAATAGGACAATATTGCGGAAATACCGCTAAAATGAATCTGGATCTGCTTTTCCGGGTAGTTTTTTCAAATCTGTGTCCCAAAATGGGACAGCGCAGGCATTTATAGAAAACTCGTGATCCCCAAAAAAATCACAATATCATCGACTGTAAAGGGTCTTGCAATTTTATGCGTAAATGGCAACAATATTGCTGAATGATTATCTCGTTTAAAGGCGTGTTTGGGAAGAAATGTTAAAACGGAAGAGTTTGATTCGCTTGTTTAAAAGCAGCGGCGGCAGCATGAACTTGATTTAAGATGTTGAAAAGCAAAAATGCGGGCGCAACGGCCACTGCCACTCCCTATATCGGCCGCACCACCCTCTACGGCACCACCTACTACATCCACTCCTTCGACGGCAAATTGCTTGCCGAGTATAATTCTACCGGCACCTGCCAGTGCTCCCGGTACCCCAGGTTGAGGCGCGCCAACCATTGACCGTAGGGCGAACGGCTCCGGAAGTCCTTGGCCCGGGCTGCGAACAGATCCAGCAGCAGGCCGCGGTAGGCCTGGCCTGCAGGGTCGCTGTCCGGAGGTTCGGCGAAGCCCCAGAGAATAAAAAAGCCGTTGTCGGGTCCCAGGGCGGCGTCGGCGGCTTGGGGACGGGCGGAGCGTCGAAAAGGTTGAGACCGACGACAATCAGCAGCAACATCGCCGCCGCGACAGCGCCCCAAAACAGAATCCGTTTCATGGCCATAGGCAGGAAGGGCTAATTATCGCGACCACCTGGACTGCGTTTGAGCAGGATCTCCTTCAACTGCAGCAGGTTTTTCACGGCTGCCCCCTTGTAATGGTTGTTGCCCGAAACGAACACCTTCTTGGCCTGCTCTTGCAAGCGCGCCACCACCGTGCCCAAGCGGCCAAGTTCGGCCGCGGAATAAGAATAATCGTAACGGGCGTCGCGCCCCTGGCCGGAAAACCAATCTATGTAATTGCGCCCGTGCAACCGCAAGTAAGCCGTTTCCCCGGCGGTGACCAGCGCGGTCAAGCCCAGCGACTGGGAAATAAGCGGCTGGTCGATGTTGGTCCAGATCAGGCCGCTGCTTCTAAAAAAAGCCAGGACCTCATCTTCGAGCCAGCCCTGGTGGCGGAATTCCACGGCCAGCGGAAAAGCAGCAAAATGGCCCGCCAGTTCCCCCAGATAGGCCAGGTTTCCGGGATTGAAATGGAAGGAATAAGGAAACTGGGCCAATATCCCGGCCAGTTTTCCAGAGGCGGCCAGGGGCTGCAAACAGTCGTGGAAACCGTGAATCATGAGTTTTTCCAATTTGCGCTCGTGGGTGAATGACTGATGCAGTTTGATCCAGAAGCGGAAATCGGGACAGGCCGCGGTCTTGTCCACCCAGCCTTGGGTCAGGGCCAGGGCCGGGATGCGGTAAAAGCTGGTGTTGACCTCGACAAAATCGAATTGGCCGGCCAGGAATGCCAGGTGGTTGAAGCGCGGCGGCAGCGGCTCGGGATAGACCGTGCCACGCCAGTCAGCGTAGCTCCAGCCGGCCGGACCGAAAAAGACGCCTTCAGGATTTGCCATCCAGAATTTCCCGGACTTTGGCCAACAGGTCCCTGATCTGGTAGGGCTTCTGGATGAAACCCCTGACCCCCAGGGCCAGGATCTCGTTCACCGTATCGTTCTGGCTATAGCCGGTGGAAAAGAGCACCCGCACCTGGGGATTGATCTCCTGCAATTTGAGGAAAGTCTCGCGCCCCCCCTGCCTGGGCATGACCATATCCAGGATCACCAGGTCGATCTGCTCAGCCAAGCGGCGGTAGACGGCGATGCCTTCCTCCCCGTCGGCGGCCAGTTGAACCCGGTAACCGTAGCTGCCCAGGATATCGGAAGCCACCTGGCGGATGGCCTCTTCGTCGTCGATGATCAGGACCGTCTCATGGCCGCGGGCCATTTCCGTTTCGACGACGTTTTCCATGATCTCGGGCTTGCCGCTCAAGGGAAGGTAAACCTTGAAAGTGGATCCCTCGCCGCTTTCGCTGTAGACATTGACAAAGCCGCCGTGATTTTTTACCACGCCGTAGACCATGGACAATCCCAGCCCCGTGCCCTTGCCCTTTTCCTTGGTGGTAAAGAACGGCTCAAAGATCCGCTGCTTGGTGTTCCCGTCCATGCCCACCCCGGAGTCGCTGACCGCCATGACGGCGAACCACCCCGGCTTGGCGTCGACCTGGCTGCGCACGTCGCCTTCACTTAAGCGGGCCAGCGCCGACTGGATAGTCAACCGCCCGCCTCCGGGCATGGCGTCACGGGCGTTGACGCAGAGGTTGATCAGCACCTGCTGGATCTGGCCAACATCGATCTCGACCGTGGGCAGGCTCTCGTTCAGGCGCGTCTCGATGACGATGGACTTGTCCAGGGTGCCGGCCAGGAGCTTAATCGATTCGCTGATGATGCTGTTCAGGTTGGACGGACGGATGTCATACTTACCGCCGCGGGCGAAAGCCAGCAGTTGCGCGGTCAGTTCGGCCGCCCGCTGGGCGCTTTTTTCGATGGTGTCGACCGGCCGGAAAAAAGGATGGTCGCTTTTGATATTGGTCTTCAGCCAGGAAGCGTAGCCCAGGATGCCGCCCAGGATGTTGTTGAAATCATGGGCGATGCCCCCGGCCAGCAAGCCGATGGATTCCATTTTCTGGGCCTGGAGGAAACGCTCTTCCAATAATTTGCGCTCGCTGATGTCACGCACGTATTCGATCACCCCGTTCACCCGGCCGGACGAGTCAAAAAGCGGGAAGGCGTGCAGCTCCAGCCAGCCGCGGCGGTTGTCGCTGCCGACCAGCGGCACGTTGTCCATTTGGGTTTTTTTTTGCTTGATGGCGCGCAGGGTGGGACAGACGCGGCAGGGTTTTTGCAGCCCTTGGTAGGCTTGGAAACATTTTTTTCCGGGCAGCGGCACCTGGTGGGCATACAATTCGTCCATGGCCTGGTTGACCTGCAGGATGTTCAGGTCGCAGTCGAGCACGCTGATCCCGTCCTGGATGCCGTTGAACACCGCCGCCAGGAAACACTGGCTTTCTTTGATCTCGTTTTCCGCCTGCTTGCGCCACAGGGCGTCAGCGATATGCTGGGAAACAAAGATCAACAACTCGCGGTCCCTTTCCGAATAGTGAAAATCATCCTGGTAGCTTTGGATCACCAAGACACCGAAAGTGCGCTCCCCTCTTTTCAAGGGCACACCCAGCCATTCGCTGGACGGGGCGCCGATCAGCTCGATCGATCCGTCCTTGGCCATCTGCAGGACCTGCTGGTCCGAGACCAGCAGCGACTGACCCGTGCGCAGGACATACTCGGTCAAACCCCGGCCCAATTTTTTAGGCTGCGGGCAGGGGTCGAATTCATCGGCGAAATAGGGAAAACTGAGCATTTGCCCGGAAGTATCGGTCAGGGCGATGTAAAAATTGCGGGCGTAGAGCAAGCTGGAAATGATGCCATGAATTGCCTTGTACAGCGCGTCCAGGTCCTCGGCCTGGCTGGCTTTTTCAGAGATCTGGTAGAGCGCCGACTGCAGGATCTCCGACTGGCGATGACGGTCGATCTCTTCCTCCAGCTGGCGGTTGGTGAATTTCAAATCCAGGGTGCGTTCGCTGATCAGCACTTCCAGCTGGTCACGATACAATTTCAATTCTTCCTCGACCTGTCGTTGGACGCCGGGCTTGGCGCTGCGGTTCTTTTTCACACTGCTTTTGTTGGCTAATCGGGGTTTGCTGACCACGCCGCCGCTTTTTGCAGTCCTTTTTTTCATGACACCTCATTGGGAACAGCCATTATAAAAAAAAAACGTTGCAATTGCAAAAGCCGCTTATTTCGTAATGCGTGAACGAACTTTCTTGGCTTCGTTATGCGTTATGAGAAAGAGAAGATTTCGTAAGGATTTCTAACTCTTGCTGCTTCTTATCACGCATCACGCATTACGCATTACGCATAACGCATCACGACAGTTCGCCAGCCAATCTTTACTACCGATAATGTTTGTGCTACAAATCTAGGTGGAGCGAGGAGGAATGATGATTGTCAAGACCTATACTGATGTGCCGGCCGAAGCAGTCACCATGGCCGGGGCGGAAAGCGTGACCATCCGCTGGTTGCTGGGCAAGGATTCGCCGGCCCCAAATTTTTACCTGCGTTTGTTCGAAGTGCTGCCGGGCGGACATTCCCCCTACCACAGCCACGCCGCGGAACACGAGATATTCATCCTGGAAGGCCGGGGGCGCATCAATGCCAAAGGCAAAACTTTTCCGGTCAGCGCCGGCAGTTTCGCCCTGGTGGAACCCAACGAAGAGCACCAGTTTGAAAACAGCGGGGACGAGGTTTTGAAATTTCTCTGCCTGGTCCCCAGGGAAAAATAAATTCCCGGCCGCCTCCGGAAACCGTTTATTCCGTTTTCTCCACCACGATGGTCATTTTGGCGGCCAGAGCGGCGATGGCCCCGACCGCGGCCAGGACCGGCAGGAAAGCCGCCCCCACCACTCCCAGGGTCAAAGGGATCTCGATCAGGGTTTTCCCTTCCTCATTTTTCAATATGATGCGCCGGATATTGCCTTCGTGGATCAGTTCTTTTATCTTCTCGACCACCTGGCTCCCATCCAGCTTGAACTCCTCACAGGGCCCTTTGTTTTTTTTATCTTTCATGCCCACCTCCTTGATCGCCTATTAAACGGCGTTCAGCCGCTTGAAGTTCTCATTCTGACAAAATTATCATTAAGAATTGTGCTCGAACGCAAGGTTATACTGAGTTTGCATCTTCTATACTTTTTTAACAAATGCCGAAGGAGAAATAAGCTCAACATTGAATATTGATTTCAGATCAAGTAGATGAGAATCACCACTAACTATATATTTTGCATTTCCAGACAGCGCACAATCTATAAATTTATCGTCATCTGCATCAACAGAAAGTTTAAAATGCTTTTTGATTTTAACGAAATGAGTATTTTCTGCAATCAAGAGAAGCCAGCGGTTCACCAAATCATCTCGCTTGCCCTTTGAAATCCTAAGCAAAACTTTCGAATACTCATAGAAAATTTCTTCTGAAAGGATTAATTCAAAACGATCGGAAATCCATGACTCTAGAATTCGAGATGGCGTTCCAGCCCAAAATATACCAGACACAAGGACATTTGTATCAAGAACGGCTCTCACGGCGTACTTCCTTGATGGCTTTTTCTAAATCTTGTTTTTTAAATTTTAACTTTTTGGCAAACTTTCGACTTTCTGCAATAAGAACCTTAAATGTTTCCATTTTGGGTTCTTCTAAAGGCTTCAAAAGAAGATTCAAACCATCCGTAATTACAATAAATTTCGAACCGGTGGTCAGGTTAAGAATTTTTCGAATCCGTTCAGGAATTACAACCTGCCCCTTTGAAGAAAGGCTGGTAACTTCAGTATTAATCATATTCCCCTCCACGGTAAGTTTTTCTTACTTAACATTATATCACTTCTTTCTTTTTTTGCCTAGCTTTTTTTATCTTGGAAGTCATTACGATCTCGCGTTTGTTTTTTGGAGCCACTATGCTTCAGTCCTGATCGTTAATACTTTTTTTCTTCCATTTACAGCTTCCATTCATTTTATGGCTTTTATTTTGCTTCTACAAACCCTGAGATAGTTCGATGAAGGCGCGGCAAATTTTGAATTCGGTCCTGAGGGTGGAAATGCGATTTTTCCAGGTAGGAGGATCTTTGAGAATATTTAAATAAATCGATTTTACATTTTTGAGATAGCAGACGGCACTGGAGTATGAATTCCGTTTTTTTTGTAATATAAAATCCAGGGCGATTTTCCAATAATAGTCGATGATTTCTTTGGGGTAGTCAGACTTTAACTTCTCAGCGAAACCATCGAGGTTGTCTTCAAGGAAACGGTTTCTGATCTTTACTGATTTTAATAGCGCTTGCAGAGCTTCGGATTTGAGGTTTTTGTACAAACAAATTTCAATATAATCATGGGTGCTTTCCTTTTTGACTTTTTCAAGCCAGGAGGTTTCGATTTCCTTAAAATCGCTTTCATTTAAAAACTTATTTAAACGCTTGTATTCATGGAAATAGCTGTCGTAGCGCACATATTTTTGCGATTCGATCAAAGCCCCTTTGGCCATTTCATAGTTTTTTTCTTTTTTGTAATATTCAAAAAGCTTATCCAGTAAACTTTTTTCATCTGATTTCTTTTTGAGCGCAGCTTTTACAATCCTTTCCAGGTTTAGCGTATCCTTGATTGCCGCATAATGGCTAAAAAGGAATTCCAAAAGCTCGGTTAACCGTCCTTCACCATGCTTAATCCCCTTTTCAGCATTTTCCAGCGCCTCTTTCAATTTATTTTTTTTATGATAAAAATTAACCAAGTCCCAATAGTCGCTGCCGGTTTTCAAAGTTTTGAGACGCAACTGAAGATAGCCATTTTCATCATGAAGATGATCCTTGAGAATCTGTATAATTATGCTGATCCGCCATTCGCTCGGTTTACGCTCTAATAATTCAATCAGATAGTGCCAATCTTTTTTATCTTTGCAAATCTTGAAAAGCAAATCCATCAAATCATCATCAAATCCAGAATTCCCATGATCATATTCAATAAAAACCTCATCCATAAACTCTCTTTTCACTTCATCCGAAAAATTTCCTTTTTCGATCAATTTTGATATATCCGACAGCCAATCAAAAACCTCATTTCCTTCATGGTAATGGTAACCTCCATATTCGTTGGCTTCAGAAATAATTACTGAAGCCTTGTTCCAGTATTCGAACAAAAGCTCATCATCGAGAGTTCTTTGACTTATTTTTATTTTCCCTGAACATCGTTCATTGGTTTTAATCCATTCCAATACCTGGCGGCGCAGATCGGCATTTTGTTTCATGAGACTTGAAAATAGCTCCACCAATTTTTGTTTTTCCATAGACTCCAATTGCACTTCCAGAGAATATTCAGCCCATTTTTTTAATTTTGTTTTTTTATTCATATTTTTTTTATGCCATGCATGATTGCGGCAAAATCGCATAGGCTTTGTTTCATAGTTGCATTGTTATAAAAACTATTTGAAATGTCAACAGGCGAAAATGCGATTGACTAAGCGGCCAAAATGAGCGACAATAGAAATTCAAATCAAACCGGAGTTCATACCATGTCGGAAAAAAAACTGGATTGGAAGGATACCTTGAACCTGCCGCGCACCGACTTTCCCATGAAAGCCCAGCTCAGCCAGAAAGAACCCGAGACCCTGAAAAAATGGCAAGCGGCGGATATTTATAAAAAAATTCTGGACAACCATGCCGGGCGGGAGCCGTACATCCTGCACGACGGCCCGCCCTATGCCAACGGCAACATCCACCTGGGCACGGCCCTGAACAAGATCCTCAAGGACTTCGTCGTCAAGAGCAAAGCCATGGAAGGTTTTTACAGCCCTTACATCCCGGGCTGGGACTGTCACGGCCTGCCCATCGAGCACAAGGTGGACCAGAAACTGGGCTCGCGCAAAAAGAGCATGAGCCAGCTGCAGGTGCGTGAGGAGTGCCGGCAGTACGCCGAGAAATTTCTTGACCTGCAGCGGACCGACTTCAAGCGCCTGGGGGTTTTCGGCGCCTGGGACAAGCCCTACACCACCCTGGACCCGGCCTACGAGGCCACGGTCATCCGCTTCTTCAATTCGTTTGTCAAGAAAGGCAACGTCTACCGCCAGAAGCGCCCGGTCTACTGGTGCCTCTCCTGCCAGACCGCCCTGGCCGAAGCCGAAGTCGAATACAGCAGCCACACATCGCCCTCGATCACGGTGAAGTTCCCCTTGCGTGAACTTCCGCCTGTTTTGAAAGAATACGCCGACCGCCCGGTTTCGGTCCTGATCTGGACGACCACCCCCTGGACCATCCCGGCCAACCTGGCCATCGCCCTGCACGCCGATTTCGATTACGCTTTGTTCGAAATGAAAGGCGAACTGTTTATCGCCGCCTCGACCCTGTTGCCGGCCATCGCCGCCCTGAACAACGACAGCTTCAGCAAGCTTAAGGAATTCAAGGGCCGCGAACTGAACGGATACAAAGCCCGCCACCCGCTTTATGACCGCGACTCGCTGCTGATCAACACCAACTATGTCTTGCTGGACCAGGGCACCGGCTGCGTGCACACGGCTCCGGGCCATGGTGAGGACGACTACCACGCCGGCGTGGTTCACAAGCTCGATATCTATTCCCCGGTCAACCCCGACGGCCGCTTTGATGAAACAACCGGGCCATACAAGGGCCTGCTGGTATTCCAAGCCAACGACAAGATCGTCGAAGACTTGCGTGAGAACGGCAGCCTGCTGCACACGAACTCCATCGAGCATTCCTACCCCCATTGCTGGCGCTGCAAGAAACCGGTTATCTACCGGGCCACGGCCCAGTGGTTCATCGCCATGGACCAGGCTGACCTGCGTGCCAAGGCCCTGGCAGCCATTAAGGGAGTGGCCTGGCTGCCGGCCTGGGGCCAGGAGCGCATTTCCAGCATGATCGAAAACCGCCCCGACTGGTGCATCTCGCGCCAGCGCGACTGGGGCGTCCCCCTGCCGGTATTTTTCTGCAAGGACTGTGGGGAAGCTCTGCTCGATCCCGCTGCCATAGAAAACGTGGAAAAAACCTTCGCCGCCCAAGGATCCAACTCCTGGTACCAGAAGCAGGCGGCCGAATTTATCCCGGCCGGGACCGCCTGCCCCAAGTGCGGCGGCAAAGAGTTTGAAAAAGGAAAAGACATCCTCGACGTCTGGTTCGAGTCGGGTTCGTCGCACGGCATCCTGCAGCGCTCAGCCGGCCACCGCTGGCCGGCCGACATGTACCTGGAAGGCGGCGATCAATACCGCGGTTGGTTCCATTCCTCCCTGCTGGTGGGCATCAGCGGCCTGGACGCTTCCCCCTACCGCGCCGTCATCACCCACGGCTGGGTGCTCGACGCGCAAGGACGGGCCATGCACAAGTCGTTGGGCAACGTCATCGAACCGCAGGGCATCATCAAGGACAAGGGTGCCGAGATCCTGCGCCTGTGGGCGGCCATGGTCAACTACCAGGAAGACGTCCGCTTCAGCTCGGAGATCCTGCTGCGCCTCAGCGAAAGCTACCGCAAGATCCGCAACACCTGGCGCTTCATGCTTGGCGTCCTCGCCGATTTCTCTCCCGGACGCGATGCGCTTCCAAATTCCGCCCTCGGCGAAACCGACCTGTACATTCTGCAGCGCCTGCAGGAGACCAAGGCCCGCGTGCTCCAGGCCTACAGGGACTTCGAATACCATGCCATCTTTCACGCCATGTTCAACTTTTTCACCGTGGACCTGAGCGCCTTCTACCTGAACATCCAGAAAGACAACCTTTACTGCAACCGCCTCGACGCCCCGGAACGCCAGGCCGCCCAGCAAACCATTTTCATCCTGCTGCGCGAAACCCTGCTGCTCATGGCCCCCATCCTGTCTTTCACCTGCGAGGAGGCCTGGGGCCACGTTCCCGACCACCCGGGCAAGGAGCCGTTCATCCACCTGCAGCGCTTTCCGGAAATCGACGCAAACTTGCGCAAAGCCGTGGAACCCGGGCGCTGGGAAAAGATCATGGAGATCCGCGACCGCATCTTGAAAGAGATCGAGTCGGCCCGCGCCGCCCGGCTCATCGGCGATTCACTGGAAGCCGATATCGAGATCACAGCCGCAGGCGACGACGAAGAACTGCTGCGCTCCAACCGTGAACTTTTCAAGGCCATCCTGGTCGTTGCCGCCCTGAAAGTGCAAGCAGGCAAAGAGGAAAAAATAACGGTGCGCAAAGCGGCCGGGCGCAAATGCCCGCGCTGCTGGAACCGGGTCGCCGAGGCGCCGGTCGATCCCGTCAATCCCGAACTCTGCCCGCGCTGCGCCGCGGCGATCAAGGAGTAAACAAGTGCATCTGCAAAAAAAGAAACCGTACCTGTTCATCATACTGACCATCATCGCCGTCGACCAGGCCAGCAAATGGCTGGTGGCCAGGTTCATGCCCCTGGATACCGTCAGGGACGTGATCAAAGGCTTTTTCCGCCTCTGGCACGTCCGCAACTCCGGCGCGGTCTGGGGCTTTTTTTCCGGCCATGACGGCGGCCTGGTCCCGGGCATCATCACCGCCCTGGCTATGGCGGCCCTACTGGTCGTCGCTTTCTTTTTCCTGCGCGCCGACAGCCGCTCGCGGCTGGAGCTGGCAGCCTATGCCCTCATCCTGGGCGGAGCCCTGGGAAACATCATCGACCGCCTGCGCCTGGGCTACGTAGTCGATTTTTTCGACGCCTACATCAAATCCCAGCACTGGCCGACATTCAATGTCGCCGACAGCTGCATCACCATCGGCGTGCTGCTGCTGGCCCTGTCGATGTGGAGGGAAAAATGCACCCCATCCTGATCGAGGCCGGGCCGCTGACCATCGCCAGTTACGGCTTCCTTTTCGCCCTGGGTGTCCTGCTGGCCATACTGCTCAGTTTTCGCCTGGCAAAAAAAGAGAACATCGACCTGAAGATCTTCGCCGATTTCATCTTCTATGTCATGCTGCTCAGCCTGCTGGGCGCCAAGCTGCTGCTGCTGCTGACCAACCTCGACTACTACCTGAAATACCCGGGAGAGATCAAATACCTGCTGACCTCGGGAGGCACATTCTACGGCGGCCTGATCTTCGGCGCGGTTTTCGCCGTCTGGTTCATCCGCCGCCACAAACTCAGCTACCGCCAGCTGGGCGACATCGCCGGGCCGGCGCTGGCCCTGGGTCATTTTTTCGGCCGCCTGGGCTGCTTTGCCGCCGGCTGCTGTTTCGGCCGGGTCGCCGCCGGCCACTCGCACCTGGGAGTCACGTTCAGCAGCTTGAAAGCCAACTCCCTGACCGGCGTGCCGCTGTATATCCCCCTCTATCCCACCCAATTGCTGGAGGCCGCGCTCAACCTGGCCAATTTCCTGTTCCTGCTGCTATGGTACAAAAAAAGAAAATTCAAAGGCCAGGTTTTCGCCTTTTACATGCTGAATTATTCCCTGATCCGCTTCGCCATCGAGTACTTCCGCGGCGACCCCGACCGGGGTTATGTCTTCGGCGGCATGGAGCAGCCGTTTTCCAGCCTGTCGCTGCCGCAACTGATTTCCATCATCGGCTTCATTACCGCCCTGGTCCTTATGAAAGGCTTTAAAAAGAAAGGTGAAAAAGAAACTCACATTCAGCGTTAAGGAATACTGGGAAAGGATCGATCATTACCTGACCACCGTCCTCCAGTCCCTGTCGCGCAGCCGCATAGAAAAATTGATCAAGAACCGCCAGGTCACCTTGAACGGCACCGTCCTGCTCAAGAAAAGCCAGGAGATCTTTCCCGGAGACCGCATCGTGGTGGAGATCGTCAGCGCAGAGCAAAGCGTGTACGCACCGTCCCGCCCCCTGCAAAAACTTTTCGAAGACGAATGGCTGCTGGTCATCGACAAGCCGAGCGGCCTGACCGTCCACCCCGGCGCCGGCGAAAAGCAGGAGACCGTGCTCGACATTTTCCGCTTCCACTACCCGCAGATCAGCGCCATGGCCGACCAGGAACGCCCGGGCATCGTGCACCGGCTGGACAAGGACACCTCCGGTGTCCTGATCCTGGCCAAGAGCGAGGAAGCGCAGGAAAGGATGCAGGCGCTGTTCCAGGAAAGGGAGATGCAAAAAACCTACCTGGCGCTGGTCAAGGGACGACTGCGCTTCCTCAACGGCACCATCGACCTGCCCCTGGGGCGCAGCCTGAAGCACCGCGCCCGTTTCGAAGTCGTGGGCGAGGACCGCGAGGACCGGCGTGACGCAGTCACCGATTTTTCGGTCATCCGCGCCTTCGAAAAATTCTCCTACGTGCGCCTGATGCCGCATACCGGCCGCACCCACCAGCTGCGCGTGCACCTGGCCCATTTCGGCAACCCGGTCCTGGGCGACATCCTGTACGGCAACCGCAAGCAACTTGACCTGCCGCGCCTGGGCCTGCACGCTTATGCGATCGAGTTCACCCACCCCTTCACCGGCAACGGCGTGCGCGTCACCTCTCCATTGCCCGCCGACCTGCGTGACTACCTGACCGCAAATTTCGTGGCATCTAAAAAAACCAAATACTGATCCTCATCGTTATGCGTAATGCGTGATGCGTGATGAAATAAAATTCAAATCACAAATTCCAAATCCCAAAATAAATTCCACGTTCCAAATTCCAATGACCCAAACAAAGACAAGGCGTAGGGGCGATTCGATGAATCGCCCTGCATGTCAATCAGTCACAAACGAGGCGAACCAAGCAGGGCGTTCCAGCGGAACGCTCCTACGAATGTTTTTTCCTTTTGTTTTGGGCACGGCGCGCCGTGCCCCTACGGTCAAATATTCTTTATATGATCTTTGACAGGATCAATTGGCTGATAGACGCTTTTTACTCGGCCACCTTCATGATTTATAGATCCCCTGGCGGGGGCCAAACGAGATCAGGATAATGGAATCGGATTCGAATTGGTAGATCAGGCGCTGCGATAGCGAGCCGGCAGAGAAGCGCAGGGAGCGGAATGAGGAAAGCTCGCCCTTCAGCTTCTTCCCGGCCAGGGGATTCTCCATGACCTCGGTGATGGCCTTCTTCAGAGCTTGCCTATCCATCGCGGAGCGGAGCTTCTCCCGCTGTTTCTTGAACTTGGCGGTCTCAAGAAGCCGCATCAAATTTGGTCCGGGCTCAGATCGCTGACCCGACCGGCCTGACGGTCTACCGCGGCCTCGAAGATATCCTTTATTTCCTCGATGGTCAGTTCGGGGTTCTCGATGGCCGCCAACCCTATTCTCAAGGCATAGCGCAGGGCGCCGGAGAAATCGCGCTGGTCTTTCTTGGCGAACAAATTCAATTCATCCAATAATTCTTTCTCAAAGGCAACGGTTTTTCTGATCATTTCAATCCTCTCTTTTCATACTATATATGATATTCTCATACAAATGTCAACATAATTTAAATATTTAATTTCAGATAGCGCTTTTGTTTGGGTCATTGGATTATGGAGCTTTTTTGGAATTTGGTGCTTGGAACTTAAAATTTATTCTGAGAGGGAGGGTTACAAACCCTCCCCTGCGATCGGTCAATACTTGGGCACGGCGCGCCGTGCCCCTACGGTCAAATATTCTTTATATGATCTTTGACAGGATCAATTGGTTGATCGAGACTTTTTCCTCGGCCGCCTTGATGGCCAGTTCGCGGTGCACTTCTGGCGGCACGCGCAGGGAGAGATGGCCGCGGAATTTTTTTGATCCCAAGGGTTCGGGTGCTTCGCGCTTATCATCGCGCAGCCATTTCAGCGCTTCGGCCACCGCGACCTTGATCTGGCGCAAGGCCGCTTCCTGGGAACGGCCGTGGCCGCCGAGACCGGGGAACTCGACGCAGCGAGCCACGAACACACCATCTTCCTCTGACCATTCGATGCGATAAGTATATCTTTCCACTTTACTTCCCATGTTTCGCCTCCAATTTTTTTAGTTTTTTGGGTTATCAAGCAGGTGCCTGTTCACGAATCAATAATAGCATATACGCTATCACAATTCAACTGATTTTATTTTTATGTTTTTGCATGCGGGAGGGTTCGTGCCCCCTTCGGGGGGTGAAACCCTCCCCTACATGAAGACATTTCCCCCTGATTGTTTATAAATTTGTTGTGATAGTGTCAGAAAGGTATATTTTGTATAATTCTTGTTAGGGAACTATAAAAGTCAGATCTCCAGGTTCCAGAAATCATCATAACCCTTCATCTCAGCAAAATTCTTTTTCATGCGATAGGGGCGATTCGGCGAATCGCCCTGCATATCAATTAGTCACAAACGAGGCGAACCAAGCAGGGCGTTCCAGCGGAACGCCCCTACGAATATTTTTTCCTTTTGCCTTGGGCACGTGTCCGCCAGGCGAAACGCCGGCGGATGCCCCTACGTTTTTTCTAGCCTGCATTGGTACGGAACGCACATGTGCGCGGAACGCACATGTGCGTTCCCTACTTATGGAGATTTCCACTCCCGACCCTTTTGCGGTATAATAACCGCTCTGGTAACAAATGCAAACCCGACACGCATCCCTGGACGTCCGCCTGGCCGCTATCAAGGAAAGCGGCCGCCTGCGCCTCCATTTCTCAGGAATCGTCCAGGGAGTGGGTTTCCGGCCTTTTCTCTACCGCGCGGCTGAAAAATTCGGACTGAAAGGATTCGTCAAGAACACCAGCGCCGGCGTGACCCTGGAAGTGGAGGGCGGCCGCCTGAGCGAGTTCGTCCGCCACATCGTCCGCCACGCCCCGCCCCTGAGCCGCATCGAAACCCTGCGCTTCGAAGCCATCCCGGTCCGCCATGCGACCAAGTTCAACATCCTGGCCAGCAATCCCCGGGGGCAGAAAAATGTCCTGGTGTCACCAGACATAGCCCTTTGCCAAAACTGTCAAAAAGAAATGGCCGATCCAACCGACCGCCGCCACGCCTACCCGTTCACCAACTGCACCGACTGCGGCCCGCGTTTCACCATCATCGAAGATCTGCCTTATGACCGCCCGCAGACCACCATGAAGGGATTTAAAATGTGTCCAGACTGCCGGCGTGAATACCAATCACCCTCCGACCGCCGCTACCACGCCCAGCCCGTCTCCTGTCCCCATTGCGGGCCGAAACTGAAATTGCTGGTCAAGGGCAAGGAAAGAAAAGGGGATGCGCTGGCCATGGCCCTAAAAATACTGCAAGCCGACAAAGTTCTGGCTGTCAAAGGGGTCGGCGGCTTTCACCTGGCCTGCCGCGCGGCTAGCGCGGCTGCCATGGCCCGGTTGCGGCATTTAAAACAAAGGAGCGGCAAGCCTTTCGCCCTCATGGCCGACCTGGCAATGATCCGCCAACACTGCCTGATATCTCAAAAAGAAAAAGAATTGCTTACCAGCCCGGCCGCACCCATCGTACTGCTCCAGGCCCTGCCTGGGGACAGGCTGGCGCCCCTGTCCGCCCCAGGCCAGGGGCGGATCGGCTTCATGCTCCCCTACTCACCGCTGCACCGCCTGCTGGTCAAAAAGATGGGCGAGCCTCTGGTCATGACCAGCGCCAACCGTTGCGACGAGCCGATCATTTTCCGGGACGCGGCCGCGGAACTGCCCGGACTCAGTGACGCCATACTCAGCCACGACCGGCCCATCCACGCCTTTGCCGACGATTCGGTCGTATGCAGTTTCGCCAAAGAAACTTACTTTTTCCGGCGCAGCCGCGGCTTTGTGCCGCTGCCCATCCGTCTGCCTTTTTCCAGCCCTAAGACTGTTCTGGCCCTGGGCGCCATGCTCAAAACCACTTTCACCCTGCTACATGGGAATCGGGCCCTGGTCAGCCAGCACATCGGCGATACCGAATCGGCCGCGGCCCTGGCAGCGGAAAAACAAGCCATCAGCCACTTCCTTAAATTGTTCGCCCTGAGCCCCGGCGTGATCGCCATTGACAGCCATCCCGCCTATCCCAACCGCCTGCTGGCCGCCGATTTTCCCCAAGCCGAAATCGTCGAGGTCCAGCACCACCGCGCCCACATCGCTGCCCTGCTGGCCGAAAGCGGCGAAACGGGCCAAGTCCTGGGCATCGCCCTGGATGGCAGCGGTTATGGCGACGACGGCACGGCCTGGGGCGGAGAATTTTTCCTCGGCAACCTGCGCGGCCTGGACCGCGTCGGCCACCTGCTGCCCATGTTTCTTCCCGGCGGCGACGCGGCCGCCCGTGAACCGTGGCGCATGGCCCTCTCCCTGCTTCTGGCCCTCCCCGGCGCCGAAAAAGCAGCCGGGCACTTCGCCGACAAATTCGGCCGCAAGGGCGAGCAGGTACTGGAAAGCATTGTCCAACGCCGGGGCGGAGTCATGACCTCAAGCTGCGGACGGCTTTTCGACGGCGTGGCCGCTCTGCTCGGCCTAGGTGATCGCAATTCCTACGAAGGAGAACTCCCTTCCCTGCTCCAGGCCGAAGCTGAGAAGGCCCGGCCGCAAAAGAAGCCCTACCCTTTCGCCATAGAAAACAAAGCCGGTATTTTTATTTTAAACATGCTGCCGGCCGTGGCCGCCATGCTGCAAGACAAAAGGGGTAGGGCCGAAAAAGCCCGCTGCTTCCACCTGACCCTGGCCCACGGCCTGCTGGACATGGCTATTAACTGTACCGGCGCTTCAGGAATACGAAAAGCGGCCCTGAGTGGCGGCGTTTTTCAGAATACACTGCTGCTCAAGATGAGCAGGGACCTGCTCAAGAAAAACGGTTTCCA
>Ga0180014_1000031_pt1 | contig 37986 bp, 35 predicted proteins | sample KR13_S1_MetaG_FD_116507 | JGI IMG/M metagenome (GOLD analysis project Ga0180014, IMG submission 116507) | Groundwater microbial communities from the Olkiluoto Island deep subsurface site, Finland - KR13_S1_MetaG | ecosystem: Environmental > Aquatic > Deep subsurface > Groundwater | place... | reverse complement strand
CCCGGGCGGCGGAAACAATCCGGGATCAGCTGAAAAATGAAAAGCAAATCAAAGAATCGGCCGATCAGAGGTCCCGGGACATGAACAAGGAGTGCAAGCGACTGGAAAGCCAGGCTTCGAAACTGGCGGCGACGCTTCGCGATCTGGAAGGACGCATTGCGGAAACGGAACGAACGCTTCAGCCGACGGATCAGGCCGGAGTGGAGCTGGCGAAAGCTAAACAGGCGAACCAACAGGCCGCCGCTGCCATCCAATCGGGCACAAACACGCAGGCACGCCTGGAAGCCGAATTGACGGCGCTGGCCGCAAAAGCAGAATCCATTTCCGCTATCGTGGATACCATGAATCGGCAAATGGAAGCATCCCGCCGGACGCAATCGGACCTGGACCAGGAACGCAAACAGCGGGAAGCGGCCGAAGCCAAGCTGAAAGCGGAAACCGGCGCACGCAAGGATATGGAACGACAGGTGAAGACGCTCGGCGAGAAGTTATCGGACCTTGAGTCGCAAATCAAACGCAGTGACGCTATCCGCAAAGAGCTGGATCACAGCCTGCAGGCGATCAAAGAAGAACAAGCCCGTCCAGAGGCGGAACTGAAAAAACAGCTTCAGCAGGCGGAAGATCAAGTCCGGGCTTTGAAAAGACAGAATGACGAGTTAAGCCGCGGCACAGCGCAAAAGACAACGAGACCGGCCGGAGCGAATCTGCCGGACGCAAAACCGATTTCTCCGCAAGCCGGCCGGAACATAGATACAACGACGCAGGCTTCCGAGGACACAAATGTGCTGGCAGCGGAACAGCGGATTATTGCTGAAGCCCGGTCCCGCGATAAGCAATTCGCTAAGCAGGAGACTGAGTCGGCGCCCGAATCCCAGAACGCTAAGCAAAAAGATATGATAGAGGCCGATCGTCATTATAAGGCCGGCATTCAGAAATGGGATGCCCAAGATATTGACGGCGCCATCACCGAATTCAAAAAAACGATATATCTTAATCCGGATGCGGCCGGCGCCTATTATAACCTGGGGCTGGCGTATTTGCATAAGGACGACATCTCCACGGCCTGTAATTACGCCTACCAGGCCGGCCACACCTATATAAAAAGGAAGAACACGCAACAGGCCTTGCGGATGATGATATTCATTAAAAGCATGGATTCCTCCTCCCGGCTGATCGATAAACTGCGAAAAGAAATTTATAAGTGAGGGAGGTAATTGAAAAACTAATTCGGACGCGATGAATCGCGTCCCTCCCTTTCAAAAATATGCCAATATGGGGATGGGTATGTTATTGCCGCTGTATCCACTGATCTTTGTCCCCGTTTACAAGGATTACATCTGGGGAGGCGATCGGATTATCCGCCGTTATCATCGGCCGGCGCCCCCCGGAATTTATGCTGAATCCTGGGAGGTTTCGGATCGTCCGCAGGAGATGAGTCTGGTGGCCAACGGATCCTTGGCTGGCCGGTCGCTGCACGATCTGGTCCGGGATTATGGCAAGGAACTGGTGGGAACCCTGAGTCCGGCGGATCGGTTTCCCTTATTGATGAAGATACTGGATGCCCGGGACCATCTGAGCATCCAGGTTCATCCTGACGATGTTTCTGCGAAAGTCGTCGGCGGGGAACCCAAGACTGAAATGTGGTATGTTCTCGATGCGGATCCTGGCGCGGTGGTCTACGCCGGGGTGAAACACGGCCTGAAGGCCGGGAAATTTCGCCAGGCGATTCAGGACGGCAACGTGCCGGACCTGCTGACTTCGATCCCGGTCTTTCCGGGAGACGTGATTAATATCCCCGGCGGCCGCATTCATTCCGTGGGCGCCGGATGCCTCCTGCTTGAGGTCCAGCAGAATTCCGACACAACCTTTCGCGTGTTTGATTGGAATCGGACCGATTATGACGGCAAGCCTCGTGAATTGCACATTGACCAGGCCATGCAGGTCATCCGCTGGAACGATATCGAGCAGGCGCGCCGGCCGGCGCCAGCCTGCTTGTTAACCGATGCGCCGGCCGATGGGATCGTCTGCGAGCGGTTTGTTTCCCCTTACTTTCTGATGAATCAGATGGTGGTGACCGGGCCGCGCTCATGTTCCACGGCCGGACAGAGTTTCCATATCCTGTTCATCGAAGCCGGCGCCATCAAGGTAAAAGGCAACCATGCGATTGTGACCGCCGAAGCGGGCATGACGCTTCTTGTTCCCGCCGCCGTGGGCGTTTATGAAGTCAGGGAACAGGGCGGAGCGCCGGCACGCGTGGTTCAAATAAGTCTGCCCTAGTGCCGGTAGGACAAAACCCGAACGGCGGCTAGCGCAGATGAAGCAAGACAAGCCCCTGCCGAAAATCAGAGGGCAGGGGAGCGGTGCATCGAACGGGAATACCTGTGATCGGATGGATGAAGCTGAGCCGGAAGGCGTGGAGCATCGGGCGTTGCAGACAGCGTTCCAAAGGGCTGATCTCACGGCGGGTCGCGTAGTATGGATCTCCGAGAATCGGATGCCCGATTGCCGTCAAATGCTTGCGGATTTGATGCGTTCTTCCGGTATGAATAACGATCCGCAGATGGCTTGCCTGGCGATTGGCGTCCAGCACAAGGATATCTGTCAGCGCGGGTTGGTCATCGATGGGTTTCGTGATTGAAAATCGTTGCTTAGGAATCAGTCCGGTAACCAGGGCATGGTAAAATTTTTTAATCTTCCGGCCGGAAAATAATGGAAGGATGCGCTGTTGTGCCGCCGCATTCTTGGCGAACAGGAGACAGCCGGAAGTGCCCCGATCCAACCGGTGGACAGCCATCAGCGACGGGATATCCAATGTCGTTTGCAGGCGCGTTTCCAGGCTGTGCGGACCGTTGGCCAGAATGCCGATGGGCTTATCAGCGATCAGGTAATCGGCATCCTGGAACAGGATGATCGCGGATGCCGGGCCGGGAGGTATCTGCGGAGTTTCCGCAATTTCAATGATGTCTCCCGTCTCCAGCGTATGGCGCGCCATCCAGATGCGCCGGCCATTGATGAATACTGAACGCCGGTCAAGCAGGCTCTTGGCTTTTTTCCTGGAACTGCGGCCATGCAGGGTCAGAAAATCAATCAGGGTATCGCCTGACTCGTTCAGTGACACGCGAAATCGTCTGCTATTCATGGCTTGGAATATGACGCGGAGCGGCCCGTTTGTCAATCAGCGGTGCATGAAGAAGAATGGTTGATGGTTAATGGTAGATGGTTGAGGAATTCATTTTCATTTCCTGGGCTTGACGGGATTCTATCCAGTCGTCATACTCTTTTTCCTTGATCAAGCCTGATTTATCTTGGGGTTGTTATTCGATTTCGGGAGGTGTCCAGTTATGGCAGTGAAACATGGTCTTGGCCGCGGATTGAATGCGCTAATCAATGAAGCTCCGGTCACGCCCCGCTCCCCGCAACCTCCGCCCGCCGCGGAGTCTGCGTCGGGAACCATGAATATTCCCATTGACCGGATTCGTGAAAACCCGTTCCAGCCCCGCAAACACATGGCTCCCGAGGCGCTGGAAGACATGGCGCAGTCGATTCGCACCCATGGGGTGCTGGGACCGCTCCTGCTGCGGCGCGTGGGCAACCAGTATGAACTCATTGCCGGGGAACGACGGCTCCGGGCGGCGCGCCAAGCCGGACTGACGGTTGTTCCTGCTGTCGTCAAAGAGATGGTCAATGACCGGGATACTTTGGAATTGGCGCTGGTCGAGAACCTGCAACGCGAGGATTTGAACGCGATCGAGGAGGCTGAAGGCTACCAGCTGTTGGTCGAAAAGTTTGCGCTGAACCAGGACGATATTGCCAAGCAGGTGGGGAAAGCACGGGCGACGGTAACCAATGTGTTGCGTCTGCTGTCCCTGCCGGGGGAAATAAAGAAGATGGTGGTTGAGGGCCAGCTGTCCAGCGGCCACGCCAAGGTGCTTCTGGGAGTGGAGATCGACGAGGAAAAAAACATCATGGCCCGGCGTGCGGTTTTAGAAGGCTGGTCCGTGCGCATGCTTGAACGGATGGTGGCTCGGTTGACCCGCGCGCCGCGCAAGCCGCGGGCTGTTCGCGTTGATATTCCCGCGAGTCATCTCCAATTTCTTTCCGATAAATTACATCGTCATTTCGGCACCAGTGTGCGCATTTTTCCCCCGAAATCGCTGGCCAATGGAAAAAAGATCAAAGGCGCGATCGAAATCGATTTTTTCTCCAATGAGGATTTAACCCGTATTCTCGAAGTGCTGGGCCTCTCCGAAAACGTGTAGGGGAATGATCCTGCCGATTGCACCTCCGCCGCCGGCAAATTCCCGGAATAGCCACTTGTCTTAAGGCTGAATAACCTGGCCCGCAGATTGTCTCGCGCGGGCGGCGCCCGCTCCGTTGGGCCCGATCATGATCTGGGACCAGTGAACACTTGCTTTGTGAGGTGGCAAACCGCCATGGCCGGACCAGCCGAATCATCCGGGAAACCGAAAATTAATTGCCGATCCTTTGGGGTTTCTGATTGTATATTTATGGAATCAGACTAAACTGTCTGATTTTAAATAACGGTGGTGGGTGTAGCTCAGTTGGTTAGAGCGTCAGATTGTGGATCTGAATGTCGCGGGTTCAAATCCCGTCACTCACCCCTTTCCTTCTGATTTGCAACCCGGATCATCCATGGCGCGCATTCTCGGAAACGGCGCTGAAAAATCGCGAAGCGGACGATTAGGCGCCCGAAGCCTCGTCGTCCGGGGCATGCGCTTCACGAACTCGGCCGCCAAATTCTGGTCTTCCCTGATTGACGAGTTGGCCTCAGATTACCCCGCCTGCGAGGCGCTGGCGCTCGACACGCTGACGGATATCATTCTGGACCGGGACTTGTTGTTCCCCGAAAGTTCTCTTCAGGTGGAACTCGACAAACGCCAGAGTCTGTTGAATATCGAGGAGGCCCTTCGGGAATCGTTGTCGCAAATTGACCTGATCGGACCTCCCTCCTCCGTCCATGTTCGCCTGCTGGCCGGGGGTCTTGAGATCAAGACGTGTGATTTGCCGCTGGATTGTGTGGACGCGGAGATTTTCCCCTGCCTGCTCGTCTGGCTCCTGGAGTGGTCGGAAATCCCTCACTGCTTGTGGAATAACGACAGCTTGACCGGGGATTTTTGCGCCAAGGATCGCCAACGGGCGGTTCACTATCGTCTGCAGTTTGACCTGGTCAACAAACATGTCAGCGAAGGCCTGTACCAGCGAACCTTGACTCTGCGTTACACTCGCCGGGCGTAAGGTCCGGGAAAAATGTCTTTCCATAGCCGGTCTACGGAGCCGGCGGCGCGTTGGTCCGGTCGTGAATCATGGGCACAAACCGGACCGGCAAGTCCTCCTCGGTCTCCACTTTGCCGTCCCTTTTGCGCAGAATCACCAGCCGTTGAGAACGGGTTCCCACGGGGACGATCATCCGTCCGCCTTCTTTTAACTGAGCTACCAGGTTTTCGGGGACTTCATCGGGTGCACAGGTGACAATGATTGCGTCAAAAGGCTTGTATTCCGGCCAACCCTTGTAACCGTCTCCGGTCAGGATATGTACGCCGATATAACCTTCCGCGTCCAGAACCGTCCGCGCGTGGCGGGCCAGCTCCGGAATAATTTCGATGGAGTACACCTCGGCGCCGCATTCCGCGAGGATCGCGGCCTGATAGCCGGATCCGGTTCCGACTTCCAGGACTTTCTCGCCGGGTTTCAAGTTCAGCCGCTCGGTCATATAGGCCACAATATAGGGCTGGGAAATCGTTTGGTCATATCCAATGGGGCAGGGATGATCGCCATACGCGTCCCCGCGATCCCGAAATGAGTCCGGAATGAACTGGTGTCGGCGGACTTTGCCCATGGCTTTCAGGATGCGTTCATCGGCAATCCGATAAGCTCGCAACTGTTTGACCATGGCTTGACGACCGGCCAGCCAGCGGGTGTCGGCGGACGATTCGGACCGAACGTTAAATACGCTCGCCATGAAAATGCCCATCATCAGAACGGTTATATCCAGATAAACAATAAATATGCGCATCTTTGGCCTGCAAGCGCCAAGGTTGAATGATCCTCCATGAATATGCGCGCGGGCGAGGGACCCCGGAGGAACCCCGATAAGTGGCATGCTATCCGCAATGACTGCCTTGTACAACCTGAATATTGCGCGAAAATTGCACGCCTTCGTGCAATTTTCAGGTACAAGAAGGGAAATCAGCGTTCAATAATAGTCACGATTGATAAGGCTACTGACGCGGCTACTCAGGTCACCGCTTCAAGATTCCAGACAAACGCCTTTACCCCCTCGGCCCCCAGGGTTTTACGCAGGGACTTGATACCTGCGAGCATTTTTTTCGCCTCGTCGTCTGATACCGCCAGAAGCAGGATGTTATTGCGACCCGGCCAGATATCTGTGCCCAGATGCGTACCGGATGTTCCGCCTTTGCCGAAGATACCATCGATACGTGTATAGTTGCCCCCCCCGCAGGAAGCCGTCATTTCCATCACTTCTTCGCCGATCGCTTCGTTATAAACCAGCATCAGCATTTTCATAACCACCTCATTTCAGATGGGGTTACATTCTGTGTTTTCCGTGGGTTGCCATCAACTCAGGTTGCCTGTGGGACCGCCTCATGATTCTTTCTCTTGATTTTCGATTTAAAGAGGGCGTAGATCGTCGGCACAAACAACATAGTGATGAACGAGGAAACGGTCAGGCCGCCGATCATGGTAATGCCCAGCGGCTGCCAGGTTTCCGAACCTTCCCCGCGGGAGAGGGCCAGCGGGATCAAGCCCATGATCGTGGCGCAAGTGGTCATCAGCACGGGCCGCAACCGGTGTGCGCCGCCGGTGGTAACCGCTTCCGTCATGGATAGGCCCCGGGCACGCAGGATGTTGATGTAACTGATGAGCACGATGGCGTTCTTGACGACAATGCCCACCAGCATCACAATGCCCAGGAAGGTAATGACGCTCAGCGTTGTGTTCGTCGCCAGGAAGGCCAGGATGACGCCGGTGAACGTGAACGGCACGGCGAACATGATGATAAACGGGTCCAGTAGTGATTCGAACTGGGCGGCCATGACCATGTACACCAGGGCAATCCCCAGCAGGAGCAAAAGGGTCAGGTCCTTGAAGGCCTTGGCCTGTTCCTCGGCTTCGCCGCCGATATCAATGGTGATGTCCGACGGCAGGGTAATCGCGGTGATGCCCCGTTCAATATCGGCAATCACATCGCCCATGGCTCGCTGGTGGGTGTTGCATTCCACGCGGAGCACGCGCTCGCGATTCTTGCGCTCGATTTCCATGGGGCCGGCCGTTTCATAGAGCTTCGCAAAATTAATCAGTTTCAGGGACTTGCCGGTGTAGGGCGATACGATCATCAGGTTTTCCAGGTCTTCCGGCTTGGTGCGGAAAGAGTCCTCCAGACGGACATACATGTCATAGGTCTCGCCTTTTTCCCGGTATTTACTGGCCGTGGCGCCTTCAAAGAAAGTCTTGACGCTTTCGGACACCGTGTTCATATCCAGGCCGAGCGCGGCGGCCTTTTCGCGGTCCACGGCAACGCGCAATTCGGGTCGCTTCAGCTCCCGGGTTATGCTCACGTCCACGGCGCCCGGGGTGCGTTCCATGAGCGCCATGATCTTTTCACCCGCCGCGTCCGTGTCTTCAAATGAATGCCCGATGATCTCCACCTGGATCTTCTTGCCGCCCGACCCCGTGATCAACTGGCCCAGCGCATTCCCCGTGTTGACGTCCGTTTTTAAAATGCCGGGAATTTTACGAATGCGGGCGCGGACACTCTGGGCGATTTCCTTGACGCCACGGCGGCGATCGTTCTTTGGAATCAGCTTGATGCCGCTCGAAACGACATGGGGGCCGGATGAGCCGCCGAAAACACCGCTCATGCCGCCGCCGCCGCTGCGCATGCGGTAGTAACGTCGTTCCGGAATTTCCTGGACGATAATGGCTTCCACCTGGCGTGCCACCTTGTCGGTTTCCTCCATCCGTGTGCCGATCGGCAAGTGAGCTGTGATGTTCAGGTCGCCTGTGTCTTCCTCCGGGGCGAATTCCGTGCCGACCAGGGGGATCAGGGAGAGGCTGGCCAGGAAAATTCCGGTAAATCCGAAGATCACGGTTTTCTTGTATTCCAGCGACCAGGCCAGGGCCAGACCATAGGCGTGTTCCCATGACGTGAACCAGCGCTCGGAGAGATCATACACTTTCTGGATCCACGTTGAGAATTTGGCGGACGCGGCGCCTGCCGGGACCGGCGTTCGGCCTTTCAGCCACCTGGAGCACAGCATCGGGGTGAAGGTGGTTGCGGTTAAGAGGGATGCCAGCAGGGTAACGATGATAATCACCGCCAGCTCGCCGAACATGATGCCGACCACGCCGGAGACAAACAGGAGCGGCAGGAACACCACGACCGTCGTGGAGGTGGAGGCCAGAATCGCCAGGAACATCTCCGACGTGCCGAAGATGGCCGCCTCCTGCGGCCGTTGGCCGCGCCCCAGGTGGCGCATGATGTTGTCCACAACCACGATGGCGTCGTCCACGACCAGGCCGACGACAATGGCCAGCGACGACAGGCTGATCGTGTTGATGGTCTTGTCGGCCATGAACAAGTAAAGGAAAGCGGTCAGCAGGGAGAAGGGGATGGTCAGCGCGATGATCATACTGGGCCGGAACCTTTGCAGGAAAAACCAGGTAATCAGGATGACCAGGATGATGGCATCGCAGGCCGTCGTTTTCAATGTGTCCAGCGAGTTTAGGATATCCTGCGAGGCGTCCATGGCGATACTCATCTTGACATCTGCAGGCAGGAGTTTTTCAAGTTCCTTGAGCTTATTTTTAACGCGCGTGGCCACCTGCACGGTGTTCACCCCGGCTTGTTTCTGCACCATCAATTGCACGCCGCGCTGACCGTTAATGCGGACGATGGTCGTGCTTTCTTTATAGCCGTCCTCTACCCGGGCCACGTCTTTCAGGTAAACCAGCTTGCCATTGCGCTGGCCCAGGATCACGGTGTTGATTTCCTCCGGGCTGGTAAACTCGCCCGGCAGGCGCAGGAGGTACTCGGACAGGCCTGTTTTCAGGTCGCCCACCGGCTGGGTGATATTTTCGCGGCCCAGTACTGCTTTAATGTCCAGGATGGAAAAGCCGGAGCTTTCCAGCTTGATTTTGTCAATCCAGATATTGATCTGACGCTGGAGACCGCCATGGATCTGGACGGTGCCGACGCCGGGGATCTGGCGCAGGGGATCGCCGACGCGCTTATCGATCATGTCATAGAGTTCCGAGTAAGTCCGGTCGGCCGTGATGCCGAGGTACAGGATGGGCATCATCGCTGTGTTAAATTTGAAGATGGACGGATTGTCCATCTCGTCGGGGATGTCGGGTAAAGCCCGCTTGGTTCTTTCGATGCGGTCGCGGATGTCGTTGGATGCTTCATCCAGATTCTGCCCCCAGGCGAAACGGAGGGTGATGGCGGAAACCCCCTCCCGCGAGCGGGACGTGATCTTTTCAAGGCCGGGTGTGGTGGCCAGCTGGTTCTCCAGCGGCTCGGTCACCTTGATTTCAACGTCTTCCGGGCCGGCGCCGGGATAGACGGAAATCACCGAAATGGCCGGCGGCTCAATCTCGGGCATCATGTCCACGCCCAGCTGGGATAGGGCATAGAACGACAGGATCATGATGCCAAAGAAAATCATCAGGTTAGTGACCGGCCGGCGTACGCCAAAATCGGGAAGATTCATAGAATGAAGCCTTTAAATTTTGGTTTCATTGATCGAAATGTTTTTTCTTCCCTGGATTTTGGGATTTTGGATTTATTTTGCCTGGCTCTTCTTCCGTGCTCACGGCCGCGCCATCCCGCAGGCGCTGTTGGCCCATGATCACTACTATGTCCCCCGGAGTCAGTCCCTCCGTCACTTCATAATTGGATCCTTCCCGGAGACCCAGGCGCACATTGCGAAGATGCGCGATGTTGTTACTCGCGAGGTACACATAGGTGTCGGAATCCCGGCCCAGGACCGCCTCTTTCATGATGACCGGAATATTATTCCGTTCCTCGAGCACCAGTTTTACCCGCGCAAACATGCCCGGCTTGAGCCGGTAAGCGGGGTTTTTAATCGTGATTTCCACCGGTGCCGTGCGCGTGTCCAGATCGATGACCGGGCTGATCTTGGTCACTTGGCCGCTAAACGTCTCCCCCGGCCAGGCGTCCACGTTAAGCTCGGCCATTTGCCCCAATTTGACCTGCGCGATGAATTTTTCCGGTACATCCAGGGCCAGTTCCACGGCTTCAATATCCACCACCATGGCAATGGGGGTTTGCAAAGTCACGCTTGTGCCGCGGTCCACGTAAATCCGCCCTACAAAACCGGCCAGCGGGCTTTCAACCGGGGCTTTCTCGTAGGTGAAGCCGACTTCGTCGCGATCGATGTAGGCGATGACGTCGCCCTTGGTCACCCGGACGCCTTCCTCCCGGACCTTCTCCATGATCTTGCCGGAGACCTTGGGATACACCAAGGCTTCTTCCCGGGCCCGGATATTGCCCGCATAGTCAAGCGAGCGCTTCAAGGTCTGCAGTTCTACGCGCTTGACCCGAACCGGAATAGATTCCACCGCGGCTGTCTTCTGTGCCTTCCAGCACCCTGTCAGCGGTATCATCGCGATCGATAGTCCCATGACAGCCGCCCGGACCGAGATGGTTGCCACCTTCGCTCCCGGCCTTCGTAGTCCCGATCGTGAAGCGCATCGGGACAGAGTAGCCATGGCGGACAAGTATCTGACCTCTGACCTCTGATCTCTGACCTCTTCCTTACGGGTCATGCTCATTCTCCAGGGTAATGTTGTTATTAGCCAGCGTCACGCCCTCGGCCTGATCCAGGCGAATCAGGGCGATCTGATAATCAATCATGGCCTTGACGTAGTCCAGCCTGGCGGATGCCAGCCGGTTCTGATAGTCGAGAATATCATGGGTATTGACCTGGCCGACCGCATAGCGTTCCTGCTGGGCATCGTAGTTTTTCGTCTCCATGTCGGCCGCCAGCATCGCGGCTTCAGTCTGGCGGTATTGAATGTCCACATCCCGCACGCGGTTACGAACGGCAAAGATAATGTCCTGTTCCAACCGCTTGAGTTCCAGGATCGCCTGAATTTTTTCCCATTTACTCTTGTCATACCTGGCCCGGTCGCCGCGCCCCCAGGGAACCGTTACCCGGACGCCCACCAGCCAGTCCTTGTAATCCATATTGGCGTTGTCCGCGGCGGCGCCATACGTGTCCCCGAGTCCATTCAGACCGAAACTGCCGATCACGTCCACCGTGGGGAGCAGACCATTGCGAGCAACTTGAATCTGAACATCGCGGTTGATCAGGGCGATCTTCATGGATTGATAATCGGGACGGTTATCGAATGCCCGTTCCAGACATTGTACCAGGTCGATGCGTTGGAGACCGAGCACCGGTTCCTCCAGAAGTTCAACCCGCGCATTCCAGAGGGCGGGATCATCCACCAGGTTGGTCACCAGTTTCAGCGCGTCTTCGGCTGTCTTCATGGCCGCTTCGGCTGCTATTACCCGCTTCATCCGTTCGGCTACCGCTGTTTCCGTTTCCAACAGGTTCACGGAACTGATCAGACCCTTGGCGTGGCGGGCCTGGTTGATGGTCAACAGCCGACGAGTCCGCTCCAAGGCATCGGCCTCAATGGAATACCGGGCCCGGGCATAATACAGATCGTAATACGCCACCAGGGTGCGGGTAATGATGTCCATGACGGTGGCCTGGAGATTCTTGGTGGAAATCTGCAGGTTATTCTCAGTGATAACAATCTCGGCCCGGTTGACGGTAATGCCGGCGCCCCGCAGCAGCGGCTGGGTCAGCGTGATCTGCGGCTCTACGCCGTAAGCCGGATTGATGATCTGGGTCGGAGAACTGGATTTGATGCGGCTGGTGTCCACGGCCAGATCATACCGGGTGCCTGTCCAGAGCTTGCCGCCCACTCCGGCGTTAAGATCTCCCGACCGCATCAGCGAGATGTTGGTCCCATAGATCAGGTTGGGCGAGAGCTCCGTGGTGTCGGTCAGCGCAGCTTCGACGCTCAGGCTGGGTTCGAAGACCGACCGGGCGATGCGCACATCATCCTCCCGCAGGCGCGGCTGAATGCGCTTGATCTTGACTTCCGAATTATTTTTCAACGCGTAAGCCATACAGTCCACCCGTCCAATGCGCAAGACCATGCTGGTCCGGGCGCCGGCAATATAGGCCTCCTTGTCAAACCCGGCGGATGAAAGCTGGTTAATGTCGCCGGCCGGAGCGACTCCCGCTGATAAGGCTAATAACAAGACGCCCAGCGGCCGGATATAAGAGGATCTCATCAAGTTCATTATTTCCTTTGGGCGATGGTTGCTGAAGGGGTCTTGTCGGATAGATTTGCCAGCGGATACCCTATTTTTTCAATGATTTGAAGATAGATAACCCGTTCCTGCGGGGAGATATGCTGAAACATGCGGATGATTGATTTGCGGTGTTCGCTGTGCAGGGCCACCATGATTTTCCGGCCCTTGGGTGTAATCACGGCCAGAACGACGCGGCGATCGGTCTCGCTGGTCAAGCGCTTGAGCAGGCCCAGCTTGACAAGCCGGTCGGCCAGTCCGGTGACCGTCGATGCTTTCAGGCCTTGGGCCTGGGCCAGCGTATGCATCGAACATGTTCCCAGTTCGGCCACCTGCCTGAGCACCCACAACTGCGGGAGGGTGATGATGCCGCGGGTCAGGTAGTTGCGTTCCTGCTTCACCTGGTTATGCATGATTCGCGGCATCAGTTGGAGCAGGCGATCGGCAAACTTTTCCAGGGGAATCGCTCGGGATGCTTTACATCTTGAAATATTCATAAACTGGAAGTTACGAAATATGAAACAAATTGTCAAACACTATTTTGTTCAATTTCCGCCTGGTAATTTCAATTTATTGTAGTTCTTGTCACCCAAGCGGTGGCTTGAAATGCCTGCCTTTGCCGGAGTCTTCCCGTGGCGGAACGCAGGCGGGCCGCTACACTACTCATTTTCATGGCATGGATTGTGGCGGGGCCAAATGTAATGTTCAGGAATTACAATCCGCCGCGTAAGGTCAACCAGCTTACAGATAACGGTTGCATTGTAAAAGTCCCGGCGCCTTCACCGGGCGTCAAGCAATTAGGCCTTCGGCAACTTTGCCGTTCTATCGAACAGCCTCTACCATGGATACGGGTGTAGTGGCGGTTCGGTAGAACCGCAAGATTGAAATTCCTATACATTAAATTACCCCGCGTTGCGGGACTTGATTCAATATCGGCCGACAACCAGCCCATTTCCTGTGGGGAAAACAGCCGGCCTGAATAATGGGGGCGGATTACGAATTGCCAACCTGGGGGCAAATGTGTATATTCATTCCGAAAGTCAGGGTGGGATGTCAGGAACCCGCAGGAATGAATAGGCAAGGGAATCGTCATGATGCGTGTATCCATTGTCTTTGATGAAGAGGATTATATTACGCCGTCGCAGGAAGGTCTGGACGATCTGCTGAAAATGCTGGCGGAGGTTATGACCCAGGAAAGGATCTCGGGCACATTTTTCATCATCGGGGAACGGTTCCGCTGTTTGCGGGACCGGGGGAGAAAGGATGTCCTGGCGGCGGTGGCCCGGCATGATGTCGGGGGGCATATCAATCTGGGGTCCATTCATCCGACGGTGACAGAACGTATGGAACAGGCCGGCTGGGCCGATGGCTGTGCCCGGATGGCGGCCGAGGAACTAGCCGGCTTGGAGGAAATGGATGCCATATTGGGCAAGCCGATGACATCCCTGGCGCGTCATGGCGGATCGTTCTGTCCTCAGTTGCTGGCGATGATGAGTCAGCGGAAGCTCCCCTATGTCTATTCGCCGGCGCATTTGCCGAAACATCATGTCACGTGGTACTGCAATACGCTCAATTTTTATGACGCCAGCTCGGCGTTTCAGGAGGCATATCTGTCACGGGCGGCATTTTTGGAGGCGGAAAAACGATTCTTTAATATCGTGACACAATATAAGGACTTCGATTGGTGCGCCGTGTTTCATTCCCACCCCTGTATGATCAAGACCAAATGGTTCTGGGACAGTAATTATTTCAAGGGGCGCAATCCGGCGCTGGCCGAATGCCGGGTGCCTGACTTCCGCGCGGGGTTTAATCTGGAAGAAGTCCGGTCCAATTGGGAGTTTCATTGCGCGCGACTGAGAGACAATCCGGATTTGCGGCTGGGAACCATCAGTGATTTTGCGTCTGAATTCGGGACCCAGACGGAGTCTATTACGCCCCGCGAAATAATGGAATTGGCCGCACAGGCGGCCGAGACGGAAACACCGTTCTGGACGGATCGGTTTACGGCGGCGGAGATTCTCGATTTCTTCGCGCGCAGTTATTTACTGCGGAGTCAGGCGCGTCCGTTGGATACCTTGATGCGGCGGCCGGTGCTTGGTCCCACCCGCCTGCCCTTAAGTGTGCCTTCGGTCAGATGGATTGAGTCCGAAGCCCTGCGGCGAGTGGCACTGGGGATTGTGACGTCCGTCACAATGACCGGCATGCTGCCTGCCCGCATTTGTTGCGGCGCCGGCACGCTTGGTTCGTCCGGTGAAATAGGCATCGGGTCGGCGCTCGCGGCGCTGGGCCAGGTATTGGTAAAAGACAAGCCGTCGCAGTCGGTTGAAACCCGGCCGGTGGCGCCCTATCCCAATGAAGGTGAAGAACTTGCGGCGGAAGTGCGCGCTTTCAAATCCTGGCCGTGTCATCGTCTTGATTTGGATATCGACCGGGTGGCGCGTCTGGCGGCGTTGCAGAGCTGGACGCTGAAGCCGGCCTGGCCGCAGTAAGATGGATTTGACAGCCGGCGAAAAATGTACACAATAGCGGGTGCTTTAAAAACCGTTCTCTTATCAAGCGTTCACGAAAGTGGTTACCCATGAAAACATTGGCGGGAATTCTGGCGGTGTTGATTTTACTGGGTCTGAGCGCCTGCCGGAAACAGGATATTCGCACGGTGGTCATCAAGGTCCCGGGAATGAAGAATCCCGCCTGCACCAAGCTCATCCAGGATGCTTTTTTGCGCCAACCGGGGATTCAATCAATCCGTCCTGATTTTCAAAATCGCGAGCTGACCATTACCTATAATTCCATGGTGGTAGCGTTGAAGAACCTGGAGTTCACTATTGCCGGCGTCGGCTTTGACGCCAATAATATCAAGGCCTTTACCAATGCCGTCGCCGGCTTGCCGCCGGAATGCCGGTAAAAAAACAATAGCCCCGTCGGCGCAAAACAGGTTGGCCGCACTGTCATGCAGGCTCTGATCGACCAGTTTCTGGATTACATTTCACTCGAACGGGGATTGAGCCCGAATACCCGGGCGGCCTACGCGGCAGATCTCCGGAAGTTTGTCCGCTTCCTCGATATCCGGAAGATTTCCACGCTGAACGCGTTGACCCGTAAACAGCTTCTCGACTTCATGATTGGCGAGAAGGAAAAGGGGCTGAGCGCCAATTCAATTTCGCGTTTATTTGTATCGATCAAAGTCTGGATGCGGTACCTGCAGCAGGAATCCCTCTTGGCCGGTAACGTCGCCGAGGCCATGGATTCCCCCAAGCTGTGGAAATTGCTTCCGGCAACGCTATCCATCAAGGAAGTCGAGAGCCTGCTGGCGGCGCCGCAAGGGGACAAACCTCAGGCCGTGCGGGACCGGGCCCTGCTGGAAATCTTTTATGCCACCGGCCTGCGGGTTTCCGAGATGTGCACGTTGCGACTGGATGATCTTCATTTCGACGCCGGTTATCTGCAATGTGTCGGGAAGGGACAAAAAGAGCGCGTGGTGCCATTTTCCGAAAAATCAGGGAAAATGCTGAGCCATTACCTGGATCATGTCCGGCCCCGCTTATCCCGGGACCCGGCCAATCGCGTCGTGTTCCTGACCCAACGGGGCAAGGGGTTCGACCGCCGGAGCGTTTGGAAACTCGTCAAACGTTATGCGCGGAATGCCGGCATCACGAAGTCGATCAGCCCGCACACGTTGCGGCATTCGTTTGCCAGCCACCTTTTGCATAACGGCGCCCCGTTGCGGGTCATCCAGGAAATGCTGGGGCATGCCGACATCACCACGACGCAGATTTACACCCATGTGGATCCGGCCAGACTCAAATCGATTCATGAACAATACCACCCGCGCGCATGAGATCTTTTTTTCATAATCCCTACCGGTCACTAGAACATAAACTGGGCTATGCTTTCAGGTCCAAGGCTTTGCTGGAAACCGCGTTGATGCATCGGTCCTATCGCTTTGAATCCACCGGGATTGACGCCGATAATCAGCGGCTGGAGTTCCTGGGCGATGCGGCTCTGGGACTGGTGGCCACCGACTATCTCTTCAAGGCTCATAACAACCTTCAGGAAGGATCCCTGACCTGCCTGAGAAGCCGGCTGACAAGCGGCAAGGCCCTGGCTAAAATCAGCCGTTCCATCGGGCTGGGCGAATACCTTCGCCTGGGCAAGGGCGAACGCATGTCCGGCGGCCAGCACCGAGCCTCCAACATCACTGATGCCATGGAAGCCATCCTGGGCGCCGCGTACCTGGACCGGGGATTGAAAGCCGTGGAGAAAATTTTCATCAAGCTGTTTATTCCCCTGATTGAAATTGAACCCGACGACGCCTGGTCCGACAATCCCAAAGGTCAGCTCCAGGTGATTGCTCAGCGCCGCTGGAAAAGTAATCCTCAATATCATGTGCTCCGGCAGGATGGACCTTCGCACCTGAAAGTATTCACCATTAGGGTATCGGTGGGCGGCAATAACGTGGGAACGGGCCGGGGAGCGACCAAGCGCGAAGCCGAACAGAATGCCGCCCAGCATGTCCTTGAGCAAATGCAGGAAAATTACTGAGGCGGGTGTCTTGGAGAAAGCACCTGACCGGTAACGGATCCCGCGTCCGGCTTGACAAGTCCACAAGTTTTGTCTAGGGTTTCCTTTTTTTGGTCGGGTTATCCAGGAGTCATGGCGGGCCGGTAGCTCAGTTGGTAGAGCACGGCACTTTTAATGCTGTGGTCGCGGGTCCGAATCCCGCCCGGCTCACCCTCTCTTGGCTTTTCCGTGATCATGAATCCATTCAAGAAAGCACGCTGGGTCGCTGAAATCATCCTGGTCCGGCTGGGACTGGTAACAGTCCCCTTTTTTCCTCGTAACCTCGTGTTGCTGCTGGCCAGACTGGCCGGTGCCGCCGGATATGTGCTGGCGCGAAACTCCCGGAAAATTGCCCTGACAAATCTGGATCTGGCCTTCAAAGAATCCTTGTCAGCGACGGAAAAGCGCCGCATCGCGCGCCAAGCTTTCGGCACCATGGCGCGCACGGTGCTGGACATGATCTGGTTTTGCCGGGATACCGATCGCCGTCTGGCCCGCTATCTGACGCTGGATCCGGATTTTCGGAATCGGATTTATACGACGCCGGTAATCGGTTTAACGGCGCATTTCGGGAATTGGGAATTGCTTGGGCGCGGGTTGGTTGCCTTGGGCTATCCGCACGCGGCCGTGGCGGCGCCGCTGATCAACCCGGGGGTGGAACGGTTATTCCACCGGTCCCGGATGATGAGCGGGATGGATATTATTCCCAAGGAAGGCGCGCTTCGCGGAGTGCTGAAGGCCCTCAAGCGGAAAAAGCATGTCGCCCTGGTCCTGGATCAGAATGTCAGGCCGGAAGATGGCGGTATTTTCGTCGACTTCTTCGGATTGCCCGTTCCCATGTCCGGCGCGGCGGCGATTTTTGCGGTACGGACCGGTACGCCTATCGTACTGCTATTCTGCCTGGCCCAGCCGAATGGCACTTATCAGGTGTACGCATTACCGCCACTGAAGCCGGCATCCTTCACCGGGTCCGACTCGTCTCGGCAAAGTTCTTTGGCCGAGCCGGACAATACCCGGACCATAACCCAGACTGTTGCCGGCTTATTCGAGCAGGAGATTAGAAAGCATCCGGGGCAGTGGCTCTGGATGTACAAGCGCTGGAAGCATATCCCGCCCGGCCTGTCGCCCGCCGCTTATCCGTTTTATGCCAAGCCCATCAAAACAAAAGAAACCTGAGCCTGTCTCTTATTTTCTTAGATGTTAAACAGGCGCCGTGCATTGGCGCAGGCAATTGCCTTGTACGGTTTTGCCTTCATCTGAGCCGATTTTAGTTTCATCACGGCCGATTCGGTATATAAAAACGGAGTATGGGAGCCGAAGAGGATTCTGTCGGGTGGAATACTGCGTAATAGCGTCGGTAGAGTTTGGAAAAACTCAATAAATGAAATATCCACGTGTACATTTCTGGTCTTTTGAACCAGTTCCACGGCTTCGCTACGATAAACGCAAAGGCAGACAACGGGCGTTTCGTGAAAGGCGTTCGCAAACTGAACGACAGCCCGCCAATCTACTCCGGGGATTTTCATTAAAGGGTATTGATTGCGTTCGTCATCTATCCGCATTTGGATCATTAGCGGAATTCGTTTGCTTGCCAGAATTCGCATGAATGGCACAAGCAAGGGATCGATCAAAGAGTAATTATGATAATTCGGAATGATTTTAATCGCTTTAATTCCGCTTGTTTCCATTGCCTTGCGCCAGTTGGCAAGACCGGGATTAATGGTTGGAACGGGGATCAGTTCCGGCGTTGGCTTAATCGTTTTTACAAGCTCTGCATTGCAGACCGACGGATCGGGATACAGAATACCGTCCATTGATGAAATCAACGCTTTGGTTATGCCGGCTGAATTCAGACGTTTTGCCATTGCTTGCGCCGAATTGACGTCAAATTTTTGAAACGGCCAGCGGCCAAAGGAGGTATTTACATCTATGATCATAACCCCTCAAAATCAAGGTAATCGCAATAGTTTCTTTGCATTAATCCCGAGAATCAGGTCGCGATCGTGCCGGTTGATATTAGCCCCATAAACGCGACCCAACTGGCATGAAAAATCACGGCCGATTATATCCGAGCCATAAAGTATTCTCTGCGCACCCAGCGCGGCCACGGCATATTCAATGATTCCTGAAAACGGCTGGGAGCCGGATGTGTCAACATAGACGTTGGGATATGACTGGATATCCAGAACACCGCGAATACCCGCGGCCGTCAGGTGCGCCATAATAATTTTGGTGTTAGGATGGCGGCCGGCCAGATCGGCAATATCCGCAGGGGTTGACTCATTAAGCACTTTGCCGACGGTTTTGTACCACGCGTGATGTAATACCGGAATATTTAATCGGGCACAGGCCTCCATGATCGGATCCAGCCGCTTGCTGCGGGCGTTTGTTTCCACCTCCAATTTGATGCCTTTCAGATTTCCATTTTCCACACAACGGGTTATTTCCCTAAAAATAAAACTCTTCGCGTGGTTCGGATTCAGAAAGCAAAAACCGACAAACACGTCCGGTCGCCAGCGGACGAAGCGCATGGTGTGATTGTTGGCGGACACAACTTGCTTCTGTGTTGCGCCATAGGGCCAATCGCCCAAATTACAGATCCTGGAAATGCCAGCCCGCCGGGACTCGTCCAGGATTTTGTCGACTATTCCGCGGTCTTTTGCGGGCAGATGAGCATGAATGTCAATAATCATTGGAATTCTTCAACAGATTATTTATGGAAGGCGGGCTTGGATTCCTCCCTGTTCCTTGTCCTACCGGTGATGGCCCGAATACACGGGCTTATAGCCCGATCCTCCCAGATTTGCTGAGCTTTGAACATAGTTGGATGCCGAAAGTTTCATTAGCCAGTCGCCCGTGGTTTCCAGATAGGCGGCCAGATCGGTCTTGCCGTCACCGTCGTAATCGCCGGGTACGGGGACATAGTCCGTTCCAGCCAGGTTAGCAGAAGCAATCCCGTAATTCAATGCAGAGAGCATGACCGTCCAGGAGCCCGTAGATTCCTGGTAGGTCGCGGGATCTGTCAGGCCGTCGCCGTCATAATCGCCGGGTATGGCCTGGAATCCGCTCCCGCCGAAAGTCGCCGAAACGACGGCATAATCGAAAACGGACATCATGACGGACCATGCTCCCGTGCTTTCGTTATATACTGCGGGATCTGTCAGGCCATCGCCGTCATAATCGCCGGGAATCGCGACAAATCCCGGTCCACCCAGGTTCCCGTAGGCTAGCGCATAATTAAATGTGGAAAGCATGACCGCCCAGTTGCCCGTGGATTCCTGAAAAGTGGCGGGGTCTGTTTTTCCATCTCCGTCGTAATCCCCCTCTGCCGCCTGCAATCCGGCGCCGCCGAAATCGGCGGTGGCGGACGCATACCCGTTGGCGGAGAGGAGCACCGACCAACTCCCGGATGCCTCCTCGTATACGGCAGGATCGGTCTTGCCGTCGCCGTCGTAATCACCCGTGGCCGGCATGTAGCCGGCGCCGCCGACGGTTTGCGACCAGTTGCTTCCGTTGTATGACAGAGAAGCCAGCCATTCACCCGTGGAGGCAAGGTAAACGGCGCGGTCGGTCTTGCCGTCGCAGTCAAAATCGTTCATGACGCGCCGGGACGGGATGGGTGGGGTCGGCGAGGGGGATGGACTATATGCGATGGCGGAACTGATGAGGAACTGGGCAAAGATCGGGCCGACTGTCTGGTTGGCTAATGTATTGGGATGTGAATCATTGCCGGAATGCGATCCTTCGTATTCGTATTTCAGAAAATTATCGGTACCCGCCAGGTAATTGAATAAATCAAAGCAGACAATATTGGTATGCCCATTCAGGTATTCACTGCTTTTCAGCCAGTTGGCGAACAGGCGGGCGTTGGCGGCCGATTCGGCGGATGTGGCCAGCCGGTGCAGGGGTGGGGTGGACATGACGACAAAGAGCTTGTCGGGGTGCTGGTCGAAAACCGTCCGCATCTCCAGATAGTAGGTCTGATACTGATTTAGCGTATCCGTGTCGGGAATTTCTGAGGCCGGGAAGCAGGACTTGAAGGCGATGACCTGGTGGTTGGCCAGGATCAGGTTCCGGCAGGCCGTGGCATCGGATTCGGAGGACGTGAAGATGTAATGCAGTCCGTCGGGATTCGTGTTGTCGGTCGGCGATCCGTAAGAGACGCCGGTCTCCTCGCCGTTCGGGTTTCTCAACCCATCGGAGCTATACCCGTGATCCCAGAACTCGATACTGGTTCCGTGGGCGTCGTTATAGGCTTGAACCGTCCCGCGCATGTTCCCTTCCACAATCAGGCCGTTGCCAGTGGAATGGTGCAGAAAGAACAGGTTGTTCAACTCCTGGGTGCCGGCGTTCAAGGCCAGGGTCATGCCCCAAGCCATGAAGATCAGGCGTTTCCAACCGCCACAGAAAGCGCGCAGTCTGACGTTGCTGTTTTGGCCCGGTCTGGCTAATCCATTCATAATGCTCTTCTTCATTGAAAAAGTGACAAGGATTAATGATTACATACTATCCACCCATTCTAGTCAATAAACAAAGAAATCAGGAGCAGCCACGATAGTTCCCACCTTTCGGGATTGATCTCCGGACAGGATGTGGTAATATCCCAGTTTTTGTAAAAGAGCAAAATTGCCCGCTCTGCGGCGGGTCGGGATTTAATGGTGAAGCAACAACGGACCGGCCTGAGGGCAGGCCGGCTCCAGAAGCGGCAAATAGATTAAAAATGGAGCCGGGGTGCCCCGGTTGTTTCAGGAGAGACCTTGTAAATGAAACTTGATCCGATCAAGATGAAGGACTGGCAGATTGCCGAGGCGGCGGAAGCCGCCATGAAACCGTTTCCTCAGCTGGCCCACGACCTGGGGTTGAAGGATAGCGAATTGATTCCGATGGGGCGCCAGCTGGGGAAAGTGGATTTCATGCAGGTGCTGGCCCGCCTTAATAATGCGCCCAAGGGCAAATACATTGACGTCACAGCCATCACGCCGACCCCTCTTGGGGAAGGTAAAACCACGACAACCATGGGGCTGATCGAGGGATTGGGTCGGCTCGGCAAGCGCGTGAGCGGCGCCATCCGCCAGCCCAGCGGCGGCCCGACCTTCAACGTAAAAGGATCCGCCGCCGGCGGCGGATTGGCCCAATGCATCCCGTTGACCCCCCTTTCCATCCGGCTCACCGGCGATATCGATTCGGTAACCAACGCCCATAACCTGGCGATGGTGGCCTTGACCTCCCGGCTTCAACACGAACGCAATTACGACGACGTCCGTTTGGCAAAAAGCGGGTTGAAGCGCCTGGACATCGATCCCACCCGTATCACGATGAAATGGGCAATCGATTTCTGCGCCCAGTCTCTACGCAACATCACCATCGGCAAGGGCGCCAGGATGGATGGGTTCGAAATGGATTCCGGCTTCCAGATTTCCGTATCCAGCGAGATCATGGCCATCCTGGCAGTGGCGAAGGACCTTAAGGACTTGCGGGAACGCATGGGCCGGATCGTGGTGGCATCGGATAAACAAGGGCGGGACGTGACTACCCGTGATCTCGAAGTGGATGGCGCTATGACCGCCTGGATGATGGATGCCATCAATCCCAATCTTCTCCAGACGATCGAAGGCCAGCCGGTTTTTGTTCATGCCGGACCCTTTGCCAATATTGCCATCGGCCAGAGCTCGATTATCGCCGACGAGCTGGGTGTGCGTCTGGCTGATTACCATATTACCGAAAGCGGTTTTGCCGCCGACATCGGTTTTGAAAAATTCTGGAACTTGAAGTGCCGATTTTCCGGATTGGTCCCGAATACCGTGGTGATTGTTTGCACAGTGCGGGCGCTGAAAATGCACGGCGGCGGGCCGACCGTGAAACCGGGCATACCCCTCGACCCGGCCTATACCAAGGAGAACCTGGAGCTTCTCGACAAAGGATGCGAGAATCTGATCGCTCACATTGAAACGGTTAAAAAGAGCGGCGTGCGTCCGGTGGTATGCATCAATAGTTTTCACACTGATACGGACGCCGAGGTAGCGCTTATCAAGCGAGTGGCCGAGGCCCACGGTGCGCTGGCGGCGCTCTCCCGGCATTGGCTCAAGGGTGGGGAAGGGGCCGTGGAACTGGCCGAGGCCGTCATTGCCGCCAGCAATGAAAAAACCCATTTTAAGTTTTTATATGACTTGACCATGCCGCTCCGCCAGCGTGTGGAACGGATTGCCAGGGAAGTTTACGGGGCCAAGGGCGTAACTTATACCGATGGGGCACTGGAAAAAGCCAAGGCCTTTGAGGCTGACCCGGCCATTGCCCGCATGGGCACCTGCATGGTCAAGACCCATCTCAGCCTATCGCACGATCCGGATATTAAGGGCCGGCCGCGCAACTGGGACTTGCCGATCCAGGACATCTTGATTTATAAAGGCGCCGGATTCGTCGTGCCGGTGGCCGGAGCAATCAAGCTGATGCCCGGCACCGCCTCCAACCCCGCCTTCCGCAACATCGATGTGGATGTTAAGACCGGCCGCGTTCAGGGATTATTCTAATTAGAAGATTATTCCATAGAATTAAAAACAAGTTATTGGGCCGCGGTGGAAAGCCTCCGCCCAGGGTCGAGCTCGGGCATGCCAAGTCACCGTCTGTGCCGGCCGGAAAACTTCGCCGCGGCGTAGCCTCCGACGGCGCCTTGACGGTCGGACCGGCGCTGGCTGCCCCGGAGCCGCATCGGCCCACCGGTCATCCCGCGGTTCAATCCGACCTGGAGTCCCCTTGGTCGCCGGTTCGGTTCCATGTTCCGCCGCAGGCCGGCAAGATTCGTTTCCATGACCTGGACCTGCCCGATCCCATCCTGCATGCCGTTGCCGATCAGAAGTTTTCCTACTGCACGCCCATCCAGTCCCAAATCCTGCCGGCCCTGCTGGCCGGCCGGGATGCCGGAGGACGGGCGCAAACCGGGACGGGCAAAACGGCGGCTTTTTTGATAGGTATTTTTACCCGTCTGCTCCGTCATCCGCTGACCACTCCAAGCCGGAATGGCATGCCCCGGGCGCTGGTGCTGGCCCCAACCCGGGAACTGGCGCTCCAGATTTTTAAGGATGCCCAGTGTTTGGGAAAATACTGCCGGTTCAGGAACCTCGTTATTTTTGGCGGTATGGATTACAAAAAACAGCAGGACCAGTTGCGCAGTCCGAATATCGATCTGGTCGTGGCCACGCCGGGCCGGCTCCTGGATTTCCGCAGTTCGGGCCTGCTCAACCTGGGACGAGTGGAGGTGCTGGTGCTCGATGAGGCTGACCGGATGCTGGATATGGGCTTCATCCCGGACGTGAAACGGATTATTTACAGTCTGCCGCCCCGGGAGCGCCGCCAGACCATGCTGTTCAGCGCCACGCTCAGCCAGGATATTCTCCGTCTGGCCTCGCGGTGGATGAAGGATCCACTGCTGGTTGAAGTCGAGCCGGAACAGGTGACGGTGCTAGCCACTGATCAAAGGGTATTCGCGGTCAGCGCCAGGAAAAAATTCGCCTTGTTGTTCAATTTGCTTCAGCATGAACCGATGAAGCGCGTCCTTGTATTTCGGAACCGGCGCGATGGCGTGGACCGGCTGGCACGACGGTTGGCGCTGGCGGGCATTCCCTGCGCTCAGTTGTCGGGAGAAGTGCCCCAGGAAAAACGCATTCGGATTCTGGAAGATTTTCGCGCCGGCCGCATCCGGGTGGTCATTGCCACCGACGTGGCCGGGCGCGGCATTCACGTGGAAGCCATCAGCCATGTTGTCAACTACGATATTCCGGAAGAAGCTGAAGATTATGTGCATCGCATCGGGCGGACCGGCCGGGCGGGCGCCACGGGCATTGCCATTACCTTTGCCTGCGAGGAAGGCGCGTTTGTTTTGCCGGCCATTGAGAAATTTATCGGCCGGCCGTTACCTTGCATTCAGCCGGAGGATACATACCTGCAAATCCCGGATGCCATTGCGCAAAAGGTGGCCACCGCCGGGTCACGACGACCTGCGTATCGTCCCCCCCGTTCCCGTCCCGGGGGGAGCCGGGGCCGGCGGTATCAACGTTAATGGTACAGGGGTGCAATGTTACATAGATTGTCATTCCGAGTGTAGCGAGGAATCTCTGCCATACCGATCAAGGTGGCCGAGATTCCTTCGGTAAACTCAGGACAGGCTCTTCACTTCGTTCCCGCCGTCGCCAAGGCTAGGGCGGGCAGGCAGGATGACAGACCTGTATTGGAAATTGATCGAGCCGCGGGACCAATCCAAGATAGGGGCCTACGGTTGACCATTCGGGTGCGTTCCCAACCAACACTTGCAACCCCTCCGCTTCCGCTATCTGGCTGACCCATCTGGAATGGGTGCCGGTTTCCATCGCCACCACAGCCCCGCGGTATTGCTTGAAAAAGACGGTCATTGCCGCGCGCGTGCCGGTCACGGCCTCTTCCGCAATGATCTTTCCCGTTTTATCCAGAATGCATACCTGGTGTTTTTTGTCTCCCAAATCCATCCCGATCGTGATACCTTTTTTCATGGCTGGTCTCCTTATGCGCTATGACCCATCAAGGCCGTTATTACTTTGAGCGTGATTATTATATCACAGCTCGCAGCTGGGGAGATCAGCCTTCTCATTTAACCTAATTTACTCCTTCTGAACTGCCTTTTTAGGCAATCCGACCGTCTGGGCCAGAACGATTTTCTGGTCTGGCCGCAAGTGCATAGCTTTGGCCAGAGCCGGGCGATCGATGCTGCCGCGTACAACTGTCGCCAAACCTTCGGACGCGCAGAACAGGTACACGTTCTGGCTCACGAAACCCGTGTCCGTTGCCGCATAGAAATCCTTGTTCGGGACCGATGCCTTGCCCATCTTGGCCAAGTCTGCCACGAAAATCAGGTTGACCGGCGCATCCTTGACAAACGCGTTCTTTCCAGTTAATTCCCGGATGTCCCCCGCCGCCACCGGCTTCAACCCATGAGCGACCGCATCGTATAGATACAATCCTTCAGCGGTGGCAATATAGACATCGATTTCCTGCCAGTTGACGGCCGTAGGCGCCGTCCGTTTGCCGGAATCAGCGCGGTTAATGCCGCAGGCGGCCCAGAGCAGATCCGCGATCGTCTGGATCGGTAATTTTTCCGAACTGAATACGCGCGAGGATTTGCGATCTTTCAGTACCTGCATGAGCGGTTTTCCCGCCTCCAGGCGCGGTTTCGGGAGCTGAATCGGCTGGAGTTCCTCACTTTGGCCCCAGATCGGCGCCAAGAGAGTTCCACATACCATGGCCACCGCGATAGTCTTGAGCATCGAATTCATGGATGGTCCTTTCAGTAATGTTTCTGGCTTGTTCGCGTCATTTTACGTGGTTCGCGTGTGTATCTTTTTCAACATTCAAGCTTCGTCGTCCGTTGGACGACTTGGGCGTGAATTACCCCTAATCTCAGGCGGCCGGCTCGATATAGATCGGAGTGGAAAACGCCCGACGCTCGTCGCTGGCCGTGGTTTCCAGTCGGTAATAGGCCGGACTCACGGGGGCTCGTTGGGTCAGGCGGCCTTCGATGACCTTTAGGGATTCACCGCGGATATTTTTTAGTACCCGGCCTTGTGAAATGATCCGGATGGATGCAATCCCGCCGGCATCTGCGACGCGGAAATGGAAGGATAATGTTGCCTTGGGACGGGTGCGGAGTGTTGTTCCCATTGGTTTGCCGTTACAGGAAAAGTTCAGAAGCGTAGACTCGGAAGCAAAGCAGAGTCCCCGGTTCAGGGCTTGAATGATGGCGGGAGACGATCGGCGTGACGCAAAAACACCCGTCCAGGTCGTGCCAATGTCGAATGGATTATGCGCGTCACTACCGGCTACGGCGGTGATTTTTATACCGTCGCCCAGCAGGCGATCCCACACCAGGCCGGCTTGCTGGTCCGTGACGTCATAGGCTTGCACGGATTGACACGCGCCGTTGATGATTTCCATGGCGAATGCCGGTCCCAGCTGGCGGAGCGACTCGATCTGTTCCGGGGTGTAACGGGTTGTGGGATACCAGCCGGTGGGGTGGGGAATCCACACGAAGGGCGCCAGCCGGCGGGCCCGTTGAAAGTCGGCGCCGATGGAATCCAGGCGCGGCCGAAAAAGGCGGGTATTGGCCAGCAGTCCGATGTGTTGGTGTCCGACGCCGGGTTCCTGACCCCAGCCGGCATGATCCAGACCCTTGACCGCCTGTTTTTGTCGTAGACTGGCGTGGTCGGTGGCAAAAAAGAAATCCAATCCAAAATCACGGACACGCTCGGCATTTTCTGCAACCGTACCCAGTCCGTCACTATGAAGAGAATGGGTGTGAATATCCACGAGGCAGACGGAGCGGCCGAAGAGTTTTCGGGTTTCCGCCAGACGCGTTGCTGCGTCCCGCTTGTACAATATCATCCGACGGGCTAAACATTCCAGCTGAGCCAGGTGCCGGCGCGTTTTACCTGATAATTTATGCATGGGCCCCTTCCCAGGAAGTTCTCACGTCAAGAGTAATGCCACAGTTACAGGGGAGTATAGACGCAGCTCGATTTTGTCCCGCTTCCAGCGGGAAGAACGGTCCGTCAGCTGACGGATCGTTCTATCGAACGGCCGCTACAACTGAAGCCCTCTGCCCAACTCGGTTGCGCCACATTCCCCCTGTAACTCTGAGGCATTATCGCCAAGCCCCAAAGGTCGCCACATATTCCTTCACCGATGCCGGGGACAATCAACTCTTCAGCAAATCGCGAATGGCGTTCATCAACACATCTTCAACATCCGGTCCAACCTTCGATGTGCCCGGTTTTGTTTCATATCCGCCCTGATCGTAGGCTGCCCTTGTGCCGATATAGCCCATGCAGTAATCGCCATAGGCCGCCATGCAGACCATTTCATTCGGCCTGAGAGCTTGAGCTGCCAACTGATATTCCACGAACAGCTCGCCGGGCATATGCAGGACAAACGCCGGACCTAAACGCAGGCAGGTCAGGTCGAATTTATGACCTGATTTTATCCGCCGCAGGAAGCTGATGGCGCGAGTCATGTGGTCCATATCCGCCTTGGGCGTTTTCAGCCGGAGCAACAGCGTCTCTTCATCCGGAATGAGAGGGCTTGCCGGCAAGGCCACGGATTTCACCCTCCATTCCAGCATGCCGGAAGTGACCGGTATTTTGATGGATGTATCCCATGCTTCTTCCATCCCCTGCGCCAGCCTCCGCGCCAGCCGAAGCCGATTCTGCGGCGAACCGTCATTGTATTTTCCCGCCGTCACATTCCCTCCGGCACCATTAAAATGGATATGCGCGGCTTCGGGGACCGTAGCTTCCCGCAACGATCGAGCCAACCCGACAGTATCGGCGCTGACCGCACCGCGGCGATAGAAACTTTGCGGATGGGTGGCATAATACGTCAAAGAGGCCACCGGCGTCGTGTCCGCCCAGAAGCTGATGAGTCTGAGAAACGGATCGATGATTCCCTCAGACCGGGCGCGAACAGCCTCATCGACACAGGCGCTCCACCGGGTGTATTCGACTTTGCCGTCAGGCCCGAGAATCCGGCGGTTGGAAGCAAAGCGGTTGACGCGGGCCATCCCGACGGCCAGATGGGTGATGGCGATGGCATGATTCAAGGATTCGCGCAAGGTGTCGGCGGCGAGTGCAATAATCCTGTTTTCCAAATCAGGATCAAGACTGCCGTTGGTCAGCCCGCACTCTGCCGACAAGCTGGCGGCATCCTGAGAAGCGCCCGGTGTATCATGCTGATGCAAGCAGTGCACTGCCACGCGATCCGCCGTTGTTCCGGCCGCCCCGGCCAGTTGTTCCCGCCATCGATCGTGGGAGGCGCCGGCAATGCCAACCCAATCCACCGCGCACAGCACCACTGGGGCATCATTCTCCGGGAGCAGAACCACTCCGCGTACGGATAACGGATCGACAAAGCGCAGAGTCGGTTTGCAACCGCCGAAACAAAGCGGCGTACCCAGGGGCGGGGTGGCATCACTTTGAAATGTCGCCACGCGTAATGACATGGATTATTTCAGTCCTTTTCCGTGCACGACCTTAGTTTAGTCCAGTGAAAAAGAAACAACTCCAATACACTCTTTTAATCCATTGTGAAGAAAGCTTTTTTTTATTCAAGACAATAATTTCACAATAAAAATTTCCCTTGACCTATATTTTGTTATTTGGCAATATTGCCATGTATTAATTCTGAAAGGAATCGCCATGAAGACCCGACAACAGGCGAAATATGAAGCGCGGGCCCGAATCATCAAGGCCTTGGCGCATCCGGCCCGATTGTTGATTGTGGATAAATTGATCCCGGGGCCGCGCTGTGTCTGCGACATCCGGCAATGGGTGGGATCGGATATGTCCACGGTTTCCAAGCATCTTTTGGTCTTAAAGAATGCCGGCATCGTTCAGTGTGAAAAACGAGGAGTGCAGGTGTTCTACAGCCTGCGTTGTCCCTGCGTGGTGAGTTTCTTTGAGTGCGCCGAATCCGTAATGAAAACGACGGCTAAGGATCAGCGGCGGCTTTTGAAATGAAAGAGTATAAAACCTTATTGTGGCTGATCGCGGCGTTCGGCATTCTTTATTATCTGCCCATTGAGGCGCCGCGTTTCCAGGGCGCCATCATCGAGGCCTTCCGACTGTCCCGCTGGTATGCACGGGAGCATGTCCTGCTTTGCCTCGTACCGGCTTTCTTTATCGCGGGCGCCATCGGCGTCTTCGTCAGTCAAAATGCCGTGATGAAGTATTTCGGACCGAAGGCGAACAAGGCGCTGGCTTACGGCGTGGCGTCGGTTTCCGGCACAATCCTGGCGGTCTGTTCCTGCACGGTGCTCCCGATCTTCGGCAGTATCTACATGCGCGGCGCGGGACTGGGCCCGGCGGTCGCTTTCCTCTATTCCGGACCGGCGATCAATGTGCTGGCCATTGTGCTGACGGCGCGTGTGCTGGGTTGGCAATTAGGCGTGGCGCGCGCGGTCGGCGCGATCGTGTTCAGTGTCGTCATCGGCCTGTTGATGCACCTGTTTTTTTTTAAGGAAGAACGCGCCAAGGCGGCGCAGACCCAGGCCGTGTTTGGCGGAAAGGATGAGCCTGGGGACCGGCCGCTGGGGCAGGTGACGGTCTACTTTCTGGCTATGGTCGGGATCCTGGTTTTCGCAAACTGGGGCAGGCCTCTTGATCCGGTGGGCCTATGGTTTGTGATTTTCAAGGCCAAGTGGCTGATTGCGTCGGGCTTTGCGGCTCTGCTTGGCTTTTGCTTGTGGCGGTTCTTTGGTCTGAAACTGTGGCGTGTCGTGGCTGCCGCCGTCCCGGCGGTGATCCTGGCATTCCTGTTTCCGAATCATCCCATCATTGCCTTCGCGGCCGGATCAGCCGGGCTGGCGAGTCTGACATTTTTCGGCGGCGTGGAACTCAATGATTGGCGCGACCAGACGTGGGGGTTTGCCAAGCAAATTCTGCCTTTGCTCTTTGCCGGCGTGCTGGCGGCCGGCTTTTTCCTGGGTAGCCCTGAAAGCAAGGACGCGGGCATGGTGCCCAATGTCTGGATCCAGTCCCTGGTGGGGGATTCGCCGCAAACGTTGCTGACCCTGATCGGACGTGACGGAGCATCACTGCCCTGGCTGAATCTGCTCTGGCCGGTGTGGACCAATTTCTTTGCCTCGATCACCGGCGCGCTCATGTATTTTGCGACCCTGACGGAGGTGCCCATTTTGCGCGGCCTGATTGACAGCGGCATGGGGCAAGGCCCGGCGCTGGCACTGCTGCTGGCCGGTCCGGCGCTCTCGCTCCCGAACATGCTGGTGATCAACTCGATTCTGGGGCCGAGGAAGACACTGGCATTTATCGGGCTGGTGGTGGTCTTGGCGACGGTGACGGGGCTGGTATACGGCAGGTTGGTGTCCTAATTTCTTTGGACGCGATCGCTGATCACGGAAATCCGGCATCACCGATGCCGGCCACAGATACAGAGAGGAAACCATGAAGAAGATTCAGATACTCGGAACGGGTTGCCCGAAGTGCAAAATATTGATGGCCAACGCAGAAGCGGCGGTGAAAGCCCTCGCCATCGAGGCGCAGGTGGAGAAAGTCGAAAAGATCTCGGACATCATAAAGTTCGGCGTGATGATCACGCCCGCGCTCGTGGTGGATGGCCAGGTGAAGAGCGCGGGAAAGGTGTTGAGTTCGGAAGAAATCAAGAAGATGCTGAAATAGTAGAATGCTGGAAGATTGGAATGTTGGAAACATGGAATACTGGAGGAGTGCGCCATTGCCGTGACCTGACTTTCTTCCATCATTCCACCAACATAGGAGGAGAACAACATGTCAAACGAGAACGGACAAAAGGACGATGGCTCCGCCTGCGGATGCGGCAGCGGAAGTTGCTGTAGCGGGCCGGGCAAGTGGATCTGGATTGGGTTGGCCGTGGCGCTTATCGCCGTGGTCGTCGCCAGAAACATGAAACAATCGGAATCTATGCCGGCCGTGAAGACGGCCCCGGCGGCAACTGCAGACCGGGAGCAATCCCTGCCACGACTGGTAGATCTGGGCGCCACTAAATGCATTCCCTGCAAAATGATGGCCCCGATCCTGGAAGACCTCAAAAAAACGTACGCCGGGAAAATGGACGTCCAGTTCATTGACGTCTGGGAAAACCCGGATGCGGGCGGCAAATATGGAATCAAGGTCATTCCCACGCAGATTTTCTATGATGCGACGGGGAAAGAGCTGTTCCGTCACGAAGGGTTTTTCGGCAAGGAGGACATCCTGGCAAAGTGGCGGGAATTGGGCATAGAGCTTCAAGTATCGGCGATCAGCGATCCGAATGTCAACACAAGCCGTTGAAACATTGAAGTATCATGGAACAATTATTCACAGCATTAACCCATGCCGTTGAAGGCACACCGGTGTTGGCTGTCAGCGCCGCGTTTATCTGGGGCATTCTCAGCATTCTGTTGAGTCCCTGCCACCTGGCGAGCATCCCGCTGATAGTAGGGTTTATTGACCGGCAGGGCCAGATCACAACGCGCCGGGCTTTCTGGATCTCCACGCTGTTTGCGGTCGGCATCCTCATCACGATCGGCGTGATTGGCGCCATCACGGCGGCGGCCGGGCGTATGCTGGGCGATGTTGGCCGCTGGGGCAACTACGCCGTGGCTGTCATTTTCTTCATCGTGGGACTCTATCTCCTCGATGCCCTTCGCTTGCCCATGCCGGCGGCGGCTCAGCCGGGGATGCGACGCAAAGGAATGCTGGCTGCGTTCATTCTCGGTCTGGTATTTGGGATTGCCCTCGGTCCCTGCACATTTGCCTACATGGCGCCGATGCTTGGCGTGACGTTCAAACTGGCGGCCACGAACTTGTCCTATGGGATTGGATTGCTCTTGCTCTATGGCGTGGGACATTGTTCCGTGATCGTCATGGCGGGGACCTTCACAGAAGTAGTCCAGCATTACCTCAACTGGAACGAGAAGTCCAAAGGCGCGGTGATTCTGAAGAAGGTCTGCGGCGGGTTGGTGTTGCTGGGCGGGTTGTATTTGATCTACACGGCGCGATAAGCGGGAGGCAATATGAAAGCATTGGTTGTGGTGGATGGCGGGATCTGCGGATTTCAGACAAAGATCCATGCCGAGAGCGAGGATTCGCAGAATGTGACCTTCCGGATCGCGAGCGCGTGCGAGAAGGCGCGTAAATTCGGAGAGGCGTTGATCGCCAGGGGGCAGGTGGACGGTTATGCTGAGATCGGGGCGGGAACGGATGGAGTGGTCCTGACAACTGCGCGCGAGATTCTGAAGGGATGTTGCGCCGCCTGCGCCGCGCCAATTGGCGTCTTCAAGGCCATGCAGGTGGCGGCAGGCGTGGCTCTGCCGAAGGATGTCTCGCTGAAGATGACGGCCGAGTAATAGCCCCTCCATCTGTTATCCGTCCATGCCGGGAAGCGGACAGAAAACATCTCAGTCCTTCATCAATAATTTTGAATTGACTCGAATTATCTATGTGTTATACTTCGCCACATGTCGAAATGAAAGGAACGCGCATGCGGGAAATCATGGAGGTTCTCAAGGCGCTGGCCGATGAAAATCGTCTGCGCACGCTCTTTGCGCTCAAGGGCGGAGAGCTGTGCGTGTGCCAGCTCATCGCCCTGCTGGAGCTGGCGCCGTCCACGGTCTCGAAGCACCTGACGATCCTGCGCGCCGCGCGGCTGGTGGAGAGCCGGAAAGACGGACGCTGGATGTATTACCGTCTGTCCAAAGAGTTCAGAACCCCATCGGCGGGTAAGTTGCTTGCATTGTTGTTTAAGGATATGGCGAAGACCCGCCGGATGGTCGAGGATCGGAATCGTCTAAAGCGGATTTGCGGAGAGGATATGGCAATCCTGTGCCGCAGGCTCTTCTGCAAGCCACGTTAGTGCCTCATCCATCAGGAACGGCTATAAAAAACAAGATAAATAAACCGCAGTTTGACGAACCGCAGAATAATGAATATCGAAGGATAGGAAGGGGAACCACATACGCGAAGCTCACTTCGAGATTCTGCGGTTCTCCGCCTCAGGCGGATGGGTTGCCACGCCGCTTGCGGAGCGCAAGCGTAGTGACGCGGCGGGTCGGGATTTAATTAATTGAAAATGAAGCCGTAGCCGGTATACCCGCCTGCAATCCGTCAGCCGACGGATAGCACTGCGGGCAGGAAACCGGCATTACCAGCATAATGCATCAGGAGGTAGAGCAGCTTTTCGCCTGCTATTATCATGGAGAGGAACGACCGATGACCATAATAAATGAAGACCGGAAACCGACCGATAACATGGAAGCATTGAAACAGGAGGCGGCGGCCTGCGGTCCCGGGTGCGGTTGCCATGCCGCCGGTCCGTCAGGGCGAATACGCTGGATTGTGGGAGCGGTTATCATTCTTGCCGCCGGAGCACTTGTGGCGCGGGCCATGATCAAGAACAACAATGCCACGGCCGAAAAAACGGCGACAGATTTTGTGTCTATGTCAACCGCCGGCCAGGCGTCAGCACCGGCCGTCGGCGCTGTATCCGCAACGAACGAGACGCCCACCGCCACGGACACGATTGCCGTACAAGAAATCGGAGCGCTTTCCGATCTGAACAAGGTGGCCGCCGATACGGGCGGGGTGTTCGTATTCCTGGCCGGTAAGAACGAGCCAACGGTCAAGGCGCCCCTGACTCCCATGCGGAGCGCAGCGCGGACGATCGAATCCCAGGCGCGCGTCAAGATCGGACTCTTCATGTTGAAAATGGGATCGCGCGACTATGAACAAATCGCAACGCAAATGCCGGTGCCGGGAGTGCTGGCCGTGGTCAAGGGGCGCGGGATGAGCGCGGTTTCCGGGGAGATCACGGAACCCAAGCTTATTCAGGGATTTATCGCCGCATCGCGCACCGGGGGATGCGGGCCTTCATCGGCTGGCTGCGGTCCGGCGGACTGTAATTAGTGAACGGCATTATGACACACAACTCTGACGCATCGCGCGCTTCGGAAAAGATGAACAGCAGAATGTCGAATAAGGAACTCCCAATCATGAAGGACAGACTGTTCGATCTTGAAGACCGCTTGATTTCGTTCGCCGTGCGCGTGATCCGAGTGGCCGAGGCTCTTCCCAAGACGCCTGTGGGCAATCACATCCGCGGTCAACTCAGCAGAAGCGGCACCTCCCCGGCGCCCAACTACGGAGAAGCCCAGAGTGCCGAATCACGCGGCGATTTCGTGCATAAGCTCAAGATCGTGCTCAAGGAGTTGCGGGAAACCAGAGTCTGGCTGTTGATGATCAGGCGTGCCGAATTGCTCAAACCGGTGTCAACACTCGATCCGCGGATCAGGGAGACCGACGAGTTGATCTCCATATTCGTGAAGCGCGTAAAGACGGCAACGAAAGGGCGGCAATGACTTCGCGATTCGACATTCCTTGTTCGATATTCTGCGGTTCGTTTGACTCGCGGTATTCAAATCGCATCGGGAGGCTTTGTAAATGCTTAATTGGATAACAGATGCTCTTCAAGCGGCCAGCCTGGGGCCGGCGGCATTGCCTCTGGCGTTCCTGTTGGGACTGGCGAGCGCGGTGGCCAGCGCCTGTTGCACATTGCCGGCCATGGGAATGCTGGTGGCCTACTCGGGCACGCGACAGGATTCCAACCGGCGCACCGCCTTCGTGTCCGCAATCGCGTTCATGATTGGAACCACGCTGGCGTTGATCGTACTGGGGTTTGTGGCTGGGTTTGTGGGCCAGGCGGCGCAGGCACTGCTCGGCAGATACTGGAAGATCTTTGCGGGCGCCATTGCCGTCATCCTGGGACTCGCCGCGCTCAAGTTGTTTCCGGTGAAACTGTCGCAGTTCACTCGCAAGGCGGAATCGCGGACTGCCGTCCATGGGATGCTGGGTACGATGGTGGTGGGATTACTGATGGGGGGTGGGGTGGCGGCCAGTTCGCTGCCCTGTAATCCCGGAATCTTCATCGTCATCGGCGCCAGTGTATTGATGGGCCGGGTACTCTGGGGCATGGTCCTCATGGCGGCGTTTGGCGTGGGGTTCAGCCTGCCGCTCGGCGCCATCCTGCTGGGTGTTTCGTTGGGGAAAGCGGCGATCAAATTGCAGAAAGCGGAGGCCGTGATCCGGATCGTAGCCGGCATTTTGCTCGTCTGCGCAGGCTTCTATCTTTTGGCAACGTTCTAAGGAGGAGCGACACCCCGATCGAACCGCAGAATATCCAACACGCAAAAACAAGTGTCTTGATCGGATAGTCAGCAAGAACAAAAGGAGCAAAATTGCCCGCCCCGCGACGGGTCGGGATTTGATGGTGAAGAAACAACGGACCGGCCTGCGGGCAGGCCGGCTCCAGAAGCGGCAGACAGAATAAAATTGGGCCGGGTTGCCCCGGTTGTTTCAAGGGAGATATGACAATGGGAACTAATATGAAAGAACAGAAACAGAAAAAAGGCGTCTTGGCCGCAATATGGGAATCCATGACCAAGACCGGCGGCTGTTGCGGTTCCGGCGGAAATTGTTGCGGTCCTGCCCAACCGGGCCAGGGCAAGGGAAAAGCCGAAAAGAAGAATGACGCTCCCGCTGCTTGCTGTAACAAGTAGCGGTAAGAATATCGTTCCGATCCCTGTCCTGGGAGCATCGAGCGTAATGGCTGACTGGGGGAGAGCGGCTCACCAGCGACGGTTCACCTTGCCTTAGATGCAATCGGTGGGGTGAGGCGGCCTACTCCGCCGGAGCAAAGCCCTTGGCTACGAAGGCTGGATCCCTGCCGAGCCGTCTGTGTACTTGGGTTACAATCTCCCCTGACTGCCCCATTACAATAAAGGAGCGTTGAAGAATGAGCCGGAATGAAAGACAGCTTGGCTCAACGTATAATGACCTTGCAGTCTTGTCCATTGTTCCGGTGGCTGTAGCGGTACTGACCCTGGCAAGCTGGATTCTCGCGCATTGGGAAATCGGTCCTGTTTTTGTTAATGCGGCGCTCGCCATTGGCGCCGTCATATTCGGCGGCTTTCAAAGGTTTGTTTCCGGGTTCAAGGATGCTTTCAAGCGGAAGATCACGGTCAACGTGTTTGTCGTGGTCGCACTCTTGGCCACAATGGCGATCAGTGAGTTCAGGCCCGCCGCCGTTATCGTCTTCATCATGGCCGTCGCCGGGGCGCTGGAGTCCTACACCTTGGATAAAACCCGGAAGAGCATCCGTGACCTTCTGGATTTTGCCCCCAGCCTGGCGACCGTTCGCCGACAAGGGGAAGAGGTCATCGTCCCGGTTGCCGAACTTCTCGTGGGTGACGTTGTGGTGGTGAAACCCGGCGCGCGGATCCCGGTGGATGGCGTGGTGATTGCCGGGGCCAGCAGTGTCAACCAGGCGCCGATCACCGGCGAGTTCATGCCGGTGGAGAAGTTCCTTGGAAGCAGTGTGTTTAGCGGGACCCTCAACGAGTCCGGTCGCCTTGACATTCGCACGGAAAAGGTGGGCGAAGGCACTACGCTGGCCAGAATCGTGCATCTGGTTCAGGAAGCGCAGGGCACGCGCGCGCCTATTCAGAATATGGCGGATCGTTTTACCACCTGGTTTCTGCCGGCGGTGGTTATACTGGCGATCGGCGCCTTTGTCATGTCCGGTGATGTCAAGGTTGCTGTTTCCGTCCTGCTTGTGGCCTGCCCCTGCGCGTTCGCCATCGCCACGCCCACGGCAGTGACCGCCGGTGTCTCCAATCTGGCGCGCCGGGCGGTACTTATCAAAGGCGGTATCTTTCTGGAACTGGGGCACAAGATCACGCGCTTGCTCGTGGACAAGACGGGAACTTTCACCTTCGGCCGGCCCAGGGTTGAGGGCATCATCTCCTTAAACGGTAAAAGCCCGGAAGACATCCTGCGCCTGGCATGCATCGCGGAAAAGTATTCCGAGCACCCGTTGGCGCGTTCCATCCTGACTGCCGGCAAAGAGAGGAAACTCGACATTCCCGACCCCGAACAATTCGAGAGCGCGACCGGCATGGGGGTTAAGTCCCGCTGGAACAGCGCAAAGATTCTGGTCGGGAAGCAAACGTTCCTTCAGGAAGCCGGAGTGACCATCGTCCCCCGGGTTGATCGTGAGATTGTAAAACAATCGGCGCAAGGACGCACTGCCGTCCTTGTTGCGCACAACGAAGAAGTGATTGGTTTGCTGGCGATTGCCGATGAGATCCGTCCGGAGATTTCCAAGACCATCCGCTTGCTCAAAACGATGGGGGTCGAGCGCGTTACCATGCTGACCGGCGATCATCCCCTGGTGGCCGAAGCGGTGGCCACGGCGATTGGGGTTGATGATTTTCAGGCCGAACTGCTTCCCGAGCAAAAGCAGGAGTTCGTCAGAAAATTACAAGCCGAAGGTCATGTGGTTGGCATGATCGGCGACGGCATTAACGACGCCCCGGCCCTCGCTTTGGCCGATGTGGGGATCGCCATGGGCGCCGCCGGCACGGATGTGGCCATCGAAACGGCCGACGTTACCCTGATGAACGATAACCTGTCCGGGGTTGCCGATTT
>Ga0180014_1000030_pt1 | contig 38431 bp, 38 predicted proteins | sample KR13_S1_MetaG_FD_116507 | JGI IMG/M metagenome (GOLD analysis project Ga0180014, IMG submission 116507) | Groundwater microbial communities from the Olkiluoto Island deep subsurface site, Finland - KR13_S1_MetaG | ecosystem: Environmental > Aquatic > Deep subsurface > Groundwater | place... | reverse complement strand
ATTTTTTGATTTTCTGAAGGCAGGGGGAGCGAGGCCGCCAATCGCACACGGCGGCCGCCATGACCAGCGCATCACACCATCCGATGCGCTGTTGGACGGCAGCCAGCATTTCCTCGGCAGTAACAACGGAAATCACTTCCACCTTTTCCGGCGGGGTCAACGCCACCGGCCCGGACACCAAGACTGTTTCATGGCCCAACCGCACGGCGGCGCCTGCCACGGCATAGCCCATCTTACCGCTTGAGCGGTTACTGATGAACCGAACCGGATCAATGGGCTCGCGAGTGGGCCCGGCTGTCACGAGTATTTTCATGAATTAATTCTTAGGCCCCCAAGCGGGGCGGATTTCCGGATCAATGCAGGGGTTCAGCTTGTCCCGTCAGCGGCCAAGGGACCACTTGCCTCGTTTTGAGGCGACGTGGTTGAACCCGTCTTTATGGTTCAAAACCCTGGGCTGAGCATCCCCCTTCGTTCGCCGTGGCGCACTACGGCGTGACAAGAGCTCAGCCCCTACATAACAATTTTCTATTACATCCATTCCGCCCGCGTCCGGCAATCGGCCAGAACTTCAGCGGGGATCCAAACTCGCGCCAGCCCCAGCAGGATCGGTACGACAACCAGTTCATCCAGCCAACCGACGCCCGGGATGAAGTCTGGAATGAGATCGAACGGCGAAACCACGTATGCCAGCGCCAGCCATACAAACCACTTGGCCCGGCGCGGCGTCCGTTGATCCTTCATTACCAGGCGATAAACCCGGAGTTCAAGCTTGAGCCGTTGGATTATCGTTTTCAACGTCGCTCTAGTGTTTCCGATACCATTATTTAGCCGAATATCTAGTACTTATTTTGGATTTCAGCGCCTTCTCCACAGCCGCCAGGATGACTTCCACCGGCGCCATCCGGCCCCGTCCCTCGCAGCCGCAGGCCAAGTCGCCTTGCCCCACGTCCACGACGACCGATTTGCGCGACTTTAAAATACGGAGATTCTCCCGGGTTGCCGGATGATCCCACATCTTATCATTCATGGCCGGAGCGATGACCAGCGGCGCGGCGCAGGCCAGCGCCGTCGCGGCCAGAGCGTCATCCGCCAAGCCCTGCGCCAGTTTGGCCATGACATTGGCGGTGCAGGGAGCAATCACCAGCACGTCCGCCAGATCGGCCAGGGAAATATGCGTGGGCCGCCAAGCGTCGGTTTCCTCAAACATATCTACAACGACCGGTCGACGGGAGAGCGTTCGAAACGTCAACTCACTCACAAAGCGGGTTGCGGCCCCGGTCATGATCACCGACACATCCCATTCCTTTTTAACCATCAGGCGAACCAGTTCCGCGGCCTTGTAGGCCGCAATGGACCCGGTGACTCCCAATACAATGTGCGGATTTGTTTTCATGATTTACACCACCCGACGATGTTCGGCCTCGATAATGACCTTAAGACGTTCAAAGGCATCGTCCAGCCGGTCATTGACAATCACATACTTGTACCGATCCCGGCAGGCCATTTCCTTTTCCGCGTTGGCAAGCCGCAGGGCAATCGTTTCCTCCGTGTCCTGGCCACGCCCATCCAGCCGCTGCTGCAAGACATTGATGCTCGGCGGAACAACGAAAATATCCACCAACGCAGTTTTAAGGATATCCGAGACCGGCCCGGAAATCAAGGTCCGAATGCGTTCGGCGCCCTGCACATCAATGGCCAGCAAGGCATCCCGCCCCTCATTCAAGGCCTTTTCAATGCGTTGTTTCGGCGTACCATACCAGTGGGCATGCACCTGCGCATACTCGATAAAGTCTCCCGCCTTGACTCGGCGCTGAAATTCCGGCTCCGCCAAAAAATAGTAATTTTCCCCCTCGACCTCTCCCGGCCGCGGGGCGCGCGTCGTGCAGGAGATGGAATACACCATGGACGGAAACTCGCGCAATAATCGGCCGCACAACGTGGTTTTGCCTCCGCCGGACGGCGAGGAGATAACGATGCATAGCGGTCTCTGGGGCCGTGAGATCATGCGATATTCTGCACCTGTTCCCGGATGCGTTCCAATTCCGCCTTGAACCGGATCACTTCAGAAGCGATCACCCGGTCATTGGCCTTGGAGCCGATGGTGTTGATTTCGCGAAACAGTTCCTGGACCAGGAAATCCAGCGGGCGTCCCGCCAATTCTCCCGTTGCAATCACGGCAACGCATTGCTGGAAGTGACTGCGCAACCGCGTAATTTCTTCTGAAATATCCGAACGATCGGCATACAAGGCAATTTCCTTCAACAAACGCGGATCCTCGGCATTGACATTCAGGCCGGCCTCGTGAATGCGTTTCAAGAGCGCCTGACGGTAATATGGGGCAACACCCGGCGCCCGGCGTTCGATTCGAAGCATAAGCGCCTGCAGGCGCTTAAGTCGGTCGGCAATATCGCGCCCCAGCGTCCGGCCTTCCCGCTCCCGCATGGCATTGAGAGCCTTGATGGCTTTGTTCAAACCGATCCGGATCAGCGTGCGGCAGGATCGAAAGCCGGCCGCCGGGCTTTCAAAACTAACCACTCCCGGCAGATTCAGCAGGGATGCGGAACTCAGGTCATCTTTCAGGCCAAGCCGGCCGGCGATTTGCCGCAAGCGGGCCAGGTAGGCCCGGGCCAGCGCCTCATCCACCGTTGCCGATTGCCTTCGAATTACCGGTGAGACATCCAACACAACCTTGCACGCGATGGAACCGCGGGCAATGGATTCATGAATTTGTTCGCGGACGGCGACCTCCCACTCTCCCAGCGGCGGCGGCAGGTCAATGCGGCAGTCAAACTGCCGATGGTTGACGGACTTCAATTCCACCATCACCCGGATGCCCCGGGCAGCCGCTGTCCCCCGTCCAAATCCCGTCATGCTGTGAATTGCCATCAAGTCTCCTGAAAATAGCAGGCGTAAAGCCTGCTCTACCTCCTGATGCATCATGCTGGTAGAGTCGGTTTTATACCAGCTATGGCTTAATTTTCAATCCATTACCCCATCATTCCAGTATTCCACTGGACGGCTTGCTCTCCACTGTCGCCGAACTCCGCTTGAACTTCAAGTAAGCCTCAATGAACGGATCCAGATGACCCTCCAGGACTCCCATGACATTGCCGATCTCCACGTCGGTCCGATGATCCTTGGCCATGGTATAGGGCTGGAGCACATAGGATCGGATTTGCCGGCCCCAGGCAATTTCGCCCTTCTCCCCATAAAACTTTTCCATCTCGCGGCGTTTCTGATCCTGCGTCCATTCATAGAGTCGGGCGCGCAGGAGCTTCAAGGCGCGGGTCCGGTTCGCATGCTGGGACCGCTCGGTCTGACAGGCCACGACAATTCCCGTGGGCAGATGGGTCAGCCGCACCGCCGAATCCGTCTTATTGACATGCTGGCCGCCGGCCCCCCCCGACCGGTAGGTATCCACCCGCAGATCGTCATCCTTGATTTCAACCTCGGCATCATCGTCAAGCTCCGCAACGACATCCAGCGAGGCAAACGAGGTATGGCGCCGCTTGTTCGTGTCAAACGGGCTGATTCTCACCAGGCGATGCACACCGCGTTCCGCCGACAGGTAGCCATAGGCACAATCGCCGGTCACGGCGAACGTTACGTTCTTCAGACCCGCTTCTTCGCCGGGCAGAATATCCAACAGGCTGACTTCAAACCCATGCTCTTCACAATACCGGCGATACATGCGGTACAACATTTCAGTCCAATCGCAGGCTTCAGTGCCGCCGGCTCCGGCATGCAGGCTCAAGAAGGCATTATGCCGGTCCAGTCGTCCATCGAACAGCGATTCGATTTCCAGCTTCCGGAACGCGGTTTCCAGCCGGCCCAGATCCTGTGCAATCATATCCCACGTGCTTTGCCGCTGGGCTTCATCGGGCTCGGATTCCGCCAGTTCCAAGAGGGTTCGGTTATCGTCAAGACCGGACTGAAGAACCTTGAACGGATTCAGCACCGCCCGCTGGGCATTCGCTTGGTCAATGATTCCCCTGGCAGCGGTCTGATTGTTCCAGAAATCGGCGGCGGCCATCCGAACCTCCAGCTCTGCCAGTACCTTTTCGCGGCTGGCGACGTCAAAGATACCCCCGCATCTCCAAGACATGGACTTCGAAACGCTTGACTCGTTCTTTGAGATCATCGGGCATAGGGAACGTCCTTTCACAAAAGGATGCAGCAGCGCATCCGGCAGAGCCGCGTTCTGTGCGCGAGGACATAGCCTGTGTGGGGCTATGCCCCGTCGCAGACACGCCGCGCTCTGCCGATGCGACGTCAGCACCATACAATCAAGTTAGGAGGCTGTCGGACTTTGGCTTCGCCACGTCCGCCATCCTCCTTGTTGAAGCAGACTGGAGGGCTTAAGCCCGACAGGCTGCTAGGGCAAATCAAACACTTTGCGATACACGATCATCCCCCGATGGTCCGGCCATTCACTGCCGGGACTCAAGCCAACGGCTTTTGACTGCACATCCACCAATGGATCCGGCATCACCCAGACATAAGGTTCATCCGGAGGCCCTTTGCATGTTCCCGCCGATTTCCATGACCGGTCGTCATAGTCAGGAGAAAGCCAGCCGGGCGTCGGATTGATGGCATTCTTCCAATCCATCGTGGTAAACACATCGCCCTGGTGGGTCCGGAGCATGGCCTGATTCCAGTCCGGATACTGCCTCCACTGGGCCTGCATCGCCAGAACATGCCTGCCGGACCCCACCTGAAGCCCCCATACCATGAGGCGCTCCGGATCGCCTGATTCGCCGATCTCCCTTCCATCCAGATATACCTTTGTTCGCGTGTTGGCAAAAGCCATCAGGAGAGCATTGGATGAAGATTGCTGATACCACAACAGGATGTTGGCATACTGACGTACCAGCTCATTGGTTTCCGTCGCCACAATTCGTTCATACGCTGGGCGCACAGTATCAAATCCTTTTTCCCGTTCAGCATAAGCCAATTGACGTAATCGTAAGACTCCCGCAAACGGAAAATCGGGATAGCGTTCCAGGTAACGGTCAAGATAGTCATTGGCTCCTTTGAAATCGCCAAGCCGCTCGCAATTCCATAGTTCCGTCATGAGAGTCATGCGGGCCAAGTCTTCGATCGGCGCCAGTCTTTCAGCCGGCGCGCCCAGCCGCGCAAACGCCTGGCATGGTTGGGCCATATAATAAAAGGCCACGCTTTCCATCCATCCGCGGCTGGCATGGTCGGGACCGCGTTCAAACACCATGTCAAGAGAGGACCGGAACAGCGTCGGATTCATCAAATGCAAGCTGTATTGCACGGTGCGAAAGGGAACCTTGAATGGAAGCCCATGAAGCGGACGAATCAGGACATTGCGATAATACCAGCCTCCGTTGAAATAATCTTCAAGCCCGGTGCCGCGCCACGCCGGCATCTCCTCGTTATCTTTCCGAATGGTCTCATCCCCTTCCAACATCCAGTAACTGCGGTCGGCGCTGGACACGGCCATGATACAGCCCACGTATTTCCCCCTGCCTTTCGCTCGCAGAACCGGATGCGGCTTACCCAAATCTTCCGGACCGGTCCGATGCCAGCCGCTATGGAAATATCCCCAGGCGGGGTCCCACTGCTTCAGCGGTTCAAATCCAACGCCCGCTTTCAGGGCAATCGTCTGAGTTCCCTGATTCTCAAGGCTGATTCGGGCGGACGCTTCGAACGGCATCGGAAAGCGGCTGATCAACGTGTCATTCGTCAAGCCGAAGTAGAGACATTGATACCGGGATCTCTGCCAGCAACTCCCGAAGAAATCGCCCAAGGGCACCTCCACGCTGGCGGCTGGCAAACGGTTCCATCGAATGCGAAGCACCACTTCTCTTAGAATATTTTCCCGGGCCAAGGCCGACGCCGTGATCGCATCAAAGTCGGGCTGAATCCAAAGCGAACGGAGCAGGGCGGGACCCGGTATCTGAAACAAATCCAATGCCATACCCGCCTTTAACAGGACGTTGGTTTCAGCCGATACCGGACCCGGCAACGGACGTTCTGTGGAAAACGCCTTCCAGCGATCACGGATTTTTTGGAGCAGGGCAAGATCCTCGGCTGATAATGCGGCGGGGAAACTGGCGACGGTTTGTCCCGGTGGCAGGGAGGCATAATTGACCTGGTAGAACAGCCTCGGCCAGCCACCCGGTTGATCCCCCCCCTCTTTGGCTTCGATGATCAATCGGTTGTGATAGGGAATAGGAACAAAAGAATACCAGCAAATATTCTCATTACCCGCCAGAATCGGGAAAAATGGCCCATTTTTTGCGCAAAACTCGTCGAGGGTAGTTTCAATTCTCGGTTTTTTTTCGCCGTCAAAGTAGAATCGAAGAGGGCGCTCACCACCCGCCCCCGTGAACCAGAACCGGGACATATAGCCCGGCCCTTTCAAATCAGCCAGCACGACCCACCCGGGCGTTTTGCTTTTCCGCACGAAGTTGTTATAATCGTCATTACCGCCCTTGGGGTCAAAGGATGTAATGATCAAGGAGGAGGGAACATCCAACCGGGCGATACGATCGAAATCACCCAGCTGTTTGACCAAATCCGCCCATGTGACGACACGCCGGGGAAACCATTCCCGACACCCAACACAACACGCCATGACCAAGCCCAACCCCAGCCCCGCCACCCGCACCATGCCTGTCTTTTTCATGTTGCAAGCATATGCCCGGAGCCCGTTAATGTCAATTCGCTAAACCGGCTGTTGACATCCGTCTTGATACCCGATAGTGTAACGCCCATTAGGAGGCCCCATGATGAACATTCTCGTGACCGGCGGCGCCGGCTATATCGGATCTGTCCTGGTTCCCATGCTTTTAATTGACGGACACGCGGTCACCGTCATTGATAATTTCCTGTATGGCCAGACCTCACTGCTGGATTGCTGTCATCAGCCCCGCCTGACCATTATTCGCGGTGACGCGCGGGACAAGGCTCTTCTAAAAAGTCATCTACGGAAAGCGGATGTTCTGATTCCCCTGGCTTGTCTTGTGGGAGCTCCCGTGTGCGCACAACGACCCATCGAAGCGCGAGCGATCAACCTGGAGGCTGTGAAACTGCTGGCGGGGTTGAGCAGTCGAAGTCAGATGATCGTTTCCCCGACCACGAACAGCGGGTACGGCATCGGAAAAAAGAGCGGGTATTGCACCGAAAAAACGCCTTTGAGGCCTGTTTCCCTGTACGGGCGCTTAAAAGTGGACCTGGAAAAATATCTCCTGGATTCAGGCCACGCCATTTCCCTGCGCCTGGCCACCGCATTCGGGATCAGCCCCCGTATGCGGCTGGACCTGCTGGTGAATGATTTTACATATCGCGCGGTCACGGACCGGTTTGTGGTTCTTTTCGAAGCCCATTTCAAGCGTAATTACATCCACGTCCGGGATGTGGCGCGCGCCTTTATCCATGCCATCGAGCATTTCGATGCGATGCGCAACGAGACGTACAACGTGGGACTCAGCGATGCCAATCTGTCCAAGATGGAACTTTGTCTGGAAATCAAGAAACAGGTCCCTGAATTCCATATCCTGGAATCCAAGATTGGCGTGGATCCAGATCAGCGGAATTACAACGTCAGCAACGAAAAAATTGAGCACACCGGCTATAAGCCGCAGGTCGGCCTGCAAACGGGCATTGCGGAACTCATCAAGGGCTATCAAGTGATCCGGCGCAACCAATACGCCAATGTCTAGCTTGGATAATATGCCACCAAGGCACAAAGACACATAGTAGTGATTGGCTTTCACGAAAATGATTGAGCAAGTCAAACCGCAGGCGGCGGAAAAATATCTCAAGGCACATATGACGTTCCGCAAAATGGAATTCCCATTCATTCACAATTTGGAGAAACTTGTGGAGTTCCACCTCGGGACCGGAAGCGATATTTCATGAATCAACGCCCACTCATCCTTGCCCAACGGCTGGGCGTGACCATACACGTTTCGGCTTTGCGGATTCGGCTGGGAAGTCTAATGCGGGCATATCCTTCCGCGGGCGCGCAATGTTTGGAAGACTGGCTTTTGGATGTCATTAATGCTAGAGGGGCACGGTTTGTAACCCGCTGGCCGCCAGCCAGCCCGGACTTCGTTCCGCCGCCGTTAAGCCTGCTTTCCAATGAGGAACTGGTTGTCGCCATTTGCCAACCGAACAACCAGGATCGGCCGCAAATGTTGCGCGCCGCCGCGCAGTTAGTTTCCATGCAAGCCGTGAATGCGGACACTTTACTGGCAGCGGCGCGCCGCGAACGGGCGGAACTGGTCCTGGCTGAACTGTCTCGCCAAGCCATCCGTGTTGCGCCGGAACACTTCGTCTGGCAGAGGATTCATCAAGCCTTATCTAAGACCCCCCCCCTCTCGTCCCCCCTGCTGCACTGGACCCGATTGGCTGTGCCCGTTCCAGATGACAGGGGCTGTAACGCGAAATATTGGAAGCTCGTGTCATGAACAACGCTGAAACAATCCTCCGAGCATTAGACAAGCACCTCACCGCAAGGGTTGAATTAACCCTGTATGGACGGGCGGCCCTGCAATTAGGTTTTTCCAAACCGCCTTCTGAATACGCGCAAAGCATGGATGTCGACGGCGTATTCTGGATGGGGCAAGCCGAGTCCTTAATGCGGATCGGTAATTTTTGGGAGGCTGTTGAGATCACTAATCGGGAACTCGCCCCGCAAGGGCTCTACATCAGCCACTTCTTTGAAGAATCCCAGCTGATTTTAACTGCACAATGGCGTCAACAGCGCATGCCGATTAATGGCTCATGGCAGAATCTTTGCCTCATGCGGCTGAGCGATCAGGATCTTTTTTTGACCAAACTCATGCGTTATGACCCCCTGGACCTGGGCGATGCCCAATTCATCCTTGAGCGTTCCGGCATGACCCGCCAGGATGTTCGCGCACTTCTGGAGAAGGCCCGTATTCCGGATATCCCGGAAATTCGGAAACAGTTTTCGTTATGTTCAAAAACATTTCTATAACCGGCGCCCATGCTTTTTCCTGACTCCATTTAGCGCCCGGATCAGGCGCCGGATACTCCGGTAATTACCGTGCATATTAAAGACCATCTTCTGCGGCATAGTCTCTTGCTGATGGCAGCCGGCCAGGTGAGCAACCTCTGCAACGTGCTTTTTCACATGGCCATGGGCCGGTGGCTTTTGCCCGCGGAATACGGCATTCTCTCATCCATGCTGGGCGTGGTCCTGATTGCCGGCATGCCGTTAAGCGCCCTGAGCAATGCCCTGGCATTCTTTTCCGCGCAACTGCTTCAGCAGGATCGCGCCGGAGACATTTTTCCGCTCGTGCGCTCCTGGTCGTGGAAACTCCTGCTGATCGCCGTTCCTTTGCTTGCGGCCGGTATCCTGTTAAGCCACCCGCTGGCGCAATTTTTCCAATTGCCGGATCGGTACGCCATCATCCTGGCGCTGACCATTCTGGCCTTGTCATTCTTTCCGCCGGTTATCGGGGGAGTTCTGCAGGGCATCCAGGCTTTCGTCTGGGCATCCTTTTCAGGCACAATCTGGAGCATTGTCCGGCTGATCGCCGGCGGCGCCCTGGTGTATTTTATCGCCGCCGCCGCCCAGTGGGCGCTGGTGGGACAAGGCTTGGGCATCATCGCCGGCGGCGCGCTCGGGCTGGCCGGTATTTGGATAATCCTCCGAAACGCATCGCCATCGGATAAGCCCCTGCCGGGAACCCATACGTATTTTCTACGCACATTTGTGGTGCTGGCCTCTTTCGCCTTCCTCATGAACGCCGACGTGCTGATCGTGAAACATTATTTTCCCGAGGATCAAGCGGGACTTTTTGCGCGGGCGGGCACGATCGGACGCATGATCATTTTTCTCCCTATGCCGATTGCCGGAGCCCTTTTCCCCAAAACGGTGTCGAACGGCGCCATGAGCGCCCAGCACGGAAAACTGCTGGCGCGCGCCCTGGCCTATGCCGGCCTGATCATTGTGCCCGCGCTCCTGGTATGCAGCGTTCTGCCGCAATTGCCGCTCGGCATTCTGTACCGCGACTGGACTCCCAGCATCGCCATGTGCCGGCTGGTCCGCTGTACGATCTGGGCCATGAGCCCCCTGGGACTTGCCTTTATCATCATGTCTTTTGAACTGGCCCAAAACCGCTTCCGCATGACCGTGCCGTTAATCCTGTGCGCCGGCGGGTACTTGATCGGGGTCTCGATCCGGCACACTTCCGTCCTGGAAATCGTTGCTGTCCTTGCGATCGTCAGTGTCTTGACGTTGCTGGTCCTGATTAAAGGCCTTGGAATTCACATCCGCAGATTACGGACACCGATACAGACCTAGAACTGCGAAGAGACCGAACGCAGGCTTGCCTGGATTGGCCGACATAGTAGAATGATATTACATTCGACTGTTATGATGAAGGAGCCCAATCATGAAAATGAAGTCTTTCAAGCCGGCCTGCAACCTGAACACCATTCGCGATGGACGCGGCGCTATTTTTTCCTTTGCGCCGAATCAGCCAATCCGGGAATTCACGCATCAGTTCATCAAGACCGGCAAGATTCGGGGAAATCACTGCCATCCTGAATTCGACGAATATATCCTGCTCGTGGACGGTAACGGCGTGGAGGTAGAAAAGGACACGAAGAACGGCAAGGAGTATTTTATCTCGATGGCCAAGGGCGATTGCATCTATATCCCACGCGGCACGTACCATGTTTTCCTTGCAATCACCGATTGCCAATCCGTGTCTTTTCTGACCAAGCGCTGGAACGACTGCAAAAAACCAATTATCCACGAGAATCTGGGTATGGGCGAAGGCGACCATGGCGATCCCAAGAGCGCTTATTTCAAAGAACAAAACAAAATCGCCAAGCATATTCATTAACAGTAACATAAGGGAACCTTGTCATCATGAAGGTAGGTATTGTCGGAGCCAATGGTTTTATCGGCCAGGCATTGTGTCGAGCGGTAGCAACACATCCGGCGGTCTTGGAACCAGTCATGATTTCCCGCCAAACTTACGCCCAGCATAAGGCGCAAGAATATGATGTTTTAATCAACACCGCCATGCCCTCCAAAAGGTTTTGGGCGTTCCAGAACCCCCTGCTTGATTTTGACGCAACGGTCCGCTTGACAGCGGAATTGATCTACGAATGGAAATACGGCAAATTCGTGCAGATCAGCTCTCTTTCGGCAAGGACCCAGCTCGATGTTCCTTATGGCATTAACAAACGGACGGCCGAATCGCTGGTTGAAACCCATGAGCATTCATTAATTATCCGGCTGGCGGCGCTATATGGAAAAGGATTCAACAAAGGCGCACTCCATGACCTGATCCATCGCAAGAAAGTGTATGTCGATATTCACAGCGCATATAATTATCTTGACGTTGACTTTGCCGCGGCCTGGATCATCGATAATATTAATCAAACCGGGATAAAAGAAATTGCGGCGCGCGATACGATTACCCTGGCTGAAATTGCGCAAGAGGCGTGGCCCGAAGTTGAGTACGAAGGAAAAAAGGAAATCGTATATTCCGACCGGGTGGAAGCGGGAATGCCCAGTTCGCAGGAAGTCTGGAAATATGTCAGGCAAGAGTTATTGAAAACAGCGCCGGATAAGCGATAAACACACGGCAATCAGGAGTCTTGAATGAACATATTAATCACCGGCGGCACCGGTTTTATCGGGAAAAACCTTGCCCGAATCCTTACGGACCGCGCGATCCGTTATCGGGTCTTCCATAGCCGGGAATGCGACTTGCGTAACGAAGAACAGACATTCGCCTTTTTCCGGACCCTCGATAAATTCGACCGGATCATCCACATGGCTGCAATTCAAGGCGGCGGAGCTCCCGAATTTCAGAAAGGCATGGCCGCGTCACTCGTCCATGACAATGGACAGATTCACACGAACACGATGGAGGCCTGGCGCCGGTATCAGCCGCAGGCAAAACTCATCTTTGTCGGAACCAGCTGCGCGTACCCGGCCAGCATGAGCCTGTTGTATGAGCCGGACTTTCATCAGGGACCGGTTGATGAATCGGTGTTTTATTATGCCAATACCAAGCGCATGGCGGATGTAGGATTGCGGGCATATAGTTTACAATACAATTTAAAGTACGTGCATGTGATTTATGCGACCCCGTTTGGTCCCGACGACTACTTTGGCGATCCGATCCGTACCCATGTCATGGCGGCGCTAATTATCAAGTTTATCAAGGCCAAGGAGCAGCATGAGCCGCAGGTTGAGATATGGGGCGATGGAACGCAAATCCGGGAATTGCTTTATGTCGACGATCAAATCGACGCGATGCTGCTGGCCGCGGAACATTTTGAAAATGAGATTGTAAATATAAGCAATGGAAAAGGATATCCGATTCGGGAAGTTGCCGAGATCATCCGCGATGCGGTCGGTTATCGGGGAAATCTGTTTTTTAATAAAGACAGATACACCGGCGTAAAACACAAAGTGCTTGACAACAAACGCTTTATTGCAAAAACTAACTGGAAACCGAAATATACGCTTAAACAGGGCATTGAAAAAACCGTGAAATGGTATCTCCTGTATCGCAACAACAAGATTCACTCATAAATTCCGCCATTGACCACAATAAAACATATTAACCGCGAATTACGCGAATGAGACGCGAATAAATCCGTTTTTTTATGTAATCATTTCGCATTCCTTTTGCGTAGTTCGCGGGCAAGATTCCGCTCAATTTCACAACACGGAGAAGGATCATGATCATCAGCCGCACACCTTTTCGCATCTCGTTTTTTGGCGGAGGCACGGATTACCCGGTCTGGTACAATGAACATGGCGGCGCCGTGCTCGCCACCAGTATCAATCGCTACTGTTATATCAATTGCCGTTACCTGCCGCCGTTCTTCGAACACAAGTTTCGCATTGTGTATTCGATGGTTGAGGACGTCCGAACCATTGAGGACATCAAGCACCCGGCCGTACGAAAAGGCCTGCAATTCATGCGAATAACCGATGGCGTTGAGATCCATAATGACAGCGACCTGCCGGCCCGGGCGGGATTGGGATCCAGTTCCTCGTTCACGGTGGGGCTTTTACACGCCCTGCATGGGATGCGCGGTGAAATGTGCACCCGGATGCAACTGGCCCAGGAAGCGATTCATGTCGAGCGGGACCTTATCGGCGAGAATGTGGGGGCCCAGGACCAGGTGACTGCCGCCTTCGGCGGACTGAACGTGATCCGGTTTTCACCGGGCGACCGGATAACAATCCATCCCGTAACCCTGCCGCTCGATCGCATCCATTTACTGCAAAACCATCTATTGCTGTATTTTACCGGCTTCTCCCGGAACGCTTCCGAAATTGCCGCCGACCAGATCCGGAACACACCGAAAATGGAAAAGGAACTGCAGGCCATCCAAGCCATGGTGGATGAGGCCATGAAAATCATTGGCAGCGGCGATATCGGTGATTTTGGCCGGCTCTTGCACGAAGGCTGGGAAATCAAGCGCTCCCTCAGCGCAAAAATATCGAACGCCTACTTGGACGATATCTATGCCAGGGGTCTGGCCGCGGGCGCGATCGGCGGCAAACTACTGGGCGCCGGCGGCGGCGGATTCATGCTGTTCTTTGTGCCGCCGGACAAGCAGGTTCATTTCCGCCGGCAGATGGCGCCATTGCTCCATGTGCCCTTTGAATTCGAATCGCTGGGCAGCCAAATTATTTTTTATGAACCCAGCGTGGCGGCGGCAAAGCCCGGATAAGGATTCCATCACGGCCGGCCCCGGCGGGCAAACCGGATCAAGGTCTCCACGGTTTGCTTCGCAATATGCTCGGGATTGAATTCAGCCAGCGCCTTGGTCCGTCCCTTCTGCCCCATCTCGCGCCGCCGCGCGGCATTCTGTTTAAGCACATCCAGTTTTTGTAGAAATTCCCCGGCCGAATCCGGATCGAACAGCACGCCTTCCTGACCTTCCGTGACTATCTCCTGGATGTCCTCCAGCCGGCACGCCAGCACCGGCAGGGCGCACATCATGCTGTGGATCAAGGCGCCGGTCACATGGAAATGATCCGAGCTTTGCCCGACCCGCATGACCAGCCCAATATCCGCGGCATTAAGATGCGCATTCACTTCCGCATGGGATGCCAGCCAGCCGGTAAGAATGATTTGATTCTGGAGTTGATTCTTCCGAACCAGTTCCCGCAACGGTTCCAAGTCCGGTCCGCCTCCGATAATCAACAGTTTCAGATGCGGATCCGACTTCATTATCGGGAGCATCCAGCGGACAACGCGCAGAATGCCTTTGTTCGGATGCAGGATGCCGTGATGACAAAGCACCACATCCGCATCGCCAAACCCCAGTTTGCGTCGCAGCGCCGCGGCGTCACCGGGCACAAACAAATCAGGCAACACGGCATCCCGGGCCACCACCACGCGCTCGGGCGATACTCCCCGCGCAAGCAGATAGCGCCGCAGGCTTTCCGATCGCGTAAACAGACCGGCCGCCTTAAGCCAGCTCTTCTGGTCAATGGCGTTGAGCCATATCCCCCAAGGACGCAACCAGGAAATTTTTTCGCTGTAGATGCTAAGAAAAAAATCGCAGACCGTTATGGCCAGCGGCCGGCCGGAAATCATCTGCATCAGGCGTCCCTGCGCCGGCAGACTGCTTTCATCAATCCAAATCAAATCAGCGCGCCAAACAAAACGAAAGAAAAACGCCACAAAAGGCAGACAGGCATACCAGAGCAAAGCCTTGGTTATCTTGTCGAAGGTGCTGGCCCGGTTCACGGTAAAAGGCAGAAAGCGATAGCTGACGCCTGGGAACCGGTATTGAATGCCCGCCCGCCGGCGATTAGGTCCCATATAGAGCGCTTCACACTGCCGGCCCAACTGCCGCAGCACCTCGGGAATGATTGGATACAATTCCTTGTGATCGTGAACCCCATACCGGTAAAGCAAGGCCACGCGCAGTTTCCGATCATTGGATGCAGGTGCTGTCATAGTCAAATCCGCCAGGGGCGGCTGAAACCCCAAAGAGTTTGCCCGCGAAACAAGCAAAAGGACACGAATAGTAAATTTTATATATCCAAATCGATGAATAGGAAATTCAAGCCAGTTGAGTAATCAGTTTTCGCGTTCCTTTCGCGTGGTTCGCGGGCAATTGTAAGGCTTTTCCCCTTTGCTAGGTTTTCTTCGTCGTCCCGGATACTTAAGGTGTGGATTATATCCCGCTCACAGTTGTTGTTCCACATTACCATTCCCGTCGCTTTACCGCTTGCTCAAACATGTCAAATGGTATACATAATTCACTGCAATTTGAATACTTAAATGAGGTTGTTGGAAAGCATGAAAATTGTCGTCGGATATCCACCCACTCGTTCCGCCAAAGGACTGGCCCTGCTTTCCCAGAATCGCCAATTTCAGTGGTTCAGCCATGAAACCCGGATATTTCCCGTGGTGCTCGCCGGCGCCGCCACCATGGCTCAACAAGCCGGCCACAAGGTCATCTGGAAAGACGCCATTGCCGAAAACATGGATACCGACGAATTTCGGACCTTTCTGCGCCGGGAAAAACCGGATCTGTTCCTGTTCGAAACCAAAACACCGGTTGTCCGCCTGCATTGGCTGACGGCCCAAGCTCTCAAATCGGAATTTCCCGCCCTGCAACTAGTTGTTTGCGGGGATCATGTCACCGCCCGTCCGGAAGAAACTCTGCAAAATGCGCCCGTTGACTTTGTGCTCTGCGGGGGCGATTATGATTTTCTGCTGGGCGACCTGCTCCGGCATTTGACCACCGGCGCGCCGCTGCCCGGCGGCATTGTCTATCGCCAAAACGGGCAGATCGCCGGCCATAAGCATTTTGAGCTGAATCACAAGCTGGATGAGGCCCCCTTTATTGACCGCCGCCTGACGCGATGGGATCTCTATCAAAAAGAATACAATTTACGCGGACATCCCTTCATGTACATCATGTCCGGCCGGGACTGCTGGCATGGCAAGTGCACCTTTTGCGCCTGGACGGTGATGTATCCGCGCTTCCGGGTACGCAGTCCCGAAAACGTTCTGGATGAAATCGGCCGCTTGATTGACGAGTACCAGGTAACCGAAATCTTCGATGATTCCGGCACCCTGAACACGGGCCCATGGCTGGCCCGCCTTTGTGAAGGATTACAACAGCGCGGTTATTCCCGCAAGATCCGGTATTCCTGCAATATGCGCTTCGGCGCCCTGGAGAAGAAAGACTACGAGATGATGCGCCAGGCCGGTTTTCGGCTCTTGAAGTTCGGGCTGGAATCCGCCAATCAGGAGACGCTGGATCGCCTGCAGAAGAAAACACGCGTGGAACAAATCGAGGAAGGCTGTCGCTGGGCCAAGGAAGCCGGGCTGACCGTGCACCTGACCATGATCGTCGGCTTTCCCTGGGAGACACGGGAAGATGCCCTGCGCACATTGGGACTGGCCCGGAAACTGATGCTCACCGGGAAAGCTGATTTACTGCAGGCCACGACCGTCGTTCCTTATCCCGGTACGCCGCTCTACGAACAGGCGCTGAAAGAAAATGGATTCCTGTTCGATCCGCAGGAATATGAACGTTTCGATATGAACGAACCGGTGCTCAAAACACGCATGTCCCCGGAGGAGGTCCGTAAAATCTGCGGCCAGATTTACAGCATTTTCCTGTCACCGCGCTACATGTGGCATCGGCTCAAGGCCATCCGCGGATGGGATGACATCGCGTTTCTTTTACGCGGCGCCAGGGCGGTCCTGGGGCACCTGAAGGATTTCGGACGGGCGAAACGGATATAGGACACGGAAGGATAAGCATTGGCGATATCCCCCTGCCCCTGCCGTCATCCCGAGCTTCCACATCCGTCATCCCGAGCTTGTCGAGGGATCTCCGTTCTCTTCCACCCCGGCGCGGGTGCCGACCCGAGGCCGAGCACACTCTCGGCCAAATCCGCCCACGTCGGATTCATCTTTCCGATCAGGGCCTCCTTCTTCTCTCTGCGCCAACGCTTCAGCTGCTTCTCTCGCGCAATCGCATCCCGCGGATCGTTGTACTGCTCGTAGTACACAAGACGATTCAGGTTGTATCGTTCCGTGAACCCGGACACGTCACCCGATCGATGCTGATGCACCCGACGCACCAGGCTGTTCGTGACTCCGATATACAGCGTCGTCTGTCCCTTGTTGGTCATCATGTAAACGTAAAATGCCTCGCGGGACATGAGATTCCTCGACTTCGCTCGGAATGACGGACAAAGAGCGAGCCATGATTAACCGTTAATATGGTATCGATTCCTGTTTTGAGTCAATGAAAATCCAACGCGAAACCCAGAAGCGCCGTATCGTCATTGAACGGATCAGGTGGGTGGATTTTGTTCCGGCGCGCGCCAGAAGAGCAGGTCAAAATAAGATGGGACAGTGGTCCCGCAGAAACAGGCATGGGTCAGGCGGGAGCGATTGAAGCCCGCTTCCTCCAGCCGGCGGCACAATTCCATCAGGTCGTAATGACGGCCGCGGGCGTCATCATTTTCCACCTCGGTCAGGACATAATCCACATCTCGAAGAAATGTTCCGAACCCCTTCAATACTTTCAGTTCACTGCCCTCCGTGTCCAGTTTTAACAGGATCGGCCGTTGCAGTTCAGGCCAGGAAACCACCCCCTTGGACACCAGCGTATCGAACCGGGCGGTCTGGACCTGGATTGTCCGCCCTTCCTGCCCCGGCCGGCTGACCACGTCGGAATACAGACTTCCCAATTCAGCATCGTTCTTGCCGGGAATAAAAAAGTCCGCCGTCCCATCCGTATCGGCAAGCGCCTGGGTGAACCGCTGCCCGATGGGGTTCAGGGCAGGGATCGGCTCAAAGGACAGCACCCGCGCACCGGGTTCGGCTATCAGGCTGAGCAGGCGCGCCATCTGGCTTTCGTTGGCGCCGACATCAATGATCGTCCGCGGACGAGGCTGGTCGGCCAGGATCCGGTCGGCATTATACACCGAGGTCATCGGGTTAATGCAGAGGGGCACGTAGCGGCGCAACGGCACGCCGTATTTCCGGCACAATTTCAAGCCCGCCCAAAGCTGGTAAAAGATGCGGATCAAGCCCAGGGGGTAAATATGAAATAAATGAATTTTCATCTTCGACTCCTCGTGTGATTTACAGAATCGTGATCAGTGGAAATAACCTGCAACATCGGATTCTGGGGAACCATCGAAGAACTGCTTGGGAGTCAGAATGGCAATGCCTCGATACGGATGGAGATCGAGCAAGTCCTTGTCACCCGTGATGATACATGAAGCCCGTGCCTCATTGGCAAGCTCAAGATACATGTTGTCTTTCGGATCGCGACAGTCTGCAACGGCTTTGGTTAGCTGTTTAGTCGGCATCGAGAATGGATTCCAGTTTATCGGTAGTCAGCCCGCGTGCCTTTGCCCTGGCGCCGATCTGATCCATGAGCTTGCTTAACGGCATGGGGGCCGACTTATATTCCCGCAATAACACGCTCCACAGAACACAGAGTTTATTGCGGTCCTCTGCCGGCGCCTCCGTAAAGATACTGGCCGTGTCCGCGTCAAGTTTCATATTGATCGTAGCTGTGGTCATGAGTCTTTATCCTTTTGTTTATTGTTATCCTACGCTGTCACGGGCAGGATTGGAAGCAGATTCATCTCCGTTTCTACTTCAAGAGAAACGCAATTTTTTCGAAGTCGACTTCCGCGGTCGCCACGACGTCATAGGCGCGGCAGAACGACTGGGTATAGTCAGAAAACGCTCGAAAGTCGTGGGGGGCAACCGAGAAATTGTCGAACAGCAGGTAGGTTCCAGCGGTCATAACGTTATGGAAGGACGCCAGGAAGTATAGCGTTGAGGTATAGAGATCCGCGTCACAATGAATTATTAAGTTCTTCGGGCGACAATAGGTACGGAGGAAATCCGGAACCGTATCCTGGAAGCGGCCTTTGATAAAACGAACGCGTTCATCTTGGGTCAGCGGCAAGGCGCCCCCAGCGTCGAAATGACCAATCTTGAACGTAGTAAGACCGGCATGCCAGGCTTCGGGAAGGCCGGTAAATGTATCGAATCCAAAGAATCGCGATCCCGGGCAACTTGATAGTTGGGCCCAATATCGAATTGAGTCGCCGCGAAAAACGCCGGCTTCAATGTAGTCAAACGGCTCCCCATTCATCTTGCCGGCAACGTATTCATACAGTTTTTCCCTGCTTTCCAAATGGATGGGCGCTGGATTTGCTTTCAGCCATTGCCCGAGAGATAAGAGCGCGTTACAAAAGTCCACTCGTTTAGACGGAGGGAATCCGCTTTTAAGTATCACTCGCTTGATCATACGCAGCAGATTCATATATCCATCCCTTCTTGTTTTCCGGCATACTATTTCATGAATTTTGACAGGATTAACAAGATTTACAGGATTTTAAGGCGATTTTGGACGGTAGGTACGGGTCTTGCGTTTGATTTCCAAACTGGCTGCGCCAAAGTTCAGCAAGAGACCCACTTCAATGCCGGTGGCGGTCAGGTAGTTCACTAATTGCACTTCGTGGGCCGCGACGAGGGATTGGACTGATTTATTTTCCACCATGACAGTGCCTTCAACCAGCATGTCGGCAGAAAAGTCGCCAACGATCACGCTGTCATAGAGAACTTGGATGGCCTTTTCACATTCGAAGGCAAGACCCGCCTTACAGAGTTCATGAGCTAACGCTTTCTGATAGACTGATTCCAGGAACCCCGGACCGAGCGCCTGATGCACTTTCATGGCGCAACCAATTATCTTTTCCGTTAATTCCTTGTATTCCATGATCAGACAATCATGTAAATCCTGTTAATCCTGTCTAAAATCCTATCCGAGTATTCCATTTTACCACGTCGCCAGGCAAGTGGCCCCTTTTGCCGCAGACAGGGCAATCCTGTAAATCCTATTGCAACTCTCTCCGCATTTCACGTCATGTAACTGCGGAAGACCCAGGGAATTTGACAGGGTTGTGGAGGTTGTTCATTCCCCAACCTGGTCAACAGCATGTTTTTTGGCAAACTTTTTCAACCGGAGAGGATACCAGATTGCCACGGCCATGCGCAGTACATAATTCAGGTCTTCCCGGGATCTTATTTTCGAAAGGAATTCGCGGTAACACCGCAGGGGATTCAAATAGGACAGAGCTTTATGCCTGTAAAACCTCATGTAAATATTGCGCACCATGTCATTCAATTCAGACTGATTGAAGTGCAGGGTGTCATAGCGCGTCTGATCAACGGAACTCATGGGACGGAATTCGTCAGGCAGAAGGTTGTGGGCCTTGAAATCCTCGTACAGCCGTGTCCCCTGCATCGGTTGCGCTACATAGATGAAGGGAAAATTAAACCGTGATTTTACGATAAACTGCTCAGTTTCCCGAATTTCATCACGGGTCTCATCGGGAAACCCGATGATAAAAGTGCCGCAGATCCATAAGCCAATGCGGTGACAGTAATTTACAATATCCCTGATCCGCTGGAGATTGACAATCTTGCCGATGTATTGCTGGGTACGGGAACATGCGGACTCGATACCGAATGTCACGCGGTAACAGCCGGCCTGCTTCATTTTCTTCAGAACATCCTCGTTCAACGTCCACAATGCGATGCCGTTCGGCGTGTCCCAGCGGATATCAAGCTTGCGGCGGACGATTTCATCGCATATTTCTATAATCCGCCGCTTATCCAGGGTCAGATTGTCGTCCTGGATGCGGAATTGCCGCGCGCCGTATTGGCGGCAAAGCAACTCCATTTCGTCCACCACGTTTTTGGGCGAACGGGCCCGCCACTTGCGTCCCCAGACCGTATGAATGGAGCAAAAGACACACTTTCCCGGACATCCGCGGCTGGTGACCAAGTCCACCGCATTGCGCCGCAGGGTGGCGTCGGCATTGTTGGGATGCGCGAAATATTGCGCCATATCGAGCAGGTGCCAGCTCGCGCCATACTCATCCAGGTCGGCCATGTATTCGCGGCGTTCGTTGATCCGCACCTGTCCCTCAATGACAAGGGCTGTGCCCGGGATATCCTGGAGCGACTTGCCGGACCGGAATTGCCGCGCAATTTCCAGCATGGTCAATTCGCCCTCGCCGATCACCGCCAAGTCAATATTGCGATTCCTCAAAACATAGCCGGGATTCGCCGAAGTATGCGCTCCACCCACCACCAGCAGGACCGATGGGAACCTTTGCTTGATATAATCAATCACGGCAAACGAATCGGCTTCGCTCATGGTATAGGCGCAACTGACGCCGACGATCTGGGGCGCATAGCTCCGGATCTCTTCGGCGATTTGTTCAAACGTCATTCCGATGCGGACCGTATTGTCATCCACCGTGGTGGTCGTCCGGTAATATAGCGGGGCATCGAGGATCTTGACGTCGAACCCATCCCGCTCCAAGGGTGTGGCGAGATAGAGAAAGCCGAGGGGGAACTTAAGCATGGTGCACAAATGCCCGCGCACTATTGAAAGTGGCGGGTTAACAAAGAGAATCCGTAATGCCTTGTCCTGCGTATTCATAAGATGCGTTCGAGACCATAATTGTGGCAAGGCAGGGGCTTGGAGGCAAGCAGAAAGGTAAAAATGGTTAAGATGTGGGAATGCAAAGCATCAAAGCCGTAACGCGGCGATATGGAACAGGCGCTGGCACGGTATGATGCAATCAATATCTATGGATTATCGGTCGTGATTGTGCTGTTATTTCACGACGCCCGATCTCTTTGGCCGTCCCTGTCATGTTTCTGCAGGACGGGACACCGCCAGTTTCCGGAAAAGCCTGTGCAAGCGACGGATATCAAAGAACTGGAGGCGAATAATGTTCAAAATAGTAAAAATAATACGTGACCGGAAAAGCATATCTATGGAATTCACCGCGATGAACCTGAAGATTGAATTATTTCTCAACTTGTAGTTTTCACCAAACACTTGCTTGGGCGACACATTCACGCGGTGGTGACAATTCCGGCAAAACACTTGAAGGTAACCCCTAAAACCAAAGTAGTCCATCTGCGCTAGATTAGTATAAGTAGTCCGGGCATTACATTGAGGACACAGGATATCAACTGAATATATACGCCGGTTAAAGGTGTCCCAGCCTATCACGGATGATTGCATGACCTGCCCCGGTTGACCTGGAATTTTCGCAAAGGTATACCAGTCTATGAGATGACAGAGACGAGTAAAGGCGGAGGGCGAGAGTTTGCTTATGTTTATGATCGGAAAACCATCCTTCATAAACTTTGCCTTATCCTTGATAATGCCGCTTTCCAGCGCATATCTATAGATGGGCGAATCTGGAACAACCCTGATCATATACAGCGTGACGCCATACTCAATATGGGCAAACCACCAGTCTAGTGACTTTTTCACCGTTAAATCCGTTTCTTCCGGGTCGCCAAAGATCAGATTCGCGAATACGCCAATGCCTAGTGAACGTGTCATACTCAAGGCTTTTTCAATTTGGGTTGAAGTTGTTTTCTTATTCATACTCTTAAGAATGTCGTCGCTCATGCTCTCCACGCCGTAACTGACCGCATACACTCCTGATTCTTTCATGGCGCGAAGGACTTCTTCGGTCACGTCTGAAACCCTGAGTTGCACCATCCACTGGAGGGGATAATCCTTTACTCTTTTACAGAACAGGAGAAGCCGTTCAATGGAAGTGGAAAACAACTCATCCATCAGTACCAGAACATTGATGTCATACTTCCGCTTCATGTGATCGATTTCCGCCATGACACTGTCGAGACTCCGCTGCCGATATTTCCTTCCGAGCGGATGGTAACAGAAGGTGCAGTCGAACGGGCATGATCGCGAGGCAATCACAAACGCAGCACGCGGAGCGTCATTGATGGTAAACATATTGTTCGAGCAATTGGGCGCGAAAGTCTTTAAATATTCGACATAGCCAAGCCCCGCGCAATCCGGGAAGGGGAGTGAATCCAAGTCCATGATCGGCTGACGTTGCCCCGTGGTAATGTAACGATCCAGACGTTCTATCACGGGCACGCGGGAATTCCCCTGCCCATCGCGATAGATCAGACCTGCAACTTGTGAAGCATCTCCGTTGCCGGTTAGCACACCGGCCAATTCCGCCATAGTGATTTCGCCTTCACCGACAACCCCATAATCAAACTGCAAAAGCTCGGCTGCCAAAGCGGGATCCGCCGTTACAACCGCTCCGCCGACAACAATCTTGATATCCGGACTTACCTTTCTGGCCGCCTGAACGACCTCTTTGATGGCATTGAAGTTAACCGACATGCCGCCCGTGCACACAACATTTATGTTGTTACTTGTGATCGCATTAAGCAACTGCCTCTCAATGGGGCTGTCATCGTGACATAGGTTAAGGCAGTATGTGGCGAACCCCGAATGTTTCATGTAAGCGGAAACATACGCCAGGCCAAGAGGGAAATCATAATACTGCCCACGTGCGGCCACTTTTGGGTTAACAAAAAGAAAATTCATTAAGCGTCGCTTTCGTCCTCATTGGAAAATAGTGGAAACGGAATTGCCGTCGCTCAGCTTGCGTCCGCATAGCGAGAGTAAATATTATATTCACTTCGTCATTAACTCTTTTACGATTAGCATAATCCGTCCCCACCCCGCTTTTTCTAAAAATATAATCTGACATAAACGCTTTAATAGCCTTACATACGACTTGAAATGCCAGAAATAAGTAATCAACCGTTCACTAAACCCCTGCTGTAGAGTGCGAATCTCAATTTTATATTCCTTCACTTCCGATATTTGTTTCAGGAGGGTAAATATTTTGTCCAAGTTATTAGGATAATCCAGACAATAGGGCTTTAGCAGGACTTCATTCCGATTGTAATAAAGAAAATTCGGGGTATCGTGCAGAAACGCTGCGTCTTCGGGGTGAGCTTTGCGGTAATCGGCCAATTCGGCGCAGCAATTCCAGTTCATCTTTTTCATGAAGGTACAGGTGCCGGTAAAAGTCTTTGGTCCCCAGAAAATCGGGATCGGCGGTGTTTTATCCAACGGACGAATGCTTTCGATGAAAGCGCTAAAACCGGATATGCCGCAAAATACCATATCGGCATCGCGGCAAAAATAAGCAGCCAGGATAAATTGCAAACAAGCCGAATAATCCTCGAATCGCTTTTTCAGATTGCGGAGATTGATGGAATCTTCAAGGTATTTGATCCTTGGGTGACGATGATAGCGCCAGGATTCACCCAGCAGCACGATCTGATGTTCCGGATAGGCGTCCAGTAAATTGCGCAATAATACTTCGGAAAGAGCGGCGCTGTTCGGCAGATGGCGTTTCCAACGATCGCCGCCGCGGTGATGCAAGGCGATTACCGGGCGCCGATCCGGATTGACTGCCTGGTTTACCGACTGTAAATATTCCTGGTATTCATCAGTCAGAAACAGGTCGTCAAGATAAATGCTCTGTTCGTAAATAGCTTTATAGGAATAGGGGTAAGCATATAGCTCGATCGCTTGCATGCCGGGTGGATATCCCCAGTTCAATTCGGCCGGTTGTGCGCCACGATTGCGATAATTATTGATGCAATAGTCATAGTGTCCAGCGATCTGTTGTGCTGCGACCGTGTCACCAGCTACAATGAACTCGTTGATCCAGTCCGGTTTTTTAAAATACTTGTGTTGTGGCTGTTCCGGATAAAACATGAAATCCAACGTGATCGGGCCATCCAGCTTAAAATCATAGACCGGTTGGTGAAATCCGGTTTTGGTTACATTGCAAACCGTCCAGAGATATTTTGCCGGCAGATAGTAAGCCACATTATCTCCGGTAAAATATCCCCGTATAAAATAGAAGATCGGTGAATTAATCAACTTCTTGACTGGCATACGTGCAGATCAAACCTTCCCGTTTGTTTTATTGGATTAGAACGGCATGGTCAGATTACAGGAAAACCCTCTGGGCAATCCTGCTTCAGGCTATACAAAGTTGATATGCATCGGCGCTGACCCGACGGGATGCCCCATGGTTGCCTTCCCTTGTTTCAAATCCCAAAGGAATTCATTTGATTTGTGTTGAACGCATAAACATCCGCACATTGTTCTTGCATTAAATCTATTTGAAGCTATCTCATGCATTACTGACCAATAACGTTCGGAATTCCAAATTGCCTTGAAAGGCTGGTCAACTATATTGCCAATCCAATATTTACGATAATCTTCGCCAAATAACATTCCGCAGGGGGCAACCAATCCACCGCCTGATAGTTGTATTAAAAAAGGAGGGCCGTAGCATTGGCTATATCTTCTTTTTCCTTCATCTTGAATTTTCGACCATTTTACTTTTACAATATATTTATCCGTGCTTAATGATTCAGCTTTTTTGAGGTCTTTGTATAATTCGCGATATCCTTTATAATTCACGCCAAGGCTTCCCTTTTCATCGTCAGAAGTGTGTTTTATAACAAGATAATCGGGCTTTAGTTTTGAGCCTAGCTTTGCAAGCGGAAGAATTTGATCGCCATACCGCGGCATAAGAACCATTTGCATGCCAATAGTTACGTTAAGATTGTATTTGTTTTTAATCTCCATCGCATCTTGAATGTTTTGGCAAACTGTGAAAATATATGATTCTGGAACCCCCATAATATCAGCGTATCTTCGCGATTCTCCCGCTGATATGTTGAAGCGAAAATATGTTAAATGTAGAAGTATTTGCTCCAGTTTCTCTTTGGTAACCAGGTGCCCATTCGAAGCCATAGCCATTGACAAACCATTTTTGCTACCTCTGATAATTGCTTCAACAAAAAATGGGGCACATGAACTTTCTCCGTCACTTACAAAACTAACCCCCTTTACTCCAATCTCAGCTGCATCGTCAAGAAAACGGTAAATTGTATCTTTGGTTATTTTCATTCTCGGATTCTCTTGAAGCTTTCCATAATAGAACTCGCATTTATAATTGCAAGCCCTTGTCAATGCCATATCAACTGTAATCGGAGCAATTCTTTCTCCGTTCATCCATGCTTTTACCCGGTCTGTGTGCCATTGAATTTTTGTTCCATCCAGAATCAAGCCTTTTTCTACATCATGTGCTGTCGATTGTTTCCATTTATATTTCCCTTCCCGGCAAATATCTCGCAGTATGTTTTTTAAAAATTAATTTGTGTTATGGGTTCTAATCATTTCGTCGCGTTTATCAGAAAGGTCCCGTGAACGACTTGTCCGGCACGTCCAAAGGCTGATCATGCTTTATGCCTAATTCATCTTCCGTTCTTCCCGGAAGTCTGAACATAGACCGGACGGCATTGATGATGTTGATAACACGAGGATAATACACATTCGCCAGGGCCGGGCTGGTCGGCGTCGGCAGGTCCGGGTAAGTTATTCTTTGGGGCGATACCTTTAGATGACCGAAGGCTTTTTCTGTTGCTGTGGCCATAACTTCCGCAGCAAAGCCGGCGGTATGGCAGGCGCCATCAACAACGAGGAGGCGGCCGGTCTTTTCTACGGAATTAATGATGCTTTCCCGGTCAAGAGGTTGTAACGTGCGCAGATCAAGCACTTCGGCGAAGATGCCATCTTTACCTAAATAATCCGCCGCTTTCATGGATTCTAAAACCATGTATGATGACGCCGCAATGGTGATATCTTTTCCTTCTTTTACGACCCTGGCCTTCCCCAAGGGTACGGTGTAGATCTTTTCCGGAACAATACCTGTAATATTGTGAAGCCAGCGATGTTCAATATAGATAACCGGATTATTATCCCTAATGGCGGAAACGAGCAACCCCTTGGCGTCATAAGGGGTGAAAGGCATGACAACTTTTAATCCCGGGATATGGGCAAATAAAGATTGCAGGCTTTGCGAATGTTGAGGACCCTGCCCCCAGCCCCGCCCAACAATCAGGCGAATCACGATTGGCACGCTCATTTTTCCGCCGAACATATAGTGCCACTTGGCCGCATTATTGATAATTTGATCCAGGGACACGAGTATGAAATCAAGTCGCTGATGAGTCAATATCGGCCGCATCCCGACCATGGCCGAACCGATAGCCACGCCGGTCATGGCACTTTCTGATACCGGCATGTCCATTATTCTCTGGTTTCCAAATTGCTCTTTGAGACCAAGGGTTGTCCCGAAAATGCCTTTCGGGTCAGGAACGCCCAACCCCATGATATAAACCGATGCGTCTTCGGCCATGCTCTGGGCCGTTGCTTCCAAAATAGCTTTTACGTAGCTTATTTCGCGTTCCATAAAAACCCATCTGACTCAATAGGCGTAAAGATGATGGTAAAGGTCTTTTTCAGGAGGGAAAGGGCTGGATACGGCGAAGTTAAAAGCTCCCTCAATTTCAGCGGTAATTTTCTTTACCGTTTCTTTAACTTCCAGGTCGGAAAGAACCTTTTCCTGTTTCAATATTTCTTCAAAGCATGTAATGGGACATCGTTTCCGCCAATCCAAATACTCCTCTTCCGACCGATAGCCGATGTTATTGTCATAGTTTGGCCCGCAGTGTTCCCGCCAGCGATATGTATCAAACTCCAGATAAGCCGGTCCAAGGCCCTGACGCGCATGTCCAACAGCATTTTCCATCTTTTGATAAATTTCAATAACGTCATTGCCGTCACCCTTATCGGTATAAATTCCATACCCTTTGACAATGGCGCTATTATTCCTTTCTGCCGATTGTCGAACGGATAACGGGGAATAGACAGAATACAAATTATTTTCACAAACGAAAATGACTGGAAGTTTTTTCAATGAGGCAAAATTGATACTTTCGCTGAATACCCCTTCTTCGGTCGCGGCTTCCCCCATGAAAACTACGGATATTCTGCTTTCCCCTTTCATCTGGGACCCAAATGCCGCACCCACAGCTATCGGGATGGTACCACCGACAATTGGCGTAGCTCCCAGGAATCCAGCATCTAAATCAACGAGGTGCATCGAACCGCCTCTGCCCAAGGAACATCCTGTAACTTTTCCATAAATTTCAGCCAGCATGGCCTTCAGATCACCGCCTTTTGCCAGATAATGACCATGAGAACGATGGGCACTCATTACATAATCCTTTGTTGATAGATGCGCGCAAACGCCGATGGCGATGGCTTCCTGTCCTATACAAAGGTGAACAGGGCATCGCATCTTTTTCTCACTATAGCGTTCGGCAATCGCCTCCTCCACAAGCCGGATACGGAGCATGTTAAATAATAGTTTTTTTTTCAAATCAGGATTCATAACGTTATTACATTTTCCCATTGCTTTCCATTCGCCTCATGGTCCTGATATTATAGCATCCGTCTTCATCTTTGAGTTTGCCCGTCCGGAAGGCGGCAATTATTTCCTTAATGGCATCAACAACTTTGAATGTTGGCCTGAAACCGGTGTTCAGTAATTTATCCGCATTGAGGCGGTAGGAGCGCGGATCGTTTGATTCCGTAACAATGATCTTGGCGGGAATAAATTCGGCGGCCATTCGGGCGATGTCTAAAATGGATATGTTTTCAAAGCCGGCGTTGTAAATGCCTGTTACTTTGTCGCCCAATCCGAGAAAGTGGATAAATACATTCGTAATATCCTGAATGTGAATATTAGGACGGGTTTGATTTCCGCCAAATACGGTGATCTTCCCCTTTGTTAAAGCCTGCATGGTCAACATGTTTACGGAAAGGTCAAGACGCATTCTCGGGGAATAACCGCAAATAGTTGCCGGACGAACGATTTGAACGATGATTTTATCCTGGTAACTCAGGAGAACCCGCTCGCTGATCATTTTTGTTTTGTTGTAATCGGAAATGGGCAACAGGGAAAGATTCTCCGTCACTTCGGGTTCATCCTTAACGCCGTAAACACTGCCGGAACTGGCGTAAACAAACTGGCCGACTCCGCAGGCTATCGCCCGCTCCACCAGCTGCATCATGGCCAGGACATTGACTTCCCATGATAATTTCGGGTTTAACTCACTGCACGGATCGTTGGCAATATTGGCGAGATGAATGACGGTATCCATGCCATCCATCGGAACGGCGTCAATGTCTCTGATATCCCCCTGGATGATTGTTAGATTCGGATGCTCTTTCAGGAAATTTCCAAACCACATGATGTCGTAGACGGTTACCTCGTGTCCCCGCTCAAGCAGTTTCGGGGTTAACACCGAACCCACATATCCGCAGCCGCCTGTTAATAAAATGCGCATTTCAAAATGGCTCCTCCGCCAAATCTATGGCCGTTTTGTAGACCCGGTGACCCCAACGGACGATTATTTCACAGTTTTGCTTGTGAGCACTTACTATTATTTTTACCCTGATCCCCGGAGTACGATAATCCGTAATCTTCTATGGATGGACTACCGCTGGAAGCTTCTGAAGAACAAACTGATAGACACCAGCAGCTACTTCAAAAGCATCCCCGTACTCATCCGCTTCCGGTTCCATATCGTTGCCAGGGTAACGAAACTCGACAGCAAACGGAGTAAGAATGCTTGCTGCTTCATGGCAACTCCTAAAATCAGGATTAATATCTATAGCCTGCAATATCAACACTTCGATATCATGAGTTTTTTCAAAACGAACATCATGAAAGAGCAGAAAGGCCTTGATGGCTTTTTCAGCGGCCTGCTGACAATGGTATGCGGCAGTATCCAGCAACGGAATATCCGCCTCCGCCAATTCACGTGCCGAGAGGAGATCGCGATTGGCCTTAATAAGCCAGTTTCTGGCAAGCTTTTCTTTAGTGCCGCTCATACAGAACACGCCCCTTCTCGAAAACTTGACTTTCCAACGAGGCATACACATGCCGGTACTTTTCCGCCTCTGTCCGTGTTCGCACCAGAATATCCTTGGAAATCCGCATGCCCCCAAGGCAGGCAATTGCACGTCGTGCCCGCCGCAGCGGACGTTCGCTGCTCTCCGGTACGATCACATATAAGTCAACATCGCTGTCTTCAGAAGGAGTACCCCATGCGTGTGAACCGAATAGAATAATCTGGTCCGGGTCAAACTCAGCGACCAACCTATCGGTCATATTATGCAGTATTATTTCATCGAGATGTTTCATAACAGCGATAGTAACATAAACTTACGGAACATCAAACAAATATTCAGGTAGTACTACTCGCCTCACGTCCTGTATCATTCTTGGGTAAAAGGTGTTTTCAGACGGCTTGGCGAGACGCCGCGCCCTACCATTCCCTAAGAAAGCTCAAAAGGTAGGGGTCACCCTGCCCACGCCTGCCCGCAGTGCTATGCACAGCCTTGCAGACGGGTTGCTGCACGAAGTGTTGTGGGCAGGCAGGTCCATACCTCCGCCTGTCCTGCCGTTGCATCGCACAAAGGCGGATGCCTCCGTGGTGTCTGCCATAGGCAGATCCGCCTTCGGCGGAAATTATTCCCAATATTTTCCCGAAGATTCCTCCCGAGGCGGAAAAATCTGTGGAAGGCCCTAAAAAACAAGATGCCCAGAAGCCAGCAATCCGTAGTCAGTAGTCGGAATAATGCAAAGATATTCTGACTGCTGAATTCCGTCTCCTGCCTGGTCAGTAATTCAACAATGCTTCACAGCCCTTTAGAAATACAGACTTCTTTATTGCCTCAGAATTTCCGACGATGCGGACTGCATGGGCACCCGCCAGTTGCCCCATGAAAGTCGCCAATTCGATCGGGAGCCCGCTCACGGCGGCTAGGGAGGCGACGGCGCTGAACGCATCGCCGGCTCCGACCGTATCTACGATATTGACCTCGAGCGGAGGACAGGCGCATGTTGTGCCGTCATGTTTAATTCCGATGGTCTCAATATCGCCGCGGGTCAACCATCCGTATTGTGCTTTTAATTGTTTACGAAGATCGGCCAGTTCTGGCAGTCCGTTGATTTCACGCTTGCCAAAAGCCAGCCGGATTTCCGTCTGATCAAGTGAAAATGAGTCGGCTCTCTGGTATTGGCGATTGATGATATTGAATCCGTGATTATTACTGTTCGTCTGGCAATTGAGTGCCAGGAAAGGCGCTTTGGCCTGGACCATTTCCCTGATCGCATCGCCCATCAACCCATGCCCGAAATCCATCACGACAATCAAGTCATACGTTTTAATTGTCTTACGAATCCTTTCAAGAACCCTCTTGAGCAGCGGTGCCTTGGGATGTAAGGCGTCAATGTAATTAACCGCAAATAATTTGGATAATTCTTTTCCTTCTTGCTGAGATTCAACAAAACGCTGTTTGACGATGGTCGTAAAATCATTTACGCGCAGGATGTTATCTTCTTCCGGCTTAATAAAATTCCGCAAAGAACTTTCGACCCATGGTTCTGTTCCTACCAAGCTAATTAATTTGACTTTTGGCGCGAACTCGCGGATATGACGCAAAACTGCCAAAGCCCCTCCGGCCTGAAGATCTTCGCCAACAAACCGTCCGGAAATGATCCTGTTTTTTGAAGTCAAGCCCTGAACGGACATTGTTGAGTAGCGGTCAAAGATGATATCACCGATAATGAGAACCCTAAGTTTTTTAAAATCTTCCACAATGGTACGACATTGTTGAAAAGGAATTTCTTTCGCAACCTGCCGGCAGAAGCTTTTTATCTTTGGATTATGCGTATCAAAATGCAAATTCAGCAGTTTGCTTGAGCTGAACACGACCGAACCGACATAGCAGACTTTACCTCCCAGGCTTTCAACCGTTTGAATGTCATCGTAAAAATTGCCGGTAACATCCGTATCGGCACGTTCATATTCCTTGCCTTTGCAATAAAAATGAGGCCCGACACACTCAATGGCTTCTACGGCCGCCGGATATGGAATCAAAACCACAAAATCGACGCATTCCAAAGCGGCGATTGATTTAAGCCGCAATTCATCGTTAAAACACGGCCGACCGGGCCCCTTATTGACATGCCTGGCGCCAGTGACGGTCACCACCAAAACATCGCCCAGCCTCTTCGCTTCCTCAAAATGAATAACATGGCCGGGATGCAGCAAATCAAACGTGCCGTGACATTGTACGATCTTCTTGCCCGCCTTGCGCAATTTCGCAAAGAAAGCGTGCGCCTCGTTGAAATGAATTATTTTATTTGCGGTTCCCATGGCACGGACAGTCAATAATAGTTTTGCTTTTTAATCAATAATATATTGCGCGAAAATCACGCAATATTAACTTTACGCCAATGATAACCACGCATTAGCGCAAAGACGTCGCGGCGGGCGGCTTCGCCGGCTATGCCTTGGCATAGCACCCTCGCTTGGACGTCGCGCTCCGGCGGAACCTGAAACCGCGGCGGCGAGCGCGCCCTGCCGGCCCCTTCTCACAACTTCCCCTTCTTTCAAAATACCGCCTTATCATCTCAATAACGAATGTCACATCAGGATCCTTCATCTCCGGATAAAGCGGCAAACTCAATATGGTATCGGCCAGCTTTTCGGCGACCGGAAAATCGCCGCGCCGGTATCCCAAACTTTTTGCGGCCGGCTGGAGATGAATCGGCACGGGATAATTGACTTTTGTTTCTATGCCGTTGTTTTCCAGAAATTTACCGAGATCATCCCGCTTCTCAAGCCTGATCATATACCGATGATAACAGGATTCTTCATAGCGTTTTTCTTCGGGCACGACGACAAAACGGCTCAGACCGCTGGAGTAAATCCCGGCAAGAAATCGCATGCGCCTATTCCATTTTTCCAGACGTCTCAATTTAATTCTGGCTATGGCGGCCTGGACGGAATCCAACCGCGAATTAATTCCGATCAGATTACAGATATCGCGGCTCACCAGCCCATGATTCCGAAGTTGGATCAGGGTTGAATATATTTTTTCGTTACTGGTTGTTATTACACCGCCATCACCATGGACATGCAAGTTCTTCAAGGGATGCAGACTAAAGCCCGCGCACACGCCGAATGATCCCGCGTATTGACCGTGATAACGCGCGCCCACGGCCTGCGCCGCATCCTCAACAACATGAAGCCGCCGACGTTTGGCTATCTTTAAAATTGCATCCATATCGGCAACCCGCCCCGTCAAATGCACCGGCATAATCGCCTTTGTCCGCCGCGTACAGGCTCTTTCAATCAAGGCCGGGTTAATATTCATATCATTGCCGACATCAACGAATACAATGCGCGCGCCCGTCCGCGCGATCGCCCAAGCCGTCGCCAGGAATGAGTTCGGAACAGTTATCACCTCATCGCCAGCCCCGATTCCAAGCGCGATTAAGGCGAGATACAAAGCATCCGAACCGTTCGCCACACTCACCGCATGCCTTGTTCCACAATAATCGGCGAATTCTTCCTCAAATAGTCCCACCTCTTTTCCCAGCACATAAGCCCCCTGCCGGGAAACACGATCAAACGCAGCCAGAATTTCACTGCGCAGTGAGCGGTATTGAAGTCCTAAATTGACGAATTGTATTTTACGCATAAAATTCTTTTATCTTTTTGGCAACAGTTTTGATCTGTTTTTCCGTAATAAATTCATGGACCGGCAATGAAATGACGGATTTGCAGGTCCGCTCGCAGACCGGAAAATCTCCAGCCTTATATCCATAAATCTTTGCCGCCGGCTGTAAATGCATCGGAACCGGATAATGAACCTTGGCGTCAATGCCGTTTTTCAGCAAATATTTCTGCAATTCATCGCGCCTCTCCGCCCTGACAATATACAGGTGATACACCTGAACGGCATCCGGCCGGCGCGGGGGAATAATAATCTGCTTAATCTCGCGCAAAACTTCATCATATAAACGCGCATTATCGATACGCGCTTTGGTTATGGCGTCGATTTTTTGCAGAAGATGGTTGGCCACAATCGCCTGGATCGAATCCAAGCGCGAGTTATAGCCGAATATCCGGCATTCATTGCGGTCCGCCAAGCCGTGATTGCGAAGAAGCATTAACCGTTTATAAATTTCGTCCGAATCCGTGACGATATATCCCCCATCCCCCCAGACATTGAGGTTTTTCAAGGGATGCATGCTAAAACAGCCGCACAATCCAAATGTTCCTGCCGCTTTTCCTTTGAAATAAGCCCGGATGCCATGGCAGGAGTCTTCAATGACCGACAAATGATGCTGCCGGGCAATATTCAGAATCGCATCCATCCGGCAAGGAAGCCCTGACCAGTGCACCGGCAGGATGGCCTTGGTCCGGGCCGAAATCCTAGGAACGAGTAAGGCGGGGTCAAGGTTGTAATCTTCGCCTATATCCGCGAACACCGGCTTGGCGCCGGTCGCCACAATGGCGCCGATGGTTGCCACGAAGGTATAGGGCGTGGTAATAACTTCGTCACCGTTCCCGATGCCGGAGGCTTTCAGGCTCAAAAAGATGGCATCCGTCCCGCTCCCTACGCCTATAGCATGCCGGCTGCCGGTCAATTTCCTGATATTGGCTTCGAATTCATCGACCTGTTTCCCGAGCGTGTAATCGCCCTCCTGCGCGAGGCGCCCGATTTTTTTCAGTATTTTCGCGTAATCCGCAAACTGCTGCCGAAGATAATTATGGTTGATGGGCAAGCCGGCGGTCCGGCTATATTGCTCGGGTAAATAGTTGCGCTCTTTTTTCATGTTTGGTTAACTCGCAATATGCTTGTATTCCAACGGCTGGGCGCGGATAAAATCCCAATTGTCGGATATCCAGGTTATTGTTTCCTTTAAACCTTCCTCAAACGGCACGGCCTGGCGCCAGCCAAGTTCGCGGCCGGCCTTCGTCGAATCAAGGCTGTATTGATCATCCTGACCGTAATTTTCGTCAACCAACTCCACCGATTCGTCAAAGCCGCGTCCCATCATGCCGCATATCTGCCGCACCACATCGGCAATGCGCATTAATCCTTCCTTCGGCGACAAATGATAAATTTCACCCGGCTTGCCCCGCAAGATCAAACGTAAGGTAAAATCGGCGACGTCACGGGCATGAATAAAAGCCCGCCGGGACTCGCCGCGCCCGTGAAGCGTAATCTTTTTGCCGGCTTTTAGAAAAATAATCGTGCGTGGAATGATACGATAAAGCTGTTGATGAATGCCATAAACATTTGCCGTCCTTGAAAACACAACCGGGAACCCATGGCGTTTATGCAAAGCAAAAAGATGCAAATCCCCCGCAAGCTTTGAAGCGGCATACGGTGTACTTGGATAATAGCTGTGGCTTTCTTTTATATTCAGCCCCGTTGCGCCATAAACCTCCGGAGTGGAAGCAGCAATATATTTTTTCAAATAGTCCTTTGTTTTAAAAATTTCCGAAACGCGGACAACCGCGAGGCAATTAGTCCGATACCACTGCTCCGGCCAGTTCCAGCTATTGCGCACTTCGCCTTGGGCGGCATAATTCACGATAATTTCAGGGCGAAACTCATCGCAAAGCCGGGCAACTCCGGCAAAATCATTGTTCAAATCAATCCGGCAAAATCTAAACCGCGCCGGAATATTCTTGAGATAACGATACGGTAAAAAAACAGGATTATATTCCGCCGACCGGCTTATACCAACTATTTCCGCTTCGGTATTGTCCAGCAAACATCTGATCAAATGCGAGCCGGTGAATGAATTGCTTCCCAGTACAAGAACTTTCTTAAAATTGACACTCATTATCGAACATCCTGGATAAGCTGTCCGGATAATCACCTATTCAACGAGAAAGCATATCAACCCAGTAATGCAGCAAAACCGCATGAGCGGATTCGGCCAGCCCATATGAACCGGCCCTTATATAAAAATTCAGATCGCCCGTTTTACGCAAGGGATTATTAATGCTCATTGCCGAAAACGTAATCACTTTCACCCCCATCTTGCGGCCCATGCGAACCGACTCCAATATATTCCGCGATTTACCAGAACTGCTTATGGCAACCAGGATGTCGTTTGCTTTCGCCCGGCGTTTTAAAGGCACCGCATAGAGATGATCGGAGCCGACATCATTGGCAACAGCCGTCAGCAGCGAGAAATCAGAAAACACTTCCGTGTTCAGGTCGGCATTTTTACAAAGATCCGCCGCAATATGGCTGGCCATTGAGGCGCTGGCGCCATTGCCGACCAAAAAAATGGCGCTATGCTTCTTTCTGGCATCGAGGGTCAATTGAAGCAGTCTGTTAAAGCCCGTTGCCGGATCCAACCTGGAACCGCGTCCGTTAGTTACCTGCAGTCCCAAAAGCACTTCGTGGAGAACACGCAGTCTCTCGATATATGATTCGTTCATATTTTTTCTTTCATTAAATCGCCATGAATAGGCAAGGCAAGGCCTCCCCCAGGGAGAAATTCCCCGTCCAGCATAAGAAACTGTTTCCATGATGTCAGAACTCATGATTGTAGGGGAAGGTGGCGGTAAAAGCAAGCCTGCCTGATGAGCAAGAGTAATGCCTCAGAGTTACAGGGGGGTGTAGATGCGGTTCGAGCTTGTCCCGCTCCGAGTGGGGAGAACCGCGGATTGCCGTTCTGTCGAACGGCCGCTACAACTGAAGCCCTCTGCCCAACTCGGTTGCACCAAATTCCCCCTGTAACTACGATATTTCAAGAATTACCGGGTTGTGCTTGTTCCCCGCAGATAAATATCGTAGGTTCTCACCTGATGCATAGGAATTGCACAGTTAGAAAACTCATTGATTGTCTGGCTGTATGGACCAAGTAACCCAGCATCGCAGCAACGAATCAACAGGTCGCGGGGCGACATGGCTCATGGCCTTGGCGCTCATCGGCTTTGCGCTCCTGATGTTCCGTCAAATCCTGGCCCCGGACTGTTGTCTGTTTTCCACGGACGACAATATCGGGAGCGTCGCAGGATCCAAATCTATTTTGCCGCAAGCCTTTTTCGGGGCGTGGGGCGATACGCCTTATCTGGGCAATGGGGGCAAGTTTATGCCGCATTCATGGGCTTATCTTCTGGTCTGGCTCCTGCCGGTCAAGATGTATATCAACTGGGTTCATGCTCTTGATCTTATTATTGCCTCATTTTTTTCCGTGTTGTTTATGCGGGAACAGAAAGCCGGATGGGCATCCATCGCGTTGGGGCTGCTGACCGCCTTCTGGCTGGGTAGTAATTTGACCCTGACGTATGCCGGCCATCTCGGGAAATATGGAGTGCTGATGCTGGCCAGTGTGGCTTTGTATTGCATTTCGCGCGCTTTAGCCCGGCAACCGAGTCTGCTTTGGGGCATTCTGGCAGGCGGCGCCATCGGGTTCATGTTCCTCGAACAACCGGATGTGGCCCTTTTTTTCGGCTTTATCCTGGGCGCCTATGCTTTGTTCCTGGCTGTTCGGCAAGGGCGGGCAAATGGCACTTGGGTAAAATCGGCGATTGCTCTCAGCTTAATGGGTGGGATTGGCCTGTTAATTTCCGCGTCCTCAACGCTCAGTAGTTATGCATTTAATGTCAAGGGTGCGGTCAGTATGCAGACTGAATCGCCCAAGGCAAATTGGGATTTCGCGACGCAATGGAGCTGGCCGCCGGATGAATGCATTGATTTTATCGCCCCGGGCTATATGGGCTGGCGCAGTGGTGAACCGGCGGGTCCGTACTGGGGGCGGATGGGACGTTCGGCAGGGTGGGAACAAACCCGGCAGGGGTTCATGAATTTTAAGCTGGAGAACCAGTATCTCGGCGCTATTCCCATTCTGCTGGCATTGTTTGCCGTCCTGATGGCGACGGCCGGAATCAGGAATCGCAATGACCCGCGGAACACACCGAATGACACGGAAGATGCGGAGCGGAGAGCGGAGATTATTTTCTGGGGATGTGTGGCGGTGGTTACGTTGTTGCTGGCGTTTGGGAAGTTCTTTCCTCTGTATGCCTTGTTTTACAAATTGCCGATGGTGTCGTCCATTCGTAATCCGAACAAGTTTTTACATATATTCCAGTTGGCGCTGGGTATCCTGGCGGCGTATGGATTGGACGGATTGCTCTGCAGATGGAAAGGCAAGATAAGAATGTAGCCCGCGAAACGAACGCGAATATGGATAACCTGATATATAGAGAGGAAGCGTTTAAGGTTGTGGGCGCATGTCTTGAGGTTTATGGAAATAAGGGATGCGGATTTCTTGAGCCTGTTTATCAGGAATGCCTCGAAATAGAATTCGAGCTACTAGGCATGCCTTTTGTCTCCCAGAAAACGCTTGCTCTGGAATACAAAGGACGCCGTCTCAAACACGCTTACGAACCTGATTTTATTTGTTACGAAAAAATAATTGCGGAAATTAAAGCCGTTTCTCAACTAACCGACGAGCACAGAGCGCAAGTAATCAATTATCTCCAAGCGACTGGCTTTAAGCTCGGCTTACTGGTTAATTTCGGACATTATCCCAAGCTGGAATGGGAACGGCTGGCAAATACAAGAAAAAAAATGATAAGCATATCAAGTTAACTATGTATTTCCTGAATATTGCGCGAAAATTGCGCAATATTCACTTTTCGTCAATGCTGACAAGGCATTGGCGAAAAGACGTCGCGTTGGGCGGATAACCCAATGGGTTATCCGCTCAACGCAAGTGGTTAACCCCTTGTAACCCCGCATTAAT
>Ga0180014_1000028_pt1 | contig 39533 bp, 36 predicted proteins | sample KR13_S1_MetaG_FD_116507 | JGI IMG/M metagenome (GOLD analysis project Ga0180014, IMG submission 116507) | Groundwater microbial communities from the Olkiluoto Island deep subsurface site, Finland - KR13_S1_MetaG | ecosystem: Environmental > Aquatic > Deep subsurface > Groundwater | place... | reverse complement strand
TATCCTCCTGATCGTTTGGCGGCTATGCACTTTATTGCTTAAGAAGGAACGCAAGCGCTTTCGATCCCTTTTGTAAAAACAGTAACAGTTCAACAAACATTTTGCAAGAACATCGAGACAAAAGAGGGACGGCCACGTGGAGTTTTGCTATGTTTTCGGCCAATGATTGCTGCTGTGCGCGCAATAGCCGGGACGGCAGATGCCGGATTATTCGCTGCGCAGTGAATTCACCGGGTTGTCGCGAATGGCGCGCAGGCTTTGCAGCAGCACCGCGGCCATGGCGATCAGGAAAGCCGAAAAGAAGGCAAAGGCAAAAACCGTAAAGCCCGGCTGGATGCGGTAGGCAAAATCCTGCAGCCACCTCGTCATGGCAATCCAGGCCAGAGGGATGGCAGCATGCAAAAAGTCAATAAATAAAGCGCCGCTTATGGATTGCGCCCTTGATTATCACCTTGATTAATGATATATAGAAAACAGGGAAGTGAATCAATCTTAGCTGGTCAATAAAAACGTGAAACAGCTCAAATTTAAAATGCCATCCAAAAGAACAGCATGGCTAATCATCATCGGCATTATTGTGATGGCGGTATTGGTCCTCTATCTTTCATTGCCGGTCATCACCAAAAATATCCTGGTTGCGCAGGCGGAAAAATTCGGTTTGAAAAACCTGCAGTTCAGGGCGCTCCATGTCGGCTGGCGGCGTCTGGACCTCGCTGATATCACGTTGGGAGATGCGGCCGCTCCGGCGTTGCGAATTCCCTATTTATCTGTGGAATATTCGTTGGCCGGGCTTTGGCAGAAAAAGATCAGGAATGTCCGCCTGGTAGGTGCCTCGATAAAGATCGAAGACCGCGGCCAAGGCTTTCAATTCCAGGGCATGACCGCCCCGTTGGAACCGCAGAGCGGCGAGATGGTCAGCATCGAGCGCTTAAGCCTGGAAGACGGAAACTTGCAACTCACCTGGGGAGGGCGTTCCCTGGAAATCCCCTTTGAGGCAACCCTGCGCGCTTCAGGGCTCGATTATTCTTTTGCCGTCCTCATGCGCCCGCTGGCCGAGACGGTTCGCCTGCAGGGCACGGTCGACAAAAATATCACGGCCGGAAAAATCACATGTGAGATCCCCGGATTTCCCTTGCAGACACTGATCGACCAGGCCGGTTTCGGATCTGCCGCCTGGGGGCAAGGCCGGATCGCTGTCAAAAGTGAAATGATCCTGGAGGATGGAAAATTCAAAACCGCTGCCGTTTCCGTTTCCGGCCTGGATAATTTGCGCTTGGCGTTCCCGAATCAAGCCTCGCTCTGGCTGGATTCCTTTTCCCTGGCCTTCCATCTGGGCAGCGGCTTCATAGTGCGGGATATTGTCGCCAGCGTCCAGGGGCGCCAATTTCATTTTGGAGAATTGGCGGTCGAATCTCCCTTCTATCTGGATATCCGCGGCCGCCGCTGGCCGGATCTGGAATTTTCCATCCACGATATGCGGATCGCCCGGCCCCTACCGGTGGGAGTTGAACGCATCGCCGGGAAAATCAGCGGCCCCTGGACGGCAGCTCAAATCAACGGCAGTTTCCGTTTACAGAATGGAAATAAAATGCTGGCGGCACTGGGACTGCCAGGGGAAATCACCCGGCCTTATGCCGTTGACGGTGATTTCCAATGCAGTCTGAAGTCGGGAATGATTGCCTGGACCCTGCAGGCCAGGGGCAAGGGCAACCTTGCCGTTGCCCTGGGCCAGGATTCGCTGCAGGGCCGGTTGGACCTGAATGCCTTCCTGAACGGCGACGGACAGCGCCTGCATGCCAGCGCCGCCTGCCGCATGCCTGATGCCGACCTGCAACTTGCCGGTTACCACGCCCGGGCCGAGGTGTTTAGCGGTAATGCCGAACTGGAATACGGCTTTGGAGGAAACATCAGCGGCCGGGGCCGGGTCGAACTCAATGGAGGCAAGGTCAATTCCAATAAAAGCGTCGGCCTGGAAGCAGCGGGCATCAGCCTGAATATGCCCTGGCAATGGCCAGGCAGCGGCCCAGGCCTGGAGGGTGGATTTTCCGTTGCCCGGCTGCAAAGCAATGGCATGGGCTGGCAGAACATCAGCGGCATCCTGGTGCAGAATGATGCGGCCTTGCGCTTTTCCGGCTCGATGCACAGCATCCTTGCAAAGATCGCGGTGAAGTTCCAGGGAGATGTGGCGCCGGATCCTGCCGGCAGCAACCTGCAGACCACTTTTTCGATTCCGCCGGTCGTGCTGCAGCCCAGGACATCCCTGCAGCCACTGCATCCCCTGCTGCAGGGGATAAGCGGCGGCGGCAGTTTCCAGGCCGAGGGCAGGATATGGGCACGAAATGATGCCGCCGGCGGCAGTGCCATCATGAAAATTGCCGATGCCGATTTTGAGCAGAAAGAGGAAGGGATCGCCGTGCGCGGGGTCAATGGCTCGATCACATTGGAGCGCCTTTTCGACTTTGTCACCGCTCCGGCCCAACGCATCGTTTTCCGGGAATTAAAATGGCAGGACAAATCATTCAGCAATGGCGAACTGGTTTTTGCCGGAGAAAGCGGCGGCTCGGTTTTTATCGAATCGGGCCGTTTTGACTGGTGCCAGGGCAAAATCATCATTGCCCCTTTTCGGCTTGAACCAAGGAAAACCGATTTTCTCATGACCTTTTACTGTGACCGTGTCAATTTCGCCCAAATGCTCAACGCGCTGCTGGGAAAAGCGGTGGTCAGCGGCGACGCCGAGATGAATGGCATGGTCCCGGTGCGGATGGTTAACGGCAGCCCGGTATTTCTGGACGGCTATCTGTATTCCACCCCCGGCAGCAGCGGCAACCTGAAAGTTTCCCAGCCCGAGCTCATCTCCGGCGGCCAGGTGCTGGTAGAGGAAGCAATCCGCGATTTCCGCTACAATTGGATCAAGGTCAAAATGAGCAGCCGCGACGACCGCCTGGATATGGTCGTTTCCATCGACGGCGCCCCGGCCCAAAAATTACCGCTGCGCTACGATGCCAAACGGAAGGACTTCATCAAGGACCCCGCCGGCGGCCGCCATGTGCAACTCAAGGGACTGCTGCTGGATATCCGTTTCCTGGACATCGACTTGAAAGACTTACTTAAGGCCGGCAGCCAGATGAGTGCCGGTCAAAAGAAAAAAAAATAATAAAAGGAGGGTGCAAATGGGAAAAAGGATCTTTCTGCTGGTTGTGGCGCCGGTGCTGCTGGCCTGCGCCTGCATAAAAATGAAACACGAAATGACCATCCAGCCGGTTCACATCACCGTGGACGTCAGGATCAAGATCGACCGCGAACTGGAAAATTTCTTCGGCGACATCGACAAGGCCGCGGTCAATCCTGAAAAGGAAAACAGCCAAAAAAAGGAGGAATTGAAATGAAAGGCAAACTGCAAACTACTGCCGCCCTCTTGGGGGGATTGTTCCTGCTAACGGTTTCAGTCCAGGCTGAAAGCGCCGAATTAAAGGAAAGGTTTTTACAAAGGAAACCGCTGCTGGAACAAATGAAAACCCTCGAGTGGATCGGTGAAAACAACCTCGGTTTCTTGGCTTTCCGCAGCGACGCCGGGCAGAGCAAAGAGAATGCCAAGGTCGTGAACGCCGAAAACCAGGACCGGAAAACCATCTATGCCGAGATCGCCGTCAAATTGAACACCAGCGCCGAAGAGGTCGGCAAGCGCCGGGCCGTGCAGATCGCCGCCCTGGCCGCGGTCGGTCACTGGCTGCAGGACGCCGAGGGCAACTGGTATCAAAAAAAGCAGTAAAACCTTACCGTTTCGTCCCGACGGACCTGGTTGCCGCCGCCCCCAGGATAATGCCCCAATATTTCAGGGGGGATTGGGGACGCCCGTTTAGAGTTTTGCTTTATTTTCCGTGCTCATCTGTCTTGAACACTTCAACGCTTCAATCGGTCAGCAACTATTTGTCTCATCCTTGGATCTCTTTAGGGCACGGCACGCCGTGCCCCTACCCACTGCTATTATTTTTTCCTTACTTTTTTCCTTTTACCTTTTTTACCTCTTTACCTCTCTACCTCTCTACCTCTCATTCTGCTCCCCAAGGGCCGCTTTTTTCTTTTTTTCTCCACCGCAAAGCCGAACTTGCCGATGTGCTTGCCCAGGCGGTAGTAATGGCCGTGGCAGTAGCAGAGGGGTTCGGCGGCGGCCAGGTTAAAAAACCCGGTCTTGGCATCGAAATAGGCGGGGTCGGCATGGACGGCCAGTATCTCGGCAATGAACATATGATGGGAACCAAGCTCGCGGACCTCTTTGACCCGGCATTCCAGGTTCACGGGCGATTCGGCGACGAGCGGCGGGCGGATGAATTTCGCCGCCAGCGGCGTCAGCTTCATCTCGCGGAACTTGTCGAAGTCGCGGCCGCTCTTCACCCCGCACCAGTCGACGGCCAGGGCCATGGCCGCCGTGGTCAAATTGATAGCGAACTCGCCGTTTTCTCGTATCAGTTCATAAGAGAAGCGTTGCGGGCGGATGGAAACGGAACACATGGCCGGATCGGTGCAGACCACGCCGGTCCAGGCAATGGTGATGATATTCTGCACGCCGCCGTATTCCCCACAGCTGACCAGCACGGCGGGAACGGGATAGAGCATGGTTCCGGGTTTCCATAAAAGTTTTTTTGCATTCCTGAGCATGGGACCTCCGCGATCGCTTGGGATTTTGTTTAAACTTGCAGAAAAGTCCTCATTTTAACTTTTCTTGAAACCACCTTTATTGCGCTACTCGACCGCGATCTTTTCAGATTCATAAACCATTAAAAAAATGCCGAGCTTATTGTTAAAGGCCATGATCGGAGAGATGATCAAGATATCGCCGTTTTTCTCATCCGTGATCACCATTTCATTTTTTTCAAGAAAATCGGCCGGATACAGCGATGAAAACATAAGGCCCTCGAGTTTTTTATCCGTAGCTACGACTACCGTGCCGTCGCTTTTGGCAACAAGGATCCGCCTGATATGAGGTTCTTTAATGAATTGAAGCAAATATTCGTTGATCTGCTCGTAATTTTCCCTGAGCATCTCCTTTCTTATGGCCCAGACAAAAGGAGTCGTTGCTAAGCGGAGAAAATAGCGCGTTTTTTCCGTGATGGTTTTTTGATACTTTTCAACCAGTTGCTGCCGCTGGACTTCCTGCTTCTTCTGCACATCTTGTTCGGAAAAAGTTTTCCACAAATACATGCCGCTGAGCGCGACCAGCAATACAGCGATTACATAAAAGTATTTTTTGCTGCTTTGTTCCATACCCCTTCTCCTTTTTTTAAATTATTGCTAGGTTGACGAGGAAAGCAATTTTTCCCTGCAGTCATTTTATGGGGAATCAATGCAAATTGCAAGAGAAGGATGCTAGATACATTGTTTTTTCGTTTACTTTTCCGCGCCGATCTCTTTTTCATCGGGGTCCTGGCGCCGGAGCAGTTTCGGGTGGAAGGCTCCGGCAAAAGGGACCAGGAGGAAGAGAACCATGAGAAAGAAATTCTTCAGCCGCAAGCGCATTTTTTTCAGCGATTCTTTGGCAGGGCGTGGGCGCTCCATCTCTACTCGGATACGGAGAAATCGTGTTTCAGCTTGGATTGGAACGAATTGATTTCCGAGAAGATCGTTTTGAGCGTGGCAATTTCGCTGCCGGCCAGTTCATCCAGGATGATGGAATGACTCAGCGGTTTTTGGGCTTGCAGCGAGCGCACCTGGCCGCGGAATTGCAGGCAGATGAGAAAATCAAAGGCGTAATCAAGGTCCTGAAAAAATGATGTAGAGATCACGCCCTGTTCGTGAAGACGGCGCAGGCGCAGCCCCGTGTTTACTTCAGCGACACCGTGGGCCATGGCATAGAGCCGGACCAGGCTGACAATGACGCGCAGGGGATTCTTGATATTGACGCTGCGGTGGTGCGGTTCGGAAGCATCGGTCAGGATCTTGCCGAAAAGACCCAAGGGGATCTTGTACTGGAGGCACTGCCGGGCCAGGTGGCTGAAAAAGGCCGGGTTTTCCTCTAAAGTGAGGCGAATGTGTTCTTGAAGTTTCAGGAGCGGTTCGGCATCTCCGTAGACGAGGCGCTGGTCGAAGAAAGTCGTTGATTCCAGAAGGTTTTGCGGATCGGGCTGCAGGATCCAATTGTTGAAGTAGTGCCGCCAGCCCGACAGGGGCTGGTTCCAACGGGGATTCCGGGCCATGACCTGGCCTGGACATAGAGCGTAGCCGGTCTGGGCCAGGAGGCGGTTCATCCTGGCAGCGAATTCCAGGAAATAAAGCCGGCAAGATTCCGCCCGCTCGGCCGGGGGGTCGAGGTAAACCAGGGCGTTGTCCTGGTCGGTGAACAAGGTCGATTCCGACCGGCCCTCACTGCCGAGAACGAAGAACGCGAAAGGGACGGGCGGCGGGCCCAGTTCGTGCCTAGCGATCGCGGCGAGTGCCTCAGCGGTTTGATCGGCGCTGGCCGTGGTCAAGCCGGTGAGCCATTCGCTGCGGGCATGGCTGCGGACAAATACATCAAGCAATTCGGGCAATTTCAGGAACTGGGTCCGTAAATCAGCAAGGAGCGGCGGACCTTGCCCCTCTGCCGGGGACTGCGGCCGGGGCTGAAAGAGCGAGCAATCGAAATCACAGCGGCCAATCATGCCCCGGACTTTGCCGGCGGCGTCAAGAACCACCAGGTGTCCGATCCCGGCCCGCTTCATTTCGTTCCATGCCCAATCCAGGGGCAGGATCTCGCTGCCTGTTTTCAAGGGAGAGCTCATGATGGCGGCTACGGGAAGTTGCGGATCGATGCCGCCGCCGACGACCCGCCGGCGCAAATCGCCGTCGGTCACGATGCCGACAGGCTCCCCCGCCCCGGAACGGACCAGCAGGGCGTCGATACAATGCAGTGACATCAGCTCGGCCGCGTTTTGGATCGATGCGTCTGCAGGACAAACCACGGCCTCGCGCATGACCTGGGCCAGGGGCTGCTGCAGCAGCAGCAAAATGGATTGCATGTCGGAAAACAATTCCGACCGCGCCTGCCGGCGGTTGATTTGCTCGGAGACATCCTCCAGGATGCCGTCGGTGCGGGAGACGGCGCCCTGTTCGTCGCGCTCGACCCTTGCCGAAACCAGGACGGAGCGCAGCGAACCTTCCCGGGTCCTGACCTGCAGCGGAAAACGGGAGACAGCTCCGCGGCTGTCGAGTTGGCGCAGCAGGCTGCTCCATTCGCCGCGATCGGGCACCAGATCCACGATGTTTTTTTCCAGCAATTCGGCCCGGTCGCTGTAGCCCAAAATCGACAGGGCCGAATTGCTGATGTTCAGAAAACGCCCCTTTTTCCCCGGAGCGGCCTGAAAAAACCCGATATCCCAAATGTCGGCCAGCTCGCGCACGGGAGCGCCGGAGCGCTCATCCTGCCGCCCCAATTCCTTGATGATGACGATATATCCCCGCTTGTCGGACAAAACGATCTTGGAGATAGAGAGCATCACATCGATGGGCTGCTTCCCTGCAGGCAGCAAACTGGTTTCCAGGCGCAAAGATGTTGCCGTGTCCCGGCTGAAATCACCGATGGCCCGGATATCGTCACTGCGGTCGGCAGCGATGATTTCCCGGAAATCATCGCTGATCACCCGTTGGTTGATGCCGGGCAGGATCTCCGCCAGTTTCTTATTGGCATAAATGGTGGCGCCCTCAAGAATCATCCAGGTTCCTTCTGTCGAGGCTTCGACCAGAGCCTTGTATCTTTCCCGTGATTCCAGCAAATCGCGCTCGGCCGCGGTCCGTTTCATTTCCGCCTTCAGGTTCTGGCGGACAATAAAGGCGAGAAGCAGCGCCATGACCGCCGAGATCAAAAGCAGGACCAGCAGCAGGCGCTTTTTGATGCCCGCGATCTCCTCGCGGACATCCTCGATGTAGATGCCGGTGCCGATGATCCAGCCCCAGGGCTTGAACTCGCGGACGTAGGAAATCTTGGGGACGATGCGGCTGGGATCGTCCATCCACTGCCACATGTAATCGATGTAACCGGCGCCGCTCTTTTCGACCACCCGCACCATTTCCACAAAGAGCAGTTTGCCCTGGGGATCACGAAAACTGCTGAGATCGGTGCCGTTCAGGTCGGGGCGGTAGGGATGCTGGATCATGCGCGGCTGCAGGTCGGTGATCCAACAGTAATCCTTGTTGCCAGTGCCGTAGCGAATATTGCGGATCTGCAGGATGGCGGCAGCCTGGGCCGCGGCTTCGCTCATTTTCCCGGCCAGCGCCTGGCGCCGGAAGGTATCGGCAATGCTGACCCCCGAGCTGATCAATTCCCGGATCATCACTTTTTTCTGGTTCAGCATGTTCTGTTCAAAGTAGGGAATGATAAAGCGAAAAATCAGCAGCATGAACAAGCCGATGGTCAAGAGCGTGGGCAGGACGATGGTCAGAAAAAATCGTTTGACGTTGAACCGCATTTTTTCCTCCGCTTTCTAACGGAAGCAGCCGACCCGATACCGGTTCGATTTCAGCGCGACAACTTCCATGGTCATGCCGTCAGTGTCCCAAACCAAAAAGCCGTTCTTGCTGGAGGAACTGGCCGTGCATGGACATACATATTGTAGCAAATCGGAAGAAATCCGGTAAGTCCGAAAACGCAAAAAGTCAAATCGCTGCCGGTCGGCGATGCCGATGCCGTTGGGGTGCAGATGGCCGGAGATTCCCATCTGGCAACCCTGCTTCTTGAGCAGCTGGAAGTGACGCTGGAAATCCCAGTGGTTTTTTGGGCGCCAGGTCAGGGAACCGCTAAAGTCGGGAAACACGGCGTGCGAGAACATAACGCGCATACCGGCTAGTTCCACTTCCAGGGAAAGAGGCAGAGAATGCAGATAATCCCGGTCCTTCCCGGTCAGGAGCGACGACAGTTCCTGGTTTTCGAACAACCAGACCTGCTGCCGGCCCAGACGCTTTCGCTCCTGAAAATCGAGCTGGTACCAGTTTTCGGGAAAGGAGAAACAGCCGTTGACATCGGGGAGCTTGCGGATAGCGAACAGGTCGTGGTTGCCGGCAACTACCCAGCGGCAGTTTTTGCGCACCAGGTCGAGACAATATGAGGCGTTGCGGGTCGACAAGTACCGGTAAAGAAGGATATCGAAACCGACGATATCACCCAGACAGGCGATTTCGCTGACCCCGCTCTTTTCCATCGCAACCAGGACTTCGCGGAGCCGTTCTCCATCCTCGTGGATATCGCTGAGAATCCCTATTTTCATCCCGGTCAGCCTGCCAATGCCCCGCGCAATCCGGCACCGCCTTCCATCAAACTCAGAACTTAAGGATGGTGGCGAACAGGACGCGCATGTTGGCCAGGTTCTGCGTCAGGTCGATGACACCGTGGCTGTCGCGCGACAGATTGCCGAACTCATCCTTGGCGGCGTAAGCAGCACTGGTGTATTCAGTTTCCAGGGCGAAGTTGAATTTTCCGGAAATCAGGACAAGGCGCGGAGAAATACGCAGGATGCTCTTGATGTTGGCTCCACGCACCGTGCCCAGGGTGCCGCCCACCCGGTCGGAATAATAGAGGATCGGGGCAGCGCCGCCCAGGTTGCTGGTGAAGCCAGCCCACAGGCCAAGTTGCATGGTCTTGCCCTGGGTCATGCCTTCACTCCAGACCGAAAGGGTCCTGGTGGCCGTATAAGCAACCGTGTTGCGCAGGGGATCGGTCACTGTGCTGACTCCATAGCCGCCGATCATCAAGAGGTCATAGAGGTTGGTGCCGTACACTCCTTGCAGCTTGCAGGTGAAGGCCGGGCATTTCATTTTAGCGAAGGCGGTGAAGGAGTACGAGGAGAGAGTTTGATCGGTGACGTATTTTTTCCCATCGGCCTCGGTGTTGAGCAGCGGCCTGAGCCATTTCACGCCACCGCCGAAGCCGGCCAGGAATTCCCTCCTGGTCGCAGTGTTCTTGATTTCATACTGCACCTGAGCCTGGAATTCTGGCAGCGCCGAATTGCGCAAGACATTGGACCCGCCTGCAGAGGTAAAATCGCGCTGGGCGCTGACGGCGGCGATCAGGTGGAATTTCCCCGGATGGTGAATGACCCGGATCTGCGGGTTGCGGGAAAAAGGCTGGATCGGGGAACCGGTGTTGAAGGAGATGACCTCGGAAAAGCAGCCGGGGATGAACAAAGGATGCCAGTATTGGCCGAGGAGCAGCTGCGTTTTTTCCCAGGACAACTGCGCATAGGCGTGGCGCAGCCGAAAACCGTTGACATCGACGAAAGCGGCGTTTTCATTGCCGAAGAAATCGGCCTCGATCACCCCTTTCACCCGGGCACCAAAGGCATCGGGGCTGGTGATGGCACAGGTCAGCCGCGTCTGGATGGAAAGAAAATTGAGGCTGGCCTCGGCATTGATGTCGCGGTTGTCGGCGTCGGGCAGGAAATCGGCCGGGTACAACAGGAAATGGCCTTCGCGGATATTGACCGTCTGGCGGCTGTCATAGAAAAAGTCATTTTTGATGAAGCCGCTGAACTGGATGCTGAAATCTTTTTTTTCCTCCTGGGCCGTCAAGGCCAAGGAGAAAGCCAGGAGGATCAGAACAAAGATTTTAACAGTTTTTTTCATCGGTCATTTCTCTAGGATGGGTGCTGCTCCCCGTTTCTTGTTCAAAAGCGAGACGACGATCAGGGTGAGGAAACCCAGGGGAATGGAGATGATGCCGGGGTTTTTCAGCGGCATGGGCGCGCTGGCGGCAGGCAGCCCGTAAATCTCGTAAAGGGTCGGAGATAGGAGGATCAGGATAAGGGAGGTCAGCATGCCGACAACGATGGCCCAGGAAATCCCCTTGGCCGTGGTTCGCTTCCAGAAGAGGAGCATCAGGATGGCCGGCAAGTTGGCGGAAGCGGCGATGGCGAAGGCCAGTCCCACCAGGAAACTGACATTCTGCTTCTCGAAAAGGATGCCGAGCATGATAGCCACAATGCCGACGCCGACAGCAGCGAAGCGGCCGGCCTGGACCTTCTGTTTCTCGGTCATCTTGATTTTCATATATTTGTCCATCAGGTCGTGGGCAACGGCGCCGGAAGAGGCGACGATCAGGCCGCTGACCGTTCCCAGGATAGTGGCGAAGGCGATGGCCGAGATGATGGAAAAGAGCGTGATACCGAAGGTCTTGGCCAGCAGCGGCGCCGACATGTTGGAACTGCCCAGGTCGATACTGCCATTGATCATGGCCCCGGTCCCCAGGAACAGTGTGAGAATGTAGAAAAAGCCGATGGCCGAGATGGCGACGATGGTTGACTTGCGGGCCGCCCGCTGGCTGGGGACGGTGTAGTAGCGGATCAGGATGTGGGGCAGGGCCGAAGTACCCAAAAACAGGGCCAGCATCAGGGAGAGGAAGTCGAGGCGCGACCAGATGGAGGCTCCCTTGTCCAGCTTGTAATAGAGGCCGGGTTTTATGATGTCAGAGCCGGCGGTGATATTCTGGAAATAGATGGTGATTTTCTCGCCGGCAAAAGTGAAGGCTTTCTGTGTGAAACGGACGATCTGCGAAGTCCCCAATGTCTTGATGAATTTGAAGGGCCCGATGGGTCCGGTCTCTTCCACTTCCCGGCCGTTGACAACGATCTTTTTGACATGGCCGACCTGGTAAAATTTCCCGGCCTCCTTGGGTTCGCCGTTGTATAAGGTGCGTCCATCCCCGGTCTCCACCACCGTTAGCGTTTCTTCCAGTTCCGGAGTTGACGAAATGCTATTTAATTTCCACCAGGAGTCGATCCCCGCCTTGGTCATTTTCACGAAGGTGAGGCCATTTTCCTCGTGCTGTCCGAGCACACGGTAAGAGCTGTCGGCAACCGCCTGTACCCGGCCTTCGGCCAGAGTCGCGGCCAAAACTATTGGTTTGTGATAGTCGGCGCTGGGGTTGAGCTTAATGCCTTTGTTCAGGACCAGGATCACGACGATCAGCGAGAAGACGATCAACAGACCGCCCTTGATGAATTGCACATAGGTAGTAGAAGTCATGCCCGCAGTTGCCACGATCAGGATGACAACAGCGCCGACCATGACGACCCCCGCCCAGTGCGGCAGCCCCAGCAGCGGTGTGACAATGGCGCCGGCGCCGACCATTTGCGGGATCAGGTAAAAAATGGAGACCACCAAGGTGCTGATGGCGGCGGTCAGCTTGATGGCCCGGGAATCGAACTTGGCGTCGAGGGCGTCGGCAAAGGTATACTTGCCGAGCCGCTTCAAAGGCTCAGCCACCAGGAACAAGGCCACCACCCATCCGGCCAGGTAGCCGATCGAGTAGAGGAAGCCGTCGTAGCCGAAGAAGGCGATCATGCCGCAGATGCCCAGAAAGGAGGCGGCGGAGAGGTAGTCGCCAGCGAAGGCGATGCCGTTGACGGCCCAGTGGATCTGGCCGCCGGCCGCATAATAGCCGCTGGCCGACTTGGTTTTGCGGGCAAAGAAAAAGGAGAGCCCTAGCACCGTGAGCACAAAGAAGATAAATATGATGATGGCCGTTGAAGATACTTGATAAATCATGACTGCTCCTCTTTATTCAGTTTGTCTTCCAGCCTGGTGCAAAAGAAATTATAGATCAGCCCCATGACTATAGCCAGAACGATCAACCCCATTCCGTACAGAAAAGCCAGGTTCTGGCCGCCGATGAATTTGACGCCCAGGGCCTCGGGGAACATCGTGCCGATCACCACGAATCCGCTATAGACGACCATGTAGATAAGGAACATCACCACTCCCAGCCGGGTTTTTTTTGGAATCGATTTGTCCTTGCCCAGTTCTACCGCCGGTTCATGCAGCATGCCAACCTCCTTGTCGAAATGAATGTTTATTTCAATCCAGTCCAAACAGCCAATCCCAAAATCATGCCATGGAAAATTGTAAAGATGAACTATATTATATTTGTTGGTCTCAAGTCAAGAAAATAGTTAAAACCCAACGGCTTATTTCTTCAACACGATCGGGATTAGTTTAAAACCCCGCTTTGCCATTCCCCTGGTGGGGCGATCCGGAACAGGCCGCTTGCAATTTTGAATGATATCGGGTAGAGTGGGAGCATATGTTGAAACCCCCACTCCATATCGCTTTTGTCGGCAATTATTCCCCTCGCCTTTGCGGCATCGCCACTTTTACCACCGATCTTTGCGAAGCGACCGCCAAGCGGCTGGGACCTCGGTCACATGTTTTCGCGGTCGCCGTCAATGACACGGACCAGGGGTACGCCTATCCGAGCCGAGTGGAATTCACCCTGCAAAAGAACCAGCAGAGCGATTATTATAAAGCGGCAAATTTTATTAACGCCAGCAACACCGACGTGGTCTGCGTCCAGCACGAGTACGGGATCTACGGCGGCTGGGACGGCGTGTATATCCTCTCCCTGATTTCCAGCCTCAGCGTGCCGGTAGTGGTGGTTCTGCACACAGTGCTTAAAACCCCCAACCCCAACCTGAAAAAGATCATCCAGGAAATGGCTCAGCGGGCCGGCCAGCTGGTCGTGATGAGCGAACTGGCCGTGTCCTTGTTGCAGGAGGTCTACGCCATACCAGCCGGGAAGATCACGAGGCTCTATCACGGCACACCCGATTTTACTTCGCTGGATAACCGCCACTACAAAAAACGTTTCCAGGTGGAAGGGAACCAGACGCTGCTGACCTTTGGCCTGCTCAGCCCCAACAAAGGGATCGAGACGGTCATTCACGCTCTCCCCGGATTGGTCCGGGAATTTCCCAAATTGATCTATATCGTGCTGGGGAAAACCCACCCCAACGTCCGCAAGGAATACGGCGAAAAATACCGGACCGGCCTGATCGCGCTGGTTGACAAGCTGGGGCTGCAGGAACATGTTATCTTTGATGACCGCTTTGTCAGCCTGGAAGAGCTCTATGCCTGGCTGATGGCGACGGACATCTATGTCACCCCCTATTTGAACGAGGCGCAGATCGTCAGCGGCACCCTGTCCTATGCGTTCGGGGCCGGGACCGCCATCATCTCCACCCCTTACTGGTACGCCAAAGAGCTGCTCGCCGAAGGCCGGGGGCTGTTGATCGGCTTTGCAGACTCCGTGGCGCTGACAGCCACCCTGCGCGACCTGCTGGCGGACAAAGCCAAACTGAAGTCGCTACGCGCCAAAACCTATCAATTCGGGCGGCAAATGCGCTGGGAAATCGTCGCGGAAAAGTATCTGGAGCTGTTCCAGCACACGGCGGCGGTCGCGGAAAAAAGATCGATGGCGCTTAAAACTCCCGCCCTGCTGTTGCGTGAACCGCCCTTCGACCTGGCGCACTTGCAGCGCCTGACCGATGGTACGGGACTGATCCAGCACGCCAAGTATATTGTCCCCGACCGCCATACCGGTTATTGCCTGGACGACAATTCCCGCGCCCTGATGTTGTGCGCCTGGGCGTTTTCCCTTTTGCGCGGCCAGGACGCCAAAGAGCTGATCTCCACTTATTTCAGCTTTACCCATTTTATGCAAAATCCCGACGGCCGCTTCCGGAATTTAATGGATTACCAGCGCCACTTCCTGGATGAGACCGGTTCGGACGATGCGTGCGGCCGGGCGCTCTGGGCGCTTGGTTATATCATCTGGCGGCCGCCCCGCGATGCCTACCGCTCCCTGGCTTATGAGTGTTTCCAGAAGGCTTTGCCCCACGTGCGCGGCTTGAACCTGCGCGGCAAGGCCCTGGCCATGCTCGGTTTGGCCGCCTACTTGCGCTGCTACCAGGGGGACGAGAGCGTCAGCGCCCTGCTGCGCGAATGCGCCGACAATCTTCTGGCTTTGTACAAAGAAGTGGCGACCGACGACTGGCGCTGGTTTGAAGATATCATTTGTTACGATAACGGCATCATGCCCATGGTTTTGTTTCAAACTTATGCCCTGCTCCGCGATGAAAAATATTTGCAGGTAGCCAGGGAAACGCTGGAGTTTTTAGAAAAAAACCTTACCCATAACGGTCGCCTTTCTTTGGTCGGCTGCCGCGGTTGGTATAAAAAAGGTGGGCCCAGAGCGCAGTATGACCAGCAGCCCATTGACGCGACAGCCATGGTTCTGGCTTACCAGTCGGCTTACTGGGTCACCAAAGATAAAGAATATTTGAAAAAGATGCGGCTGGCCTTCGGCTGGTTTCTCGGCGAGAACGACATGGGCATGTCTTTGTACGATCACGAGACCAAAGGCTGCGCCGACGGCTTGCTGCCGGAGGGGGTCAGCCTGAACCAGGGGGGCGAAAGCACCGTTTCTTTTCTCATGGCGCTGCTGGCCATGATCGAAGAGTATGAAATTGCCAGCGCGGTTTAGAACCTTAAAAAAATTATCTATGCTTTTTACACAGATAATTTTTTTCTAAGGTTCTTATCCCCCCTTGCAGGGGACTTCGCAGCTCTGCTGGGTTAATGCGGCCTTAGAAGTTTTTCGAGCAGCTCGTCCAGCGGGATGCTGGCCACATGCGATTGCGAATCGGAAATGGCGTAGGGGATGATCAATTCGTCGTTGAGGATGATGGAGCCGCAGCTGTAGACCACGTTCGGCACGTAGCCTTCGCGCTCTTCTTCCCGCGGCGCCAGCAGCGGTATTTCCAGTCGCCCGATCGTTTTGGCAGGATCTTTCAGATCCAAAAGGGAAACGCCGATGCAGTATTTGCGCATCGGCCCCACGCCGTGCGTCAGCAGCAGCCAGCCTTTTTCAGTTTCCAGGGGAGAACCGCAATTGCCGATCTGGACCAGCTCCCAGGGGTTTTCCGGCGCTTCGATCTTAATCCCTTCATTCCAGAAATGGATGTTATCGGAATAGCTTAAAAAGAGATTTTCCCCGTCGCTGCGCGTGATCATGGCATAGCGTCCGTTGACCCGGCGCGGGAAAAGGGCCATGCCCTTGTTGCGCGCCATGGCGCCGTTGAGGGTCGAGATCTTGAAATGGTGAAAATCCTTGGTTTCGATCATTTGCGGCAATATTTCCCGGCCGTTATAAGCGGTATAAGTCGCATAGTAGGTCACACTGCCGTCTTCGTCGTCGACAAAACGGACAAAACGCGCGTCTTCCACCCCGTTGCTTTCGTTTTGCGACACGGGGAAAATGACCCTTTCCGAGATCAACTGTGGGTGCGGGAAAAAGATCTCATAATTCGATTCCGCCAGCCACTTGATGTGGATGATGGTGTCAGCCATGTCGGCGTGAGCAAAGGTGTTGCTGGCGCGGACGGCGTGGATCGCCCGGCCCATTTCTTCCGGCGTAAAACTGGCCGGCAGGTGCTGGTAGATCGCTTTGGCCGCTTCGCTGAACCGTTTCATCTCCTGCAGTTTAGCCTTAAAAAGTTCACGGTCATAAGTCGCGTTCAAGACGATTTCAGGCGTGCCCAAAAACGGGCTAACCGATTCCAGAAAGATCGAATTATCCTTGTCGATCAGGGCGCTGCGGAAAACGATCGAGGAGATATGCCCTTCACCGGTGGCGCGAAAACTGAAGATCACGCGGGTCTGTCCCTTCTGTACATTGTTCTGCTTGGGATAAATGACGATCGAAGGGTTGAAAAGGGCGGCGGATTCGATGGAGTATTCCATGGTAAAACAAGAGCCCAGCAAGAGCTTTCTTTCCTCGGATAAAGCCTCCGGTTCCCGGACATAGCCGCTGATCTTCTGGTAATTCCTCATGAGGACGGATTGAATATTTTTATGGCGGTGGGCAAAATCCTTGAGTGTCTGCTTGAGCAGGGCTTTAACCCTGGTTTCGTCCAGAGCCAGGACACGCTTGATGATGTTAGCGGTGTGTTTTTTAGTGGCGGGTCGGAAAGGGCGGGTAATGACCCGGCGCGCGTCCGGACGGATATTTTTCAGGCTTTTGTTGGTGATGCGTTTGAACAAGCGCGAAAGAATGACCGGATCAGGGAGCGCAGGCTTGCCCAGCTGTTCGTGGGCGATCAAAACCTCGGCTTCGGCAAAAATGGACGGTGTTTTATTTAAAAGAATCTTTGGTTTTATAGGCATGATAGGGCAATACTAGTCTTTATCGGGCGAAATAGCAATGGGCCGCATTGCCGATTTCTCGGTTTTCGTTTTGAGTTGGTATCGCAGTTGGAGTATACTGTTATTATCATAGACGCTTTTTCCGTGGCGGATCCTGGCGACAGGGCCCGGAGCGAGCGCGGGCGGCTGATAAAAATGAAGACAAACACCTGATGGCACTGCTCAGCGTAAAAGACGTATGCATCGGCTACGGCGGCTTCCTGCTGCTTGACCATATCGACCTGAATATCGAACGGCACGAACGGGTTTGCCTGCTGGGGCGCAACGGCAGCGGCAAGACCACGCTGATGAAGCTGATCAACGGCGAGCTCACGCCGGACAGCGGCACGGTCAGCCACGGCCAGGGCATCGCCAGCGCCCGCCTGGACCAGGAGATCCCCGCCGGCATCACCGGCCCGGTCATCGATATCGTCACTTCCGGGCTGGGGGCCAAGGGCAGGCTGCTGGCCGATTACCATCACACCGGCGCCCTGCTGGCCGACCGGCTCGGCAACGACCCCCGGCTCCTGGCCCGCCTGGACCGCCTGGGGCAGCAGCTGGACGCGGAAAACGGCTGGGAGATCCACCGCCAGGTCGACCTGGTCATCGCCAGGATGCAGTTGCCGGCCGAAGCCGAGTTCAACACGCTTTCCACCGGCTTAAAGCGGCGCACCCTGCTGGCCCGGGCGCTGGTAGCGGGACCCGATATCCTCTTGCTCGACGAACCCACCAATCACCTTGATATCGATGCCATTGCCTGGCTGGAGAACTTCCTGGCCGCCTACAGCAGCACCATCGTCATCGTCACCCATGACCGCCTGCTGGTGCAAAAGCTGGCCAGCCGCATCATCGAGATCGACCGCGGCCGCCTGCTGGACTGGCCTTGCGACTACCAGACTTTCCTGAAACGTAAAGAGGAAAGCCTGGCGACGGAAGCGAGTCAGAACCGGCTTTATGACAAGAAACTGTCGATCGAGGAAGCCTGGCTGCGCCAGGGCATCAAGGCCCGCCGCACCCGCAATCAGGGCCGGGTCAACACACTGTTGAAAATGCGCGCCCGGCGCCGGCAGCGGCAGGAACGGCCCGGCGGAGTGAGGATGACGCTGCAGCTGGGCAAGCGCTCGGGCAACCTGGTCATGGCCGCGGAAAATGTTAACTATCAATACCCCGAAAAACCCGTGATCCGCGATTTTTCGACCGTGATCCTGCGCCAGGACCGGGTGGGCATCATCGGGCCCAACGGCTGCGGCAAGACCACTCTGCTGCGCCTGTTGCTTGGCGAACTGACCCCGCAGCAGGGCCGGGTCCGCCTGGGCAGCAACCTGGAGGTCGTCTATTTCGACCAGTTGCGCGAGCAGCTCGACGGGGAGAAAACGGTTTTCGACAACGTGGCCCAGGGCAACGACACGGTGACCATCGAAGGCAGGACCCAGCACGTGATCGGCTACCTGCAGAAATTCCTCTTCACCCCGGAACGGGCGCGCAGCAAAGTGAAGTCCCTCTCGGGCGGCGAGCGCTGCCGCCTGCTGCTGGCGCGGTTGTTCACCCGGGCCGCCAATGTTTTGGTCCTCGATGAGCCCACCAACGACCTGGATATCGAGACCCTGGAACTTCTGGAAGAGCTGCTCCTCAACTTCAAGGGCACGCTGCTGCTGGTAAGCCACGACCGGGCTTTCCTGAACAACGTGGTGACCAGCACCCTGGTTTTTAGCGGCCAGGGAAAGATCGAGGAATACGTGGGCGGCTACGACGACTGGCTGCGCCAAAAAGAGATCCCTCAGATTCCGGCCGTTGAAAAATCCTCCCCCAAACCGCCGTCCCGGCCCCGACCGGCAACGGTCAGGATGAGCTTCAAGGAGGAAAGGGAACTGGCAGCCCTGCCGGCGTGTTTGGAGCAGCTGGAAGCGGAAAAGAAACAACTCTATCAATCCCTGGCCGATCCCGTTTTTTATCGCGGCGAGGGGAACGATGTCGCTGCCGCCAATGCACGCCTGCAGGAACTGGAAGAAGAATTACGAACAGCCTACCTGCGCTGGGAATACCTGGAGGAGCGGCATGCGCTGGCTGCAGCAGCAAAAAAATAAAGGTACATTCGCTGCCTCGATTTTGCGGATTGCGGAATTTCCGGATATGTTGTATTCTCGGAACTCCGGATTGTGTTGTCTTTGCTACCCAAGCGGAGTACCGGGAAGGAAAGTGGTCTGAAACCATGTATGGAATTTACTTGACCCTGGCTTCGGCCCTGCTGCTGGCCTATGTGCTCTGGCGGGTATCTTCGCTGCCCTGGCTGCGGCGGATACCCCGGCGGGCGTTCCTGTCCGGCGGGCTCTTGTTGGGGCTGGTGCTGTTTTCCGGGCGCTTCCTGGGGCATGACGCCTCCGGTTCCTGGGCAGCGCTCCTTGAATTCATGTCCATGACCATGGTGGGCGTGCTTTTCCTGGTCTTCACCTGCCTCTTCCCGGTCGACCTGCTCCTGGGTTTTGGCCGCTTTTTCCCGCGCCGGGCCGCAAAGATCAGGGGCTGGGCAATGCTTGCCGGCTGCCTGCTAGCGCTACTGGCGCTGTTCCAGGGGCTGCGCCCACCGCGGGTCGTTCGTTACGAGGTCCACCTGCCGGGATTGCCGCAGACACTCGATGGCACGAGGCTGGCGGCCATATCCGATCTCCATCTCGGAGCGCTGATCGGTCCCGGTTGGCTGCAGGCCAGGGTTTCCCAGGTACAGGCCATGAAACCCGCTATGATCCTGGTGCTGGGTGATATTTTTGAAGGGCACGGAACTTCGACCGCGGCCTTTGTCCCGGCCCTGAGGCGTCTCAAAGCCCCGTTGGGCGTCTGGGCCGTGGACGGGAACCATGAGTCGCACGGCCGCCGCTCCGCTATTGCGGTCCCGGGCGGCGAGAATCCCCTGCGCACGCTGCGCGACGAGACGGTGCAGCCGGCGTCGGGCTTGTTCCTGGCCGGCCGCCGCTACCTGTCCCGGCACGATCGGCAACAGGCGGTGCCGGAGTGGAACCCGGAAGAAAACCATGCTTCCGGGGCGTTGATCCTGATGGCTCATGTCCCGGGGGCGGCCGAGTCCGCGGCCGGAGCCGGGGTCGGCCTGATGCTGTCGGGACACACCCACGGCGGTCAAATATGGCCACTGAGTATTGCTACTAAAATATGGAATCCGCTGCTGGCCGGGCGATATAATATTGAAGGCATAACCGTGCTGGTCAGCCGCGGCGCCGGCACCTGGGGCCCCAGGATGCGCCTGTGGCAGCCCGGCGAGATCATGCTCGTCACCCTGCGTTCGCCAAAGCCACCTCAATGACAATAACAACAAATAAAAATGAAGCCGTCTCGATCCGGGCTTTCTGCGCGACTCTTTTGCGGCCGGCCGATCTAATGGATCATTTCACATCGCGTATTTTCTCCAGTATCTCTTTCCCGAACTCGAGGCATTTTGCCCTGTCGGTGTTGTCGTAATTTTCAAACGGCTCCTTGACACTCTTGTAGTATTCTTCGAGACTTTTGTAATCCTCGGGCGAAAGGAGTTCCTTCTTGGTCCAGCCATTGAAAGCCCTCATCAGCAGAGGTTTTGTCTTACATTTCTCGGCGAACATATCCAGGTAACCCTGGGCTTGATCAGGCGGAGTGCCGCAGACGACAAAGACGGCAAGAAGCTTGTTACTCACCTCTTCTCTCCTGGTTTCCAGGAATGCGATCATGTCCGAGTGTAGCTGGTCGAAATAGATTCCTGAACCGAGGATAACTTTCCCATAGCCGCCGAGGTCCCCCGCATCCTTTACGGATACGGCCACGGCTTTTCCCTCCATCCCCTCGGCGATCCATTCGGCTGTTTGGGCGGTGCTGCCGTACCGTGAAGAATAGATGATGATTACGCCCTTCTGCCCTTCCGCCTGGGCTGGCATGGCAAAAACCGAAAGGCCGACAATTGAAACAATAAACAATCCAATTGAAATGATTTTCATCCGCCCCCTCCTTTGGCTCAATGAATTTTCAATATGCTGACGGGAAAACCAACTTACCCTATACCTGCATTCTAAAGATAATTTTTTGAAATGTCAATGGAGATGGGGAAGCATAGGGAAGGTGGAAGACTTTGCTGCTTTTTTCATAACTCTATTGTTGAAAGCGCTGCCACTACTCACTATAGAGTTTTGTGAACCAGGTGAATTGCAAGCGGTAAAAGGGCTGAATTTTTCCATATCCAATCTGAAAAATTGTTCATTCAAGACCTGACGCACATGGAAAAACATTTTTTTTTAAATGCTGCAAGATTAATATAACCAAACTGTTCTCATATTAGAAAAAGGAGGAAAAATATGAAAAAATTAACCTTTTTAGCGTTTCTGCTATTGGCTTTCGGTGCTTCTATGCTGCCGGCTCAAGAGCAGGCTACCCAGCCGGCCGCCCAGCTGGGAAACGACATCCGCAACGCCATTCTCCTGGCCCCGCATTACGGCGTTTTCAACAACCTCGCCTTCAAGCTGGATGGCAACGACGTGACCCTGCTGGGCCAGGTGCTGCTGCCGATCACCAAAGAAGAGATCTCGCGCCGCGTCGCCAGGCTGGCGGGCACGGGCAAAGTCACCGACAACATCGAAGTCTTGCCCCTGTCCAATAGCGACGATGCCCTGCGCCTGCAGGTCTACCGCCGTCTCTTCGGCACTTCCGACCTCTACCGCTATGCCCTCAGCCCCAACCCCTCAATCCACATCATGGTCAAGGGCGGCCGCGTAACCCTGGAAGGCGTGGTGTCCAATGAAGGGGACAGCCGTATCGCCTATATGGGCGCCCGCAAGGTCAACGGCGTTTTGTCCGTGACCAACAACCTGAAGATCCTAAGCACTAAATAATCAAAACGAACAAACAGTTCGACGTTCGAGGTTGAAGAAAAAGGCGTAGGGGCGACCGGCCGGTCGCCCAAATTCTTGTTTACCAATAAAATATCAATAGGGCGAATGCCATTCGCCCCTACAAGACAGATTCATCCTCATCCTTCTCAAAAAGGTCCAGCTGTTTGGGTAACTTATGATCGGCATGAGAACGCAAGGCCTCAATGATCGGCGCGGCGCCGGCGGCGGGATCCCAGGCGCGGCAGCCGCGGGCGATAAGCTGACAGTTGCCAAGGGGGGGGTCTATAAAAAAAGACGGAGCTACTGCAAAGACAGGAATCTCCATTTTCAGGGCCGCCATGCCGGCGTCGAAAGTACCGCTCATCCTGCCGTTGGCATCGCGCTCGGGGCCGGATACGATCACCACCAGCGCGCCCGACAGCGCGCCGACAAGCTTGTTGCGCGTCATGGCCATGTACGCCGCCCATTTCGCGTCGGGTTCAAATTGGGAAACAACAAGAATATTGTCTATTGTCAAGTGATCCAGCAGCTCCGGCCTGGTCTGGAAATGATGGATGCCTTCGGGCAGGACCATGGCGGTCGTTCCCTTGCTGCGCAGCGCGGCCAGGTGTGCCGCCGTATCGATGCCCGCGGCATAACCGGAAACGATGGTTACATCCCTGGCAGCAGCTTCAGCGGCCAGGGCCGCGGCCGCGGTCAGCGCCGCCTCCCCCGCCTGCCGCATGCCCACGATGGCCACGGCCGGGCGGTTGAGGATCGCAATATTCCCCCTGACATACAGGATCGCGGGAAGCGAGGACATATCTTTCAAGGCCCGGAGCCGCGGCGGGAAATCGGCATGCAGGGGGTGAAGCACGGTTACTTGCCGATTAGCGAACTTTTCCAGTTCCCCGTATTCATTTTTTTTAAAACCCGGGATCACGATGCCCGCCTTTTTCATCTCCAGGACGACATCAATTTCGCCGCAATGCTGCAGCAGCCATGATGCCGTTTGATTCCGGGAGGCAAGAAAGTCGGCGATCCGCCACAGGGTCTTGGCACCGACGCCCTTGGCCCCGGACAGAACATGCCACGCCCTTCCTTCTGTGGTATTCATCGGTGCGACCGGGTGCTGGTCGCCGTGACCACGGAAACCATGGCAGCATTGCCCTGGAAAAGCAGGGCGGCTGTCACGGCTTTCAATGTTTCGCCTGAGCGGAAAAGATCATCAAAGAGGAGAACGTGCATGTCAGCGAAACGCTGGTCGGCGACGTCAAACGCCCCGTCCAACTCCGCCCGGCGCGAGTGCTTGCTGGTTACGCTTTTCAGCGGCAAGGTCGCCCTGGCTTTCAACAGGTAGTCGTCGGGGGCGGGCAGACGCAGCAGGGCACCGATGCCGGCGGCGAGCGCTTGCACGGGCTGGAACGAGCGCCGCGTATCCGACGGCGGCACCGCCAGGACAGCCTTGATGTCGGAAAGTTCGGAGCGGTTGCGGATAAAATCGGCGACCGTGCGGGCGATGGGCTCGACCTGCGCCATATCGGCACGGTACTTCAATTTGTACAATGAGTCACCCAGCTCGGTCCGTTCGGTGTCGAATTCAGGATGCATGCTGCTGTCGGAACCGCCCGAGGTGCTGCGCAGCGTGTGCTGGTCCAGGGCCCAGCCGTGCGTCCAGTTGCCGATGATCAATTTCGGGTCTATGTTCATTATCTTGCGATCCGAAGTTATTCTATCGAAATATATGACAAGTGACAAGTGACACGTGACGAGGGAAGAAGTTCGAGGTTAAGAATCGGTATACGGTGGACGGTTGACGGTGTAGAGGAAGAGAAGAAAGAGGTAAAGGGGTAGAAGTGTAAAAAAAGGGGCGGCTCGCGCTTGTCCCCTCCAGGGGGAACCGCCCTCGGTTTACGGCGTACATTAGAAGAATAAAAATCAAAAAATTATATCAATAGCGATTAAGTCAGGCATACTTGACTTAAATGAGATATTAAGCAAATAAATCAATTTCAGTTGACTTATAATCGAGAAATCTACTTTTTTTGCCGTTTGATCTTTCGCAAATATTGCAGATCTTCCAGATCCTTGGCCCTACCGGCCGCTTTTTTCATACGGATCATATCCTCCAGGCAGGGGAAAAATACTTGCGTTTCTCCAAATTTGGCGCTGATCTTGTTCCGCCATATTTCTTCGAAGGTTACGCCTTTGACAAAGGGGTGAATATCGGTTTCTACTAGATATTGACGGATCAGGAGCTTGTTTTTCAGCAAATCTTCGTGGCTGACATCGCTAAGATCATAGCCAAAACTCTGCAGCGCCTTTTTGAGTCTTTGAATATTTCCCATTTCAGCTTTGACAAAAATATCGATGTCCAGCGTGGCGCGGGCATAACCGTAAACCGGGAAAGCAGTGGCGCCGATCACCACAAATTCGACCTTATTTTCTTTTAAGGATCTCAGCAGCTTTTCGGTGTCCATTTTGCTCCAGCAAATCCCTCATTTCCCGGCTTTTCTTCTGCATCAGCAGGAAACGTTCCTTTACCGTCAGGGAAAGCAAGTATTCAAGTTCAAAATCCATTTCTTTTTTTTCATTGTCTTTTTCCAATAAAAGAATCATGCCATTCGCATTCCTGCCCATGGGCTCATTTTACCATATTCTCCAGCGGCAGTCACCAAGCCGAAGGTCATAATTGCTAAAAACCAATGCCTGACGAAGAAATAAGTTCAAGGTTCGACGTTCGAAGTCTTAGAAAAAAGGCAAAAGCCAGAAAAATGATTGACATTAATAATAATTTTTTTTAGAATATAAAATTGGATAATAGTTTTTTTGTTAGTTGTTCCAATCAACCCAAGTAGATTGGCTGCCGGCTTAACCGGCGGCCCAAAAAGGAGATAGATGATGAAACGTTTCACAACCGTCCTTTTCCTCGTTCTGGTTTTATTGGGAGGAGTGTTGTCCGCCGCGGACACCCCGAAAAATTATCTGATCGTGGCCAAGGGCCACGGCCCGGGAAGCGCCGACCTGGATGACCTGATGACCTACGCCGGCGCCACAATCACAGCTAGGATCCCCGAGATCGGCGTGGTCCTGGCGACGTCCGCCAACCCAGACTTCCTGGCCATCGTCAGCGCCGACGCCCGGGTGCAGGAAGCCGCCGAAGACATCGAGGTACAATGGATCAACAACGAGCAGTTCGTCGCGGCGTCCGAGTCGGACCTGCAAATCACCGGCGTCAACTCCGAACCCTACTGGGGCTACCAGTGGAACATCCGCCAGATCCACGCCGATACGACTGCCGCCAACAACGACATGGGCTTTGGAGCGCGGGTGGCGGTGCTTGATTCCGGGATCTGGAAGGACCACCCCGACATTTCGCCTAATCTCAACTGGGGCCTCAGCACGTCGTTCGTCCCCGGTGAAGGAGTGGTCCCGACTGTTGCCGGATTCAACCACGGCACCCATGTCGCCGGCATCATCGCCGCGGCGATCAACGGCAAGGGCATCCAGGGCGTTGCTCCTGAGGCCGAGATCGTGGCCGTTAAGGTGCTGAGTCAATCAGGGAGCGGGGCGTTCTCGTGGGTCATCGCCGGCATCATGTACGCTTCGGGCCCCGACGTGCAGGCCGACGTGATCAACATGAGCCTGGGTGCGACCTTCTACCGCATCAACGCCGGCGGCGGCGGATTGGGCCCGCTGATCGCCGCCCTCAACCGCGCCATCAACCACGCCACGGCCGCGGGCACCCTGTGTGTCAGCGCCGCGGGCAACGAGGGTGTGAATCTCAACAGCAACATTTGGTCCATACCCGCCCAGTCCGGCAACGGTATGGCCGTCGCGGCCACCGGACCGTGCGGGCTGGCCAACTTCGACCGGCCGGCTTCGTACACCAACTACGGCCAGTCGGTTGTCAAAGTGGCCGCCCCCGGCGGCGACTTTGCCTGCGCAGGATATCCCTATGACATGGTGCTCAGCCCCGGGAGCGCGACCGGCTACTATTTCGCGGCTGGGACGTCCATGGCGGCTCCCCATGTTGCCGGCGTGGCGGCATTAATTGTGGGCAAATATGGCAAGATGTCCCCGGCGGAGCTGAAGCGCAGGATCCAGCAAAGCGCCGACGACATACTCAAGCCGGGTGCGGACCCCTATTCGGGCAAGGGCCGCGTCAACGCCCTGGAAGCGGTGCGCTGAACAACAACGGAAAAGAAGGAAAAAACCAGGCATACGGTGGACGGCAAGAAAAGAAAGAGGGCAAAAAGGTAAAAGCAATTCGATATTCAAGTTGAATAAAGGATAAAATAAGAGCAAAGAAATTCCCATTCAAGGGAAAGACTGAGCTCGATAATAATTGTTTTTTATGCTTTGGCTTTATACTTTATCCCTTTCTTTCTCATTCACCCTTTGCCGTCGACCGTACGCCGTACACCCATTTCTACCCGGTTCACTCGTCTGCTTGTCCGTTTTTTGCTACAATACCCCCTTATGACCATTGCTGAAAACCTATCATGCAAAGCGGAGAAAAGCCATTGACGCCTGAAGCCAAACCCTACGTCCGGCCGGCTTTCGGCAAGGAAGAAAAAGTCTATTTCCTGAAAGCGGCGGCGCTGATCCTGGTCATCTATTTTTTCCGCAGCGAACTTTATGTCATGTCCAGGTTCTTCCTGTTTTTCTCGCCCTTTTTCTTTTTCTGCTACGTCTGGTTCAAGTCGATCCACAGCGGCGACCGGGTGCTCGACATCCTGAAGGAGCACATCACCTTCATACCCATCGCCTACACTGAAGGCGGCAAAAAATTCTTCATCCCCAAAGCCACCGTCCTGCTGATCCTGTTCAACATCCTGTTTTTTTACCTGCTCAGGCTCAGCAGCGCCGCCGCCATTGAATTCATCGCCGCCAACTTTTCATTCCTGCCCGTCCACGTCACCTGGTGGAACATATTGCTCAGCCCGTTTTCCAGCATGTTCCTGCACGCCGGCGCCGGCCACCTCTGGGGCAACATGATCGTTTTCTGGGCTTTTGGGCCCGCGGTCGAGGAGAGGGTAGGAACGGGAAAATTCCTTTTTCTTTACTTCGTCACCGGACTGCTTGGCAGTATGGCTTCCGTGGTCATCTTCCGCATTTTTTTATCAGAAACCTTCCACGCCCTGGGAGCATCCGGCGCCATCGCCGGCATCTCGGGCGTGTTTTTGGTACGCTGCTATTTTAAAAAACTGGTGATCCCGCTGCCGTTGCTCGGCCTGGTCAATATCAAGCTCAAGGTCAATTCCCTGCTGCCGCTGGGATTGTTCTTTCTGCTGGACATCCGCAGCGGCATCAGACAGCTTACTGGAAACGCCTCGGTCATCGCCTACTGGGTGCACGTCGGCAGCATGGTGGCCGGCATGGCCATCGCTGCCCGGCTGAAGCTGCACGGGGCCGCCGCCGAGGAGAAGTACACCGAGGTCGGCCTGCAGGCCCTGGAAAACACCTTCACGCGCCTGGACGGGGAAAGCGCGCTGCGGGCCGCCCTGGAGCTGAACCCGCATAACGAAGCTGCCCTGCTGGGAATGGCCCGGCTGCTGGCCGCTACCCGCAAGCCCGAGGGTCGTGAATTCTTCCAGAAGGCCATCCGCTTGAAGCTGCGCTCCGAACCCAGGCAGGCCGCCGAAATATATAAGGAATACATGGACACCTATAACCGCATGCTCGAACCAGACCTGCAGTACCGTTTGGCCGGAGTTTTCTACCACCAGGACGACCATGAACCGGCGGCGCGCTCACTGGAGATGGTCATTAACGAGCCGTCAACGAACGACGACACACGCCAGCGAGCCTTCTATCAGCTGGTCCTGCTGCTGGCCGAAAACAACTTGCTCGAGGCGGCCCACTACCGCTTGCAGCAGTTCGGGGAGCAGTATCCTGGATGCGAATTGGCAAAAGCGGCCGAGATAAAATTCGTTGAAGTGTTGAAGAAATAGAAAAGGTTCGAGGTTTGATCACCGTTTCGCCGCAGCTGGCGGGTCGGTATAGCGGTAATGGAACCCGGAGCTGTGGCGGACCATTATGCGGAAAATGCGTTCGGCCACCAATTCCGGAGCCACGATATGCGCCTGCTTGGGCAGGACTTCGGCTTTTTCCAAGCTGGGAGGAGAAAACAGGTTGAAGCAAACGCCGGGATAAGCGGCGGCCCAGGAACGAGTGAGCAGCAGCAGGGCGTTCTTGGCCATGGCATAGCCCAGGATCTTCTGATAGGCGCGAATCTCGCCAGTGTATTCAAAACCGATGTTCAGCACGGCCTGCAGGGGAGCGCGGGCGATCAAAAAACGGCTGATGTCAACCGCCGGCACAACCTGCTGCAGAAAATCGGCCAACAGGTCCTTTCCGGTCACATCGACTGTCGGCCGCAGGGTGATCGGGCCGTAATTGTTGATCAGGTAGCGGCACTCTTTGAGCTTTTTTTCGTGTTCTATTAAAAAATCCGCGGTACTCTCTGCCGTGGAGAAATCGCCGGCCAGCCAATGCACATTGTCCGCTTCCTTTCCCGGGCGCAGACGGCAGTGGGCCAGCACCTGAAAGTCCTCTTGGGCAAACCTGGCGACCAGGGCCCGGCCCAGGAGACCGGAAGCGCCGGTTATCAAGATCGTTTCAGGCATGATTCGTGACGCGTGATGCGTGAGGAGTGATGAGTAATGAGAAACCGCAATGGCACGATTCTTTTAAATTTTTCTTTTTCTTTCTCATCACTTATCACTGAGTCCTGGCAGCTCGGTCACTCATCACGAAAGTCCAGTCTGTCGTTTGCAGAGCTCGACGGTATTGCTCATCAGCATGGTCACGGTCAGCGGCCCCACCCCTCCGGGTACCGGGCTATAATGACCGGCCTTGGCAAAGGCCTGGAAATGAATGTCGCCAATGAGGATGTAACCTTTTTTCTTGAAAATCTCATAATGGGAGGGGGGGCAGAAATTGGCGAAATCCTCCTCCTTATCGATGCGGTTGATACCCACGTCGATCAGGATCGCGCCAGGCTTGACCATCTCGGCAGTGATGAATGCGGGCTTGCCGACCGCGGCCACGACCAGGTCCGCCTCGCGCAGGATACCTTCCAGGTTGACGGTGCGTGAGTGGCACAGGGTAACCGTGGCGTTGCGGTTGGAGAGCATGGCGGCCATGGGCTTGCCCACCAGGAAACTGCGGCCTACCACAACGGCGTTGAGGCCGGCCGGATTAAGGTCGTAGTAGTCGAGGATCTTCAAAACGCCGCAGGGGGTGCAGGGAAAAATGCGGCTGCGGTTCTGCAGGATCAATCCCTGGTTGAAAGGATGGAAGCAGTCGACGTCTTTTTCCGGCAATATGCGATCGAGTATTTTCCAGTGATCGAGATGTTTGGGCAGGGGCATCTGCACCAGAATGGCGTGGACCAACGGATTGGAATTAGCCGCCTCGATGGTTTGCATGACCGCTTTTTCCGTCGCGGTTTCCGGGAGTTTGACCAGCTTGGAGCGGATGCCCATTTTTTCGGCCAATTTGCTCTTTGAGTTTACGTAGGAGCGCGAAGCGGGATCGTCCCCGGCCATGATCACGGTAAGGCCCGGGATCTGTCTGCGCTCTTTTTTCAACCATTCGATCTCGGCGCCCAGTTCCCCCTGGATCTTTTCGGCCACCGGTTTGCCGTCCAGAACAGACATGCTTTCTCCTTTAATCGAGCAGGTGCGAGACCAGGCCGTCTTTCAGCTTGGGCTCGAACCAGGTCGATTTGGGCGGCATGATCTTGCCAGCGTCGGCCACGGCAAAGAGCTGCTCGATGGTGGTGGCACTCAGGGAAAAGGCGACCTTGAACTTGCCGCTATCCACCTTTTTTTCCAGTTCGGCCGTGCCGCGGATACCGCCGACGAAATCGATGCGCTTGTCGGTGCGCGGATTTTTTATGCCCAGGACCGGGTCGAGGAGGTTGTTCTGCAGGATGGAGACGTCGAGCGCGGCGACGGCATCGGAGGCGTCAAAAGACTCGGGCTTGGTTTGCAGCCGGTACCACTTGCCCTCGATATAAAGGCAGAACTCCTGCGGCGCGGCCGGCACCTTCCATTCCGTTTCCTCGTATTCGAAACGGTCGGCGAGCAAGCCGAAAAATTCAGCCTTGCACATGCCGTTCAGGTCCTTGACCAGGCGATTGTAGGGCAATATTTTCATCTGCTTGTGGGGAAATATCACAGCCAGGAAAAAATTGTATTCCTCGTCGCCCGTGTGAGCGGGATTTTCGCTCTGGCGCTTGGCCTTGATCTTGGTGGCCGCGGCCGAGCGGTGGTGGCCGTCGGCGACGTAGAGAACATCGAGGCTGCGGAATTCCCCTTGGATGGCCGCAACCAGATCCTTGTCGTCGACCACGAAAAATATATGGTGCACGCCGTCGAAGGTCGAAAAATCGTAGTCCGGACTCTTAGCCATCCCCTGCTCGATCAGGTGGTCTATGCTCTCCCTCTGCTTGTAGGTCAGGAAGACCGGGCCGGTCTGGGCGTTCAGGGTTTCAATGTGGCGCTGGCGGTCCTTTTCCTTGTCCTCGCGGGTCAACTCATGCTTCTTGATTACGTCGTCCTGATAATCCTGGCAGGAAGCCCCGGCCACCAGGCCGATCTGCACGTGTTCGCCCCAGATCTGCTTGTAAATGTAAAAGCATTTTTTCTCGTCCTGGAGCAATATTTTTTCCTTGATGAAGCGGCTGAAGTTTTCTTTGCCTTTGGCATAAACGGCGGCGTCATACAGGTCGGTCCCAGCCGGCAGGTCGATCTCCGGTTTGCCCACATGCAGGAAAGAATAGGGATTGCCCGCGGCCAACTCCCTGGCCTCTTCGGAACTGAGGACATCGTAGGGCGGAGCGGCGATCTTTTCGGCCAGGTCCCGGCTCGGTCTGAGCCCCCGGAAAGGTTCTATGCGTGCCATTTTTTTATCCTCCTGAAGAGCTGAATCGCTATTGTATAGGATTGGACCGCCAGCGTCAACTTCAAGAAGTGAGTAGTGAACAGTGATTAGTGATTGGTCCAGAGAAAACAATGTGCCTATTTTTTTAAATTGCATTTTTCTTCACCATTCACTATTCACTAATCACAAATCACTAATTACTTAGTTCTATCTTCTATTTGATCCTGGGTGGAACGTATTCCTTGTTCGGATCTAAACGCTGGGCATATGGGCCGTTCCACAGGGAAAGGAATATCTCATCCAGGACACGGGCAACTTCAAGCCGGCGCGGGATATATTTGTTTCCAGGGGCACGCAGCTGACGACTTCGACTATTGGCGGTGCGGTCGGCGCCGGCATCATTGCCGTCCCCAGGCAAAGCAGTGCCAGGAAAGCGAGTGGCGAAGATATTTTTTTAATCAGCCCCATCACCCTGCTCCTCAACCAGTTCCGAAACAGCCACGGGGCCGCCCGGCCTGTTCTTGCCGCGAAAGCGCAGGAAGCGGCCGTCGCTCTGCCGGTACCAGTAATCTCCGTGCCAGAAGATCGAGAGCAGGCCGCTCAAGGAGACGCGCAGCCGCACGGCGGTGATCTCCTTTCCCCCGCTTTTGATCTTTTCTCCACCCTGGCGCGAGACCGTGAATTTGCCCATCTTCATCTCACCTGGGCCCTGGGTGCCGATGGAGCAGAATTTCAGGCCGCGGCTTGCGGAAACGGCGAACGGCTCAAGTCCCATCTGGAACAGTTGGTTCCAGGGCAAGTCGCCGACCTTGAATTTTTCTTCAATCTTGCGGCTGCGGGTCAAGCCGGATAAAATGACAGCGGCGCCACGGAGTTCGGCGCTCCATTCCATTTGCCGTTCGGGATCGCTGAAGGTCCAGGCCAGGGTAGAGCGGTCGCTAGCGGTCAGGAAGGTCTGGCGGATCGTGCCACCGCCGGCGCGGCTGCTTGCCAGTTCGACGCGGTAGCCCGGCGCGGCCGGGGTGACAGCGAGGGTATGGGTCACGGTGCTCGCACCCTCGACCTCGTAGTAGGTCAGGGATTCGCCATAAGCCAGGAAGGGCAGCGCCAGCAGCAGCCAGCCGCAGCTAATGTAGGGAATTGTGGAAACAGTCGCTATTTTCATCATCGCTCCAAAGGGCTATATATAAATGTATTATATAACGCCTGGAATAATAAGCAAAAAAAAAGGGGTCCCGCGCCCGGGACCCCTTTTCTGCAAATACGCTATCAGATCAATACATGCCGCCGCCCGGAGGCATGGCCGGCATATTTTCTTTTTCTTCCTTGATCTCGCAGACCAGCCCCTGTGTGGTCAGCAGCAAGCCGGCCACCGAAGACGCATTTTGCAAAGCGATGCGCACCACTTTGGTGGGATCGATGATCCCGGCCGCGATCATGTCGGTGAACTTTTCATTCAATGCGTCGAAGCCGTAATTCTTGTTGCGTGAACTGCGGACCTTCTCCACGATGATCGAGCCTTCGAAGCCGGCGTTGTTGACGATCTGCTTCAGCGGCATTTCCAGGGCCTTGGTCAGGATGTCGATGCCGAACTGCATGTCACCGCCGGGCTTCAATTTCTTCAGGTTCTGGGCGGCCTTCAGCAAAGCCACGCCGCCACCGGGCACGATGCCTTCTTCGACAGCCGCCTTGGTGGCGTGCATGGCGTCCTCGACCCGGGCCTTCTTTTCCTTCATCTCGGTCTCGGTAGCCGCGCCGACCTTGATCACGGCCACGCCGCCGGACAGCTTGGCCAGCCGTTCCTGCAGCTTCTCGCGATCGTAATCGGACGTGGTGTCCTCGATCTGGCGCTTGATCTGGCTGATGCGACCCTTGATGTCGTCATCCTTGCCGCCCCCTTCCACGATGGTGGTGTTGTCCTTGTCCACCGTGACCTTCTTGGCCGATCCCAGCCAATCCAGCCCGACCGATTCCAGCTTGACTCCGATCTCCTCGGAGAGCACCTTGCCGCCGGTCAGGATGGCGATGTCTTCCAACATGGCCTTGCGGCGGTCGCCGAAACCAGGAGCCTTCACCGCCACCACGTTGATCAGGCCGCGGATCTTGTTGTACACCAGTGTGGCCAGCGCCTCGCCTTCGATATCCTCGGCCACGATCACCAGCGGCCGGCCCGCCTTGGCGATCTGCTCCAACAAGGGCAGCATCTCGCGCAGGTTGGAGATCTTCTTTTCGTTGAGCAGAATGTAAGGGTTTTCCAATTCAACCACCATCTTCTCGGAGTCGGTCACGAAGTAGGCCGAAATGTAACCGCGGTCGAACTGCATGCCTTCGACCATGTCCATGGTGGTATCCAGGGACTTGGCTTCTTCAACGGTAATAACGCCATCCTTGCCGACCTTGTCCATGGCTTCAGCGATGATCTCACCGATGGAGATATCATTGTTGGCCGAGATGGAGCCGACCTGGGCGATCATCTTGCCCGAAACTTTCTGGCTCATTTTTTTAAGATCGGCGACCACATGCTGCACGCCGGCATCGATCCCTTTCTTGATCAGGGTCGGGTTGGCGCCGGCGGCGACCATTTTCAAGCCTTCGCTGTAAATGCTCTGGGCCAGTACCGTAGCGGTAGTGGTGCCGTCTCCGGCTACATCCGAGGTCTTGGAAGCCACTTCCTTAACCATCTGCGCTCCCATGTTTTCCTGGGCATCCTTCAGATCGATCTCTTTGGCAACGGTCACGCCGTCCTTGGTGATGGTCGGCGAACCGAATTTTTTCTCCAGAATGATGTTGCGTCCACGCGGACCCAGCGTCGCCTTCACCGTATCGGCCAGTTTGTTGATCCCCATAAGGATCGCCTTCCTGGCATCTTCACCTAAAATGATTTCTTTGGCCATTTTTCCTCCTATTTAGAATTTAGCCTAATGTAATGCCGGCCGCTTATTTGACGATGGCCAGCAGATCTTTTCGTTCAATGACAAGATGCTTTTTGCCGCCGATCTTGATTTCCTGGCCGGAGTATTTGCCGAACAAGACCTTGTCTCCGACTTTCAAAATTTCCTTCATCGGCTTCCTTCCTTCCAGCTCAGCGTCATATCCTATGGCTCTGATGAATCCCATCATGGGTTTTTCTTTGGCCGTGTCAGGAATGACAAGTGAGCCCACTTTCTCCTCTTCTTCGATCGGTTCGACCAAAACTCGGTCATCCAAAGGTTGTAAATTCATATTTAACCTCCTAAATTTGAATTTATTTCTGTAAAAATAGTATAAAATAAAATTTTGTCTTTGTCAACCACCTAATATTTTAATTATCAAAATTATATGAGTGCGCTTATATCAATATAAAAGTAGTCAGTAGTCAGTAGTTGGTAGTCAGTAGGAAGATAATTTTTCGACCTAGCATGAAAAATGCTTGGTCTATGTTAATTTTTCTATTAATTACTAACTACTAACCGCTAACTACTGGCCTTTTTACCGGATCATGCATTTTTTAAATCCATCCGGCGATCGGTATGTCGTGGTGCGGCGGTAGTTGTTTCCGGTTCAGCCAAAAAAGGATGGCGTAGGCGCCAACCATGGAGATCAGCACCGGCGGCAGGCAAAAACGGGTGAAATCGAGAAAATCGAGCTTGCCCACCTGCCCCAGCAGCATGTTCTGCGGGTTGCTGATAATGGTGGCCGCCGAGCCGATGTTGCTGGCCGCGGCCAACCCGATGAGGAACGGGACCGGGTTCAATTTGGCTTCGAGAATGGCGGCGCAGAGAATCGGGGTGAAGGCCAGGCAAATGATGTCGTTGGTCAGCAAAGCCGACAACAAAGCGCTGAAGGCCATAACCGCCAGTAAAAAAATCGCGGCCGGGACAAGAGCCCGGTCAGCTGCAGCGCCACCCGGGTGTAAAAACCGCTGAGCTTGAACTGGGCGGAGATAACCATCAGCGCGTAGAGCAGGAGGATGGTGGCCGTATCGATGGCATCGAAAGCCTGGCGCGTGCTCAAGACTTTGGCAACCACCATGGCGATGGCACCGAGCAGGGCGATGCCGGTGCGGTCCAGGGCCAACCCGGGGATGCCGCCGATGGCTACCCCGGCATAGGTGACCAAAAAAATTAGCAGTGCCGCTTGTTCCATATATTATCTACAATATTATTATCCATTGGATCTATATTATTTACTTTTCTCAAGCCTTCTGCAATGGATTCGAACTGTTCCAAGGCAGCTTTAAGGTCTTCAGTAATTTCGGTGGCTAAGACATCCGGATCGGGCAGATTGGCAGAGTCTTCAATGCTGTCATCCTTGAGCCAGAATATGTCAAGGCTCACCTTGTCACGCTGAAGAAGCTCATCATATGTGAAAGCCTTGAAGCGCTCGCTTTCTTTTCTCTGCCGGCGATTGTCGGCATGATAGCAGGTAATGAAATCAGCAAGATCTTCGAACTTCAGGGAATTGGTCTTCAGGGTGAAGTGAATGTTGGTGCGCAGGTCATAGATCCAAAGCTTTTCTGTCCATGGTTTTTCACCGGCCGGCTTGCGCTCGAAAAAAAGCACATTGGCCTTGACTCCTTGGGCATAGAAAATGCCAGTCGGCAGCCGCAGCAGGGTGTGCACGTCACATTCGTGCAGCAACTTGCGCCGCACCGTTTCCCCTGCCCCGCCTTCAAAAAGCACGTTGTCCGGCACCACAATCGCCGCTTTGCCGTTGATCTTAAGCAGGGTTTTTACGTGCTGCAGAAAATTCAATTGTTTGTTCGAAGTAGTGGCCCAGAAATCCTGGCGTTCATAAGTGAGGGTTTCCCGGTCGGCCTTGCCATCGCCATTGACGATGGTGACGCTGCTCTTTTTCCCGAAAGGCGGATTGGTCAGCACCAGGTCATAACGATCGCCCGGATCGGAGATTAGGGCATCGCCGACAACGATCGGCGGTTCCGATGTTTCGCCACCGATGCCGTGCAGGTAGAGGTTCATCATGCACAAGCGGGCGACGTTATCCACGATATCCCAACCTTTGAAGGTCTTAAATTTCAAGAATTTCTTTTGCTCGATGTCCAGTTTCTGTTTCTGCAGGAAATCATGGGCGGCCAAAATAAAGCCGCCGGTGCCGCAGGCCGGATCGCAGATGGTCATTCCCGGCTGGGGGCGCATGACTTCCACCATGGCCCGGATCAGGGCTCGGGGGGTGAAATACTGGCCGGCACCGCTTTTGATGTCCTCGGCATTCTTTTGCAGCAATCCCTCATAGATTTCACCTTTGACATCGATATCGAGGCCCAGCCAGGTCTCGCCATTAATCAGTTCGATCAGCCGCCGCAGCTTGGCTGGATCCTGGATGCGGTTTTGTGATTTACGGAAAATGACGCCCAGCATACCCCTTTCCTTGCCCAACGAATCCAGAATATGGCGGTAATGCACTTCCAACTCATCGCCGTCTTTGCTCAGCAGGCTCTGCCAGTCGAGGCCGCGGGGGATCGTTGAAGGTCGGTTGAAGGGCGACCGCGTCTGCTCGTCGGCCATCTTCAAAAACAACAGGTAGGTCAGTTGCTCGACGTAATCGCCGTAGGAGACGCCGTCGTCGCGCAGTACGTTGCAGTAGTTCCAGAGACGCTGGACAATGGTTGCCGATTCGTTAGCCATTTTTACCTCTAAAAGTTGACAAATGGAAAATACCGTTAGTTGATTTCCGGAGAGAGGGCTTCCAGTATCTCATCCATCGACTCTTCTCCCGGCCATTTTCCCCATACCTTTTTCAATGCCGCTTGGGCATTTTGATTCCGGATGAATTCCTCGGAGAACTTGAATTGACCCTGAGTTTGAGCGACGTTTCCCAATATCTCATCCCCCGCTTCAAAAGCCCTCACTTTCTGCACTTCAACGGAATGAATTTTTCCGGACGGCTTGAATAGTGCCTTCCCCTTAACAGTTACCTTTTTCCCCCAGAGGGGGCGCATATCCTCAATATCGATGAATTTGGGATCCAAATAACCATCGACGCTCTGCTCATTGTTTACTTTCAATTGAAAACGTCTATGATCGTGCTCGATCATATTAAAAAATCCAGAAAGAGCGACAGTTCTGGATTCAGGAATTTTCACTTTTATTTCTCCAATTCTAGCTATTTCATCTCCACCGATTTTACAGTTGTCGGCTCTTTTTTGTGAAGAAATTATATTTAACTCACTTGCATGCTTCTTTAGAATGTTTCGAAATGAATTCAATGACTGAAGAACATTGTAATCATAGAGATCGCTTTCAAGATTCCCTTTGACGATATCGGATATTGACTTCGAAAACAGACTGATTGCCGTATCATCAGGAATTAGTTTTGGTTTCCAGAGTTTCTTTTGAGAAAAATAATCCGGCATCGATTCTTGAAACGTCGGTGCGTTAATATTTAAAACAGTAGAGCCTTTGGAAATCCCTGTTATCTCCAGATTTAATGCGTTTTCAAGCCATTTCGGACTTTTGCCTCTTTTTAGACTGGAACCTTCGACAACCAGCCGCAGAACCCTTTCAGAACTGCATAAAATCGCGTCGGCAATCGTACTTAAAAGGGACAAGGAAATAGTCCCTTCCTCAGATTTCAAGCCGACCAGTTTTACTTTATAGGGAATTGCTTTAGCGAAAGCTTACCTCCTCTATGAATATTATCAGAAAAAGAGTTTTTTTCAAATCATCCTTTTCTTTTTCTTGTGCAATTCTTTTTCCGCTTTAATTCTTTCTAAAAGCTTTTCCGCGGGCTCGTCATTGGGATCCTGCGGCACTAATTTGCCTTCAAAAGCCCGCTTTAAAATGCTTTGGCGGAGACGCCGGGCTTGCCTCAGCGCATTTTCGACTGTTTTTTCCACTTCGTCCGCAACCGAAAACCGGCGCTCGATTTCAGAGACGATTTGGTGCTGTTCGTCTTTTTTTGTGATTGGAATTTTCATTATACGAATATCATCTAATCCTAATCCTATTTTAGTTGCACCGCGCCTCATGTTTTGAAATTGTTTAAGTCCACCTTCATGGCAAACAAGATACCAAGCAACATATTTTTGAAAGACCTCTTTATTGGGTCTACAGAGTGCAATATGTTGATTTATATAGGCTTCATCGAAATTTTCTGGAATCAAAGCAATCATTCCAACATCCGCGGTAATCGAAATTAGAATGTCATTCGCTTCTACTTTTGTTCTTATTCCCTCTATTCCTTTAGGAAGTTGAACATGTTGAATGTTACGCAAATCTAATGAAATAGAATTATGATCCAAATTCCCCATTCTCAAAAAAATTGACCCAGTATCTGAATAGTATTTTGCCCATCCTCTTGAACCACTGGTGACAAAATCAAATATGTTCTTCCCATTTTTCCATTCCCAGCCGGCTGGCAGATCGGGCAAATTGCCGTTTTGTTGGGTTGTCGCGTCCTTGTCCGAATCCGATGTTTTGGATGCCTCTAATGGGCGGGATGACCCCGCCCCTACGCATTTCTGTCGCCATTCGGCGGTCAATTGCCCGGAAAACGCCGCCTTCAAAACCGCCTGGCGGTAACGCTTCAATTGCGCCCTGACCTTCTCCAGCGCCGCCACTCCGGCATCCAGCTTAGTAAAAAGCTCTTCAATCTTTTCGACAATGCGGTATTGTTCATTTGTGGAGAGAAGAGGAATGAGTGATTTTTCGACAAACTGAAAATGTCGAGAATATCCTTTATTTAGAATTTTTGTTGATTGCAAAAAATAATAAAAAAATTTCGGATAATAAATATCGAATGGTTTTATGACTTTAATCCCATCAGCTCCAGGAACAAAATCAAAATTAACGTATTTAATAATTTTCGTGTGATCTCCAAAAATTATTAAAGGCTCTTTTACTGCTATTTTTTTGGCCTCATTATCAGTATATCCTCCAATAAATGATTGCCCTTGATCAACAATAGGGACTTTCCCAGTTATTTTATACTCATTCTGCTTTATTTTTTTTCCAGTTAAAGGTATTTTACAAATAACATCTTTGATTAAAATATAGGCCCAACCTTTGTGTTCCGAGTTGGATAGCCTATTTATATCCATACTTTAACTCTCTTTTTTTAAATGCCTCTTCTCCTCCCTCTAAAATTTCACATACATGTTGTTTTATTCCTTTTTTAAAAAGAATTCCTTTTTCTGAAAACATTTCAAATTGATTTTCAAGAGCTCCTGACACAAATTCAAATCTAAACTTTTTGTTATCTCTTTCTAATTGCTGACCATCCTGATTTGCCACAATAACAAGCTCTGAATCAGTAGAAACAACCAAGTTCGGATTATGCGAAATTATTATTATTTGTCTGCTAATTTTTTTTATTTTAATGAAATCATTTAATTCAGAATATATAGTTCTATTATCTAGGTTTTCTTCTGGTTGATCTATTAAAATAGGGTTTTTTGAATTACTTAATTGTAAATATAGTTTTAAAAGTATCAAGCCTCTTTTCCCAGGTGACATATCAATAATCGTGTCACCTTTTTGAAATAAATCAAATTTAATAAAAAAATAATCATCGAATAGTTTTTGAATAACATCCTTTAGTGCTCGATCACTTTTCCTTTTTACATTCTTGTCTTTTCCCATCATTACTACATCAAATATTTTATTAATATTTGAAATATGTCTTTGTTCATTATATACATATTGATTATCTATTGAATAAAAATCAAATGTAGTGCTTATTGTCGCTCTCTTATCAAAATTATCCTCAAATTTTCCCGAAAACTCATTTAAATTAAATTCTAACTCAGCTCTTAATTCTATGTCATCCTCAATTTTTTTAAATTCTTTTTTAGCTAGTTCATCTTTAATTTCAAGATAG
>Ga0180014_1000027_pt1 | contig 39917 bp, 21 predicted proteins | sample KR13_S1_MetaG_FD_116507 | JGI IMG/M metagenome (GOLD analysis project Ga0180014, IMG submission 116507) | Groundwater microbial communities from the Olkiluoto Island deep subsurface site, Finland - KR13_S1_MetaG | ecosystem: Environmental > Aquatic > Deep subsurface > Groundwater | place... | reverse complement strand
GAAAAACATCTCCGCATCAATTTATTGCCAACACATTTCAAACTCGGTAAAACCCATCCCTATGAATCATTAGAAAATTCGGCGATTTAAAGAAATAAAGCCCCGATAACTGTAGAAGACGGGGCTAAATATTATGTAATTATGAAGGGATTGTAAAAATCGCCGATTTTTTCTCGACCTCGATGAGAGTCGGGACAACGTGGGGGGGCAGGGGTTCAACTGCGAGCCGCGAGAGTAGCGGCGATATGGTCAGACATGTAGGAAGGCCGCCACGCTCGGAGCGTGGCGACCGATGACCTGCCCGCAATGCCTACGCGCATAGCATTTGCAGGCGGGTCGCGCGCCAGCGCGCTTCCTACATGATTTTTGACATTCTGATTACTCGCTCACCGGCTGGTAGCCGGGGCCGCCGAAGCGGGCGGTGGATAATTCGTAGCTGTGGCCGGACAGCCAGCCGTACCACACGCCGCCCCGCTCGCTATAGACGCCCGGGTCGGCGCGGCCATCACCGTCGAAATCGCCCAACGCCGCTACATAGCCCGGCCCGCCCAGTTCGAAGACCGTTCCCAGGTAATCCTCCGACGACAGCAGAATCAGCCATATCCCATCGGCTTCCCGATAGACCACGGGATCAGCCAAACCGTCCCCGTCAAAATCCGCCGCGCCCGCCCGGAAACCAAGGCCGCCGAAGTAACCATCTACCGGCGCATAGTTCTCACCCGACAACAGACCTGCCCAATGCCCATCCACTTCACGATAGGCCATCTGGTCGGCCAGTCCATCGCCGTCATAATCCGCCATAACCGGCTCATAGTCCGCTCCGCCCACCCAAGCCTCCCCCAACGCGTAGTCCGAGGCGGACTTCAATCCCGCCCAATAGCCCCACACGGGACCATACACCGCCGGATCGGTCTTGTGGTCGCCGTCATAATCCGCGGACGCCGGCCGGAACCCAACGCCTCCAAACACGCCGCTAAACACCAGACCGTCACTGCTCTGCTGAATCCCCCAAGTTCCACTGTTTTCTTCGTAGAGCCCGTAGTCCAGAATTCCGTCACCGTCGTAATCACCCGCCGCCGTCCAATACCGGCCGCCGCCCGTTTCCGGCTCGATCCCGGTGGTGCCATAGCCCCGCGTTCCGGAAAGGATGGCCGCCCATACGCCCTTGTCGGCGCGGCACAAGGCCACGTCCGACTTGCCATCTCCGTCATAGTCGTTCAACGACCGGCCCGGCGAGTTGACACCCGAAGCTCTCACCAGCACCGTTCCGGGACCGGTGGTCGTGTTGTTCGCCGGGTTCGGATCGTTCAACGCGCTCAAATGCCGGACCGTCACCTTGACCTGCTGCACGCCGCTCAGGGCTGCGGGCACCACCAGACCGCGTTTCGCTTGCGCCGTCAAAATCACCAACTGTTCCTGCCCCGCCGCCAGGTTGAATGCGCGCTGGTCCGATCCGAGCAACACCATGGCCGCATTATTACTGCCCATGCGGAAATCGAAGGCCACTTCGGCGGAGTTTAATGGGTCCGGACCCAAGTTGCCCAACCGAAACGACACCGTTCCCGCCGTCGTCAAGTTGGTCGCATTCACCGGCAGATACACCATATCGCTCGCGGTAATATCCGCCGTCCCGATGTTAGTGGGAACCTGCAGATACACACCCGCAAAGAGCGTAGTGCTTCCGCCGGTTACAAACTGGGTTTGATTGCTCGGCGCTACGTAACCGGATAACGCGCCGTAGCTGATGTCATATTGACCTGTCACGGCGCTCACTACCGCCAGGTTCCCCGTGCCGGAAGTCGGATTGGTGTAGCCAACCGGCGCGGTTAATTGCCACGAACCATCGGTTGGTGTCACTTGAACCGCCAGCCAGCCGTCCTGAACCGGTGCGGGGTTGAGGGTTCCGGCCAGATAGACGATGTAATTCGTGGGCGTGAAATTATTTGCGATCTGCACCGCCGCAGTGTAAACACCCGCGTTAGAGGGCGCAAACCGAACGGTGAAATTAGAAGCACTGCCGGCTGTAATCGAAAATCCCAAATCGGAAATCGAAAATGCCGCGGCGCCGTCTCCATTCGTGGTTACACCACTGATCGTCAGATCGGTGTTACCGCTGTTGGTAATTGAAAACGTATTGGTCAGCACCGTACCCCACTGGAGTGAGCCGAAATCCGAGCCTTTAGCCGCGCTCGCCGCCTCACCGCTGGCGATCAGCGCCCCGTTCGTGCCAAGCACCTCGGCGCTAACCAATCGGACATAGGCGTCATCAAACTGGATGCCGTAGTTGCCAGCCCACCACGGAACGTCCTTGCCCCCATCCTCGAAATAAACATATCGGACGCCGGTACCATAGTTGGTGAAGGTATAAGTAACATTAGACCAGGTGGTTCCTGCAGTCACCGTATTCGTGGCGCCACCCCAAGTGGTGACTATGTTGGATGAAGCATCCCGTAACTCAACCCTAATATAATAATTGCCATTTGCACTGCTGGCCTGCACCCACTCGCCAACTGAAATGGCTGGGGACAAATCCAACTCGGCAGATGTATATCCACTCGCCAATAGATTATTGGTTTGACACCGGCGCATCCAGTCATAGGAAGTCACGAAAAAGTTGGACCCGGAATGGGGCGTCCCAGAGTTGGTACCGGCCACCATCAGATAATCGGCTGGGTTGGCTATCATAGTCCAACCCGGGGCCACCCAGGGATTGGTTGAGCACTCACCGCCGGGATTGGCAAGCAGATTTGTATTATACGTCGCGCTCAAGCTGGTTGAAATGGCCAGGAACAACGCCGCTACCGTAATTAATACACGCCGGATTTTATTTAATGCATTATAATTGTAACTCATTTTTGCTCCTCCTATTATTTATTATGCGCCGCAGGCGGATCCCTGGCCGAGCTCGGGCAGGCTGCCTGTGGCATGAAAAAAACTCTTTCATAACTGCCATTAAATAGCCAGTTTTGTGACCGGTAACAAGAATAAAAATAAAAAAAAAGGGGGGCTTTTTTTAGCTATTCAATTTGTTTTTTGGCGACCATTCCGCTACCAAACTGGCGCTAAATTTGAGCCTTTTGCCGGATTTTGATAGGTTACTAACCCGCATTGGAAAGGACCTGCGCACAGGCCGTTCAGGGCAAGGTTGTCAGGTCGATATCCAGCAGATCATACGACGCCCAGTCGGCGTCATCGAAGTGCCACCATTCCGTGGGGAATGGAACAAATCCATGCCGAACCAGCGTGACATCCACGGCCGACCCGCGATTATGCCGCGATCCCTTGGCTGGGTCGGCCACGTATCGCTCATCGGGCATGATGGCCCAGAATTTTTTCTGCACGGCAAGCGGGCGGTACGCGTCCCAAACTTTCAACCCCAATCCCTGGCTTTCCAGGTCGGTTTGAACGGCTCCCAATTTGGCGGCGACGGTTTTGCGCAGATAGGCCTTGGCAGAGGGGTACACCGCCTGACCCGTAAAATTATTCGTGGTCGCATAGCGGATATCCAGCCGGATCCGTCTGTTCACCGAAGTCACCGCGACCAGATCGTTAGTTTACGCATGAACAACGGTCGCCACCACCCACAGAACCAGCATCCATCCCAGTATCGGTCGCATCACAGATTCCTTTGCCGGCTGGAATTGACAGCCTGGCATCCTTGGCAGATTTTAATTCCAACCAGTTGATATGGCCCGCATCGATACCCGAAAGACGAACTCGTGGGGTTTATTGTACCGTAACAGTTACTTTATCCAATAAGATCTGACCGTTCGGGTTCAGAATGCCATCCATCGGATAATCAACAGCGAACCAGAACGTATATGATCCAACTGGCAAACCAGTCATATTCAACACTTCCGTGGCCGGAAGATTGAACAAAGCCCCTGGATACACTGGATGACAATTAGAAAGATTCCCATCAAACGGTGTCCACTGCATTGAGCTGTTCAGGTAGTACCAACTTGAATTCGCAAGAGCAATGACCCACCAATCAACATTGATTCCAGCAAATTCTTCCGGATCAATCTGAACAGTGATTGATAGATTATCAGAGTTGTTTATGATGACATTATCACTGGAACCATTCGCCTTAATTACCAGTACGGCAGGGTTTGGCGGCACAGAGCCATATTCGTAGGCGCCCATATCCACGGTAATATTCCAGATTCGCAAGTTCCCATCCAAATCCACGAGGGTAATGTTTGTCGGCGCCAGGCTGTTATCACCAGCATTGATGCAGGGCGAGCCGGCTGACAACCGGTAATTGCCGTTATTCTTACACACAAACATCGGCTCATTCGTTATGTTTCCATCTCCCGCCGGCGCATCCGGGGCACACGTATAGCGCATTGTCACAGCATCACATTGAGGCGTTCCGGTGTTGTAATACACAATGCAGTTGTTCAACGTGCTTTGATACGCTGCGCCGGCAATGAAGGCCGAGTTGCCGGTGAGCGTGCAGTTATTCAATGTGCTTTGATACGCCCCGCCACCAGTGCCGTAGGAGGCCGTGAAGTTGCCGCTGAGCGTGCAGTTGTTCAACGTGCTCTCGAATGCCCCGCCGCCAAGGTAGGCCAAGTTACCGATGAGTGTGCAGTTGTTCAACGTGCTTTGATACGCCCCGCCCGCGGTGCCGGCCGAGTTGCCGGCGAGCGTGCAATTGTTCAGCGTGCTTCGATGCGCCCCGCCGCCGATGCCGGCCGAGTTGCCGCTAAGCATGCAGCTGGTTAATGTGCCACCAAATGCCCCGCCACCATAGGCATTGGTTGGATTCAGGGCATATCCGTTGGTCAGAGTAAAACCATCGAGGATGCAATCAGACCCCAAGTAGAAGCAACGACTAAACGTGACCTGACCGTTCCCATTAACCATGGTCCTGGTTGGCCCGTTGACACTGCGAACGACGATGTTGTTCGACACGATAATCTGCCCGGATAAGACATACTCGCCGTTCGTCACCAGAACGGTATCGCCGTTGCCGGCCACATCCACCCCGGCCTGAATGGTTTTCTTTGCCAATACCCAGCTTGATCCGTTGTTGGCGTCATTGCCGGATGGGCTGACATAATACGTGGCGGCTGAGGACAACTGTGTCGCCAGGCCAAATAATCCGATCATCAGGACGCCAGTTAATCCCTTGAAGTAATTCATATAATACCTCCAAGCTGTATATAACGGGACAATACATTATACGGATCAAGGCTAAACTGTCTGAAGATTGAGATCGCACAGCCACGCGACTCCTTCTAACGCGGGCTTGTGCCCGCAACCCAAAGCTGCATCTGTCGGCCCGCATAGCATGCGGGCACCAATAGCCGCCATATCCCGCCTGCAATCCGTCAGCCGAGATAGCATTGCGGGCAGGTATGGCGGCCCACAGTTGATTTTCTTGTTATTTCTCGTGGTACCTGATGGATCAGGTACTAATAGAACGAGATCACGACCTGTTTGACTTTGAAATTGACCTCGCCGTACACATAACAAGGAACAAAACCCGGCGTGACACCGCCTTCAAAACAATCTTCCTGAAGATAAAGCTGTCCGCCAATGTACAAAGATGTCGACGTGTTTGTTCCCGACACGACGGTTTGCGCCATGCCCTCATACCCTCTACCACTTATTAATATTATTATTGCACAATCATCTCTTAAAGTCACTTTTGATTAATGCCCAAATATAGCGCGGGCAAAAATGATAACGGGAAATTGGCGACCAGTCCGCGACCAAACTGACGTGAATTTTGAGCCTTTTAATCCGGACATTTCATGAGTCTCATGAAATATCCGCCTGAAAGGCTTCGACGCGCCCGTCGGCACGGGCTTGCTCAGGGTTAACCTTCCGGCACGTCGAAGGGTTTCCTCCTGAGGCGGATCCGCCAAAGGTGGCAATCTTGAGCAAGGCGTATTATACGACGCTCCGAAACTTGGGCCACAACGCATTGTGACCCAAGCGCATATTTCACAAGCGGTAATCCGCTCATGAAATATGTGGGTTAACAAAATTGGCGGATTTTGATAGGCTGCACAAGACGCTTAATCTTACGTAATTATGCAATTATCAATGAGTTGTAAAAATTGCCGATTTTTCGTTCGCAACGTGAGGGTCAGGGGTTCGACTACGAACCACGAGGATAGCGGCGAGAAGGGGGACGCGAGCCCCCGGATCGGAGGTCAATTGCCTGCCAAGCGCCTCTATACCTTGACACGAGGGATCGGTCTGCCTTCGGCGCACCTTTTTTTCGTTGAAAACGCATCCGTCCTGACAGGGCAAAGCGTGCCTCTGTCTGGCGATAGCTCCTCCGGTCCACCCCTTTACTTTCCGGATGTGAGATGTTATACATTATAGGAAAGCAATTACCACATCTTTTTCAATCGCAACCGATAATTCCAAAACTCGGGGTCACTTCCATGAATATTGATAAATATCTGATGGCAGAATGGGTGCCGGCGCTTGGTTGCACCGAGCCGGCGTCCATTGTCTACGCGGGCCTTATCGCCACCAGCCAGCTTGATGAACGGCCGCAACAGATAATCCTGAAAGTTGACCCCAGGATCTATAAAAACTGTTATGCGGTCGGCATTCCCCACAGCGGCCATAAGACCGGAATAAAATGGGCAGCCGCCATCGGGGCTTTCTTAAAGAAAAAGGAACTGGGACTTCAATGTTTTGAAGAGACCAACGCCGCCATTTTAAAGTCGGCCCAGAAACTTATCAAGAAAAACAGGATTAAAATAGTAATAGACAAGTTAAAAGAGAAGCTCTTCATAGAATTCACTGTGATCGGCGGACGAAACAGCGCGCGCTGTGTCATTGAAGGTTCGCACACGAATGTAACCCTGGTTTCCAGAAACAATAAAATTATATACAGGAGTCGCAATAGCTTGCACTCCTCCGCGCAGGAACGCGCACGGAAATGGGCCGCTTCTCGCTCCCTGGACCAGCTGATCAAGCTGGCAAGAGCTCTCTCCATGGCACAGCGAAAGGCAATCATCAGCGGCGCGCTGCAAAACATAATGATCGCCAGGCACGGCTTAAAACTCCTGCCAAAAACATTTTTTAATATCCGCAAGACGGACGTCAATGCGCGGATCACCGCGCTTGTCGGCGCCGGCGTATATGCGCGGATGTGGGGCGAACCGTTTCCGGTAATGTCGGTAGCCGGTTCCGGCAATAAGGGAATCGTCATCTGCGTTCCGCTCATCACGCTGAAAGACAGGTGGCACATCCCTCAAAGAAAGATTGAAGAAGCTCTGCTCATTGCGATGCTCGTTACGTCGAAGACGACCTGCGAGCTGGGCACTCTTTCCGCCGTCTGCGGGTGTTCCAATGCGGCCGGTGTCGGTCTGGCGTGCGCGATCGTCTATCTCAAAGGCGGCGGACAGCGGGAAATGTCTTTCGCTATTAACAATATGGTGGGCAACATCACGGGGATGATCTGCGACGGCGCCAAGATCGGTTGTGCCATGAAAACCATGACCAGCGTCGACGCGGCCTTTCGTTCCGCGGCATTGGCCATGAGCGGAATTGGCATTCCTGTGGAAGACGGGATCGTGGGAAAAGACGGCTCCGAATCATTAGCCAATATGGGCTTAATTGCGAAAAGAGGCATGGTCAAAACGGACGAAGAGATCCTCAAAATAATGGAGAAAAAACTATAATAAATTTTGCGTTCGGCGCAAACTTCATTCACTGACCGGCTGGTAGCCGGGGCCACCGAAGCGGGCGGTGGATAATTCGTAGCTGTGGCCAGACAGCCAGCCGTACCACACGCCGCCCTGCTCGCTATAGACGCCCGGGTCGGCGCGGCCATCACCGTCGAAATCGCCCAACGCCGCTACATAGCCCGGCCCGCCCAGGCCTCCCCCAACGCATAGTCCGAGGCGGACTTCAATCCCGCCCAATAACCCCACGCAGGACCATAAACCGCCGGATCGGATTTACTGTCACCGTCGTAATCCGCGGACACCGGCCGGAACCCGGAACCGCCGAATTCGCCGCTGACCACCTGCCCGTCACTGCTCTTCCGTATCCACCAGGTCCCGCAGGTTTCCTCGTAGAGCCCGTAGTCCAGCAGGCCATCTCCGTCGTAATCGCCCGCCGCCGTCCAGTACCGGCCGCCGCCTGTCTCCGGCTCAATCCCGGTTGTGCCATAGCCCCGCGTTCCGGAGAGGACGGCTGCCCACACACCCTTGTCGGAACGGCACAAGGCAACATCCGACTTCCCATCACCGTCATAATCGTTTACCGATCGGCCCGGAGAATTCACGCCGACGGTTCTCACCAACACCGTGCCCGGCGCAGTGGTCGTGTTGTTCGTCAAGTTCGGATCATTCAGCCCGCTCAGGCGCCGCACCGTGACCTTCACCTGCTGAACACCACTCAAGTCAGCCCGCGCGATCAGGCCACGCCGCGACGGCGGGGTCAGAATCACCAGTGTTTCCTCACCCACCGCCAGGGTGTAAGTTCCCTGATCCGAGCCGATCCAGACCGGGATCGCGTTCGAGACCACGCCTGGCGTGTGGCAAGCCATGTGGAAATCGAATCCAATCGCCGACGCATTCACGGCGTCAGGACCGTTGTTCAGCACCCGGCAGGAGACCGTGCCTGCTGGAGACGCATTGGTCATGTTCACCGGCAGGAAGACCAAGTCGTCCGCCGTGATATCCGCCGTCCCGATGGCCTGTTCCGGCGACAAGGCCGCATAGCCCATGTCCACGTAACTCAGCGGGCTGATCAGCGTTGCCGTCTTGGCGCGGACCCAGTAGTAGAAGGTCAGGATCGGGAAAATCGCATAGTCGTCGTAGGTGTAGGTCAAGGACTGAGGGACGGTGTTTCCCGTCGCCCGCCGCGGGGCGACGTGGCGGTGTTCGGCTGATTGTCCGTTGTCCACCGTTCGTTGTCCGATGGTTGTTGGATATTGGATATTCTCCGATTACTTGTTTCGTCCGGACGGTCTGACCAAGGTCAGCCCTTACAAGAGAATCCGATCGCCGCAGGGTGACCAGCGGAACATCCGCGATCCGGGCCGCGGTTGCCGGGTCGTTCGTCTGACTGCGCTAGATTTCATAGCCGGTTGCCCCGGCCACTTCCGTCCAACTGTTCCAGTCTATGTTAGTGCCGCCGATTGTGCCGGCCAGGGCTTTTGTGGACGAGATCAAAGCGATACTGGCCACCGCCGCGCAAACCTAAATTTTTAATGATTTCATTTTTATTTTTTCCTCCGATTGTTGTTTGCGAATGCGATTAATTTCAAAGAAAAATAAGTAACTACTAAGCATCGCCATATCTTGATACCACCAATAGAGAAATATTACCCCCCGCGCGCGCACGCAAGTCCAGCAAGAACAGAGTTTTCGGGTGGATATCCTTCGCTGCACTTGCCACTTCTAGCGCGATCGTGCCTTTGCCGAGAAACACTTTTAGAATAAACTTTTCAGTTATTCTTCCCCGTCATTCTTGCCTCCGGTGAAACAGGGGACAGGACGGATTCCATCCGCTTTTCACCATCATCTACAGCCCGAAAATAGCGTGCGTGTTATTGGCATTACAATCCTGCCAAACACTACTTGCTTTCTTCCGGCCGAAGTAATATACATGACGTTTCAACCTGTTAAAAATAGACCGGCTTCGAATTTTGATCCGGATAGGACAGAGGGCCGGTCAAAAATAAACCAGTCGAGGTATTCAATGTCCAGCAAAAGTAAACTCGCGCTATGCGGCGGTGCGCCGGTGCGGAAAAAGCCGTTTCCCTCCTGGCCGATTTTCGGTCAGCCCGAGCGCCGGAACCTGTTAAACGTTTTTGACAGCGCCCATTGGTGGTACGGAGCGAAGGTCAAGGAGTTTGAAGAGAAATACGCGGCTTTCCAGAACGCCCGGTTCGGCGTGTCCTGTACCAACGGCACCGCGGCCCTGGAGATCGGCCTGCTGGCCTGCAAGGTGGGCGCGGGCCAGGAAGTGATCGTTCCGCCTTACTCCTTCATCGCCACGGCGAGCGCGGTGCTGAAAGTCAACGCGATCCCGGTATTCGCGGATATCGAGCTGGATACGTGCAACCTCGATCCCCGGGACGTGGAAAGAAAAATCACCAGCAAAACCAAGGCGATCGTCCCCGTCCATTTCGGCGGATTGCCCGCCGACATGGACGCGTTCAAAAAACTTGCTCGTAAATACAAATTAAAAATCATCGAGGACGCCTGCCACAGTTGGGGCACCAAGTGGAAAGGCAAGGGCACGGGCGCACTCGGCGATTGCGGCGGGTTCAGCTTCCAGATGAGCAAGAACATCACCTCCGGCGAAGGCGGGATTCTCCTTTCGGATTCGGAAACTGTGGCCGAAACCGCCCGGAGCTATTCCAACTGCGGCCGCGGCAAGGGCAAGACGTTCTACGAGCATTTTCTGCCGGGTAGTAATCTGCGCCTGACCGAACTGCAAGCGGCGATCCTGCTGGGCCAGCTTGAACGGCTGGAGTCGCAGACCAATAAGCGCGATCGCAACGGCGCTTTTCTCGATCATGGATTGCGGGGCATCCCGGGCATCGGCTTGATGCGGCGTGATCCGCGCATGACCCGGCGCAGTTACCATGTGTATATCTTCCGCTTTATCAGTAATGAATGGCCAGGCGTCAGCCGTGAGCAGTTTATCAAGGCGCTCAATGCCGAGGGAATTCCGTGCAGTGGCGGTTATCCGATTCCGCTTTATAAAAATCCGATGTTCAGGATGAGGCAGGGCCGGGGACCCGGTTTTTGCCCGATCTCCTGTCCTTTTTATGGGAAGAAGGTGGATTATCGTCACGTCGTTTGCCCGAACACGGAGATCATCTGCAAGGAAGCCTGCTGGATATTTCATCCGATGCTCCTGGCCGAGAAAAATGACATGCAGGATATCATCAATGCGATGAGCAAGGTCCGGGAGAACTGGAAGGCTTTGAAAAATGTCTGAATTAACGGCCGGTTATGGCGAAAAGGTGATCACGCCGCCCCAGGGCGTTGATCTCACCGGTTATGGTTGTTACTCGAATCGCAAGGTGGACGGCGTCCTTGATGATTTGAAGGCTCATGCTCTGTTCCTTGGCAAGGGGACAGAAAAGCTGGTTCTGATAAGTTGTAACATCCTGGGCTTCACCATCGAATTTGTCGATGCCGTCCGCAAGCAGATTGCGGTGGAGCACGACCTGCCGATGCAGAACGTCCTGCTGGCCTGCACGCATACCCACACCGGACCGGCGTCCCAGCCATTGCTGGCCCTGGGCGAGATCGATCAGGCCTACTTGTCCGGTGTGCCGGCATTAATTGCTGAAGCCGTGCGTCTGGCTGCGAAGGATTTGCGCAAGGCTTCGCTGCGCTGCCGAATTGAGACGCTCGAGCCGATCGGTTTCAACCGGCGTAAAGGGAATTTCGAAGAGATCGACCCGAGCTTGAAAGTGGCGGTGTTCGAACGGGACACGCAGAAAATTTATCTTCTGAGCTACTCCTGCCACCCGGTGATGCTTGGCCCGATTACCAAAGTATCCGCGGATTGGCCCGGCGCCGTGACCGCCGCCATCGAACGAACGACCGGACACCGGGCGATCGTGTTCCAGGGTTTTTGCGGCGATGTTGATCCGGTAACCAATATGAATCGCTGGGGACAAGCCACGGTGGAAGACCTGGCCCTGATTGGCCAATTGATCTGCAACCGCGCGCTCAAGGCCGAAAAATATGCCGAGCCGGTGGAAGTGAAGTCGCTGAAGGCGCTGGAACACCGGGTGCGCGTCCCGCTCCAGGTGCCATCGCTGGCAGAAGTCGAGCAACAGGTGCAGGCCGCCGCCGGCGGTAACGAAACGACTAAACGTTTCATGCAGGAATGGTCGCATTCGGTCAAGGCGCAGTACCCGCAGTTGAGCAAAAACCCGCATATTGAAAACGTGCCGATCCAGGCGCTTTCCATCGGCAAGCTGAAGATTATCGGTCTGCCGGGCGAGGTGTTTTCCATGTACTATCTGCGCTTGCGCGAAAAGACTCCCTTGCTGTTCAACTTTGGCCATGCCGGCGGCACCCTTGCTTATTTTCCCACCACAGAAGCTTACCAGTGCGCCAATGATTATGCCTGTTACGGTTCGACCAGGTTCTATTGCCTTCTACCGCTTTCGTCGGAGCTCGAAAAGATCGTAATGAACGCATGCGAAACCATGTTAGCCGAACTGACATAGTTGCGTTGTTGGCCTTCATAACCGGGATATACCGAGCATGCTCGCGGTGAATCTGCCGAATCCGATTGTGGAGCCAGTCGAGTTGCCAAATTACCCTGCGAAGACAGAGCACCCAGGTTGGTTTTTTCTCGGGCGTCAACTTGCAAAACGGGGACAACAGTTTCGTCAGCTCCGCAACACTGCCACCAGATTTTCCCTTGTAATCAAGTCAACATCCCCCGGTCGTTCCAGGAATGGGTGCGGCTCAATTTTCCGGCATGGTTTACCAAGAACGTATACTCCGCGTCTCAGCTTCAGTAAATATCCCGACTACACCCACCGCACCAACTGGAGCTCAATCCGGCTGGTTTTCATTCCAGCCACCTTCAGCAGACTGGAGGCAAAGCCTGGCTCATCCTGCACTAATTCAGCTAATTCCTGAATATTCCTAATGAACAGGATTCTTGGGAAGGATGTTTCCCATCACTCGCATCATTCACATTATTGCTCATAACAACCCACTGCCCTTCTTCGCTTTTATGGCACTGATTTTTACAGGTTTCTTCGCAAGCCGGGCCGCCGGCTTGGGCACCACGGCAATCATCGGATTGGCCGCGGAAACCGTGACCGTGGCGGTCGATTCCGCCAGCTCCGCCTTCAGGGCCCGGACGGTCCCGTCGAATGAGGCCTTACTGCCGGGCTTGATCTCCTTGACGTCCGTCGGCAGTCCGATCTTGTCAAGAATGGCGATGAACGACTCGGGATCCAACTCCTCAACGTTTACCATCGTCTTCGGATCCCAGATGCCTTTTGCCACGAGGATGGCGGCGGCAACCGGAGGGACACCGGCGGTGTAACTGATGCCCTGGGACTCAACCTCTTCAAAACATTTCTTGTGGTCCGAGACCTGGTAGATGAGGACCTCCTTCTTCTTCCCGTTCTTCCAGCCCTTGACGAAGTTGCCGATGCAGGTCTTGCCGGTATATCCGGGGGCGAGGGTCTTCGGGTCGGGCAGGAGCGCCTTGACCACCTTGAGCGGCACAACCTTCTGGCCCGTGGTCAGGGTCACCGGCAGGTGCGAGAGAAACCCGAGGGTGCGGAGCACCGTGAAGACGTTGATGTAGTGGTCGCTGAAACCCATCCAGAAACGAATGCTGTTGGCGTCGATGTTCTTCGACAGCGAGTGCAATTCGTCGTGGCCGTTCAGGTAGATCGGACAGTGACCGACGACCGGAAAATCGTAGATGCGCTTGACGGAATGTGTCGGATACTCCTTCCACTGCCGGTCGATCCAGGTCCAGACCTTGATGAACTCGCGGAAGTTGATCTCCGGGTCGAAGTTCGTGGCAAAGTACTTACCGTGGCTTCCGGCGTTGACGTCCAGGATATCGATCGTGTCGATCTTGTCGAAATAGCGTTTCACCGCCAGGGCGCAGTAGGCGTTGACCACGCCCGGATCGAATCCCACGCCGAGGATGGCAGTCAGGCCTTTGGCCTTACAGCGGTCCTTGCGTTTCCACTCATAGTTCGCGTACCAGGGCGGGGTTTCACACACCTTGTCCGGATCCTCGTGAATGGCGGTGTCCATATAGACCGCGCCGGTCTCAAGGCACGCCTCGAGGACAGACATATTGATGAACGCATTGCCAAGGTTGATGACAATCTCCGAGCCCGTCTCCCGGATCAGTTTGACAGTGGCCGGGACGTCGAGCGCATCGAGCCGGCGGGAATAGAGCTTTTTCGATTTGTCCTTGATGTGATTTTTCCGTTTGACGCTCGCAATGATTTCGTCGCATTTGGCCTGCGTGCGCGAGGCAAGACAGATATCGCCAAGCACATCGTTGTTCATAGCCGCCTTGTGAGCCGCCACATGCGCGACGCCGCCGGCGCCGATGATCAATACGTTCTTTTTCATGGATATTCCTTTTTTGGTGCCTTTTGGTTCAAGCGTCCCTATGGGACGCATTCCTGTTTCCTTTTCTCTGCGCAGGCGCTAAAGCGCCTGCCTATTGTCAATCGCCCCGCTGGGGCGATGTTGGAGCCGCCCTGCCCCCAGGCCAGCCCTGTTTCTGCTCCATTCAATCCCGCCTCGATCCGGATTGAGATGTTATGAATTATTTGCCCGGCAAAAAATTCATTAAGAAAGACTCGCAATATAATCCTTGTATCCAAAACTTCGAACCCTGTCCAGGGTCCCGTCCAGCCTGCGCACACAGATGGATGGCATGGGAAGACCATTGAACCAGTTCTTTTTTACCATGGTGTATCCCGCCGCATCCGCAAAACGGATCACGTTCCCGGGTTTCAGCCGGGTTTTCAGGCTGTACTGGCCAAACACGTCGCCCGCCAGGCACGACCGGCCGGCAATCATGACCTTATGGAGCCCCGGTCCGGGTGACGCAATCTTCGCCTGGAGGCGATAGGTCAGAAGATCCAGCATGTGCGCTTCCGTGGACGCGTCCACGATGACGACGTCTATTTCGTTATGCACGACGTCGAGAACCGTGGTCACAAGTTCCGCGGAACCAGTGATCGCCGATTCTCCGGGTTCCAAATACACCTGAACCCTGTACCTCCCGCTGAAATCCTTCAACCTGGCACAAAACTCGGCCAAGGGATAACCGGGCTTCGTGAAATACAGCCCGCCCCCCAGGCTGATCCATTCCAGGCACCCGAGAAGATCGCCATATTCCCGTCCGATTCGGTCCAGGTTCTTCGAAAAGTTCCTGATATCGTCGTTCTCGCAGTTGAAATGGAACATCACGCCGCTGATAAGCCCGGCCGACTCGCGGAGCGCCCCGGCGTCCTGTACGCCGAGCCGGGAATATCTGCGGGCCGGATCGGCGAGATCAAAATGGGAATAACTGAATCCCGGGTTCACCCGGACCCCGACCTTCAGGCCACGGACCTCGCGGGAGAAAGCCTTGAGCTGTGAAAGTGAATTGAAGATGATCTTGTCCGCGTACCGCCGCACTTCCCGGATGTCCTGCCGGGAAAACCCGACGCTGTAAGCATGGACCTCTTTCCCGAATTTCTCACGCCCCAGCCGCGCCTCATATACACCACTGCTGGTCGTGCCGTCCAAGTACTGTTTCATCAGACCGAAAACGGACCAGGTCGAAAAACATTTCAGCGCGAGCACAGACTTTGCGCCTGAAACCTCGCGCACGCGCCTGATGATCTTAAGGTTCCTCAAAAGTTTCTTTTCGTCGATCAGATAATACGGCGTGGTTATCGGTGTCATCCGGCATGCCCCTCATGAAATAAGCTGAATCTTACATATCTCCTTGCCGATTTGTCAATCATTTGGGCCGGCCCGCAGTAAGGAACCAGAACCGCGCTAGAAAATATGCAGGCTAACGACCGAGTCGTCCCAGCAGGAAGGGAATGGCGGTTTCAACGCGCAGAATACGCGCGCCGATCTGAACCGGACGACAGCCGGCCGCAACCAGCTTTTCCATCTCGTAAGTGATAAATCCGCCCTCGGGTCCGATCACGAGTGTCACCGGCTTTACCGCGGCTGACGGGCAACTTTCGGCCGCGCCGGGATGCGCCACGAGCGCCACGGTGCCTCGGATCAGCGCCGGCAGTTCGTCTTCAACAAACGGCTTGAAAAGCGGGCGCAGGACCACTTCCGGCAGTTTGGTGTCACGCGCCTGTTCCAGTCCAAGGACCAGAGCTTCCCGGATGCCTCCCGGGCTCAGGACCGGGCTCTGCCAATAGCTTTTTTCGACCCGGAACCCGTTGATGAGATACAGGCGTTTCACACCCAGGCTCGCGATCGCCAACAGAACCCGTTTGACGACCTTGGGACGCGGCAGGGCCAGCACCAGGTTGACCTCCCGTGGCGCCGGCGGCGTCTCGCCCAGGGCAACCTCCATTTCCATGGCAACGGAAGTCGCAACAGTAATGCGCCCTTTGCCGATCAGTCCGTCGACCCGACCCACCGTCAGCGCATCGCCAACCGCCGGCCGATGGACCTCAAGAATATGTTTCAGGCGCCGCCCCGTCAGACGGACGGAGTTGCCGGCAACAAAGTCATCGTCGTATAGAAGAATCAGGTTCATGAAGTGCTACAAAAAAGTATCTTACCATAGAGGCAAGAAAGAACCGCCCCCCAGCGCCAACAAAACCGGACCCCCGGGAAGCTGCTGCGGCGACTTCGACGGAACCGGCGCAACACTCCACGGCATCCGCCGTTGTCTCTCAATCTTCGATACTCAGCTTGATCTCGTCGGAATTCGCTTTCAGCTCCGGCGCATACATCGCGGAAGCCCGGGTGGGCAGAGCGCTGAACTTGCCGGGGATTTCCGCCCGCAGGCGATACGCCACGCTGTGGCGGCCACGCGCCAGGGCCCGGACAAAGAAGCAGACCCGCTCGTCGCGCAGTTCCATGTAAGCGCTCAGGTCGTTACCGCCATAACCGCTGCGGACTTCCACCGGTTCAAATCCCGCCGCTTTCATGTCTTCAAAGAGCAAGTATTCGTAGTCGTTCTTGCTTTCGATCGCAAGTTCAACTTCGATCAGATCGCCACTCTTTAACACTGCCTGATTATCAAGCGGGATGCGCTGATACTTTTCAACTTTCTGGTCCACCGCCTGCCCGCGCGCCCCGGCCACCTTGACGGTTTTATCCACGGCTACCAGCTTGTAATACTTCCGGTTGACCTTGATCTCCAAGCCCGCCTTGCCGATGAAGTCCTCCAGCGTGAAATTCGAGAGATAGGCGTTGAAGTAAAGCGGACCGACACCCTTCTTCCGGAATTCCACCGTGTGCTTGCCGCTCTCCACCGCGTCGCCTTCGAGAACGAATTTATTGTCGAAGGTGAACAGATTGGCGGCATTGATCCGGACTTCCTTGCGCTTTTTGCCGTCCACATAGATTTCCAGCGTCATATCCGGTTTGTCCTCCTTGCTGGCCTTGAAATAGTCGGCCATGGCCTCGACGCACAATGCCGTATCGCGCGTGGAATTCCAATAGGTGGCATGCTTGCGGTTATTCAACAGGTATTTCACCAAGCGCGAGGCCCGCGCGCCGGCCGGATCGGTCCGGGCCAGCAGTTTCAGGTAGTAGGCCTGCGCCTCGTATTCGCTGCCGTACCAGCACCACCAGTAACCGCCGTTGCCAAGATTGAGCCAGGCGGTCTGATTCTCTTCATCCTGCACCAGGAACTGCTCGATGTTCTGAAGAATCATTCCCAGTTTTTCCTTCTGCCCGAGCTTGTGCAGGGCCAGGCCATACATTGACAGGCCGTAAACTGCCATCTGGGTCCGGTCGCGATAGAGGAATTCCAGCATATCGTCATTCCGCACCCCGGCATCCGTCAGCGCCATGAATACAAAGGCATCGAGATTGTCGGCCGATTGTTTCCAGGGCTCGACCTTTTTCGCGGCATTCTGCAGCAGCCGGACCTGCTCAGCCTGATATTTTTTCAGCCAATCCACGCCGCGCTCCAGCACTCCGGGCACCAGCGCGACATCGTTCTCGCGGGCGATCTGCAAGCCATGCACCACGTAGGCCGTGGTATGCGGATACGAATGCTCACCATAACCCGAGAACCAGCCCCACCCCCCGTCGGAGCACTGCATCGCCGTCAACTGCCGCAATCCTTCCTTGACCATATCCCGCATGGCGTTTTCGTCGAACACGGGATTCCGGTCAAACCGCTGCCATTGTTTGGCCCGCTCAGTATCCGTGCCGATCTCCTGCGCGTTCAAATTGGTGCGCTTGGCCTGGATCGCTTTCAGGTCCAGCCCCATCTGCAGGAGGATCTTCTGGGTGATCACCGCCGGCAGGAACCGGCTCAAGACCTGCTCCGTACAGCCATACGGATAATCAACCAGGTACGGCAGGGCATCCACCAGCGCGCCCGCCAGGCTCGGGGAATAGCGCACTTCCAATCGCGACTCATCAATCCGCCGTTCCGCCGGCACGTTGAACGTGATGCTCCCCTTTGCCTGCTCCGGCCGCAGGGCGCCGCTGAATGAATCGGTCTTGAGCATGCCGTGCACATACACGGGGAACTTCAGCTCCATCGCGTCCGATTCCTCGTCGGTCAGCGCCTTTATGCGCACCACGGCCGTCCCTTCCTTCTGCACCTTGACCCGCCAGTCAACCCGCTGTTCGCCGTTGGCCTCCACCGCCACGCTCTGCTTCAGTTGCCCCATGGCCTGCAGACAGGCGCCGTCAAGCTCCAGGACGACTTGCACATTCTTTTTAGTTTTCAGGTAGTTGTGCACATTCGCCGACAGCACCACCTCGTCCTTTTCGACAAAGAACCGCGGCGCCTGCAGGCGCAATAGTAGATTTTTGGTAGTCACCACGGCCGCGTCCCCTTCGCCCACCTCGGTATGGGATCCCATTGCCCAAGTGCGGATTTTCCAGCCGGTCAGATTTTCCGGCATGGTCAGGGCAATCTCCGCAACCCCATTCGAGTCGGTCGTCAGCGAACCAGCCCAGAAAGCGGTGTCCGCAAATTTTGTGCGCACTGTTGGCTGAACAACAGGCACCGGTTCCGGCGATGCGCTACCGCTCTGTTCCCCGACAAATGCCAAACTCTTTGCATCGTTCATCTCTTCACCTTGTCCCACGCCATCCGCCCTCATCTCCAAACTCATGCCTGATTTCATCGCTCTCGTGGACATAGGGGAATTTGGAATTGAAAAATCCTTTACTATGCTCCCGCTAACCTCTTTCTTATCGGATTTTTCCCATCCATCCGCAACCAGATGACCGAAAGCACCCAGGTTCTGCATGCCTGCTTTCCCCGGATCGGTCATGGCATGGGCATTGCGTCCCAGGCTGGATTCGGTCCGCGGATGATGATTGCGCCGCCATTTCCAGAAAAACGCCTTGATCTCCGGCACATTGGAGCCGCCGGAAATATATTCCAGCGCCTTGTCGTAAATCGTCATGACCGTGGAGCCGACAAACGGCTTGCCGAAGAAATCGGTCAGCTTGACCCGCACTTTGGCCGCCGCCCCGGGCTTGTAAACGGCCGCCGACGGCGTTACTTCCACGTTCAGGGTCCGCTTCTCGGGCGGCACGGCGATTTCACGGACTTCGCTGTGGATTTTGCCGGCGCTGACCGTGACCGCCTCGACAAAAAAGTTCGGCATATCGCGCTTGACGACCTCGATCTCCTCGACCGTGCTCTTGCCGTTGAGCCGCAGGATTTTGGGCGGCAGGTAGACACCGTTGGCCGGCCGCGTGAAAAGCAGGACCGTACTGTCGATCCGGTCGGTATTGACCAGTATCCTGGCCTTGTCGCCGGGCGCATACTCGCGCTTGTCGGTCACCAACTCGATGTTGTTAAACCGGAACTGGGAACCATCAAAGCCTTCGCCCGTGATGCAGAAAACGCAAGCGCCTTCGATCGCCTGTTTATTAGCGCTGACGACCTTGTAGGCCAGCCGGTATTGCCCTGCCACGGAGGCCTTGACCTGGACCAGGGCCTTGCCAAGATCGTCGGTATCCAAGTCCCACTTCTGAACCGAAGTCTCCACCGGTTGGCTGTCCTTGTCGTACGAAATCTTGAACAGGTTCAGATGGCCTTCGCCCTTGACCGGTTTGTTATCGAGCGTCTGCGCCAGGAAGTCGGCGCGAATGGTGTCCCCCACCCGGTAATGTCCGCGGTTGACCCAGGCATAAACCTTGAACGGCTTGCGGGCCACGAGGATCGTGCCCATGCCGGTGATCGTGCGCCGGGATTCATCGGTCACCTCGGCCGTGATATCATACTTGTGGTCGCGATCGCCATGAATCGCCTTGGCCAGGGCGGTGTCGATTTCGATCTTGAGCGTGCCGTCATCGCCGACCGCCACCTCGTTCTCCGCCACGACTTCCGGCGGATTTTGCGGCGCCGGCCACCAGGAGCGGTAGGGCCGGAAACAGCCCCAGTCCTTCCAGCCCGGGTACCAGGGATAATCACTTGCGAACCACCAGTACCCGCGCCCGTAGAGCCAGTCCCACGGCGCACAGGGAAACCAGTTGGCACCGTAATCGCTGCGGAGCACTTTATATTTGATCTTGCCCTTCTTCACCGGCGCGCCGAAATAATACCTAGCCGTGACGGTCGCCGTGATCTTCTCGCCCAGCATCACCGGTTCCGCGGGCGAATCCACCTTCACCTCAAACTCCGGTTTTTTGTATTCCTCAACGCGGAAACTGCCGCCGCCTTTGCCCGGAATGCTGGCCGCATAAACACCCAAAGCGGCGCCTTGCGGCAGGCTGTATTCGCCCTCCAGCCCGCCATAGGCATCCGTTTTGAATTCCCGCTCCAGGACTTTTTCCCCTTTGGGATCGTTAATCCGTACCGTGAACGATTGGTTGGCAAAGTCTGCGCCGGACTGGTCATACCGGGCATGCCGGATCCAGAACTTGAATTTTACCGGTTGCCCGGGACGATAGACCGGCCGATCACTGATGAAGAACGTCTTAATCGCATCGTAATCGGCATCATAATGGCGACCGCCCCAGATCCCGGTAAATCCCAGATGCGCAAAGCGACCCTCGTCGGTGGTGGTAATGATCAGCCATTGGTAATCGTCGGGCAGGGTTTTATCCTGTAAAATAATTACGCCGCTTTCATCGGTGAATTCCGCGGAATCCGACACCCGTAGATGATAATTATGCGAGCCCTTGACCCATTCCTGCCGGTAGCCGAAAAACTCCACATTCGCCTTGGCAATAGGCCGGCCGGATATCGCGTCGCCCACGAACAGGAATTGTCCCTTTTCAAGCGGTTTCTTGATGATCACGGTGTCGTCCAGCCAGAGAACAATCCTGCTGGTATTGCCGTCTGCCATCCGGGCGGTGACCAGGTAGGCGCCGGCCTTTTGCAGTGGGGTGGTGACCGTGAAGCGCTTGTCGAAATGCAGTGCGCGCGGCTGTAAATCCAGCTTCCAGTCGGCGACCTTGTCGCCCAGGTAGCGCTTTTCGTTCCGCTGAACGATCCGATACCCGATGTCACCAATATTAATTTTTTGCCGGTCGAGTTTGGATGGCTTGGTCTTGATGTAGGCCTTGACGTCGTCGAGCAGCAGCTTCTCCTTTAGCTGGTAGGCCTCGAAATGCGCCGCCTTGCCGTTCCGGAAACGGAACTCGACCGTCGCACCCTTGCCCGCCGGCTGGGCCATGATCGGCTCGAACTGGCCCCAGTTGCCGAGAATCTGGTCCACCCGCAACTGCTTATAGTTATCGTGCCCCGGCCCGTACTCCTTGATACTGCGCTTCCAATAGTCCGCCGCCTTGTCATACTGCCGCCGGTCCTCGAAACATTGCGCTAAAACATTGAGCGCTTTCTCCCCCCCGCCGGTTTTGGGATTATCGGCAATCCGCTGATAAACCCGTAGGTAATTGAAATCCGCCGATAACGTTAAGCGTTTGATCCCCGTGGCCAGACGCACGATGGTTTCATCTTCGCCCAACGTGTGCAGAGCATAGGCGCCGCTGTCATCCTTTTTGCCGTCGTCGTCGTCGCCGCCGAAATACCGGCCGTATTCCGCGATTGTCCGGACACCGAACTGGTTCTGCAGGAAATCCGCCCAACGCAGTAAAATCAGGTTGACGCGATCCGGCGCCGCTTCCATGGCCTGGACCAGCATCCAGCGCCAGCGTTCGCCGTCGTTTGCCGCCGTCTCATAGCTTTTAGGGATTTGATAGAAAACCGGCGTTCCGTCCGGATTCACCGGCACACCGGCGGTTTCCCGGCCGCCCCAACTGCCCCGGTGACCCTGGTAACCGCCGGCTTCATAGTCAGGCAACACGGCCAGATCGCTGAGATATTGCAGGCGCCAGGCTTCGTTGTAGCCGCGGTTGCCCAGCAGCATGTCGGCAAAGCGTTCATAAAACACGGCCAGCCCCGCCAGATCCGTTTCACCCCCGGCCTTGGCCATGGCCTGGGTCATGAGTTGCAACGCCCGGACCCGGTCGCGCTCCAGGCTATTGACCTGCCGACCCGTGCCGCCCCGATGCTGACCCCGCTGGAATTCGCCGGCAATGATGAAGCCGTATTGCGGGCCCTGGCTGAGAGTCTGGGCCGCCGCGAAAAAGATCCGCCAATGGTTCTTGTGAACCGCAACCGCTTTTTCGCGCAAGGCGTCGATCTCATTCGCGCGATTTAAATGATTCAAGGCGGCAATGGCGATCGTCAGATCTCCACCGCCGTCAGCGGATACGTTGTTTGCGTTCAAAGCCAACTGGCTGTAGATTTCATAGGCCTCCTTATAGTTGCCGTCACCGAACAGCTTGTTGGCCTTGGCCCTCTGTTCCTTCAAGCCCGGCTCATTCGCCGCCGGTGTGAACCCCGCCAGTAATACCAACGTCAATCCCGCGATCAGCGTGTGCCGCCATGTTTTCATGTTCGTTCCTTGTTGGTTGATGGAATGGTGTTTTTTAACCATCGCTCTCGACGATCTCATAAATCGTATCGTCAAGGTACAATTGCACATTGCACCCGACCGCCAGCCACTGGGCCGCGTCAACATGCTTGCTAAGCAGGGCAAAATATTCGTCGGAATTGAACTTTACCCGCGACTTCTTGGCGTCCGGATGGCTTGGCACATTGGCGTCGATCCACTGGTCGCCATTCCGGTAGAAAGTCCGGCCCCGGACATAGCGGCTCTGCTGGGCTTGGATCGTTGCCTGGACTTTTGCGATAACGGGGGACGCCGCCATCGCCTTTTTCTGCCCTCCCCAGGCACGACTACTGGCCCTGGCCGGCGCCGATACTTCATTTGCAGACCGCAGGCTTTCAGTAGCTTGGGCCCCGCCAACGGCGGCGTCTCCGCTTTTCGCCGCCGCCATCTCATCATACAGCCGCCGTCCTTCATGCCGCAAGTCATCGCTCTCATTCATCGCCTGCATCGACCGGCTGGTCACCGGCACATTCCGGCGGGATTCATCCTCGACAATAAGGTAGGCGGTGTAAGGCGTGACCACTCCGTATTTCCGCGCCAGCTCGGTGACTTCGTCGCGGACCTCCTTGTTTTCGCCACGCAAACGGATTTCATCCAGCAGGAACCCGACCCGCCGCGTCGCCCACAGGCGGGGGATAAAGACATATTCCGTCGCCTTGGCTGGGAACGAAGCTTCGTAGGTAAATGTTTTAGCCTGACCATTCACCGCGCCCTCCAGGATAATGGCGGCATCCCCGGAACCGCTGTAACGACCGAACACCACGAGTTGTTCACCCTTGAACAGATCAGGAATCTCGCCCGGATGCATCTTCGCGGCCTTGATGGCGCCGGAGAATTTCAGCTTAAGATTGGCCAGCACCGGCTGGCTGATCTTGGTGTAGAAATTGGACACCTTGACCTCGATATCTTCCCCCGGCAATACATATCGGCTGACGGCGCGGGTCTTCTCGGCAATCTTATCCAGCAGATGAGTGTTGATATCGGCGCCGATCCCGAAACAGAAGATGCGGATCGAACGGCCGCCCATCGCCTTGGAAACCTGCGCAACAATCTGGTCTTCATCGGTATTGCCGATTGTCGGCCGGCCGTCGGTGAGGAAGACGATGAAACAAGGCCGGTCCTTGTCCCCACCGCCTTTGGCCGTGTCCAGGGCTTTGATCAGCGCTTCTTCGATCGCCGTGCCGCCGATCGGCTTGAGTTCTTTGACATATTCCTCCGCCTTGATCTTGTTTTGATCAGTGTTTTCCGCCAGCTTCCCGAACAGCGGCTCGGCTTCCGTGGAGAACCGGACGATTTCAAAACGATCGCCTTGATTCAAATTCTTGAGGCAGAACTGCAGAGCCTTTCTGGCCTGATCGATCTTGTTGTTCTCGGCCATGGAGCCGGAGGTGTCCAGCACAAACACTATGTCTTTCTCCACAATTTTGTCCGCCGTGATCTCCGCGGTCGGCGCGACCAACAGGGCAAAACAACCGCCGGCCGGGTCGGCGCCGTCGTTGTAAGCCTGCAGGTTCAGGCCGATATCAGATTTGGCCGTGGCCGAGAAGAACAACAGGAAGTCAGTGTCGGGTTTGACGTCTTTGGCTTCATAGCCGATCGTCGCTCTCCGGTCGGCGGGCCGCTTGATCTCCACCGGGTGGCTGGGCGAATACACCGATTTAATCGGCTGTTTGCATTCCAGCTCCACCTTCAGCGCCACGCTCTTGACCGGCGCGGCGGAGAATTTCTCCGTGTTCAACGGATACAGGTATTCAACCAGGCCGTTGTCGTTGCGCAGAAGATGAGTGTATTGCAACTTGATGCGTTTCTCGCTCCGCGGCTCAATCGGGAAGATGCGGAGCTTGAACAACGACTGCCCGGCATATTCCAGCAGGGCTGGGTCTTTCATTTTGCGGACAATATCTTCGTAGATTTTGCGGGCCTTGTCGGCATCGAGTAATTCGGCTTCCACCTGCTTGCCGTTGATGTCCATGGAAAATTTGTCGACCTGCGCCCCGCGGGGCACCGGGAACATATAGGTCCCTTCCAACTGCTGGTTGTTGGGATTGAAGAACGTCTGATCCACTTCCGTCACCGCCACCTGGTCCTGAATCTTAACGGTCACATGATGATATTTCACCTCCAAGGGTGCAAAAGCATAATGCGGCGGCGGCATGGGATGGGGATGATGGGGATAAGGGGGATGAGGCCGAATGAACGGCTGATCGTGAATATAGATAAATCCGTCGGCGAGCGCGACATTACCCAACCATCCGCCAAGCATCAGTCCCAGCACGGCTAATCCGGTCAGAATCCTGTTCATGCGTCTTCCCCCTTATTGGTATCGGGCGCTAATCTATTCTGTTGAGTTAGACACCCGCTTCGCCAACAAAGTTCCCGTTCTCTGTCAACCCTCGCAGTAATGCAATGATGGAATAATGCCAAGATCGAGCATCACGGTGGACCACGCCTGTCCCGCATCATGCGGAATTGTTTCCAACACAGCCGATTCATCCTGCCAACGCGTTAAGAATAACCCCGCGCGACGCGGGGCAGGTGCGTTCCAATCCGCCGCCATGCCCTGCCCACCATAGCCTTGGCGACGGCGGGTATGGCGGCCTACAATTCGGGAATGTCAGATCATCGCGGCTGAATGCGTACTTGAACGGAGATCAATTCCGTAGATTGGCTGGCGCCAGAATGGGGGTCGAACATATCGCTTTGGGTCTGAGCTGCCGGCTGGTTGTCATCCGTAATTTTCCCCAAGACCCGAATTTTTTTTAAAAGCTCTGAATATTCACGCGCCGATACCCAAATAGTCGTTAGCGCGTCAACTGCTTGTCCCTGGGGTTGCGACCGACTCCTGTGTTTGGGCGCCTGTTCCACGTTTTTTTCTTGCCCCCAGACCACTCCGGGTTTGTCTGCCGCGTCACTTCGTTCCTTCGTTGCCCTGTCCCGTATCTGTTCTTGCCGATAGGGCTCCAATAGTCGCATAACTGCCGCCGGATCGGAGGTGACCACCAGTAACTTGACACTGGGCTCCCGGTCCGGTGTGGACGCCCCTGCCTTATGATCAACCACTCCGGCCCGGGCCGTCTGGGGAAGCTGCGGTTTTTTTTCGATTGGATACTGTGACGCGGCAGGTGGCGGTTCCCCCGGTAAAGTTGGTACAGCGAAAGCTACCGCCAATTGGTTCCCTGCCTTGTCTTTCATCAATACAGCCTCCTGCGCGATATCCGCCGGCGCCCCATGCTTTTCTTCAATTATTTTCCCGCCGGCATGACTACTCATCTTTCTAATACTATGAAAAGAAACTGCTTTTGCGCCTTTTTGCTTGTCCTGATCGGCAATCGCAAGGTCATCAGTCCTCACTCGCTTTTCTGTCCGCTTGGTCTCGATCATCTTCGCCGCCGCAACCATTTCCAAGTTATTTTCCAAAGCCGGTACGGCATCCAAGTCTTGCAACCGATGCGCCGGCTCTGCCTTTAACGCAAGGGGGTGCGCTTCCAGCATGGAGCTTGCCGGCGCGCGTTTGGCCGGCTCCGCACCGGAAGATTCACCGGCGTTAGGAGTTGGCACAAGATTGGCGTGCTTGGTTTGGGCAGATTCAGGACTCTTGCCGCCGCCGATTATTTGTCCGTCCGTTTTGACCGACTGGACATCGCGGGTAACCGATGTCATCGGCCGATATCCATAAATAACAATGATCATCAGGAGGGCCACCGCCAGGGCCACGCGAGTCAACGGCATGGTCAATATCCGCCATACCCGTCTGGTCTCTGGCTCTACGGCAAGCCGTTGATGAATGGAATCCAGCAAATCCGGCGGCGGCTCAATGTTAGGCAGAGTCCGGATCAGCGCGATGGTCCGCTCTAAATCCGCTTTGACCTGCCGGCAGGCCGGGCAGGCGGCCAGGTGTTCCCGAAGTAACTGCGCCTGCCGTTGATCCAGCCGGCCGTCGATCTCGGCGGACACCCATTCTTGATATTGATTGCAGTTCATGGTTTGATTATTGATGATATATTTTTTTCAGTTTTTCCATCGCCAGCAACCGCCCCCGGGCAATCCGCGATTTGACCGTGCCCAGGGAGCATTGCATGGCAGCAGCGATTTCCTCATACGTCATTTGTTGCAGGTCCCGCATCACCAGGGCGGCGGCAAACTCGGGCGGGAGTTTCGCCAGGCATCCTTCCAATTCCCGGCATACCTCCACCCGTTCGACCTGTTCCCCGGGCGAACGGCCCGGATCGGGCAATTCCATCGCCATCCTGCCGTTCTCCGTTTCAAGCGGAGCATCTGTCGAAAGCGCGTTCAGGGCCGGACGATGCCGGAAACTGCGCAACTTGTTCCGGCCCATGTTGACGGCAATGGCATAAACCCAGGTCGTGAAACTCGATTCGCCGCGAAACTTATCCATGGACCGATAAATCTTAACAAATATTTCCTGCGTCAGGTCGGCGGCCTCCTCGTACTGGTTCAGCATCCGGTAGGCCAGGTTAAAAATGCGCTGCTGGTAGCATTTGACAATATCATCGAACGCCCGCACATCGCCCTGGCGAAACCGCGCCGCCAGTTCCTCCCCGGATACCTGCGGTTCCCCGACGGCCACCTCTATATCCTTTGACATCACTGCTTCCTCAAAAGTTCCCGGAAAACAATGCCCAATCCCACAAAACGCGGGACAAGCAGAGCTTGCCCCGCTAACGGCGTGGCGGGGTGGCAACAGCACAAGTCATTGGGGCTCAATGTTAATGCGTTGTAGCCCCGACGCGTTCATAACAGGTTTGAATTTAGCAGGGTGTGTCCGGAAAAGCAAGGTGAAAGCAGCCCTTAGTCTCAGAACGTCGTTGAGAATTGGGCATATTCCAGCAATGACAACCGAAACAACCCGGTTGATGATGCTGGAGCTGCGGCTAATGGCCCGCAATCTATTTTGAGAATAACGAGATCTACCCAAAATTTCAAATAACAAAAGCAAAACACAGAGTTGACATACTGTTAAAGATGGCATTATATGATCACGTAATTTAACTAAGGTGACAGAAAAATTCTGTCACGGATCCAAGTGCATGAGGAGGGCTGGATGATGAGACCCATTACGAAAGGACGGAAACAAATGACTGGGTATTGGAGGCCGTGGAGCACCTTGCTGATGGCATCCTTTTTACTCTGGGCAGGCGCGGCGACCATCCGTGCCGAAGGAGGCGAGCTGATAAGCAACGTTAAGGCTGAGTTGCCAAACCTTCGTTTCCCGATCTGCCTGCTGGTGGACGATCCCACCCCTTGCGTGAATCCGCTGTACTTTTACATGAGAGACGTGGACAAGCTCCCGGCCGGAAGCTTCAATACATGGGATGCGCCCGCCAGCGTGAAAATGGTCCGCGACATATCGTTGGACTTTCTCAAGGAATACGCCGAGTGGATAAGCAAGAACAATATCCGAGGCAAATTCTCGGTTGTCCCGTTCCCGATGGGACTGGGTAGCATTGCCGAGGGGCTGGAAGGTTACGACAAGCGCGAGGTGGATGAGTGGATCAAGATCACCAGGGAGAAAATTGCCCCCGTGTGCGACATCGGGCCGGAGATGCTGACTCATACGCTCGGCCTGGACCTCAAGACGCGAAAACTCCTCCCCACCCGCACCAAACGCGACGCCGCCTGGGAGGCCACCGTCATTTCAGATCAAAACCTCGAACAGATGACCGAATACATGACGTTTGGACTTGAGATTCTCAAAAAGGCAGGCCTGATCGCCACCGGAGTGACCCAGCCCAACTATTACAAGGGAGACCAGGCAGGCGTTTACGCGAAGGCAGTCCTCGCCGCGGTAAAAAAGGTCAACGGAGCAAAGCTCGCCTGGTATTTTATCGATACGGACGGCGGCGCCCAGACAATCCTTCCGAAGACCATGTATCTCGACAAGGCAAACAAGGAGGCGGTAGTGAGCATTATTGCCGCGGCGGCGGAACCGACATGGGAATGCGTGACCGGCAAGGGAGACGTATCCAAGATAGCGGACTACTATATCAGCGCCGACGGCACGAATGGCAGATTCGTCGATCTGATGAACAACGGGAGCTATCTCACTTTCTACACGCACTGGACATCCCTTTACGGTAACGGGACGAAGAAGGGATTCATGGTCGTCCAGGAAGTGGCCAGGAGAGCAAATCTGCATCTCGGCGACCGGGTCAAGTGGATGAAGACGAGTGAAATCGCGCGTTATTGGGTGGCCAGTCAGACGTATGAAGTCAAGCCCGATCAGGAAAAAGGCATGATCGTTCTGCGCTTTCAGTCTCCTTTTACTTGCCCGGAATTCACTGTAAGTTGCGATCTGGTCGGCGACGGGAAAATCTTGCCTAGTTGCGGCGGAAAACCGATGCGCGAGGTCACCTCCAGGAAGGATCTCAAGGATAACTCGTGGTTCCGGGACGGGAAAAAGCTGTATCTGTGCTTTCATCTTCAGGAGGCCGCGACCGTGCTAATATCGATTGCAGGCGGTTCGCGTTAATCGGTTGTCGCCCCCTCGCGGATGGCCGGGCAATGACCAATTGCTGCCGGCACTCAAAAAGGCGGTGGATACAGCCAGGAAGGTCGTGTGCATCTCCAATGAGAAGCATCTCCACCTGGATTTCGTAGAATACGCGGACAGCTAACGCAGTAGCCTGGTCTTGAAGCAAGTGTCAAGCTCCGATTGGAGCCGGGAACGTCAATTCAATATCCACGCCGCGGACGCTAAACGGATACCCGGGATACGGAATGGAGAACAGCCATGAGCGCTTACGTTCTGAAGAAGGCAACGAGTTTATTGGTTTATAGTTTGGGTTTTCTTGTTTTAGGTTTTAGCCCTACTTATGCCGGCATAAGTTATGATGTCGCAGAAAACACAATTACCCTAGAGTCGGGAACCAATACCTTGGCCAGCATTCGCAGCGAATTGGTTGCCCTGGGTTATCCGGATGTGTTGGCATACGATGCCACGCTGGTATTCAAGAACTACAATACCCATCAGTATCATATCAAGCCTTATCGAAACTTGGTAATAGAAAATATGACTGTTAAAGCGGCGAATCCTTCCTATTGTTGGATAATCTGGGTTCATGCTGAACCGGGCGCTAAATACGATGTATCAATCACTGATTCTGATTTTAGCGGAGGCGTTATCCGATTTAAACCGACTGGAGCCCAGGAAGATCGAGGAACAATTGTACTTTACTTAGCAATAACCTAGAAAGAGATGATGATTATTGGGACAAATGGAGGGGTAAGGGGTCGGGAATGGGCATGTGAAAACTGGGTGTGAAACCGCGATTCACTGGCTTTCACTGCTGCCCCCTTGACGCTCTAGTTGTTTATCCACCAGACATATCGGCGTGAAAAAACGGGACAATGAATCCATGAAAAAGGTTGCCAAAGGTATCTACTGCTTCTGGTTCTGGAACGATGTTGTGACGGAACGCGGGATCACGGAACAGATCGGCGAAATGCGCGCGGCAGGAGTGAAAGGGTTCTATATTTCCCCGCGGCAGGGACTGACTGTTCCGTACCTTTCGCCGCAGTTCAAGGACCTCATCACATGTGCCGTTTCGGAGGCGAAAAAAAACCGCATTACCATGAATCTCTGCGACGACTTCCCCTACCCCAGCGGCAATGCCGGCGGGCTGGTCACGCTCGGCAATCCCGCACACGCGGCAACGCAACTTGTGCAAAAATCCTATTTTGCTTGCGGCGGCGAAGTAAGTATCAATCTGCCGAAGGGAAAGGTTTTGAATATCATCGTCTATCCCGTGGGCGGCGGAAAAACACAATTCAACCGCGGTGTCGATCTGACGAATTCCGCGGGGGTCACGCTCCCTGACGAAACATTCATGGAAGCGGGGCTCACCGACTATAATCGCAAGCGGTATTTTTCATGCAATCCTCAGCCGGTACTGGCGGTAACATTGCCTTCCGGACAATGGCGTATTATCGCGAGCATACAGGTCGCTGTGACGCATTTTAAATATTTCAACACGATTGCCGATGTAATGAACGAGGACGCGATGCACGAATTTTTTGCGCGTACGCACGGTTTCTACGAACGACACTTCCACAAAGAATTCGGCAAAACCATCCCATCCATCTTCGTCGACGAGATTGAGCCTAACTGGTCGAACAGATTTCCGGCGCTGTTCAGAAAAACATACGGCTATGATCTTCTACCCTGCTTGAGCGCGCTCGCTGATTCATCCCATCCTGATCACGGCCGGATTTCCTTCGCGGTTCACAGCCTCAAAAACAATATTTTTCAAAAAACCTTTCAGCGCCCGCTTCTCGCGTGGTGCCGGCGCAACGGCATTCTCTACGCCGGCGAGATGCCTTCCTTACGCCTATCGCAGTTGAATTACATGAACATACCCGGCTGCGATCAGGGGCATCTCAAGGCGGGCGACGAGTTCAATCTTATTGGGCATGCACTGCGTTTTAATCCCAAAGCCGTCTCTTCAGCGGTGTATTTTTATAATAAACAAGCGGCACTTTGCGAGGCGTTTCATAGCATTGGTTGGGATATCACACTGGAGGATGTTAAGTTCGTTCTCGAATCCCTTCTCTTGCTCGGTATTGATTATTTCGTCATTCACGCCTTTTTTTATTCAACACATGCCCTGCGCAAACATGATGCGCCGCCATCGCTTTTTTTCCAGGAACCGTGGTGGCCGCTCTTCAGGCATGTGAGCGGGCGCATCGAAAAGCTCAACTCAAGTTTCGCAGACACACATATCGAAGCGCGGGTTCTGTTATTCGATCCTACCAGTGGTGTTCCATCGCCCATGGATAGCGTTGCATACGAATCGTTATTGCATCTTTTACTTGGCGCGCATATCGGATTTCACATCGTGGATACCGACATCCTTGAGCGGGGAAAGATATCCGGAAAATCGGTGAAGATAAAGGACATAACCGCAGAGGTGTTGATTATCCCTCCAATGCTGGCAATTGAACCTCCGCTCACACGCTGGCTGGTAAAATTTACACGGGCAGGCGGAACGGTGCTGCATGTCCGGAACGACTTCGACAAAAAGATTTTTATCGAGAAACTGCGGTCGCTTGTGTCCGCCGACATCGATCTGCGGGAAAAAGGCAGCGTATGCGCCGATATTTTCGTGGTAAAGCGCGTTGGCAATCATTCGTCCTGCTACTTTCTGATAAACAAGTCTTCTACAAAGCGATCCCTCACCATCCAAAGTAAAGAAAACCTGAAGGAAATATCGCTCGATCCGCATACTGCATCAGGCCTTCGCGGTGGAAACGGCACGTATACGCGCGTCATGCATCCATTTGAATCCGTCTTGCTTTCGGCGGTGAAACACGCATCGAATACGGACGCCGGCGCTGAAAATCAGGTTATTGACATCGAGATTCCCATATGTGTGCGCATACAGCCGCAAGAAATAAATCTTTTGCGGCTCGATCCGTGGACCATGGCGCTCATTGCCGAAAACGGGAAGGTTTATCAAACGGCCGTGGTTCATCCCATGCCGTCGTCAAATCAAATCGCGAAAGCGAAACTGCGTTTTTCACCGCGGGTGGTGGACCATTTCGGCTACACCCCAGATTTCGAAATGCCCGAGATGAAGGTGCGGTATTCTTGCAAATACACGATTAGATATCACGGGCGCCTGCATCTGGTGATGGAACCCGGCTCTTTGTCTGCAGACGAATGGGAGGTGTGCATTAACGGCGGAAAGCCGCTCCATGTGTCCGATTTTAATCCGTCGCCATTTCACGTTCGCGGAAGTCTTGCCGCCGACATAAGCAGGTTTTCGCGTACAGGAGAAAATATGATCACCGTCAATATGCGCATTTCGAAAAAAGGTCATGGGCTTTTGCATGCACCCTATCTCGCGGGCGATTTTTCGGTTCGTCTTCCCGTCACGCTTGAAAAGCAGCGCAGGGAAGGCATTTTCGCCGATTACCGCGAAAACGGATTACCGTTCTACGCCGGGCGGATCATCTACGAGTTTCAGTACCCTCTCAAAATAATTTCCCAGTCGAAAAACGTTTCAATTCGATTACAGTTGCCTAAGTTATTCCGCGATGCCGCTGAAGTGAAGATCAATGACAGCGAATGGTTTCCGCTGTTATGGAATCCGCGTGTCTTCACCATGCCGGTTGCTATGTTGCAAAAGAACAACGCCATTCGCATTCGCGTGTATACAACTGTTTCGAGAGCCTTTGACGGAGAGTATTTTGACTACCGCGAACATAAGTACAAAAATGTTTTGAAGGGCATGGGCCCACGGACATGATGATGAAATTAGATTCTACTTTGCAGAATCCAGCCAAATATTGTCGACCATTATTTGATAGGGTTGTCGGACTTTGGAGTGCGGGAGCCGGTGCTCCCGCCTTGCTTTCCGCGAAGCCATCGCTTCGCGGTGGAAAAGCGGTAGCGCTGGCTATCGTCGCACTCCAAAATTGAATCAAATTTTAAATATATTTGGCTAGTTTTAATACCGGATCTCTCATAAAAATCAGTGAAGGGAACCCGCCATGCCTGACGACAATAATCGCAGGAACGAATATGTGCGCGCCGTGACCCACGAAGCAGGCTTTCTCCCTTGGCAGAGCCGTGACCCAAGCCGCGCAGAAATTGACTTCCGCGCGCACGTGGAACGTCGCAAAGACCGACTTCTCGAACAACGCGCCCTTGTCCGGCATCCGGTCCTGATCGCAGAAGAGCAGATCGAGCGGATGCGCAAGAACGTGGCCTGCGCCCCATGGGCCAGGACCGCCTATCGGAAGATCGAACAGGTGGCCGACCATGTTGTCCGTCAGGGGCCGCGCTACATCGCCCAGATGATCGAAGAGTTGTCGCCCACCAACAGCATGGCCTGGAACTGTCCGCACTGCATCGGCAGGAAATCGCAGGAGGGCGGCGGGCAAATGTACAACGTGTCCTGGGACTATCGTCACCCCGATGCCGCTGCCTGCAAGCTCTGCGGCCACACCTATCCGAGTCGGGAATACCCTGAGACCGCCTTGCTGAAGTGCCCCCGCAAGGGACAGACTTTCACTTTTTACCTGAATGACGCGGAGCGCGCCCATCCGCGTAACCGTAGCGGCAGGTACGCCTGGCGCTGGGTGGGGTATCCCGTTCACGTCAGTTTCAGCGGCATTATCCGCGAGTGCAAGATTCACTTCATGTTAAATGCCCTCCGGAGTCTCGGTATGGTCCATGCCCTGACCGGCGAAATGCGCTATGCCCGATGCGCCATCGCGATCCTGAACCGCCTGGCTCATTGCTATCGCCAGTGGCTATATAAGGATTACTGGGATACGTTCGCCGACTGCGATCCCATGTATGCCGCCTGGCATGACGGGCACTTTCAGCAAGGCATGCCGCTCGAATTCAAGCGGCATCTCGCCGCCGAGGCCTTCCAGGGCGATACGGTCCGCCGCGCCAGGATGTTGCAGAGCTACTGGGGCGCGGGGCGCATCCGACCCGTAGGCATGCCCGATTTGTCCGCGATTTGTCTCGCCTATGACCTTGTCGGCACGGCTCGGGAGTCGGATGGCCGCCCCCTCTGGCGACAAGAGGAGAGAACCCGTTTTGAGCGGGACCTCGTCATCGAGTGCCTCATGGAATGCGAGCCCTTTGTGGGCGGCGAAGCCGCGGCCAAGAATTTTAGCAACAAGGCGCCCTCTGTGTATGCGGCCATGGCCGCGGGCGCAAGATGCCTGGGACTGCCCGAGTACGCGGATGTGGCCATCCGCGGCTATGAACTCGTGCGGGATCGCCAGTTCCTTTTCGACGGCTTCAGCCGCGAGAGTCCGCATTATACCCAAATGTATCTGGGAAGCGGACTGCTGGACATTGTGGATGTTCTCGACGGCTACCGCTGGCCCAAGCGGTTTCGCCGACGCAAGGGGACGGTCCGCATATTCCAGACCGATGCTAAACTGAAGCGCATGATGCAGACCTATGCCCAGCAGCTCTTGCCCGACGGCAGACACTTGCCTCTCGGCGATACAACGGTAAGCATGGGGGTGTCACCCGGCTTGGCGGAGCTCGGTGCCCGGCGCTATCCCGAGTTCTTTGCGCCCGCACTGCCGCATGTCTACACGCGGCACAAACCGGGTCTGTATGCGCTCCTCAATCTAGATGCCGCCGCCGGCGCGCGCCCCAAACCCTGGCAACTGCCCGAGGCATACTATCCGGCCTGGATGAACGCTATCTTTCGGCATGGCCAGGGAACGAAGTCGACCGTCCTCAGCCTCATCCTTTCGCCGCCCGGCAACCACCTCCACCTGGACAACCTGGGGCTATATTACTTCGATCGCGGGCAGCCGATTCTAGGCGACCTGGGATACGTGTGCGATACGCCGAATACCAAATGGATCAATAACACCTGCAGCCACAACCTCGTGATCGTGGACGATGCGGAACAGCGATCCGGGTACTTGCGGGACATGGGTCACAAAGCCACGCGTGTGCCGCGGCTGCACTTCGCGGCCATGACGCCGGTCCTTTCGGTCGCCGAAGCCTCCTCCAAGGTCTACGACCAGTGCTCCGAGTACAGCCGGCTCGTGGCTCTGGTCAAGGGGCCGGGCGCGCAGACCTTTGCGATCGACATTTTCCGGGTCAAGGGCGGCAAGAAGCACGCCTACCGTATCTTCAGCGAGTTGGCGGCAAGCGACGGCAAACGCGGCCAGATCGTGTTCACCGGCCTCGACCTGCCCAAGGAGAAGCCCCTTACCGACTTCAAGGCCAGTATCCAGCCGGAACATATCTTCGGGCTCAGGGACGTGCGCGCGGACGGGAATCCGCCCGCAGCCTGGACCGCCACCTGGAAAGAAAAGGACCGCGCCTATCGGCTCCACATGGCGAGTTCGGCGCATGGAGTGGAAGCGTCCAACGGACCGGGCATGGAGACCTACGCGCAGGCGGGCCGCCGAGTGCGCTATGTCGACGTCATCCGTAAGGGCGAGGATGTGGACAGCATCTTTGTGGCCGTGCACGAGCCCAGCGGTCCGCGCGGCAGCCTGCCCATCCGCCGAGTGGAGCGGCTGCCGACGCTGCCGACCGCCGGCCCGGATGCCGTGGCCCTCCGCATCGAGTCCGAGTGGGGCCGCTACCTCGTGCTGAGCCGATTCGCCGAAGCCGCGGACATCGCCGGCGGGCGCTTCCAGGGCGATTTCGGCGTCTTCTGCGAGGCCGGAAAGCGGAAGCGTTGGCTGGTGAGTGTTGGCGCCTCGACGTTCCAGCAAGACGGCTTTGGTTTCTCGGGCCAGATATCACACTGGCAAGGCCGCGCTCGGTCCAAGAAGTCGCAGACACTTGTCACTGCCACACAACGGCCCAGGGACTTTTCCGCCACGCCAAAAGGATGCACGAACCATGTGTTGGTCGATGGCGCTTTTGAATACAAGACCGGTTTCCCTATCGCCCGGACGGGCCCGAACAGCATCGCGGTCAAGGGGTTCCCGCTGGGATCCGCACGCTGGTTCGAACTACCCGCGTTGCAGTACATCCACCCCTGATGAATCAGGGAAGCCAACGCGCCACGGCCCGTAGTTGAAGCCATTGTCGGGCAGGGGTCTGTCTTCCCTACGTCACTTTTTGCTCAAAAACTACTTCGTCCCAAAGGCCGGGCCTGTTTCAACAAACACTACGTTTCCGCTTCGAGCAGGGTCTGGCTACGCTCGTCCAGATTATGCTTGTCCTTGATTTCGAAGCGCATTCCATTGGTGTCCATGAAGATCACGCGTCCGCCGGCGAGAGAACGGATGTCGTTGCGGTCTTTGACATATACGGTCTTTGCGCCACGATTGGTTCGGAACTTCCAGGTGATGACGCCATGCCGGGCCTTGACGTCATCGATACCGTCTATCTGCGTTGTAAAGTATAGCAGTTCGAGTTCTTCGGACGCGATGGCCCGCGACTCTGCCGGCAGGTCGTTAAGGTCGGGAAGGCCGCCGATCGGCAACCCTGTGGCGTCCTTAAAGATAATGCAACGCCCCGGCGCGCTCAGCGGAAAGGGACGCATGAGCGTAACATTGTTCCAGATCGAGTCGCGGTACACAAGAGTCAGGCGCATGTACGCGTCACGGCTAAGTACCACCTCGGTAGCGTTGAGGTTCTCCTTTTCGGTACGTATTAACTGGGCAACCGGTTCCACGGTATCATCCTCCCACTGCCGTGATTTGTGATGTCCTGGTCTGAATATCCACGAGTCGTTTAAAAAGACCGTCATCTTTTGCCAATAATTCGTCGTGCGTGCCGCTTTCGATCAGGCGGCCACCATCCAACACTAGCAATCGGTCGGCGTTGCGCAGAGTCGAAAAACGGTGGGCAATGGCAAAGGTGGTGCGTCCCTCCACCAGACGATCGACGGCCTGCTGAATGGTGGCCTCGGTCTCGGTGTCCACGCTGCTGGTGGCCTCGTCGAGGATCAGGATGCGCGGGTTTTTGAGGATCGCGCGGGCGATGGAGATACGCTGGCGTTCGCCGCCGCTCAGGCGCTGACCGCGCTCGCCGGCAAGGGTGTCGTACCCGTCAGGCAGGTTTACGATAAAATCGTGCGCGTTGGCAGCCTGCGCGGCCCGGATGATCTCTTCGTACGATGCGTCGGGTTTGCCGTAGGCGATGTTTTCGGCGATCGTGCCGTGGAAGAGGAACGGCTCCTGCGGAACCACGCCAATCTGGCGGTGGAGACCATCCATGCGCACGGAACGGATGTTGCAACCGTCGATCTCGATGGCGCCCTGATCCACGTCGTAAAAACGGCAGAGCAGGTTGATGAGCGTGCTTTTGCCTGCGCCGCTCGGGCCCACAAGACCGATCATTTCACCGGGCGTCACTTCAACCGAAATATCTTTGAGCACCGGCTCATCAGGATTATAACCAAAGGTCACGTTGCGGAAGGTGACAGTCCCGCGAATGGTCGGCAGTTCGACGGCCCCCGGTTCGTCCTTGACGCTCGGCTCGGTATCCAGAACATCGAAGAGCCGCTGGGCCGAAGTCGAGGCGCGCTCCAGACGCTGCGAAAACCGGCTGAGATTGCTGATAGGTCCGTAAAAACGCCAGAGATAATTGATAAATGCAATGAGGGTGCCGAGTGTCACGCTTTTGCCGCTGATCACCAGATAGCCGCCCACGGCCCAGACCAGAATGGAACCGATGGACGTGATGAAATTGATGACCGGGCTGAACCGGGCAAATGACTGCGACGACTTGACCGAAGCCTCCATGAACATCTGGCTGCGTTCGGAAAAGCGTGCGGTCTCAACGGCCTCTTGGGCAAAGGCCTTGACCACGCGGATGCCCGGAATCACATTCGCGAGCTGGGCGGTCATCCATGAGCGTTTGCGCCACTGGCTGTGGAAGAGCCGGTGGACGCGGCCCATATAACGCCTGGTGAGCCAGAACACGAAGGGCGCCGGAATGAGCGTGAGGAGCGTAAGCTGCCAACTCATGGGAATCATGATGGCAATGATCACCAGGATGGTCATCACGTCGCGGATAAAGTCCTGGAAACCTTCGGCAAGAAAATTCTGCAGATTGGCGGTGTCGGCGCTGATGCGGTCCATGATCCAGCCGGTCTGGCGCTCGTCGTAAAAGTCCACTGAAAGTTGTTGGATGTGGTCATACGTATTTACGCGCAGGTCGTGCACAATTCGCTCGCCGAGCCAGGCTATGAGCATTCCGCGCGAACCGGAAAAGAGCGAGCTGAAAAAATAGATCGCCACGATGCCGGCAATGATCATGGCAAAGAGACGGTAATCGGCATGGGGTATCACGTCGTCAATCAGGATTTTGGTCAGAAGCGGCGACGTCATCTCAACACCCGTAATGATGAGCATCAAAAACAGGCTTCCGGCCATGGGCCAGAGATAGGGCTTTGCCAATTCAAACAGGCGCAACAGTATCCGGCGTCGATCGATACAGTCGGGACAGAAGCCCAGGCGGTGGGGAAAGGTTCTGCCGCATTTTTCACAGGTACGCTCCTTGTTGGATCCGCCGCCCAAGTGGCCGCCATCGCCGCCATGGCCCCAGTGGCCGCCGCTATGAGGATGGCCGGTCTTTTCTGCCGGCACGGTACTCCCGGTCGCCATTTTTTCGGAACGGCGCGCCATGAAGGGGGCTAGCGTTTCGTCCATGCGCTGCAAAGCCTGGCCTTTGGACCGTGCAACCAATCCCAGCACCACGCTCTGCTCACCGGTGCGCGCTTCGAGACGGCATACGGTGTGGGCGTCGTAGCGTTCAAGCCTGACAAGATTGTTCATGGGCAGGTCGGCGTTGACGACCACACCGCCATTGTGGCGGTTGGCAGAAAGCACGCGACGGTAGGTCCCGGCGATGAAGCCTTCGGCAAAACGTCCGTCGGGCGTCATGTCGGTGGTCAGGACCGTCAGCGGTGTTTCGTCCGGACCGAGCAGGCGGGCAAGGTGTTCCTTGAGCGTCGGACTTAACTCGTCAAAGGGGGGCTTGTTTTTGGTGTTTACGTCGTTCATGGTTATCCCGGTGGAACCGGTGTCGAAGATTCCCGTTTATGCAAATGGTTATCCCGAAATTTCTGGCGAAACTGCACCAGCAGTTTTACCAGCGTTTCTTTCTGCGCCTGATCCAGGCCCTGGGTTAACTCGGCAAGATTGCGTTCGTGGTGCGGCAGGATCTGATCGATGAGCATACGGCCCTCCGACGTCAGTCGCACGATGGTGACGCGACGGTCAGCCACGCTTTCGCGCTTGACCAGCCCCTTGCGTTCGAGCCGGTCGATAAGGCCGGTTACATTGGCCTTGGTCACCAGCAGGTGACGGCTGATGAGCGAAAGGTTTAGCTCTTCATGCGCAGACTCATGCAGCAGCAACAGCACATTGATCTGTGTATTGGTAAGATCGAGTTCCCGCAGCTTGTGGTTGAGAAAAGGACTGAGCTGATTGGCAGTCCTCAGAATATTGTGGACTACCAGCGCGTCAAGACTCTGGGAAGAAAGTTGAGCAGGTTCTTCTTGTGATTGAGTGGGAAAGGAAAAATTGCTCTTATTAGTAAACATGTTGACAATCAATATAGTGACTACCCCGCGCGTTGTCAACTTTTTTTTACTTTTTATTTGCCTGTTTTAACTAGAGCCTGTCCCGTTATTCCGTGGGTCTTGAAAACACAGGGCATATCGTATTAAAGAGGAGGGGCAAGAGTACCCTAAAAGGATACTTTGCCCCAAATCCGTGTGTTATAGTGCCCGATTGTGGACGCCGCCGTGAAAGTTCCTGATATCGCCGGTTTAGGCGTTCCCTCCTGATTTAGGTCTTGTCCTTCATGCGGTAGCTTTTGCCTTCGATGGTGACGGTCTCGCAGTGATGCAAGAGG